>Ga0210059_1001021_pt1 | contig 40433 bp, 19 predicted proteins | sample Ectturendosymbi2_FD_188042 | JGI IMG/M metagenome (GOLD analysis project Ga0210059, IMG submission 188042) | Ecteinascidia turbinata endosymbiont from Florida, USA - Sample 2 (SPAdes) (version 2) | ecosystem: Host-associated > Tunicates > Ascidians > Unclassified | place: Key West, Florida... | reverse complement strand
ACACAGTTGGCGAGGAGTAAATGCTTTAGAAGTACGGCCAAAAGCGCAAAATTTTGGGATAAAAACTTCTGGGTATAGAATACACCTTTGAGAAGCTGACGAGGTCCGGCCGTCGCCATCCAAAGGTCCGAATTCGGCCCGCTCCGCCATTTGAGTAGCCCTGGGCTAGTGAATACTATTTCAGCGAGTTTCAATACTATTACGAGACAAATAACCGAAAGGACTCAGGGAAAAAAATTCAGGTTTTTGCATTTTTCTGTTGAAAAGCTTATGAACCTCTCTGCAGCCACATTTAATAGGCTCTGAAGCAACCCAAATGTTTTTCAAAATAAAGCAACAATTATGTGCAAATATGTCAAAAGGGACTCTTCAACAATTGTGTTAGTGAACCTTTCTGAATGTTTGCCTCAGGCCCCTAAATTCTAATATGCACGCCTGTATGTGAGGCTGGAGTTTCAACCTTGCGCACATTAAAATAAAATTCAAGGAATGGACTGCTGCACGTTGAGAATGACATGAGATTAGCTTTCACCATCACGTTCCCAGGAATTTCAAGATTAGTTGCACATCTGCGAGCTCAGCCGTCGGACTGATTAGCATAGATGCTGTTTGTTTTGCATAAGAATGTAAATACAGTGAATCTAACATGAGAAATTGTAGTGCTTTTTATCTTGTCGGTTGGTATTTAAACATCTTTAGAGTTGTAGGTAATGACTGGGGCCACGCGCTTCTAACATTCTCGAAAGAGGTCGCGAGATCAAAAAGGTTGGGAACCACTGCTCTAGAGTGTATTTCATTTCTTAGTAGCTACCAAGTTTAGGTTGTTTCAAGTGCCACCTGTGAGTTATTTCTTTCAATTATAGTTTTCAAAGTTAGTGCAATTTTACAAAGATTGCCATTTTTTAAGATTCACCCATTTTTGAGAAGACTGTCAACTGTGTTCTTGCAGCAATATTTTCATTAACCTTGATCACAACACAATTTAGCTAAACAACTGAAAAAGACAGGAATAACTTTTAGCTGACCCCAAAAATACCTTGTCCATTTATGCTGTAAATACATAGCTACCTCCATTTAACTCAGTCAAACCTAGATCTGAGGAATGGCCTGTTTCGGCCGCCCAGCCATCATAATGCAATACGATTAAATTCTTCCAGGCAGCCGGGTTAATAAAAACACTTGAAAGGGAGAGATTCTGTAGTTTTGCTTGATCCCCTTCCAAATCCAAGCATATCTCACGTCCGTCAGCTGTGGTGGTGCCCGGGTCGTTTATCATTTGCACACCAGCCCGCATGAAACCCTTTACAGATTTGAGCTTTTTCCCAGCCACCCACGGAATGTGGAAGCTTACCGACGACTGGATTCTGCGGTGAAGCGAGTGATTATTTTTGAAGATATATTATCGCTGTTGCTGGGGGAAATTAAGGGGACTTGCGGGAGTGCTCAGGCTTAAGTGATTTCGGACAAAGCGGGAGGGTTACTGTAAACAGTGCGATGCTTTTGCAAAAACCCCACTGTATACTTTTACACCACCTCGGCATTTCGTCGCGTTGCGCCGCGCGCGCTGAAGCGCAAAGTTGCGATTTTCATTCGCTTCTTATGCTGCGTATGCGGCTCGTAATCAGGAAGAGACACTAAAAGCGAAACGCTGAGGTACGCAAGCGCGAGCTTGTCTGGAACAGTTTGTTTTTTGAATACCTTCATCAGAGCAGTTAAATGCTGTCCACTAAAAGGTCTAGACAAATACCACTGACAGTCATGGCAGTAATACGGTCTGTGTGAATGCATACGCTCTCTTCATGAACAGGCAATTTGAGACGGAAAATAAGCACTACTTGGTGTGTCAACCAAAAACACCAAGCCGCGTTGCGGCTTGCTGCGAGTCGCCCTCTCTTACAGACAATTTAGCAGATTCACTTTGTGGTTGCTTGTTTGAGAAGTGCTGGAGCAATGGACTTTTCCTGGATCTACGGAAGATCAGAAACGCTCAGATGAAAGGTTGTAAATACCATAAGCACCTGACGCAAAAGGGCTTCAACGTTTTTCTTACTCATCTTGTCGGCTCCTTTGTTTCAAGAGGTAATACTCATTTGTTAGTTTGCTGCAAATCTCCAGTAATTATGGCTTGTGAACACCATGCTCCATTGAGCTTGAGAATAAACGTGAAAGAAACCTGGGAGAGAAAACAGTTTAATTCATTCTCAGCAGTCATTGTACAAATTGCAAAATGGAAAAGATTGTTTAGAAGACTGGACTGTCAACTTCTTTTCCATAATTACCTTGCAGTAATTATGTGCCGTCAAGTCATGAATCTTAGAAGAGCTTCTGCAATGGAAACATGTCTGGGACCATGACAGGACATAATTTTTGTGAGACCTTAATTTCATACGTAAGCAGACGTAGCCGTAATTCACGAGTGTAGACAAGCTCTGCAAAATAATCACCATTTCTCCAGCCTTTTGTTGGTGGCACTTGTAGTTTGTGAAGTCGCAGCATCACTTTGGAAATGACTTAATATTATGTTGGCACTTTGGCATATTATTTGGTTTCCCGAAAATATAACAATCTTGTAAATGAGAACTGAGAGTTAGATGCCCACGTTAATATCGCTGGCTTAGCTGATGAAGATCCCCACTCACAGAAATCACGTACTGATATCTAGTGCATTGCATTTCTGGGAGGAGCATAATTTGAAACCGGTCCCGTGTTTGTACCCAAAACTGAACTCGCTGTCTTTAAAGAGCTCTACACAACCACAGGAAACACAAACAACTTCACTGTGAGTGGTTGACCGACAATAGAATCGTGCAAGAGCTTCTATTAAATGTTTGTCTTTTTTTACTGCGACGAAGTCACAATATGTTATCGCAGCCCTTTGTATTTCACCACAATGGTGTCGCGCGCCTTCGTGGCTATTCAGCACAAGCCGTCAATGGTTACCAGCAATTGTTTATGGGCGCTTGCACCTCGTGACCAGTGGAGGGAACTACGGCCAGGTTTTGAATCGGGGATTTTCTCGTTTCAGTGCTTGTTTTTCGACAAGAACTTATGTTGCTTGGTCGTGCTTGCACTAGGCGTATCGACCTGGATTTACCGAAGTTGTTCGTAAACTGACTTCATCCGTTCTTCTCAAGTGCTGACCAAAACCTTTCGCCTGCTAAAAACAACACCGTTGTGCACAATCGCATTTACAGTCGCTTGAGATTCAACAACAACAGCAACTGTCTCTTACCGGATGTTGATTTTTGTTGTAACATTACCCATCGAAATTACAAGCGGACAGAAATACTGGTGAGCTGGTCATTGTTAACTAGAAGGGAGAAAAATTCATTAATGCAGTAGTTTACCTAAATTCGTTACAGCTTGTTCAGTAGATCCCCTTCGCACCCCAAAGTTGCAGTTAAATTTATTCGCCTGAAAACAGACAGTGGAGAAAAACACGTTGTCGTTTCCCGCAGCACTTCTCTCATGTTGACCAGCTTCAGACAACCACTCCTCATCCTAATGTCTTGACAACGAAACCATCCTTTGAACACACGAGGAACTATGCCCAAATCTAGTTCGGAATTGTTTTCTATCTTACGAATATAGCAGGGACTACTGATCTCGCTGATAAACACCCTTAACCGGTCTTTAAAATGGTCTTATAAGTGGCGTCACGCTGCTACGTCATATGATTTTATCTGAAGTGACACTGTTGCGTCATAAAATCGTGTTGGTCAAAAAGTCAATAGCTGATGGAATCAAAACATTGTTAGAATTTTATGACAAGAATGTTGATGCTAATGATAACGTGGCGCTATGATAAGTTTTTACAGAATTCGCCAAAAAATAACCTCCAGCGCAACCATGAGCTGTCAGCATCAGATCAAGAAAGACGGCTAAAATAACGCGAAGATGGTCGGGCAAACCTTTTTTGGTAAAAAAATTATACAGATTTTTAAAAATTCTCTGTCTTATTTTTGTGTTGATTGGTTGATTATTTCTTTTCTTTGATTGACAAACTGGTTGTGATTCACTGATCCCGCCAGGATCGCTTATTTTCAGTTAACCTAAGCTTTTGCAAATAAGAATGCGGAGAGCTGAAGAAACTAATAAAAGTCTTAGACTAAGTTATAAGAATCATTAAACTTATGCTTAAAAAACAAAATTTTCCCAAGCTTAAAGCTGGGTATGTCTTGAATGTTGCCGAAAGCATCTCGTACAGTTGTTGCCAACTCATCTTTAACTTTTGAAATCAATCGACTCAGCAGCAACTGGTGTGAGTCTCAGTAATATGCTTTTGAGCACCAACAGCGTAGCGAACCAATAAAATGGCGAAATAAGATGGGTTTTTCGATAACACACACTTTTTTCTCGTAGAAATTTCCATTATGATTGCAAAGGACTACTAAGCTTTCTTAAAAAATTGCAAGAAACACTAACGTTTCAGGATTCGTGACAGGAGCGATGAACGCCCTTGAATGTAGAAATTGTTGTCTAAACGGAAATTGATCGCCATCTCATGTTATAGCATTCTGTTCTTGGTTTCCAAAGACTCTGGATGGTACCGACCACGCTTGGCTTGTTTTATCAACAACATCATTGTTGAGAAAGAGTAAGAAAGAAGGCCTTACCAACATTTTTTAACCTTTCTCATTTACGTCGGATTTATATACCTTGTATTCAATTTTTGGTTTGCACTATAGAATAAAAAGGTAGAATTAAACAAGAGGAGTTCTTGGCACAAAGAAATCTTTATCTCTCACCTCCTTTGCACGTGCTCAACATTATCTGTATCTATCGATATAATTGAACTTCAGCTGTCTTTTAATTTTCAAAATTATCGTCCCAGTTTCATCAACGGTACGCGTTTTACTTAAATGCTATGCACTGGTCTGACTCTAATGACAAACGGAAATTAACTCCTGTCTTGAGTTGCAAACCTTTAACCGAGCTTTTAAAAAAAATGTAAATAAAGTGAAAGGTCAATTTGGTTTAAAAAGCCAGGGTTGTAAATGCAAAGGAGTAAATGCATTTTTTCAAACTTGAATTTGTGGAAGATAATTGTTCGTCCGTTCACCTTGGACAGCTGCATGCCATGCACCCAGTGTTTAAAGTAGATCCTTTGTGGATTTGCGAAGAAATGTGAAGCGTGTTATATTTTGCCGATTTTTTAAATGGTACGTTCAACACGACAAATGCAGGTATGGGTGCAAATGATCATAAGTGAAAGTCATGTTTCGTGAGCATGTTGAATAATGGATATATTTATGAATAAACCAAATCGAATTTTAAGTTGCATCAACAAATCATCAAGTGTTTTAAATAAAAATGGGACAATAAATCAAAACATTAGGAATGTTGCACTAAGTTTTGTAAGTGTTTTGCTGACAGTGTAGTAAAACCTGAGCAAACAGCACAGAACAGCGGCAATGTCTTGTCAGATTTTGAAATGCAGGAATTGAAGCTGTTGCTCGAACGGAAGAAGGAAACATTAACTGCGGCTATAGCCACTTCGAAAAATATCATCAGTTTCAGTGCACGGCTTAGAAGAATAAAAAAGAATTGCTGCGGTCATGTTATACTGTACTTACAATGTTAAACAAAGCTTTCAAGTCTGAAAATACAAGATTTTCCCTTAGGACATTGACCCAAATCACCATATCTGAGAAGTGTGCTGGATGAGCACACATTAATGAGTGTAGTTGAAACTACCTTAGCTAAATGTTGCTAAAGTTGTAAACACCTTGTTTGGTCTCATGATAAAACAAGCACAGCACAAAGACGTGTCAGGGAGAAAAGGTCGACCTTACTGTTCGCTGAAAGTGGAGCATATGTGGCTGAAGGTTAACTGGGCAGGCACATTAGCATGCGGCTTTAAGGAAACTTTGCCTAAAGCACAAATCTCGGCAATGGCCTCCCACCGGCTTTTTCAGTGACGTCAATGCAAGTGTCTAATTGCCGAGATCGGCCGATAGCGGGGTGTCAATTGCCGCCTTGTCTGCATCGAGCCGTCGTGGTGTAAGGTTTGGGCTGAAGCAGCGTGACTGTCCTGCGTGTAAATCTCTCTCTATATACGTGGAATGCGCTGTAAGTTGTCCATATCATAGTGTAACGTTAGTTTCTCCGAAACAGAGCACAAGCCAGGCTGATGGGCATCAAAGCTTTGTCTGTTCCGCGTCTCGCTTGTATTCAAGCCAAAGTGCGACGCTGACGTTGAAGCTTGACAATACTTGTTGCGTTGGGTTGTTGTTGCCACGAAACCGCTTTGTTTGTGTAGGTCCCACATGCGCAATCACACCATGTTTTCAAGCTCGTTTACTGCGTTAAACAGTGCCGAATTTTCTTGCCAGGAAAACTTTGGAGGTTGGCAAAAAAGCCGTTTATTTTATGTAGTTGTAGAAGCCAAATGAAATCAGTTTCACTGAAGGTTTATGTGAATTGGAATACTTTCAAGAAACGTTGCGTCTATATCTTGCTTTCTGTATTTTTCTACGTTACTTAGCCTCACAATGCGTTAGCCACAATTTAACCAAACCAGAGTCACGACATCTTGAAAAGTTTCACTCTTGCATCAGCACTTAGAGACAGAAAGTTGCATAGAGCTTCTCGGTACAGAACCTCCCCCATTTGCTCACATAACCGCAATCCTTTAAAGTTTAAATCATACCATACAGTTAGCTACAGTGCAGCTGATGGACAAGAAGTAATTAGAGTGTGTGATCACTCTCTTTTAACGAATCTAGTTAAAATGGTTGCAAAGGCCTTGTTTTTCACAGTGAAAGAGTTCAAAGATTTCCCACAAACCTAGTTTTGTAGCAGTGAAATCCAAGACGGACAAATAAATCAGATGACAGCATAGTTTTCAACTGCAACGATTTTGCTGCGGGGACCAAGCGACTTTTTTGTCGAGAAGTAAACTGAATTTTTTTTATTTTTAGTGCCTTCTGAACAACATAAACTACATGCAATCAATGAAAAGAATGAGTAGAAAACATGAGTGAAATTCACATTCTTGGTCGCACTGAAAAATTCTGGGAAAGAACAAACATATGAGTAATAATGAAAAAAGGTATGAGTTCACTATGAATTCTTGGTCTCATTTAATGAGTTCAGGTGAAAATGAGTTGTAAACATTTTTTTCTGTTTTACCGGAACGAAGCAGCAGTCTTCACCAGGCGGTCCGATGATAAATGACGCAATTTGCAAAACAGGATTGTTCGCATGCTGTTCAACCCCTCTTTCCAAGACGTCGTGGTCGCGTTGTTGCCGACAACCAAAACGCGGGACAGTCGCTGCTGAAAGAAACGCAAACAACATCTTGTAGCAATTTTTGGAAGAAAGTGTTGTGTTAACGGCTTGCGCGATAGTCTTTGAATAGCAGTAATACAAACACGCTACAGCAGACGTTTTCCTACCCACTCCCTACTTGCCACACATCGGCTTCCGCCGTGGAGCTAAGAAAAACAACTGGGTCATGGCCGTCGTTGTCAACCGTACCAGACGCAATGTGCCACTTGTTTAGATAGCAACTCATTTGTCGGTAGAAGTAGAAAGAAGTGGCGGCTTTCACTACAGATCTTTGATTGAACTTATGAGCAGTTTTGGGTTCAGGCAAGAGAAAGTAGTTTTAGCGGCCTTTTCAACACGTAAATAGGTTACCTAATAACCGTAAGGGGGTAAATGTTGGTACTTCTTAAAAGAGGAAAACGACAACATTGCCGCAGGTTAAGGAAACTACTTAATACCAAAAAGTGTTTCAAAATGTTGCATGTGACTTACATGCAACGCTTTGAAAGTGCATTGTTTGCTTTGTTTCAGCTTCAGAGATTCTTCTTGGGTTTGTATTTGACTTCTGTACATAATTGTCAAAGGCGATTTTATGTCACGGTACAAGTAATGCAGCCATCACAGATCACACCGTCCCCACCTCTTGATAGGCTATTTGATCAAAGCGGCTAGTTTGAAACTTTCAAGTATGTTTGTTTCGCATATTTTCTGCATTTTTGGTTCACTGCTGCGTTGTCTGGCTAGTTACACCGATGCTGTTTACCTATTCAACTTTCCTGCACGAAACGTTGACGTAGGTAATAAGCGTTGCTTTCCAATGACACGTTACACCGTGTGAATCATGTCCCACAGGTCACTTCGCAACATTGGGTTTGCTTACCCAACCGAATTCGTCCACCTGCGGTTTTGAACAAGCTTTGTTCCACAACAAGACACGATGGCCACGCAACAACAGTGGATCGAATGAAATTATGCTGCGTGTTTCGAACGGAGTTGTGAAGGCAATCAAGCTTTGTTGCATTATACTTGTATATAGTTTATGCGAAATAGCATGTTTTTGGTGTTTGACGTAATGTTCTTACTGTAGATCGTCAGGTGAATATACAAAGATGAAAAGGTATGGTTAGCGGCTAGATTCACCAAGTGTTTCCCTAGGTGACTCTTCAAATAGGCTTTACTATGGCATAGACAGTTTTGAATTTTCTCAATTTTCATAAAACAAAATCTTAGGCATTATACGCAAACCATCCGTAAAGATGCGTTGGTTACGTTTAATTTTGCAACTACGGTGATTTAGGTTACGCAGTAAACAATCTACGAGCTTTTTTGAAAACGCCATAAAAAATCAAACAAACACAGACGAGGATACTTGCCAATAAAAATTTGTAGTAAGCAATATGATTGCTTTTTGGCTCTGTTAAAAACTGCTCCGAAACAATTGCATTTTTACAGTGTCAGCGCTCACACTATTAGGCTGTCGAAGTGTTTTGACCCGTTTAACTCTTTGTAGCAGTTACATGCATTGTTTTCTTTGTTTTGTTGCTTTCGATAGAAAACATCATAACGCCTGCCGTCAATTCTGCTGCTGATGCTCAGAAAGTGCTCCTGTTGCGGCGAATCTTTTGGTTGAGGAAATTTGTGCAAATCTTCCCACTAGCAGCTCAGAAGAAGACGTGATGTTTACAGAAATCATGCAGAACTTGCTAAAGCGTGAACTTGCACACAAAGAATCAACGGAGCGCCGGTGAAAAGAGAAACTGGGACACCGTCGAAATTTGACTCTCGCGCTGTCGAGAAGGCTTATCGCATCAAACGCTCATTCCTGCAAAGATGGGGACAGCTTTGCTGCACTATCGGGATACTTGATCATAACCAACCGTCAATGCGGTTATCGTCTGTGTTGTGATGAGGCAGAATTACCTCCAAACAATCCGTCAGTGTGCTGGTTTGGCACGCTGACAGCTTCCGACAGAGCAACAGTTTTGATTAACCTTGATGATCGTCCCGGCAAAATAAACTTGCTTCTGGATGTCTGCGATTGACTTTTATTGACAGAATAATTGTTTTGACAGCGTTCTTGCAAATATGCAACTTTGCAACATTTCATAGTGAAATTTTCGAATGATTGCACCAAATATTTCGGGTTGATTCAGCTGTTCAGCTGTAACCGCTGTCAGAAGTTAATTGAGAAAAGCTGGTGGCTTTCCAGCAGCGCGGGTGGTTCGCATTGCTGCAAATAAACACACGCGTCATGGCTTTGGTTGCTCGGATGCTTATTAAACAAGCCGACCACGCTCGTTCGAACTGCTTGCTCGAGTGACGCCTGTCATGGCGCGCATACCTGCGCCGCGGATACCATCTCCTTGCATGGGTTTTTGTTTGTTTAAATGCTATCTCAGCTTGCGTCAGCACCGGAAACACCAAAGATAATACGATGTTTTATCAGCGTGAGGAAATCTAAATTACAATCTGTCTCATCAATGAGCTCCATACGATTCAGGGTTAACATAGTTTCACGATCTTTTTTATTTGACAAAACATAGGTATTGCACTCAATCCAGGATAGTTAGAACTCCACTTCTTAAAAAAGTTCGATATTATGTAGGACTTTCATTAGAGTACAACACTCAAAAACTATTTACGTGATTGCCTGCAATATGGAAAAACAAATTCTAAAATAAAACTGAAACGTGAACCGAATTCAAAAACATGAAAATTTGGACATGTTTATTGTTTATATAAACTTTACAAAGTGGCCATATTTGTGCATAATAAACGGTTATCTCGGGTATTATATAATATTTGCATTTATAAAAATACTTCTTCCCCGGTTGTACTGGTTTTCTTCGAACAAGTTTCCAGCGTTCACAGCTTCGAATGTGTGACCTTGCTCAAGCTGAGTCACAAAGATGCGACTCTGCTCTGGAACGATGGTTACAAGACCTTTACTCAGTTTCATGTAGATCAACAATTACGATGTTGCGTATTTCACCATTCGTGGGGTGACGGCGATTGGCTGCACTGCGAAGCCGTAATTGTGTTGATTAAGCTTCTTGCCGCGGTCCTTGCGGTTATCGCTGTTGCCCGCATGCTGGAAAGATACATGCGGTGACCGTGAATCGTTTATCCCACACTTCGGTTAAGAGGCGAGAACGGTACGTTTGAGTTATTACTCCTCTTTTTGTGCGTATGTTGCATGTAATTTCAAGTTGTTTGTTTTCTGACCTTTTTTATGGATAACACTGCGAAAGTTGTAAATGACATGAAGTGTGTTCGAAAGCAGGTGCAACGGTTTTCCAGAGGCAAAAGTCTATTTTCGTTATTTTTTCATCATAAATATCATATCGCTCATGTACTACAAGTTGCTCAAAATAATGCAGTGTTTCCACGAAGAACATGTCCGTGACTGTTGCACCAACTGTTATTCACTGCACTTTTCCAAAAGTCACACGTGGTCTCGACCAGGCCGTAGCCAAGCAGGAACATTCGGGAGGAGTGTCCCCAAAATTTTTTGTGTCCCAAAGTTTGTTGCGCCTGGAAAATTTTGTTTAAACGTAGAATAAAAACAAAACTCTTGCCCCCTAGAAAATATTCCCCCAAACCATAAATCCTGACTACAGCCTGCCCTCGACATTGGCTGTGACTTACAACTTCTCACTTTCATTTCGAAGTGAAGACAAAAGGAGATACCTGATCCAAATCCTGAGATGCTGTTTAGATTTAGAGATTGAAACAGAATTGTATAAGGGTTGTTGTGAACAACATCCACACTGTAATAGGGGGGGAGCGTGCTCTTATTTTCTCCATTATTATAGATTTCTTCATTTTTTGCTGAATAAGGTTATATCATTGCTTCAAACAAAGGTTTAGAGTTGCACAACATCTTTCGCTGTTGCTCCATAGTTCAGTCCTCTTAAGACATTGTTCTTTTTATCGGAGTATCTTTCGATGATATCAAACAGTTTGTAACAATGGACACAATTAAGGCGGCATGCTTTGCTTAAATTATTCGTAGAATAGCTTGTGACACTTTTTGTACTGGCACTGCACTACCATGTGCAGTGGCGTAACTGGAGGTTTGAACCAGGGGGTGCAAAACGTAGCTGAAGGGGGCCCACTGACCACTATAGGGGGCTCACTAGCCAAAACCCTCAAACAAAGTTAAAAAATCATGGTGTATCCGAATATAGTGGATGTCTATACCAGCTGTGAAAACGAAAACACCTCAAAAAACGAAACAAAAACAAAATCTTACTGAAAATCAAACCATGCTAAATACCAAAATTTCAGCTAAAAGGGGCCCAGTTCTTACATTTAGCTTGCAAGGGGGGGCGGATCCCCCCCTTGCCCCCCACCTCCGTCAGTTCCACCACTGACCATGTGCATAAAACGGGTGCACTGTAATGAACAGGTATGCTTGGGACTGGGACCTACAAGAAGGTAAGCATCCTGGCTAGCCCAGGTTTATATGCAAGCAGTTTTTCTGCAAAAGAAAAACAAGAAACATATCCCCTGAATTTAACGGTCATTATGGTTCCAGCGGTTCGGTTCCAAGACCGCTTTTAACCTCCACCAGGACGGGACATTCCGTGGAGCGGGCAAAACTGAATCGACTGTATGCCCACGTAGGCTGTACCTCCCTGAAATTGCGCCGATGGGATACATTGCTAAAGATCAGTTGTAACGTGTCTCACCGCGGGTTGCCACCATACCGCACCTTCTAAGATGCACTCAAGCTAATATACCGGAGACCTGCAAACCGCTAATGCCCAAGCCCGAAAGCCCCTCGAATGTTTGAGCGTCTTAAATGATATCAGTTACAGTTTCATGGAAAACAAGACTGGAATTTCATAGCGATAAGAGAAATTTACTTGGAGTTGACACATTTGTAGCACTATCTCTTGAAAAAAATCATATCCATTTTGTGATTCGCTAATTATATAGTTTATTTTTGCTATCAAACAGTTAGTTTATGAAAACCAGGAAGAGTTTTGGTCAAAAGTCTTAACGATTTACCAGATTCAGCTTTTCATGTATTCTTGCGTATTTGCGACTGCAGTGATATTTATATCCAGCGGTATAGTGGGGCGGAAACGCGCGGGAACGGCGTTCCCACACTTTTTCGTAGTAACTTGACTCACCCTATAGCATAATTGTGTGGTTACAGAAAATGTCTAATTTTTGGCTGCGTTCCTACACTTCCGTTTTTCAGGTTTCCACACTTCTTTTACTTGAAAATGACCAGTTTATTGGGTGCGTTCCCATACTTCTACCTCTTTTTAGCACTTCATCCCTTTACATACGTATACAAATATCTTTTTAATAGCTTAAATTTCATAATCCCGTGCTATTTGCTTAACGCTTTTGCAGTTAAGAAGCTTACTCGATATGCGCTAATTCTGTCGCTTAGCACTAAACCAGGGTGGGGAACATGCGGCCGGCATCAGAATTTTCGTTACCCAAGTTAGAGTACATCATCGCTTCAAAACGAAGCTCCATGTAAGCAGGTACATGGATAGTAGGTCAAAAGAAGTCACTCTTCTTCATAGTTAGATAAAGATAGAATTTTAGGATAAAATTAATTGATTTTGCGGCCCGCCAGCGATAATGCACAATTCATGAGTTCCGAAATACAGTAGTAAATAGGTTCCCCTTCCTTGCACTAAACGCAGGGTTTTTCGCTCTCCGCTCAACCAAACTGGTAGACGCGCTTGCCGACGATTAACAGCTTCGTTTTTCTGCAAACTGACTGACCCATCACCGATACAGAAGCTGATGGTCTGGTATCGCACCAGGAAGGTCATGAACTTTAGTTATCGTTCACCGCAAACAACCACCATGTGCATTGACCATCATTAACGATAGACAAAGTTGTTTTCATTGCGTTCTGGTGTTCGGGATCACGAGTTGCGATTGCAGAACAAACAATCCCGTTATATTATGCGGGAAAGATGTCACAAAATGATACGGAGCTGCTTTTAAAATTATGCAAAATATTCAAAATGCAGCAGACCGTGACTCTTGTGTTCGCCCCTGAATCCGATTCTACACTAATCTGTTGATAATATAGAGAAATTTGTGATTTTTATTGCACGTTTGTATTGGAAGATGGGCTATGATCTGAAACAAGCCAGCATTCTTTGTTTTCAAAAGCATTTAAAAATCACATTTTACGTATTGATTGCTATGTTGATTAAATTCAATTACAGGTTTCTAATAAAAAGTTTCATCAAAAAAGGGACCCGTCTACAGCATCAAGGAGAGTAGTTTGATTACACGAACAAGGCATTATGTCAGCAATGTCGGATCCACGATGCAACCCATAACGAATCACCATTTTTACGCTTAAGCTGATCTAAAATACTTTTATGGGTTGCTAGGCTGTAGCATGAGAGTCGGAAGGGGTAGCAGTGGGCCAAGGCCTCCACTTGGTTTTGTAACTTGATATTTTGCTATTAACATTTTCTTAGAAAAAATGCCTTCTCTTAATTTCGGAGTTCGTAAAATGATACTTCACCACTGATGGTCCCCTGGAAAAATGCTTTCGGTCACCATTGGAAAAAGATATTATTGCCACCCACTAGAAAAATTCTTCCGACGGCCATGGGGTGCAGCCAACTGGAGTATTTTTAAACCTCAATAGTTACTGCGATATCACAATCTATTTGTCTTTATAGTAAACGAATGGTTTCTTTACTTGAAGGCCACGACGCTGAAGAGGCAATACATTATTCGTGGTCTAGGAATGCCCTAATCCAAACTTGTAGGCTGTTATTCAGAGTGGTAGATGGAGTGTTGGAGTTTTAAGTTGAAATCGTAGATTTATTACAATGCACAAAATTATAAAACAAAACCTAAAGGGGACTCGTCTGCTTAAAAACTCTTTTAGTTCCGGTGTGTCGCAAGACAGTTTCATTGCATCAGGAAAGATTTGCCTATGTGCTGTGTTCAGGCAATTTATTTTATCTCTGTTTTTGTCAAACCGCGAGCATGACTGCATCCTTGACCGGTTCCTCTCTTTGTTGTTGACGAGTACTTGGTTCATATAATCAAGCACGCACAAAGAAATGCGTATAGGACTCGTATGAACAACCCAAATTCAGTCAAACGACTAACACTCCCAACAATCAGTGCTGCTTCTTGCAAAGGAAGTTCTTGTTTATTGACCCAATGCTAATGACAAAACCATGTAAAGCACCCTTGATGTCAGGTAAACCCGCAGAGCACGACAAAAAGGTTATCGTTAGTGGTTGACCTCATGGCACACAACACGTCCGTTTCGCGGCGACTTGTGGTAATCAGCGGCACGTGCAGGCGAGATAGGCCGTTCGGTTTGTTTTCACTGCTTCCCGCCAGTTGATCACCTCGCTCAAAACTAGCTGCCTTCTCGGCTACTCCAGGTCAATGACTGGCGCTGCTGGAGAAGTTCCCGGCGTCAACTCGGAAAGTAATCTCTTGTAAAGCGCTGCACTGTTCCTTTGTCATTTTTTTGATTAAGTGGGCATCTCCATGTATCGGTATGCTGCTTGAATGTTAGAACAAACAACACCACCATTATTATTACTTTGTCGACGAGCGTTGGCGTCTATTGTTAAAAAGCTGCCCAATCGAATACCACTTCATGCTGCTGGCCATGCCTCTTCTTCGTACATAAACTTTCGATTAAGACTCGCCGTGAAATTGTAATTTTGCAGAGATTTATCATCCGCCCCCTCAGGATCCTGAGTGGATCGGCAATCAGTTTCTGCTCTCCGCTACCTGCGAAAGCTTTTATTTAAGTGATATATCAGCTGTTATCGAAACTCCGCTTTGCCGGAGGGCTTGCGTGTGACTGATTGACAGAGACAAAAATAGAAGTGACGAATTACCGAGAAATTATATTCGCCTCTTAACCTTTAGTGAATGTGGTTTAGATTCGGCGCGCACGTAGCCTAGAGACGGGTATTTGGAGTTGAAATTTTATTCAGGCAGCTGGTACTTTTTGGCAAGGTATAACGAGGCACTTGGATGTTGGAGCCGGTAATTAGATGCCTTTTGACGCCACTTAGGGCCATTATCCTTCCTGAAACTGCGTTCTGCGCAAAACATGCAACGCCTCTGCTAACAATGCACGCACCTCTTAGCATGCTTAACGCACTGCATCGCAATTGGGCGATTTTGCGATCATAAACAAATTCTGCCATTTCTTCGGGGCAATCGATTTCTGTAGATTAGAACTTACTAAGGTGCATAGTGTGCATAAAAGCCGTTTCGGCGTATTACCCGCAGCGCTGTATAGTGACCGACTTCACTTTTAACTCCACTTTCATGTTGTTGAAGACAAATTTCCACCATTACAAGCTTTTGTATCAGGCAATGCTTAAAGTGAACAATTGAGGGTATAAACCACGAAAACTTTGCATTGGAATAAGTTTTGAGCAGTGCAAGTTTTCGTTTTTTTTATTTCTGACAGGTCCTTGCCCAAGGTTTTTAGTTCGTTCCACGTGAAATATTAAAGAGACAAGACGGTCAGCAGCAGACACTTTTCGGCTTATTTAACAGTTTCGGCGTATTTCATAAACCATTCATACCAGTCGCAGCTGGAACAAAAAGGTGGTGGGGAACAGCTTCTACCAAAACATTTGAAAGCCGCCAGTGGAATTTCGCGAAGTAAGTGAGATAAGACCACGACAAATTAGCGTCATCGCGAATTGTTTTTGGCAGGGTTTGTTTTGACAGTGAAAAGTTGGAAAACGAATGTAGTAGACTTTTTTATAGTCGTTAGCACTTTTTACGAAAACCAACAGCACTTTTAACAAAAACTTGTCAACATTTTTCGGAAAAACAATTTCAATTTTCGAGGTATATTATTCTTTGTCCAATACAATAATTGTGTTGGCAAATATATATCTTGTTGGGCAATAAGACATATTGCATAGAAATTCTTTTTCTCAACAGAAATTACAGGCGTGATGCAGATATGATTACAGTGAAACTCTAAACACAATGGATTCTGATTATTCATTTGAATAGGGCTGTCGGAGTAAACTTGCCTTTCATCATGTCTACTTAACGAAAAAGTAACAAGGGTACTTGAACAGAACCGTTGAAACTGTCCGAAGATAAACTTGCATCGGAGTTTAGTTTTAAAGTTTGAGCAGTCAGTTAAGATTTGTTTTTTCAGAAAGACTTGCTGGATATTTCCTTTGCTTTCGGAAAAGTAATTGACAATTAAAAAATTCCAAAAAAGGTAAATGGACGTAAGGCAAAACTGGTCCGACATTTCACCAGATGCATTTTGAAAATTACTCTGTCGGTTGCCAAACGTTCACCCAGGTCAAGACATGTTGTTAAATAACATAAATGAAACATTCGGAATCAGTTTCTTACACAGTCCTTTGCATTTGCACCTTGTGTTGTTAGCCTTGATCCTCTTAGTCAAAAACTATTCAAGGAAATCTGTAACATAACACTGGCATAGCAACCAAGCTACCCAAAGAGTTATTCCCAGATTTTTTTGTCTAAGGAAGAAAGCAGCTCAACCCGTGTGGAGTATGGAAGGATGGTAGAACTGAGCAATCAAGAACAGTTTGCAAATTTTTGCGGTATCATGTGCGGGAAAGGTCAACCGAGATTCGAACAATCGACAGCAGCGAAGCCTAAAATCTCTTTATCAGTGACTGGAATAAAAAGAAACTTGTATTAAGAGAAAGGGCCTAAGTTGCTGGGTAGTTTTGAAAGATAGTACTCCACAACCCAAAGTATTTTCTTCATTGTTCGACAGATATGCGCATCTGCTCACTCTAAGCTGCTACTGGAACGAGGACTTCGAGGCGATTTGGATTAAACGCTTGAGTGCATTTGCCTGCTGATGAAGGCAGTAGGCCTAAAACCCTTTATCGCCATTCAAGGTTTACGTTTGAGGTTTGTCTTACGTCAATCGCTAACCACCAGCGTTTATAGAGGGCTAGGGGAGAAATCGAGTGGAACGTAAGTTTATGTTTCGGTTGAGGACAGGTTTGAAAAATGCGACGTAAAGCGTCGGACCGCTGTCTCTTCTCACTCCATTCAGACTGTCCTCGGCATTTAGTTGGAACGAAGACCGAAATAAAGCAAAAAAAGAGTAGCTCTCTGCCAATCACTTGAGGCAGAGATCACTCTGGGCGCATGATATAAGCTTTTGTTTGCTCCCTGGTAACCTTTTGTAGCTTGCAACTTTTATAGAAGCTTAGCAGCTTTATTTGATAAGACACGCTTTTGAAAAGCCACTTGGCGCTTGACTAGCAACGTTAAAGACAGAAAAGATGCCACCGTGGATGCGCTTTCGCTTGTGCCGTCACAAGGCAGTCCCAGCTTTTGTGTCGTTCGTTAGCAGTCACTTGCAATCAGATTATTCCACTTATTTATCGGATGTACTTTAGGAAACGCATATGTTATTGTTTCTTTTCACTAACACGCCGATGCAGTAAATGGCCTGCTGTGAAAGAATTAAACTTTCTTAATGGCAAAACTGATGTAAAAGGTTGCGTTCCAAGGGAAAAGTCTTCGATAACTGCTTGAATTCTATTCTGCAATAAAGGGTGCAGGAACTAAACATGAGTAAACTTTGAATGTACATCGTTTCAGGGCAGAAATGTGTTGTTTAGCTAATGCTCATTAAATGAACATGCTATTGCAGTGTTGGATTTTGAATTTTTGCTGAACAGATGATTCTTTACCTTGCGTTCATTCGAACAGAAAGTGAACACACAATACCGAAAATTTTAAAACAGAGAACATCTTATTAGATAACCAACAAGAAAACGGGAAGGAGGACCAACTGCTTGTTACGAGCGCCTAGTGCTTTGGTCCTGAAACCTGTTCAGTTTTTTCTTTCTGACCGAGTATGCTGCTGGGTTTCGATGCGAATGGCACTGAGCAAGGGCAGGTAGCTGCGACAGATTTAGCAAACTTCGAGGTCAGTTGTTACGTAAAGTCCGGTTCTTCGATGTTTTCTTGGCCAACTGGAACTTTACACACTGCGTCTCTACCGCTACCTCGGAAATAGCTGGTTGAGGCTCTTTTTTCACTAAACTGCTTGGTCTTTTCGGAGAGGGCTGACCCCCGTCTGTCAAACCTCAGCACTTCATTCGTTCATTAAACCGCTGTCTGCGTCACCAGCATTCCTCGGAAAATGTTCGACGGAACGAAAAGTGCCCTCTGACACCTTTCGTTACCGCAGGACACCATATTCTAAATAGCAAACGCCCAACTTTCGGCGTTACGTACGAAGGTCAAGCTGTAGTCTTTGCCCCAAGATGTGCTTTAAGATTATTTGATCTTACCACGCTGAAAAAATCGACATGTAGGTGACATAAGGTATCGCCTTATTTTTTTCATTTGATATTTTCACAAAACAACCAAGTACAAATAGCAAGCCATTTGGCCCATGTATAAAAACATAAACGGATCAAATATTATAAGGTTCTTGTAGCCTATACTGTAAAAAATAGAACAGTAAATATTTGCCCTACAGATTTATACAAGTGCTTGCCGATTTTGTTTCACGAAACAAAACTGTTATATTTCTGCTGAATCTTTATGCATGGAGTTCTTTTAAATATCCTTAAATGAAGTTACACATCAGAATTCCTTTCCAATTATTTCTATCACATTTTTTGTTCTAAAGTAGCATATGTGTTGCTTTTTGTGTGAATGACGTTGTGAAAAGCAGATCGTGAAACAAAAACAAGGCTGTTGTTTTCATATGTCACGCCATTAATTTAATAGACATTTAACTTCCTTATTGTTTCCAATTCGTACAAAATTGATGTTTTAATAACTGTTGTTCATTTACGAGTTTTGATGAGCTAAGGTTTGCAAACGAGAGATTTCTTAACATTTGGATTTCGCGGTTTCCATCTTACAATTTTCGCTCTTGGTAGAATCTGCGTACCATTAAGCAAATTAGATAAAATAATTTTGCTGAAACGTGCATGGTCAAATGCAAACCAGAAAATTTGACTGCAAGATGCACTCGTAAAAAAGCGGCAGAGAAAGACTTCCAACTGGTTGAGGAGAACTGAAAGACTATTTACTCTCTTTTTTCAATTGACTTTGAGTAAATGTCAGTACAAGAGTTAAATTGAAAGAACAAATAGTTAAAAAGTAATGAAGTGATAAACCTCTGACATAACTATGGCCCTCCCTTTTTTGGCAATGAATGCCAGTCTGACGTAGCTTTCACCCCACGACGTGACTGAAACTGGCGATGACGTACACGATGAAGTCGTGAAAGACGATGGCGATTCGTTTCAGGAAAAGTTGACAATGAGCCACTATTGCCACGTCGATCAAATTGCCTGTACGAAAACCATTATTCGTTATGGCTTTAGTAATATTTAGATTAAAAAGGGGAAGATGGTGGCGATTATACTGAACTAGGCGTCCGTGTTGCTTGTCGTGCCTCGCCTTGATCTTAAAGGCGTTGATTGCTGCCACTCTTCCGCTTGGAGCTGATGATGCACGTTTGTGACTTTGTCGAGCAGGTGTGGATTGCCGGAGTGGCATGCATTTGCACTATAAGTTACACTGTTTACGTTCCTCTCTTAAGTTCTCTTAGCGCACCTATGTTGAGGTGCCGCCTCTATTGGCATCATTTGTAATAACACCCTTCTTCAGTATCAAACTGTTCGTTTTCAGTTGTTCTTTCACATTATTTTTAATGATATGCACGTTCTTTCCCATCAATCAACGCGAAAAAAATACTTGTTTTTGTAATTTTGGGTCTGAAACACTGACCAAATAAGTCTGTTTATTTGCTGAAGTACGTGCTCTTTGTTTTTCTTTGCAAGTGAAAGGTGTAAGTCAAAATAAGAGGTGTTAATCGAAACCGTTATGCAGAGGTCATTCAACTTGACAGACTGTTGCCCTTTTGCAGACCATGCGCACCATAGCCACATGCTTTTATCTGCTACGCAGCCATGTGTTTGCATGTGGCCCGGCTAAACCTTTCTTGACCGACAGCTCGCGTGCGGGTGGCATGAGATCCAGCGCCACTACATTAGTTACGGGCTTGATCGCGAACCATAAACAGAAACAACTTTCTTTAGACAGTGGATGTTGAGTGATCTTAGTGATAACGCCAGCGCGCTTGGCAAGGCGGTGAACGAACCAATGCTTCATCGACCTGGCGTAGGACAATTCCACCTTTTACAGTAAGGAAGCTTGAATTCTTCAACTTTAGTCGCGATTACTTTGAATGTAAATCGAAACCCTATTCAAATATCGTCTCCACATCATCAGCAAGAGATGTGGAATATAAATTAATGCATTACAAGGAAAGTTCTTCTATTGATTTCATCGCGTTTACAACACTGATTTACGCAGGTGTTGCGCAAAAAGCACTGTTGATGTCAGACCCGCAATCAGGGGGAAACCGGGCAATTTCCCCCCCGAAATTTTTTAAAGCATGTTTATTTGTTAAGTACAACAACAAGTTACAATCATTGTGATGCCCCCCCGAAAATATCAGCTGATTGCGGCCCTGATTGATGTCATAAATGCTGCAGATCGATTGTGGGTAGGTGGGACTCCAATAATGTTAGTCTTCTTATTAGGGAGCTCTTCTCTTACTTTTTCTGCCTTTTCTTTTGGAAAGAGTTACAGTCAAAGAACTAATACAAAGCCGTTCAGTCAAAATTATTGCAAATATTTCACAAGCACGAAGCATGTAAACAGGAAAGACGTCTGCTCTGCGCACCTTGCGTTATGTTATCCTAGTTTTTAGGACAAGCATAATATGCCATGTCGAATCCTTAAATCAATAAAACCTCCAGTGTTTCTGTAGTGTCGACGAACTGCATTGATTCGTTCCTGGGTCATTGATTCATTTACCCTTTCAGCTAAAAACCCTGAAAGACTAAACTGATCGGCCGCGTTTCTCGCATTTCTGCAAATACGGCATTTAAACTTTTAATGGCGTCAGAAACACAGAGGAAACTTCGTGGTTACATGGAAACATGTTTTCGTAAATAAACAGTAAATCGCGAGCGTTCTGGTTTATTGCAAAGCATCCCTTTAAACAGCCGCACGGGTCTAAGCACAAGTCTTGCAGTGGTTGTGTTTTTATAGCATTGTCGTATTTCAAGTGACAATTTTTGTCAAGCACAGCGGCCATCGTATTCGCCTTCCCGATTCTCGTCCAAGAACCTCGCTCGTAGAATCTGTACGAGCAGTGCGTGAGGGGTAGCAAAAGAACTAAATGCAATCAAAAATCAGTGAGAACTTGCAATAAGCTCCATATGACATTTTAAGTTTTTTTGCAGCCTTATGTTTTCAGTACAGCTTTGAAAGAACAAAATAACAAAATCTGCCCCACCTTTCTGCTTCGGAGACACCAAGACTTCGATAAGCAATACTTTAATCAGGGTCTACTGACGGTAAAACATAAAAACACGTTAAAAATTGGCCATCGTTTCGATAGTTCAATGCTTATACAGCTTCAGCTATCGAAACGTTGGCCAGTTTTTAACTTGGTTTTATGTTTCACCGCCGTTAGAGCCTGATTAAAGTTTTGAAAACCTGCTCCAGTTACATTGCATCAGAACCGTCGCCAGGAAGTCTTTAACAGGGAGGCTTTACGTTTGTGTAGGGGAGCTTGACATTTTGAAAGTTTGATGAAAGCTACAAACTCCACCGGTTTATGGTGTTTCATCTTGCAGTTTGGGGGGGGCTTGGAGCTTTATTTGGGGGGGGCTAAGTCCCTGAAAGTCCCCCGTGGCGGTGGGACTACATAGCATTCTTTCCTCCAGTTACACGCGCCTAACAATTGTTTCATCACAGGTGTTAAAATCACAAAAAAATTTTTTCAAAGTGTGTAAACTTGCAAATCAGAAAATGTTTTCAACTGCTTGCTGCTAACGGATGTTCGAGGTAGGATGCCAGGTGAACGTGCACCGCTTGTGCACACACGCAATACCGTATGACGAGTGCAGCAAAACTATTCAAGGACCATGCATTACTTGAGCAGATCACGTCTTGAAGACTTAGATATTGTGAGAAGACATCAAACCGTTGCCACTGTTGTGAACGAAGTATTGCAGCTCTGCCTAAATCGCTTATCACATTGATCTGCTTTCCCATGCAGGAGATACCGCGTTACCCTGATATGTTGAAGGCTGTGACAGAGTATATCATGCTGCATTTCCTTCTAATATATCGATGGTTAGAGGGTTTTGTCAAGGAGCGCTTTGTGACGCTTTTGTATCTGAGTCAAGAACTGTCCAAAATAAGATAACTCGCGACAAACGGTTCCTTCCTATCTGCCGAAAATTGCTCGCATAATATGAGACAGAAATTCCACGCAATCCCAATTGTCAGAAAATTGTTGATAACGACTTTACAACGATCCAATTTTTCGCCATTAATTTCTTAACCTTCCTCCAAAAAAACATTATGCGAAACAAGCATTAAAACGGCAGCTATTTTGGCTAATACCAAGGTGTGGTGGCAAAGGTCAAACCCGATTAAGTACTTTTAAGTGTCGAGAGATTCGCGGTGAAACCTTCAACCATCTCTCCTCAGATACTGAGCTATCCTGAAAATACTTAGAACATTTTTAGTGCAGACTGCTGTGGGCATTATGAAAACGGTAGCGTGCGCAGCCCAAAGATGTTGCAAGTTCCTCTTTTGTCGACTTTTATAACCACATATGTGCACGTTCTTCTCTCATGTATACACGTAATTTTAGCAAGCAAAAGGAAACTTAAAATACGTTAAAAATGCATTCACGCAATATTAACAGGCAAATTGAAACTTAAGTAGGTCAATTCTTTAAAGAGTTGTAGCTTATAAGATATGTATTACCATAGCCAAATAAAGTAATTAGCAAATAACTTGTTTTGTTCAGATCGTGCACATTTTCAATGATCACATGTTTGGCACTATGAGAGCATCATATAAATCTTAAAACGGTGTACTGTATGTTCAAAAAAATTATTCCAAATGCAAAAACTAAATCTGTTCCTTAAAACATCTTTAAAAATAAATAAGTTGCTTAATATTTTCAATGATCACATTTTCAATGATCACGTGTTTTGCACTTTGGGAGCATTACATAATTTGTAAAACGGTGTTCTGTATGTTAAAAAAATTATTCCAAATGCAAAGAATAAACCTGTTCCTGAAAACATCTTTGAAAATCAATAACTTGCTTAATATTTGTGTAAATTAATCATCATATAAAAGAATCCAAGGGAAATTTATACTCAACCTCTGTCGCCACCGGTGATTTCTTTTAATTACTTGAGATAAAGTGAAACTTACCTCAGAAGTATTTCTGTAGATGTCTTTTGATCTGAAACAACGTATTTGAACAGTTTTCGAAAGATGTGTCGGGAATAAAAGGGTATAGTGGTGCACACCACCAAATTTTGTATTGTGCCTAGCAACTGCGTGTAAGCCTGCATGGGATTTGCAAAATGAACCAAACTACCTCTCTACCCATGTGCATTGTTAGAGGATTATAACAATAAAATGTGGGGTTCCAATCGCAAGTGCTGTAATATTGAACTTTGCACTCAAGAGATTTGAGGCTATATGCAACATCCGAAACAAAATTCATATAATGTATGCAAAAAATAGAGTTTGTTTTGTCAAGTTCTCTTAGAAAAAATTCATCTTTAACTCCCAACTAAGTAGGATGCATATAAATTCCACAGGTAAGCCCTTTCGCGATGATGTAAAATATTGAACGTAAGTAGACAAAAATTAGCTGCAGTAACAACCCACTTTTTTCAAGCACTTGTACCCAGATTTTCAGACAATTGTACCATGGAGCAATCAGTGATGGAACTAACCATTTTTGTCAGTTACAATCACACGCCTGCAAATTTTTTTACTATTAGAATACATATTACTTGGCAAAACTTCAATTAATTTACATTTACTTGAATCCCCACATATAGGCTACATTTCAATAACAATGGGTAAACATGCAATCAATCGCGTGATCATACGTAAAGGAGAGTTGAAGCACACAACCCTGTCGAAGTTCAATACCCACTGTAGTGTGAAGAGTTCTGATTTAATTCCGCCGACACGGACACGAATTTCTGAATCCTACCACAAACGCTTTTATCGACGGGCCCCGTCGTATGCTGCTTCGAGGTCAACGAAACAAGCGTAGACATCTTTGGTATACTCACAAGATTTCTCAAAATTTTGTTAACGAATGAATATTTGGTCCGTAGTGCTACCTCTAGGACGAAAAGCGCACTGGGTATCATCCCGCTTTGGTTCAATTATTTCGCGGCATTATTTTCGTTTCACAAGGCACTTGGCATATATTTTTCCTGGAAGGCTAAGGGGGGAAATGTCTCGGTAGTTCTTGCGTTGTTTTCTATCCCTCTTCTTGTGAATGGAGATGATCGCCCTAGTTTGCCAATCTTCCAGTGTCCTTCCAGAATGCCATGCCACTAGACACACAAGAGTTAGCCAAAGAACTCTTTCCGTATTCAAGGCTTGAGTATTGCAGGTCAGATTTCATCACAACCTGGAGCTTCTCCAGCTTTCAGTGTTTAGACAGCTAGGAAGACGTCGGCTGTAGTGATTATATATTTCTTCTCCAATTGCACCTCGTGCACACCTGATGTTATGGTAGTAACTGGGTTCAAAAGACTTTTGAAATAATCTCTCATTTGCGAAGGATGTCTCCCTCATTGCTGAGTAAAACACCGTTTTGTTTTTTGATGGAGCTATTAGTATTAGTCCTTTGTCGCGAAGACTTCAGATTGTTGTCCAGAATAATTCGTTGACTTGCCAGTATCGTAAACTTAGTATATGTCCGAAATTTTCCCAAAACTGTATTTTTGACTCCTTACCACTTGATTTTCGTACTTTTGTGCCTCATCGTACCGCGAATGCAAAGAAGGTTCAACTATGTTCCGAAGCCAGGGATTGTAAGCTACTTTCTTTTCTCCGATAACTTCTTTCACCTCCTGGTTCTACCAAGGGGGTAGTGATTTGCCATCTATCACCACACCAAATCCTTTCTGTACACATATACGCGAGCAGCTGGTGAAGCTGCAGCTGCTTTGAACAGTCGCCATTCCTCTTCTACGTCCGCTGTGCATTCTGGGAGCTATCGGAACAAGGATGAAACATTGTCTGTGAAGGTCTTTCTTACACCGTTGTCCACCAGGGCATCCTACTTTATTTGATAGGACCTTCTAGTCTTGCATGTTCGTGCAAAATCTGTTTATTGTTCCAGACGTAACTTGCAGACAACCAACTGGTGGTCAGTCGACAGTTCTGCACCCCTTTTGATACGAATGTCCAACACTGGATGAAACAAGTCAGCGGAAATGATACAAAAATCTATGAGTGACCCTTTACCAAATAAATCTGTTCTAGGTGTATTTGTGCACATCTCTGTGTTGGAAGAAAGTGTTCATGATATACAGTGCGTTGTTGGAACACAGCTGCATCAGGAGCCTTCTGTTGTCATCTATGTTAGCATCACCATGTTGACCAATCACGCCCTTCCACATCCCGGGATCGTTCCCAACGCGTGCATTAAAGTCTCAAGAAGAATCTTGGACTCGTTTACTATAATCGTTCGTAGGGCATCACTACTTTCCTTTTCCCATACGAATTCCGGGCACGGTGCGTTTGAGTGTGGGCTGTATTCCTGTATCAAGCACAGGGAGCGATCTATCAACTTCAGCCTCAACATGCACACCCTTTCTTAGTGGGATCTATTCATCAACACAGTTTGCCAGCAGAAGGCTAACGAGTATGCCCACCCCAGCCTTGACAAATTTTGCTGTCTCAACGCCTGAGTAAAGGAGTTTACACACATCGTCCGCCTCTGCAGTGTTAGAACCGCGACGCTTCGTGGATGACATGCCAACAATGTCCAGGGAATATCGTTTGGCTGCCTCAACCAGTTCGTGCTACTTCCCTGTAAGTGAAGTAATGTTCCAGCTTCCAATTACTAGCTTATGGCAACATTGCCGTTTACGCTTGGATTTCAAGTCTTACAGAGTGCAAATCCACTCAGTTACAAGTACGTCAAACATAATTAAAACTGCGGTTACTCGATTTGAAAAACATCACAATTGCTATTAATATTACACTCAATTACGATTACAAATGGCTCTATCATTCGACGTAGCATACAAAATTGTGAACTGAATATACAATTCTCAATTCAAAGTGATGTTACTTTTTTCCAGAATATCTCATTGTCAAATTGTCATGCTGACGATTTGAGTGTTGCTGATTTGTTTCTAAATAAGCATGGAAACTCATGTTGCTCATTTTCTATTGTTGTTCTATCTTGACTCACGAATTCCCCTGCCTAAGGTGTTCCCTTCATTTTTTTATGATCAACGCCAAGGGATTATTTTTTGATAATTTTGTCACGAAGTTTTGGCAAAATAAGCAAGGAATAGTTTGAGTCGTTCTTTAGTCCGTTTATCCTGATGCAATGTCATTTAGCTGCGAACGTTGGGATGATTTCAAAATGTGTTGAGTTGTAGGTTCTGACGTAAAACTTGATTTTGCGTTATTTGAAACGCTGGACTAGGTGCGAAAAGTAAACTTTTAAAAATCGTCTAATGCATGTCTGCATTTTTCGTTTGCGGAAACTGACATTTCTCTCAAAAATCAGCTCTTGACAAGAATATGGAAAAGCCATAGGCTTGTTGTAGCATTCTAAATATTTGGCGATTGCTTGCTTTTGGTTTCAAACCGTTCATGACCTTTCGGTCCAAAACTAATTTAGATTGTCATTCGCTATACACAGCTCACAAAGAAAGCCTGAGATAACGAACGTAAGCATACAGTTTCACAATAGAATTGCGGTGTGGTCGCTGCCAACAGCAAGTGCAAATAATCGAACGTGAAAGATCTGAGAGGGACCTACGGTTTGCAAACGTAGCGCACATAGGTACAAACGCTTGCGTCTTTTATTCCAGAAGCTAAGTTTGCTCAGTGATGGACTGATATTAAAAAAAGGCTGTTCTCCTTAAGCAAATCAAAAATGAACATACTGTTGACAAAAGTCAGGCAAAATGATAAGATGTTACGACCGTTTGAATAGGCTTCATGACGTCGATGTGGCATATCTGTGTTGTCGCGTCAGCATGAATTCATTCTTGTCATTTTATAGAGCCACAAAAATGTTTGGGTGTAGTGATCATCACAATCTTTTTTTCGAAAAAAATTTTAATGGGAGCACGAGATGTTTCCCAGAAGGTTTCGCGAATGTAAGTTTACGCGTAGCATGTATCTTTGAATTCATTGCTGGTGTGCACGATTTAGTTGCATCAGAAAGTTCAGTGGTGAAAAACAACCCTTGTAAGACATACCCCTTTTTTCACACTCCACTGTTTTTTGTTTATCAGTCTTCAAAATACTTAGTCTCTTGAAAATTCCATTTCACGAAGTGTATGACGTTTCGTGGAAACGTCATTTTTTTACTCTCTTTTCATGTTTAAAGCCAATCAAGTACGTATACAAAGCCAACATTACTGAGCATTTTGGTCTGACCTTGGTATAAAAGTGAAGAAAATCGACATAGAGTGCCACGTGCTTCATTAGCTTCCACCGCTCAGTAACGATCAGCCCAACCATTTACAGTATATTGTTGTGCGAATTTCCAAATATTTTATTCGGCCTTTACTTTTTTTACCAGCGAGAAAAAATCAATCAAAACTAATATTGAGAATTCCATGATCTGGTGCACATTTCATTTAGTGCGAACAGTATGAGCAAATTTGTTTGCTTTACGTCATGATGATATGTATTTTCCGCATATGAAAAAGAGGTTTAAATTTTTGCAGTTAATAGAGATATTTCGAATCAAAATAGCTTTACGATTCCGGTGCGGTCTTGTATGTCACAAAGCTCTGCTTGCCGTTTGTTTTACTTTGCCGCAACGTGCAAACAGTTTACACAGCTCAAAAACTCTTGTTTAATCAATTAATATCGATCCTATTTTGCCACAAAATCTTTAGTCTCGCAACCTCTTCCACATTTTGTTGGTTGCATAAAAATGTTTCTTTACAAATGCACGTCTGGAAAATCGATACACGCCATACAAGTGCACATGGTTTGAAATTTATGCAGCATTGTAAATGAGATTGCTAGCCGGTAGAAACCTCTTGACCTACCTGCTAAAATAATAACTCTGCTGCAAAAACGCAAACTTTATCTATAAACAAAGGTGACTCTGCACCTCAAATTCGTGCTATGCTTCACGCGAAAGGGCGTCCCCCAAAGTGCATCTTGCGAATCATTTTGCTCACAAACTCATTTTTATGCAGATGTTTCAGCAACGGTTGAACTTTTTGAAATCAGATTGTTCCTGAAGCCACCGTGGCTCTTACAAATCCAGTAAGTAAGTAAATAAAAAAATTATCGTCCTTATGAAAGAAAAATAAAAGTACCAATCAAAAAATGTTTTGCGTCAAGGCGTTGAAACTGATGATTTCTTATAGTTTGTGGTGGTTCATCCTTTGGAAAATTTCGAAAATATAACTTTCTTCAGTTGTCTTTACTTTTTTCACTTTTACAAATGCATACTGTATAATGAGTCAAGGGACAAATTGTTTCGGAATAAAGAATTAATGTAGGGGGCCTAAAAATAATTACATGTTTTCAAAAAAATGTAACACAAGCACGCGAAATGCTCGAAATGTTAATACATTTTTTGGTTAATAATTTAGGGCTTGAACATGAATAATGCAGCATACACGCACAGCTGGAGAGTAAGTGTTGTCCTGCTCGTGTTGAAAGGAGCGAAAATGTCTAAAAATTATCGTTACAGCATAAATTTAAATCATTGCCCAGTGCCCCACCTCCAGTTTTCAACGATTAAAAAAACGCACGTTTGCTATAAACCACGATTCAGTAAATTTTTCTCTTTGGTAGGTGAAATTCAACCCAGGGTAAATTTTCTCCGGCTAAAAACTCCTATGGGGCATTGCATAAAGTTTATCAACGAATATTTTTCACTTAGATAATTCTCTACTCCTAGGTTCAATCGCAAACATTTACAAAAATGCCGTATGCAGGTACTCAACATTTCTGGCACATTCGAACAGGTCTTCGTTTCTATACAATAATTGATCGCTTTAGGTTTCATGTACGGTGGCATCGAGCAATAACACTATAGATCCAGGCAGTTGAACTGCTGTTGATTGTCTGGAACCAGCAAAACCTTTCAGCACAAAACTTGGTTTGGACTAAATTTTTGGTATGAAGCACAAATGTTTTGCCCTAACCGGTTATGTAAGTGCAAAAAACTCTTTACTGTTTTCAGGCAATATTTTGTCAAGTTCTGAGCATACTTTATGTCGGTTCTTCACTCTCAAGTTTGGCGAGCTGCTGCACTCCTACAAAAAAGACAAAAGCTGCATATCGCTTTCATCCTCTCTCAGGAGAGGTTTTCACTCTTGTACAGATAAAGCATCCGATCAACACCAAAGCCAAGAGCAACGTGACCTCTTCGACACATATCAAACGCTGGTGTCTCGTGCAAGTCATGAAATGCGGAAGCTAGAATGTTTGCTGTATCTGGCGTCTGCAGAAGTTGCCGTGCAAAACCTGTAACTCTTTGTGCAAGATTTGCAACAAGTGATCTTTGAACAAGACACAGACCAGTAATCCGCTGCTGCAATTAGACATTCTTTTTGAAACAGCCCATTATCATATTCTTATCACAACCGTGCACATGTGATTAATCTTCGGCCGAATTGGATATTTGTCCAGCAGCGCTTGGGCATGTCTGCATGTCTTCGGATACGAATATGTTGTGATTAATTGCTGACAAAAGCAAGTAGCTCGATATTATCTCTAGTCATAGTTGGACTCGCTACTGAAAAACTCAGGTAAAAACCAAGCACCTCGGAAAATCCTGGGAAACGCCAATACAAACGACAGCATGAATGCACAGAGAAGTCACAATTCCTAGAAGGTGAAGCTGAAATGTTCAGAAAGTTGTGTTTTACTTTTTACGAGGAGGCACACAAGCACAGCATAGAGTAGTGTACTGCGATAGACATGGCACCTCGAAACGTTTTAAGGGGTAGAGTTCAGTTGTACAAAATGTAATTTGTAACTGATTCTGCCAAGTTTTTACATGCAGTAAATCGAACAAGAGTTTTGCATTATCTTTGGTTTAACGCCTCTTTGCATAGCTTTCCTAAAATCATTCCTCAAATCGAAAAATCTGTGTGATTTTGAGTTACCGTGTAATATTATGCTACAACATTTTCGTAAGTCAGTTACACTGTGGAAATAGAACTTTTATCTGCGCTTAGCAGCCATAAATGTGCTCATAACAAACCTGCTGGCCAACTAATTGTGAAAGTTATCTGGTGTTGTTAGACAGCGCTTTGAAATTGAACATGACACCTTGGTAAATCGTACAAGTCTCCTTGTTGCTGATGAAGGATTGAATTTCGCCTCATATTTTCCAAAGCGAAACCACGCATCCGCCGCACTAATTTTCAATCAATCTGTTAGTATAGACCCTGTGTTTGATTTCAATGAAAGTTTGTTTCGTTTACGTTTTTTGCTGCAGTAGCTGCGAAAATACTTCGAGGTTTCTTCTAAACAAACCTACTGGTAATTTTGCAACTGCAAAATTAATGTTGACCAATTTCAGAAGGAATGTATATTTAGACCGAACTTGTTCATCTTTTCTGTCTTACTACCTCAAATAAAATTAGCTAATGATAGTGATCACTCGTTGGCTGATGCAGTCTCTATCTTAATTTCATAACGCTTTTTCGCTTTGTGCAAAACAAGGAGGTGAATGCAGAAAGCGTTGTTCATGATGCCAATGGCGAAGTGAGTCAATATGATCAATCTTTAGGAGGCTTGGGATAGTATCCTGGTTTCTTACGAAGACTATAGCCACATTTACAAAACGAAAGCATGCTAAAATTGGGACTGAATGCGGATTTGAGTTTCGTTGAATGGAACATTGTCAGGAAATTTTTCTCTGAGAACCGTCACTCCTGCTTACCTATGGTTAAACTTGACACTCTACTTGAAGATGTCAAAGTAGGAAGAAATCCTTTTAACGATGATCTAAAGAAAAAATTGAAATACAGTGTATGAAGAGTAAATTCCAGCAATACATGTCTGCAAGCGAACTTAACGAACAGAAAAGGTAATTCCTTAATACCACCCTTTGCCCAAGTTTCTGCCTTTGCGAACTGGCAAGGAGTTCCTTTAAGAAAGCAAAATATTTCCCAGACCCTGCCATCACCAACACAAGGCAGAATCAACTTTTTACCCGTTGAAGGAAAAGAAAACGTAGCATTTGTTTCGTAGTAATATTTGACATAAATATTTCATGTACATAAACTTCTGTGGTTATATGTCAAAATCTACTAATATGATAGTATGTTCTGCAATTTTTGCGGCGCTGCGCTTCACGCTATTACAACCTTTTCACATACTTTTTTCTGCAGTTATCAAGCCTCAAACGTGCTAGGATCAACGTTGGGTTTTTTACTAGAGCACAAATTGCTCGGTTAGCTTTTCAGAGTGAAGCGCCATTGCGAAAGGATAAAGCGACTCCGCTTGAAAAGATGTTGAAGCCATTTCTCTCGAGCCAGCTCGATGCTTTATGACATATCGGAAAACGATTGCACAAACCACAGCAACACACTTACTCTTGAGCGCTCAGGCTGCCCAGAGTAAATGCCAGAGCTGTCTAATTTATTGTCGCAAGCAGACAGTAAACATTGCTTTCGCAACCTGTGCCATTCGTTAAAAATGAGAAACTACATTTTAATGATGCCGGGAAAAGATAGAACTATTAGCCTTTGCGTCGTGTGAGCTGTTTGTACAAGAATTTTTCAACCGCGGAACAGCGCAAGTTTATGACCGCGAGCTCTGTCCACAACTTGAAAGGTACAGATTTATCCACCGGTTAAACATCAGTCGGGTCAACGCATTACCTGCTCACGTTGCAGTCGTGACAAAGCGGGGTGAATTATACCAGCAAAGCTTGCCACTATCGGATATTATCTTGAAGAAAAACTTACGAGGAGTTGAAAATTCATAAGAAAGGTCAACAGTTTTGTGCTAAAATCTCTTACACCTTTTACCATGACAGAATAGCCTAAGCGCTACTATGTCTTTATTCCTGAATTATAATATCCAAACGCCTGTACTTTAGACGAAAGACAATAAAAAACGTCCTGCCACAACGTAAATACAGTCTAGTCGGATTTTTGTAATTGTCAACTTGCAAAGTATAAAAAACAACAATTCTTTGTTTTTTTACACAAGAATTGTATTTGACATGTTCTTTCCGTTGCTGAAGGAATTTAAAGGAATGTTGAGATTTTATGCAGTGGTTGATGCAAATTACACTTTACGTTTTACTTTAGCGTCAGAAATAGACAAGAATTATAGTTTTACGTAAATTCACGTAGTGGGAAACTTGTGTATCGACCCACGGTTCCAAGGCAATTGCTTGGCAAAGTTAATCCGCACAAGATTGTTTGATTACGACTGCTTTGAAGTGCGTAACAACGGTAATTAAGGTCTTCCGAAAACATTCAGCGACTTGCATGATTCTTTTCATCTGCAAAAGCTGAACAACTTTCTCACGCGGTGGATTGAAGCAATCCTGACTTTGCTTGGGACCCAAATGATCAAAGGCGGTTGCTGCATTTAGCGCCGTATACGAGTTAACACTGGGATGAAATCTAAGTTTTAATATTCTGTGCGGAATTGAGAGCAAAAGCTTTTCTGAAAAGCACGACGATTCTTAGGGCTACAGCATTCCATATATTATAGAGAAGCGATGTATTTTTTCCCACAAACTTTCATCCAGAAACACTGCTTGAGAAATTTGCAAATAATAGATTGCATATTTTTTCAAAATACGCAACAGGTGTTCGTTTATCAAAATATTTGTTAAAATCAAAACGACGCGTTTTGATCTACACGCAATCAAAGACTTGCAAGATAGCTGTTGCTAACGTTAGGTAAGCTCGGAAACTATTTTTGGTTTTCATTGGAGAGTCGCTGGGATCAGTTGACCGGACTTTCATATTCTTACTCCCAATGTTTGTTTTCCATCAGAATCAGCTACAGTTTGTTTGCGCAGAACTTCCTGGAGTGACTGCAATGGATTCATAGAAATTTGTTCTGTTATTCAGATCGTAAATGACTGCGCAGACTTTAGGGAGCATTTTTGTTCAGTTTTTTCCTGAGAAAAGTTTTTTTTGTGTGTGTCAAGGTAAAACTTAAGTCATTTTTGAGAGTAAAACAGGAGATGAGTAATTACCCTTCAAATGTTAAAGATGGCTGCAGTTTACCGCCATTTTTCTACCCCGTTATTTACCAAGGTGTTGAAAACGACAACAAAGTATTGCAGTCATATGAAAAGCTAACAATGCCGCATCTACTAAATTATACGCAAATCTATCCACACTAGATATGTTTTTAAGCAATTTTATGTTGAAGTAAATGCATTGAAATGCAATACTTTAGATCAGCTATGTCCAACCCAAATGGCTTACTAAGCCAAAAATTATGTCGCTATCTTAACCAGGGCTGCACATTTCATGATATATTAATGAGGGTCGCACACTGAATGGCGTACTTTGAACTTAGCAAACTAAATGTAGTTTAACCTAATGCACTGAAAACGTTCGAATCCTAAATGTAATGGTAACAGCCGTGATAAAGTAGCACTGAGGACCACCTGCATCAAAAATGTCAAATTCAAGATTATCAAAACAAGGACGGGTTGTCAGTTTGCAGGATACTTAAACTACAGCAAAAACCTAAACTGGGCCACACAAAACCTTCGATTGGGCCGCGGATTGGACATAGCTGCTTTAGATGATAGAATATATATGACTAACTTTACAGATAAGCGACTGGTAAATGTAGCTAATAAGATGCCGTAGGACAGAAGCAGCTACTTCCACAATTCCATTGCAATAATGAAAATCGTCTTAGCACAGTGACGTAAATCACAGAGATGCCGTCAACATACAGCATATTTACCGCAATTTTAAAAACAAAACCGAAAACTTTCCCTTATGTTCCAAACCTAAGTGCTTCAAGCATGAAGAATTGTGCACACTTTACATCTTACGTAAGTTTTTTTGAAATGTTAGCAAAACATCTGCCACAAGTTGGTTTCTTGCAAGTAATGCACAATGCTACGTCTTGTTCTGTGACATTTGCTACGTTTTCGAGAGAAATCTAAGTTCATGGAAGAGCGAACATCTATACCTGGTAGTACCCAAAACGTGATGTTGCACTTGTCGGGTTTATTTAGCATAAATGTAATGAAAACGCAACCACGTGACATTACTGTTTCCGAAAAATCGGAATGCCGTACGTTTCATTGTGAAAAATGAAGTGGGTGATCTTTGAAGAGGTTGAACTCTTCTCTAGCTTACTGGATAGAAGTACACGACTCTAGTTCACACATTATCCAGTCAAAATCATTCTCTTCTTCTCTGTAAGCCACTTCCTTGGTGCATTTGACAACTGAGAGAAAGTCACTTCTGGTATGAAGTGCTTCCAAGCATCGTAGGTACTGTAGTTCCTAAATTTTGATACACCGGTGGTATAAGTAAAAACGTCGTGTCCTGAGGTTCTTTCTACCAATGATGACGAATAATATTTCCATGCTGTTTTTGTTCTACCATAAACAAGAGGGCTTGCAGTCAACACACCATGAGAAGTTCTTGCACATGAATCAACTTCTTCATTACTGCTGGTACTGCTCTTCTCACAACTCTCTTCGTCTGAACTGCTGCTCTTCTGGTGTAGCCTGACGTTAGCTGGCACAGCTACTGTACGTTGTCATCTGATTCGTGTTTCTATTCCACTTCATCTTATATGTCAACATCCATGCACAAGTTAATGGCAATGTCAACAGTATCCGCTGTCATTCGAATGCGCTACATGACGGATAAACAACCAAAAATGTTCAGCAACAGGAAACAACTTCAATCAATGCACTGTCTAAACGACCACTACCTGAATACCTGTGCAACGTTATCTCCAAGATATATATATATATATATGACAAACGACATTGAAGTCTACACAAAACAGTATGTTTGCTACAAGATTCAAAACATCAGTTGGTACCAAAAGTATGCAGCGTATGCAGGTGTGAAAAAAGCACCATGAGAAGCAGTTTTAATTAGTTTGGCTATCACCAGGCAATGGGTGTCGAAAACAGCACCTTGGTAAACGGAGGGGATCAAAAATTAACGAGATCATTTATCTGTCAAAAAAATGAAACAAAATCGCACCAAACATATTTTTGAAAAGAAATATGAATTTTAGGAATGGGACAATAAATCCCCCACTCAACGGAAGTGTACTTGTTGCAAACATATAATGAATAGCTCTCTTGGTGTCGAAAACGACATCTCAGTAAGTCCAGTGTTAATTAGGTTTTCACCACCGAAATTTTCGATTTTCGATAAGCAGGTAAACATTGCTCAAGACCACGTCGCTATGATGTCGAGAAATATGACAGCATAATTTCGTTAACTGTTACGTTGCACATTCTTACATCAGATAGCATCCGAAAGCAAACCGCAAACTTACAGTATATTTTACTAATTTCAGTCAAACGCAACTCTCGACAAGGCCATCAAACAAAGTTTGTGAACGAAAATAACAAAAAATCCAAGAAAGCTAAGGTTTCGCCCGAAAGGGAACGAATCATTAAAGCTTTGACAGCTCTTGCTGTAGAAGTTTGACGGTGTTTGCATTTTAAAATCGGTGCATTCCTTCTTTTGTTGTAAGTCAATCAAAACAAAGTACTAAATCCCTGCTAAACTTCCTCTCAGTGGAGTACGGGCACCTTGATCTCACATGTCATACGTTTGTCGACTTAGACGCCAGTCCGAGAGTTCAAGACTTCCTTCCTGGACCAACAATGCTAAGGATCACTTACGCAGCGAAGAAATTGAATTTGAGCAGGAAACCGTTGAGAACATGGAGGACGACCGACCAAGAAAGAGCTATTACTTTTAGCCAAGCATAGTATTTTTACCTGGGGTTTCACAGCACCGTTTTCATACTTAGCGCTAATGTGTTGCATAAAGCGCAATCAATCAAAACTACGTTGTGACAACTGCTAGCTTTAGTTCACTAAGCTGTGAAAACATCGGAAAAATGCGAAAGCACCCTAAATGCAAAAAAGGAAAATTTGCATGTTTGCAAGAAGTGACGTTTCTGCATGAGAGCGTATTTATCCTTTCGTTTTTTGAACTTTTTGAGGTATAGACTCTATTTCCTGTCCACCAGTTGCCCCCACAAATCTGCCGTTTAGGATCATGGAAAAAATTATATTCAAATTCAGTTCTTTGGAACTTACACAAGCAACTGCATTGACAGTTGCTGTTCACCGAAACGTTGCCAGCTTGCTGATTGATTTACTGCAGATTATCAAAAATATAAAAGCACAGTTTCCAGTTTCAAATCACATTTGGAAAATATGGAGCTAGTCCGATAAATTCTAAATCCTCAGTTTTTCAATGTCATTGGAATTGTCTCAGTGTAATTTCTTTAAGTATCTCAAACAACATTCCACACTTCCTATTTCATGACAAAGGCAACAAAGACTCCTGCTGTATTTTAAAACAAATTAATCTTGGTCAATGTCAGAAACGCTTGCAGCTTGATTCTATAGTGCTCTACACTTCCTGCATACCAGAACGAAATTGAAAGCCTATCATGTTTGATATGCTCCAAACAATTTCAGAAGTTGGCTTTGAAAAAATTTTCGGCTTAAAACAATTTAAAACAATTCTGTCAGCTACAATTTTGCAACAACGACTTGCTTTCATTTCTACAATTAGGACATGTGCTACTCATTGCAAGAAAGCAGTTTGTTTGCGATTGCTGTGGATTATTACTTTTTTAGCTGATAACTCTAATGATGCTGTAGAGCAGCAGAATGTGGAGAATTTTTCTCGTTCAACGTGTTTTGAAAAATTAAAGTAAGCTTTGTTTTGTGCTCATACCTTGAATCCATTTTCTGTATCAAAATTAGATCGGAAAATGAATTAGTTGTGCAAAACTACCCCGTATTCTGCATGAAGATTTGTTTTTAATAGTAAGAAAGATTAAAATGCGGTATTGCCACTTCAGCATACAAGGATTAAAAAAGGCTGTTAAGTCAGAGGAATTTTCGCCACTAGATTTGGTGGTCATGTTTCTGTGGCTGCTTTGACATACCTCCTCCTAAAATCAAGTGGCGTGAGAAGGCACAGAAGTCAAAAGTTTCGCAAATGAAAGACGATGTAACACGTGCTTATGTTCTAAAGCGTTCCACGCGCTTGACCTTCGTTTTCTCGATCATTTCTTATTTTTAAGCACTCTAACTTTTAGAGGACTCTTTTGTTTCATGAGGAGCATCCACTTTTACAAACACCAATGCGACTCATCTTTCGTATGAGAGACCGCGGTCCTTGCTGTGACTAGAAATTCCAATATTTGGTCACCCTTGAGAAGCTAAGTAATTGACTTCAAAACGCCCTTTGACCATTGATCTTAGGCGTCTGCACGCAACACGCACAACGCTTGTGGTCTTTTGTTCGTGGCCGTCTGAACAGAAAAAGCGGGAATGTATAGTCAGGAACCGAACGTTTAATGGATACCGTAGAATTTTTAAATATCCCTTCATTGCCAAAATGATCAGCATGGTTAGTTATTTGTGCAAACAAGCCATCACTGCTTTTGGCCAGACGAAAACAGCTACTGGGCAACCTTTTGTAGTTGATGCATGCTTTTAATTGGAGTGGTGACCAACATTACTCTCTAAACAAAGGCGAACTTGCCTAGAGTCTTATTTATGTATTCGTTCACGCCATTTTCGAGAATTCTGCGATGAGAAGTGACAGTTATTGTGCGCCAAGAGATTTTTTCAGTGTGTAATGAAAATAGCACCTTTCAATTAATTTGTAGCAGTGGCGAAGGCACATGATTCTATTCATTTTTAAGCTTCTCGAAGGTATTTATTTGCTGAAAGTTTATAAACTGCCTACAAGCATTTCTCGAATGGTCCTCTGCAAATGTTGGCCTTGTTTTCATTCGGCACACCCAGGAAATAAGAATAAAGCTGTCCAGTGATCCCGAGCAAGGCAACAAAGTGACCACGGCTGATGACAGGAACCGGTCTACCGCGGATGACTTGCTCACCATTGAAAGCGAAGCATTTTGTCACAGGTAGTCTTTTTCGCCCCACCGTCACACTCTTGCATAGCGAAGCAAAACATGAAAGCGCACGGCAGATGTTTTTCAGAAAGTGGAGAAAATCTATTTTTGCCACACTTTTGGAACGCTAGTAAGACACACGTGAATGACCGAAAGCGCCACACAGATAATAATGAATCGTACAAGCAAATGTGAACTTCTGAGACGTAGCGCAACACCGACATTGTGCCTTTAAATAATCCATAGCAGAGATAATAGACCTTCATGGACATTACACTACAATGAGAAGTAGTGTATGTCAGTGCACGTTGAGCGCCAGGCCTCTCAAGCACTCCTATGGTCTGTTGATAACCCTGCTTAAGTTTAACCACAAAACAACGATCTTTTGCCAAACCTTATGTTTTGATTTAAATGCTATTAAGCGATGAAGAACATAGCCGCGCATTCCTAAAATAAACTTCAATGAGATTTTAATTTGTTAAGCACACTTCCACAACCTCTTCTTTGACAAGGTAATAGTAAAGCTGTTGTTTTTTGTGTTTACAGCTTAAGTTTGTCACTTGAAATGCTGTTGGCACTATTAACGTTATTCTGTAAATATGGTAGAAGACAGCATATCACATTCGTTGCGATAACTTACTGCTTACCGTGGCAAAAAATTGACATCGCAACACGTTATACTTGCACTGAAACTTGTTTAACATTATGTGAGTTCTAACCTAATTTGTCTTGTTAAAAAGCTCCTTGCTTGTTTGCATTTTCAACGAGGTGGAGCTCGAAAAGTCCCCGACAGTTGTGTCACTTGTCACACCCAGCAACATTTTTTACTGTTTTCATTTACAAATGGAGCTCATATACAAGGTGCAGGAAGCATATTCCTCCAAGAACTTGTGATTTCCCATCAGGCAGCAGTCTATCACGTCCCGTCATAAAAATTCTAGTTGTGAAAAGGATTACGCCAGATTATACGTGGACAAAGAAAGATTTTAACCTTCAAAATAAATGTATTTCCTCTTCTCGATTGCACCATTTATAAATCTTCTCAACAACCTTTGCTCGTGAGACTGTTTATTAATCCCAGTTACTCGTCATACGCAGGACAAACATATTGAGTCTTGAAGTCTTGGTAAATAATGCGTTTAATAAAAGTCAGTGCGACGACGGCAGAACAATTACTATGGCTCACTAGTAAAACCGAGCAATCCCGTGCACCTGGATAAAGTTATTGCTTTTTTGAAAAGAAACAGCAGTGTACATAAAAGTAAAATCAGGTGTCATCCACAAAAAGCATTATATTTAGCAACCCCCTTGGTGGGCATAAAATAACTGAAAAATTTGTCCAAGGAGCAAGCCAAATCCATTAGCTTGTTTCAACAACAATCAGTGAACAGTAAGTGCATACCATAAAAGCTGAAGTAATTCACTGACCTGTGGTCAATTTCTTTCAATAGTACACATGCAGCTTGATGTTGAAAGAGTCCTGAAAAATAAGCAAATAATACGACAGATGTTTTTTCTGTGTACGCGAATAACATGAGTACTACTACGTATGAATATTTTGAAGCAATTTAGTTGCAGCGCCAGTGTTTAAAACATGTATATTTTCCCAAACTTGCAAGGAATGTTTCTCTGACAGTGGTTATACTGTAAATGAGTTCAAATAGCAATCACAACAAAGAAATGTTCAAAATTGCTATGAACAAGAAGAGAATATTGAAAAACGTGACAGAAAAATGAGGATCTCGATCAACTAGCACATGGTTCCAAACTAAGGACAACATTTTTAAAAAAGTCACAGTTGCTCGAAATTGCTTTTGTTGAAACTGCTGAGTGAAAAAAATCTATTAACTTCTAATAAAAACTTTAAGTTTGCTGTAAGCTTTCCAAAAATCAGTCGAATGGGTTGTGCTTTCTTCTTTTTGCGATGATTCACGCTTGCACATATATGTATTCAAGTAACTAGTCTT
>Ga0210059_1001020_pt1 | contig 40449 bp, 23 predicted proteins | sample Ectturendosymbi2_FD_188042 | JGI IMG/M metagenome (GOLD analysis project Ga0210059, IMG submission 188042) | Ecteinascidia turbinata endosymbiont from Florida, USA - Sample 2 (SPAdes) (version 2) | ecosystem: Host-associated > Tunicates > Ascidians > Unclassified | place: Key West, Florida... | reverse complement strand
CCGCATCTGCTAGGGCCGGCCCTGCCTGTGGGGACATCGCAAGTGGGTTTTTTTGCCTTTTTGGCGAATTTTATCCGGTCCTGAGCGCCAACCCAATGAGCCAATTTTTTGAATTAAAATTGTTTTCGAATGTAGGCTGTCATCTGCGTCTTTAGAGCCCTTGTTTGGCTTTCTAGCAGATCTGGAGCCCAAATTATGGCTACGAAACACAGTTTTGACAAAATTCAAAGAGTTGCACAAGAAGTATCATGAGCCATTTCAGACCAATCTTTGGCCAGCCATAACTCGGCAGCTGATGGAGCTAGAGAGCTCTTCCTACCCTCTAAAGACTCGTGAAGTCTTGTAGTTTAGAATAAAAAAAATGTTTAAGTTTTTGGTTTGGGGTTTTTGGTTTATGACGTCATGATTGGGAGGTGTTTTGGGATTATTTTGATGACGTAATCAGTTTATCCAACAAGTCGATATTGTGGCTCAAATTTTTTTGGATTCTAGGCCAGAATACGAGTTTTTGGAGCCCTTGATCGACTTTCTAGCACCTCTGGTTCCAAAGTTAGGCCCATGCTAAAAATTCCATGGAAAAAATTCCCAATGTTTCTGGAATTTGCTGAGTAATTCTCGGGGATTTCCCTAATTAGTATTCAGTTATTTTGCCATAACTTTTGAACCAGAAACGCTAAAAGTCAAGCAAACCCTCTAAAGACTCGTATTACAGCCAAGAATCAAAAAAAACTTCGAGCCACAAAATCGGTTCGATTGGCCGGTTACCAGGGGGTGTTGACGTCATCCAAATGTAAACAAATATGCATAAACATCCTCCCATTATGCAAACATAAACAAAAAAAACAACATCCAAAACTAAAACAGTTTTTTTATTGCAAACTACAAGACTTCACGAGTTTTTAGAGGGTTTGAACAACTCTCTGGCTCATTCTGACAGCGAGTTATTGCCATCTATGGCTCGGGGTGCTTTTCTCCTTATTGTAGCATTTGTGAAAGTACAATTTTTTACCAATTTTGATTTTTGATCCATTATTTTGGTTGCAGATATTGCTAGAAAGCCAATCAAGGGCTCTAAAGACTCGGATGATAATCTAGTTTCCAAAAAAACCTTGAGCCATAAAATTGGCTCATTGATTTGGCGCCCAGGGTTGGGTAAAGTTGGCCAAAAAGACGAAAAAACACCCCTACTTGTGATGACCCCCACAGAGAACCCCAAACCCAATACGAAAAAATTTTTTTCAATTTTAACTAGAAGATTTTCTGAATTCTTAGATGGTCTGAACAGCTCTCTAGCCGAATCAGTTGGCGAGTTATAGCGTTGCAAACTTTGACGAAAACGTCTTAACGGTGGTCCTTAGACTCTTAGAGTGTCAAAGGGGCCCCCAAGTAGGGTTACCACTTACCAGATGTGTTTTACAAAAATACCGACCTTTTTGTCAACAGTAACAAAATCTTATCATCGAAAAAATAATAGAAATGAGGCGAAGGCCGAGTTGTAGTTACTAATGAACAATGCGCATTCAAATACAGCCTATCCAATGGGCCTATCCATACCTTTGCCATTGACGATAGTAACAATGATTGAGGTAAAAGTTTTATCAGGGAGATTAATTTTTGTACATTAATCACATTCACGATGAAAACTGCTTTGTACGAAAGTAATATCGTTCAAAATACAAACGCTGAATCAACGAAAATTGATGACTTATTAAGAACACAATATCTCAATCTGTTTTTTACGCAGTGGAGTATAAGATTAACTAGTCGCTACAATGTCACTCTCTTCCTGTCAATTTCTTTGATTTTCCGGCATTATTCCGCAAAAGCCTATAGTAGTTCAGACAACAACTACACCTGCGCTGGTTTCACGGTTAATCGCCAAAAAATGCTAATAGATCACGTTCCAGACAAAGGAGTATGGTAAATATGACTTAACAGTGGAACAGAGAAAACAAAGAGGCTGTGAGTATTGTTATGCTAAGTTACAACTAACATAAATTTGCCCCCGTTTTGGATTTAAATGAACTTCGCTGAAGGAACTGTCCTGACAAGTTTTACCACTAGTCATTACAATTTGAGAAGTTGTGCGTTAGTTCTTTTTGGAGTTACTCCAATGCATGTTTTCAAAATACCGGCTTCTAACCGGCCTCTGCTAAATTAGCAGCAAAATACCGGCCAAGCCGGTGAAATACCGGTCATCTGGCAAACCTGCCCCCAAGAGCAACTGCAATGTGCATGTGTAAGTAGGTTACTCTGCTTTCAAAGGAGCCCAAAAACTGCAACTGTAATGTGCAGGTGCTCTGCTTTACAAGGGCTCACAACAGCAATTGCATTGTATAAGCACTCTGCTTTCAAAGGGACCACAATAGCAATGTGTAAGTCCTACGCTTTCAAAGGGGCCCACAAGAGCAGTTGCAATGTGTAAAGTACCTTGCTTTCAAAGGGGCCCAACAGCAACTGTAATGTACAGAAGAATTTGCCTAATTCGTCACTTCAAGGGGATTAGAAAAAAGTGACACTTAAGGGGAAGTGCCGAATTATGCGCACAATCTGAAACGAACGACAGAAAGCGCTATTCTCAGTGGAAATTTTAATGGGGAAAACTTTTTTATCGTTCAAATTGAACTCTTTAATTCCTCTATTCTATCTCGACTCTTCCATTTAAAGACTTTCCGCGTTCTTTCAATGGGGAGTCAGGTTGCGCTTATCTAGATTCTTCAGTTTAATGTAGTACTTCTTAAAGCTTTAATAAACTTTCTGCGTTCTCTCCGTGAGGAGTCGGGTCGCCCTTTGCACCTCGTGTATAAATTCGATAAACAAATTGCGATGTGCAACAATTCTGAAATCAAGATCCTTATTTTTTTTTGAATTGCCACACGTGTTAAATTAGCCCATAGGCATAGCCAGGGCGCCATGGCCCCCCAAATTTTTAGCATATGTAGTCATTTTGTACTTTGAGAGGCGGTATCTCAAGAAAAATAGTGCTATTCGCCTACAATTAAACAATTTGGTCCCCCCAAAAATTCTGGGCTGGCTACGGCACTGAACTAGCTGCTTAAACATCAAAAGCGAAACTGCAAGTGACGGATTAGACGAACAGAAATGTACACAAACGATGGGAATTTTGACGGAACCGACGAAAAAGTAACGAATTAGGCAAATTCTACTGCATCAGTAAGCTACTTGGCTTTCAAAGGGCCCCCAACAGCAGTTGTAATGTGTACATGCCTTGCTTCCAAAGGGGCCGAAAGTAACTGTAATGTATAAGCACTTTTCTTTCAAAGGGCCCCCAACTTCACTGATTTCTAGTGCTTTATATTTCGATTTGGGGGGTCTAAGCCGTGACGGGACTGAATTTTGGGTCCCTGTGACAGCGTGGGTAAGGAGTGCAGCTGATTCGGCTCTGACTACAACTTCACACGAGACAGAACTTGCCACGGTTTGCAACTTCACACGAGACAGAACTTGCCACGGTTTGCAACTTCACACGAAGCAGAACTTGCCACGGTTTGAGGCAACGTTCTCGGCAAAACTGCGAAGCCCAGACGAGTGCTGTGCAATGCAAAGATGTGCGCGATTCTAATCAACGAACGGCTTCGCTGGCCTGGCAACCACTTACCGATAGGCCTGTCCTGTTTTATTGCTTTGCTTGTAATCGTAAAAAAACATCTGAAACGCGTTCAACGTCATTCGTCTGAATCACAACGGTATACTGTATATGCACAATGAGGATTTCAGACAGTGCGGTGGAGCAGACAATACAGGACAGTCACACCACAATAAAGTGAAAAGTGATAATTTCGCCGCAGTCGAATGCCCAGAAGCGCACGACTACCGATTAGCCACAGCAACGTTTGCAAAATTAAGAAGATGCAATTTCTATTCGCGACAAAACAAAAACGAGACCGCTGGAATGATTAGCGATACGTCAAAGTGACTTTCGGAGAATGCACGTTTCTGTGAGTTACGATGCACAAAAGATTTTGAAACAAGTATGTGCGTATCCATCGTATCTAAGCAAAGAGTGGACACCACACAGCGATGTTCATTTGGACGCTATCAAAACATCCAGGTTAACAAGAGATGTCCTGCATCAAAATATGTTTGCGCTTGTGTGGTGGCTTCGTTTTCAACCGCGGTACATGTGCCTGTCCCTATGGCAACCCAACTCACGGTTGGAAAATCTCTGTTTTTAAAACAGAACTTCGAAGCAAAAAAGCCATTTAAGAAAGTATGCATGTTTCGTATGAAGCTTTGGAACGCTATAAAGATTTACAGAATTTCCTACAGCGGAAAATTAACCCCAAGAACCACTAATATGTGGGGTTTTACACAAAAGCGAAGTTCATCAAAAAACCAGACTGTGGCTTAAATATTTCACACCTTTTCGACGTTGCAGTTTAGTTAGAATATTATGCAGAGTGCCTCATCTTGTGAGCCTTTCACAAGCATAAGGGTCTTTGAATGGCAAATCATAAATCCCAACACTTTTAATCTACCCAGAAAGGATTTCAAGAATTACTTTGTACACATTAACATGGGAACAAAACTAACGCTACAAGAGGCGCTTGATTTTAACAGCGTCGTTCGTCGCAGGAAGAGCTCTTTCAACGATCTTACGTAGAGCTGCATGCTGGCTGAGAGCACTCGTTGCGACAGACGCGAACGGACGAAATACGAATAACAGCAATACGATATTGCACATTGGCATGACGACGACAAAACCGCCCAGGCATAAATTGCTTAGAATACAGATACGGAGCAGGCAGCTGTTTCTGACGGACGCGACCAACAGGATCTGAGGCTGACTTCGGGATTGTTGATGTACAGCATAATACAACAGGTGAACAAACAGTCGAATTTACAAACATTCAGCTGATACAGCCGAGTATTATCACTAGACGGTTGAAGCTGCTGTTATATTGTGTTCAGTAACCACCAGCAACTTGCGTTACTCCAATGATATATGCAGATAATATTTAATACTTAAAAAACTCGAACCGTTTCTCAAATTTCATAGGACAGCCCCTTATATTCATAAGTGCAAGGTACGATTCAAACATGGACACACATTACTGGACGCGCAGTCTGTGACTTCAACATGACGTTTGCGTGAATCGACAGTCACTCTTAAGCCCAAGTCAAGAAGCAGACCGAAAGTTACACAGGACATGATCACAGACGTGAAGATCCCCGGTACAAACAGCCACGTGTGATCGCAGTAAATCTAAATCCCAAGACACAGGTTTCAAAACAACTGCATTATGGCGAAACAACAGGATGTTCACGGGCGCGAAGAACTATTTTCAGTGCTTGACGCAGACGGCGAGAAATTTGAAAATTTGTCAACAACAAAATACATTGCTATGGAAAAGGAACTATCTAGCTCGGTTCTAGGTCATCGGTAAAGAGCGCAATTCATTGTCCAGGATCACGAACAAGAGCCTTACGAAGCAATCCACAGATGCGTGATAATCGCGGGGGCTGGTCAGTTGCTGGACGGTCTAAGAGGCATCACACAAGTATTTCCCTGCGCAAAAAGCAGATATTTTTTACGATGCAGCATGTCACATATTCGCTAAAGAAATGTATACTGGATAGAACACCGTGCAACTAGATTAGCGAACACTCTTGTATAACAACGGATCTTAAATTCATGCAAGTCTTCATAAACGTTAACGAAAACGTATGCTCTGACAGGATTTAGTAAAAAAAGCACGCACAAGCGTACGGTGCTGACAAGCAACGAGTGATCGCAAACCAGCGTTTCAAAACACACCACACACACGAACACTCCAAACCACGCGCTCATTACCTGTAGCGAACCGTCGCTTCACAAGAGAAACCCGGTATCCGGTTCCGGACAGCTCGAAGTCGGCGCCGGTCAGTGTTGAGCCTTCCGACATGAACTGCACGGCCAGGGTCGCAGGCTTGCTCGGGCCCGAGGACAGGCTAAGTTTGCTCTGCAGTTCACCCGGACCACTGAGATTTGTTATCGGCGACGAAAGTTTCCAAGACAACCGATTTTGCACGGCGTTCCTGAAAAACAGACAGTAAGTAAAACGTTTTCTGATGCATTCAGCCATTATATCGTACAACTTGCTTCTCTATTGCAGAACAATACAGTGGCGGAGTAATGAAGCCTAGCAGTGCAACCCTATCGTGGAAAACCACACAAAACCGAGAGATGAGTGCGATTAGTCTGCTGCCGACCTTACTTAAAGGGTCTGGGAAAACGGGTTTAGATGAGACAAACGATTCTTAATGATCCTAGCAATACTGCTTGCTATCAGAAAATACACGACAAACAAATGAGTTCAATTACGAGGGTTTTGTTGTTGCTCTAAAACTGTTTATAAATAAATAGTCTTCTACCTTTTTTCTACTTTGACAATCGCGGTATTCTACGCAACAGTTTTCATGACCGATCATTTGCACGTGCACCAAACACACGCACTCCTGTTTGCACGAACATGGATCTGTGCATGGATGTTCCACGACTCGCGAGACACAACGAACTATTCAAAATTGAAGTTTCGCCACTGCACCTGACAGTGGACTACTTCGCAGTTAATAAGTACAATCAGGACTAACCACTGTGCTTCTGGAGTGCATTGTACATTCGTGACGACGCCATTCACCGGTACCAGGACTTGGACGCTCTTCAACGACGCACTTGTGCACTTGCTGTTGTATCTGAAAGCAACGCAACACATTGGACCACACTGTGTGCTCAGGAATAAAATCATTTGGATCATTTCGAAGTAGTTCTCAACAGCGACAGCATCGTTTGCTTGTTTTCAGGCGAAATGGAGGCCTACAACCCAAATGAACCCCGGCCCTTTACAGCCTCCCACTCGCACATGCATTTGTTAATCGGTCTGCTTCGAACATTCGCAGCACTATGCGGCGGTGCCGAACATTATGGCAGCCATGTTAGCGTCATCTATGCGTGTGTTCTTTGCCAGTACCACATATCTGTGCTTGTGTTTCATCAAAGTAACCGTGTTAGCGCCAGTGAGCTTATGCTTTTCTATTACAGTCATCGATCTTCGTGTTCTTTCATGTACCTGTGCGTTCCTTGCTACTGCCATGTAAGCTTAATAGTCTATACAATATGTAATTTCATGGACACAGAATAACTTGCAAATGTAAAGTAAAATGGACGCACTGAGAAGCAGACACGGGCCGATTACAGCACAAACCTAATCGATTACTTGCCACATGCTCAATTACGATCACGAATAAACAAAATCACAAGGTAATCGATTACGATTGCAATTATCACGATTGCAATTGCGCGATTGCATTTGTCTTGAAACATCCTCAGAAGGAAAACAAACCCCATTTGCATGGTGTGCTTTCAGTATATTTCGGACAATATACGATAAGAGCGAATGCAATAAACGAAATTACAAATCACTAAGGAGTAAGCACCGACTGAAAACCAAAAGAATACTAAAACCAAAATATTAGCCAAGTGGGGGGCCAGTTTTTACATTTAGCTTGCCAGCGGGGCGATTCGCCCCTCTTTCCCCTCCCGTCAGTTACGCCACTGATTGCGTGATGGCCTTTGGATCGTCTGCAAACCAGCATAGCATTGTGTTTCTTTGCATTTGAACTGAAACGACCAGTGATACCAATATAGCTGCGCATCTGTCTATTGGACCAAAAGCTAACGGTCAACGGTCAACAAAACCTCACTGGTTTCGCTGAGCTTTTTTTACCAGTACCTTGTCCTGGTGGATCATTTCTGTGGACATGCTAGTTACCGGCGTTGTGGAAAAGTGCTTTCCACTAGGAATATATAAACTACTGTACTAATTATTATATACAGTCCACTGCAACACTTATATCTATAGGTTCACTTTGCATATACGTAAATAAAACCAACACCTCTCCTCGTAATGCAACGCTAACTCTTTATTTGTGGTCGAAGTGTCTTCACGTTTTTAACTACAGCTCTTATTTTTGTTGCTAAATATTACTAGACCAGCATGGGTTTCAAACACGCGGGTCGCATGTGGCCCGCGATGCTTTTTGGTAATTTTCAAATAATTAACATTTACGTTATCTAGTTTATTTACCGGCGTTTAAAAGTGCTCGGCTAGCGAGCGAACAAGTTTCTTTTAAACAAACGTAGAGACGGCTAGAAATGATTTGCCCGTAACTCATAATACCTTTGGCAGGAAATAAAACGTAAAGCTGTTCTTAGTACTGTTCAAGTAAACGTCACTGTTGCGTCAGCGTCATAATGCGGCCCTCGGGTTACTTTATAAGTCATCATTTGACCCTCGGAGCAATTTGAGACTCCTGCACTAGACACTACATTACTTCTGGCGGCCAACAGGAAGGCTAGCTGGAACAAAGCGAGATGTCGCTGCCAAACGCTGGACTATCTGGATTTATCGCGCACAGACGGGCAAATGCCCCCCCTGAGACATAACCATAACAACCAATGATAAAGGAGGAAACCTAATCTCCAAAACCGCAGTTCACCTCACAGTGACATAGCGTGAAGAATTCCGAGGCGAGAAGTGTGAACGCGAGGTGAGAGGAAATGTTTCCTTGCAGTGACTCTTTCACGGAAGTGAAACAGTGTCATAGTGGTGCCATTACAGTAACTTACCATATTTCATTACTCAAAAGAAGGTAAGTCGATGCATCTCACGGACGATTACGTCACGCTTCGGCGTATTACAACTCTGTCCACCAATCAATCAACAGTCGAAATTGGTAGGTGCAGAGCAAGGGCTTCAAAACGGCATTGGTTTTCCGATTTTAACGCTGCTTGTATGCATCTCATAATGATGTGGATCTGCTCGCTTGCAGCTTATTGGAGGTGGCGGCAGGCCCTTACCAGGGGGGAGCAAGGGGTCATTCGCCCCTGGAAAAATGTATTCGCTGTAGTTTAAAAAATCTGGGCCCCTCTCAGAAAACTCTCACCACCTGGTGTCCCAAGCTGGTTACAGGCCTGGGTGGCGGTGAAGCAATTGTTGGAGTTGTCTGTAAACCTTTATTTCAACAGTTCCACAACTAGACGCTACCTCATTGCATACGTCGTACATTGCAAAGCATTTGATATCATCATCTACAGTCGCCTCTAATCGCTAGAACTTACACTGACTGCACACACACAAGAAACCCACTGTTTCGCTTGAATTTCTCCGTAGGATATGCCGGTAAAATTTCAAAAATCTAGTGAAAATCTTTAGACGCAGTTTGAAAGCGCGTCCTTAACCGCATCTACAAGGCGCCCCCAAATTTGAATTGTTCGACGGCAAAATGCCTCATACATGGAATGAGTACATGCCTATCCACACACACACACAACGACAACGTAGCTACCGGACAGAGTCCGCCTTCCGAACGACAAAGCAGATGAACAACAGGTAGTGCTTAGTTTTATGCCAGGGGTGGGAAAACTTGTTAAATAGAAAAGGGTCATTTGCAGAAAATCAATAACACCAGCAAGGCACAATATCAGTTTGTAGTCTCAATACAAATACGGTAAAGAATGCAAGTTTTACATATCTACAGTAATTGAAACATAACGCATCACTTATCAATACTGCATTGGGTTTTTGTTTGATTTGCTAATCCGAACCGAAAATCTGGACAGTAACATTGTCAAAGATGGGCGAATTTTTTCTCCCAAGTGTTCATTTGTTTACGAACTTCACTACACAGAATAAAAATTCATACCAATATGTTGTGCTAAATATAGAAATCAGTCGCACACTAGTCTTTTAAGTTCTGGGTATTTACTTTCTGAAAACTGTTGCCAGAAATCAACTGTAGAGTGGCAGTGACTGAAATTTTTTGAAATTTGAGTCAGATTTCGTGCATTTTGGTCAGTTTCATTTCTACAGCAGACAAGTTTGTAACAAACGGTTGGCGAACTGGACAACCATGCCATCACCGACTACATTCACGTTGAATGGATTTATAAGGATTACAAAGCACGGTTCGCCTGCAAACGATCAAATATGGCTTGGGACTCTTTTAGTAGTCCTGCAATGTATTTTTGTATTCTTCCACTTCGTGGTCTGCGATTCTCTCTTGCAGACCACAAACCTTTACCTCTTCGTGAAAAGCTTTTGCTCTCATTCTGACATTGGGAAAATGACAGAATGTTTTTGGCAATGTTTACGAGCCGGTGTAAACACATTGATAAATGAAACAAACATTCAATAAGAGGCGACAACTCGCTATCAATTTGGGATATTAGCTGAATAGCTATTCAGCTAGAAGAGCCTTCTAGCTCTTCTCGAGCCACACAAAACATGTCGGCGAGCTGCAGTTTGCCCACCATTGTTCTATGCCATGGAGAAAATCTCTTTAGTCTATTTTGATCACTGTTGACAGGTTAATAAACCACCACGACCGGACGGGATTCAAGCAGCAGACTGCATTTCAACGCATTCTTCAGCACATTTTTCCTGAGCATCAACGTAGAATGTAATGTTTTCACACACGGAACGCCTGTTTTTGTTACGGTTCAACGCAAATGTCAAAGCCTTTGCACCAAACAAACGGGAAAAGGCTAGCTTTTGTGCGAAAGTACACAGATGGTCGCGGCGCGAAATAAGAAGAGTAAACTGAAGCACTGAATTCTTACTTGTAATTTATGCGAACGTCTGTAAAATCAGCTTCACACGTCCAAGTGCTCGAAACGTGGAGCGGAACGAGGTCATGACCCGACGCGGACGACACCTGTCAACGTTGAAACGACTGACAAAGGTGAGTCGACTTTTCGCGACTAAACAACACCGGTGCAAACATAAACACAAAGCCATTACATATCCGAGCAGTTCTTAGATTACTCAGTCGCAACTGACGTACGACTTAAATTGTAGCGGACTGTTTTCGATTCAGAGTTACCGCCAAACCAACCAAATAAGTAAGATCTCGAATGAAACCGCCAAGTTCAAGTATTAGTGAGAACTGGTGCTACGGAGGATGTGGGGTGGGATGCGAAGTAAGTCTTTGCATACAAGAAAGTTATCCTGAACTCTTACATTTTAACTCCTGGAACGATATATTCTGCATGTCATAATTCATTTTAATTCGAAAATTGAGCACAGAATCGTAAGCTAAAAACACTAACCGTTCATTTTCAGACATCAAAAGTCTATCACAGATGTCATTCAATGAAAAGCACTGAAAACTTCCGCAGCAAGCCCAAGATTACGTGTACGTTACTCTGCCGCACTACAATACACTGCACCTGGTATGATAAGACTTGAATGTTGTAATACGGAGCGTTAGGATTAGTGTCCGTCATCTTTTTGACGTACGCAGTCAAGGCCGGCATGTTGAACCAGAAACTTGGATGCGCTGAGCTTGTCTGAGACGAGTCACTGGAAGCAAAATTTATTTTTTTCAACATGGGACGGGACGCATGGCGGTCGCTGCCTGCCTGCAAACGCACAAGCTGGTCGACTGCCGCAAAATATAACCGCCGTCATCAAACCATAGCAGGTTAGGGGAAAACCGCAACTGTGCCAGCAAGGAGCGCAACGGCATAGAAACGTAAACTACGGTCTTCAGTTCAGGATAACTCAAATACCGGTGTCCTAAACCACGTAGATAAACATGGCAAACTATATCTAACTTTCTCAAACATTTTGAAAAGCAATAAAGCACGTATTTGTGACTGAGAAAAAGTAGGCGACCGATTTATAGAAAACACGAACTTTAATTACTCTTTACTTGACAAAATGCTGACGACCCTGCACGAACCAACTCACAACCCACACATTTCCTTCAAGTTTTTTTGCAAAGAAATGAACACTGGACCTTGAGCACACCTGGACACATACCGGACTTTCAAACAGCCATTAGTAAATCACAGGAGGCAATCGCTGTTGCCTAGACAACCACCTGCAGCAACACAAGCGGCTAAATGCCTTGATGCTCGTGAGGTGCTTTCCGCTCATTTGCGATTCCCGTTAACTTGCGATCTCCCATGCATTGCATGTCACGCAGGAATATGCTGCGATTATACATTTTAAATGTCGCCGTTCAAAACCTTCAATCACCCTGTAAGCCCGCACCATCACGCTGGACTGCAACGAACAACGATCGACCTTTCACGTGGGTCAATGTTTGTTTGAGCCACCACATTGAGCTAATCATTCCACGCGCGAGGTCCAGCGTACGTGCACTGGACTGCGCGCGTGGACAGTTTGAATTTTTCCTTACAAGCTCTAGAAACAATCACGCATTCAGTTCGCGAAATGTGCACAAAGGTAATAATCAATCAGAACGATTTCCGGACAACTCACGCGTGCAGCAAGTCTGGGTTCGGAGTGTAATCCTTCACCGACGCTCCCTGAATTTTGAAACTGAGAACGGGAGGGTTCGGGTTCGAGGTGAACGCTCGCACGATTCCAGCGGGAAATGACATCTGCACTTCGCCGACTATTTTCACCATACATCTGAAGGTAACAGGGCTAAGGCTGTCATGGGAAGTCTGCAGCAGTAACTTCGTGATGATGCAATTACGCCGAATGGTTTCTTTGTTTTGTAACTAAATTTTCCTACTGGTTATTGATTTAAAAGTATGAGCCGATGCGCAGCAACCCTCCTGGTTTATGCAATCAACCCATCTCAGAAACGTTCCGAAACCTACAACCGAGGTGAAATGGGTCTGGCTTTGTTTACTTTGTTCTCCTGCTACGCACGCCTCAGCAACACTCACACTGCATGACGGAAGCACCTGTTTTCAGTGGATCTCTTGAAATAGGCGTTGACGGTTTCTGTAAAAGCCACTGCGATTGGAATTGAGTCGCCATGCGTTAGTGTCAGTGGACTGGGTCCTCTGGAGGAAGCAAAGCTGTCCAGTGGAGTGCCGGAAAGAGGGGACAGCGACGACCAGCTCTCGCTTGAGGCCAGGGGCGCCGACTGCGCTGAGGAACCTGCGTCGAGAAATCATTGGAAACGTCGTTTTGCTTTTGAATTTCACAGCATGCCAACTGGCTGTGCATAGCTACAGCAGTAGGTACAAACACGCATTTCATATTTTCATGCGCAAAGAGCAGATCTTACTGGGCTTGCGGTAAAATCTCAAATTGCAAGCAAAGGTTAGCGACGACAGAGAAAGTCCGAATTGACAGGCTCAAGCATTACATTCAATCAGCCGTTTGCACCTTTTTGCAGTTGAGACCGCGAATTGCTCAGGATCAAATCTGTTGGTCTGGCGGGCACTGATTTTTGATCAGATCCACTGGTCGAGCTGCGAGGTGGGGGTAAAAGTGGAGATGGCTGCTTGTTGGTGACCGCTTCCACTTCCTTGTCCGCTGCAGAAAAAATTTTGGCTGCAGAAAAGCGCTTTTCCTTTGCATAGTTTACCGTAAAATCATAGGACAGCTCCAAATCTCCTTTAAAGAACAAAATTTTTTTCGGACATTGGTCCTCACCACAGCAAATCTTCATAGCAATATAATAATGAAATCCAGGCCTTGATCTAGCTCTGCTAATAAGTCCCAGTCCATACTCAAAATAGGCGGCGAGTGACACAGAGCTCACGTAACAAAAATATAAAAACGCACCTCTTTCAGCGAAAATCCAAGTTACTGTCAAAAAGGTTTTAAAGTGAAGCTGCGTATGGAACACACCACGTGTTGTTAAAAGTGATTTGTCGATCGGCGCTCTAGCAACAGTGCAGTAAGTTAGTTTGCTATCTTGAAGGAACTTCATGCACGTAAAAATGAAAACCCATCATCCCAGTCAGGGCGAATCGTCGAACACGGTTCTGCGCACATACATTTTAGTTTGTCGACTTCGATAAATTCACGGCCTACCCCCACTATTCAGGTAACTTGAACCACGTTGAAATCACTGCAAGAATAAAGCGTCTCGTTTAAAAACGTACATGACTCGATTAGGAGGTTGTTCAGTGACACGTTTGAAGAAGACTGCGGCAAGGGAGAGGCGACGTGGCTTCTTTTGGCAGCGGTGGCAGGAGAATCCGGTTTGCTCCCGAACAAGCTGGAAAAGTCGTTGTTTATACCGCCCGAAAATGCAGGTGCGGCTGGTTTCAAAGAGGGGACGGTAGAAGTGTTGCCAAACAGATCAAGAAGCTCGTCGCTGAATGACTTCTCTCTGTAGGAAAAAGTAAACAGGAACTGTTTAAGTCCCCGCGGCACCAGCACTTTGTAGAATCACTGAGGTCAATGATTTTATCATCTGGAGAGACACGACGGGCATAATTCACAAAAATTAGAAAGCAACAAATCCTGCGTCTCGCTCACAACAATCAACGTAAATGCCAACGCATTGGGAAAGTTTCAACGCTACTCAACTGATCACAATCGCAATATTTTGCTGTATAAAAGTTGATTCGCCAGTTGTTCTATAGCACGTAGTTTACGAATTGTCAGCAAAAATAGAAAACTAAAAAATCTCAGCTCACATTCAAGATAGTTACATGTGTTTGGAGTAGAACGGTTGTGCGTAATTCTCTGAAACAGCGCTGCTCTAATGTTTCCCTGCATGGCGTTTGCAGTAACACTTACGTTTTGTCGGACGTGGACTGTCTCCCTTTACTCGGACCATGGTTGGCTGCAAATATATTTGGATTACGTGCACTCAAAAATCGCTACTCTATTCGATGCTTGACCAAATCATTACTGAATACAGAAATAAAAACGATCAGCGAAATAAACGTAATACACTGTCAAAATAAAATAGGACCATGCAACATTCAAAACCAAAATAGAAGCTTTTACATTTTCGCTCAGCGAAAAAAACAAAAAATCCAAACGAGCCTCGCTTCCACGAACAACACAGCAGCGATCAAATAAGAATAGCTTCAAGCTTCAAACTAAGAAAAATCTTGTTGCTCTCACACAATCCATCACCAGGAGCAACAGAGTAGAACTCCTGCTGGAGAGAAACTGACTCTGACCTGGCACTCGAACAGAAAGAAACAAAAATCTGCTGCATGCCTGCCGCGCCAAGCCGAGCCTTGGCAAACCAACTGCAAGACCTACTGCTGTTCGGGGCACTCCTCGTGCATCGCTGTTCCACTTCGTCGTCGAAATTGACCCAGCTCGCACTACTCAGTCTTCGTACGTCGCTGCCGTGGTCAGAGCGCGAATCCTGCGCCGGGTCGACGATTGTCGGCGACGCCGCAGGCGACTGGACGAAGCTTCGCAACGTCACGTTTGACGCAGTGTTGCGCGTCATGTATTTCGTTTTTGACGGAGTCAGTTTGGCGCTGAGCACTGACGACCGGCTTTCGGGGCTGTCCTGCGCGCTGATCGAGTCGAGAGAGTCTTGCGACGAGCCGAGCGGAGTGCCGGCGTCGATCACTGTTTCCACAGCTTTGATTCGGGGCCGCGCGACCGGCCTGGCGCATTCGTCGTCGGCAGATTCGGGAGGGGTGTCCACATCAACGGCGCCCGAATCGTAAGGAACGAAGACAGTGGAAAATCTGTTGAACGAGGCAAGAGCTCTTTGTTTGATCAGAGGACCGGGCGGCCCCGCTGCAGCGTCCGACATCGACATTCTCGGCTTTGGAACGGGCGGCTTGGCAGGAGACGGCAAGCCAGTCGGTTCGGAATGCCCCGGCGGATCGGGGAGAACCTTCACGGCGAGGGGAAACGGTTGTTTGTTCGGATCTGTCCGTCGGGTCGGTGTAACGGGGGAAACCGGTGGAACTGTTTCGCTACCGCCTGAGCTAATGCGTTCTGTCGTACTGTTCAAATCTGCTGCGCCCCGGTCCTGGGTTCCGGGAGCATCGGACGACGTCGTTCGTCTGGTACGGGGCATTATCTCCAAGGTCGAGTCTTTTTGTTGGGCTCCTGGTCTATGGCCTGCAATGGCTATTAGGTTGGCGAATAGAACACGTTATCTCAATTCGCAAACAAACAACCTAATCCATCAATCGGTCCACAAGGCAAGCTGTATTGGTGCTTCGCCCACGCTATAGGTTAACAACATATTTCAAGATGGCGAGCACATCAGCCGACAAAATGTTGCTCTTTCGGTGTCAAACTACCATGCCTATCGTTTTGGTCATTCTTACGCAAATCCCTGTTTGGCCAACGTCGCGTACGTCAAACGGATTGCAAGACCACAGCGTTTGTGTGGAGGCGAGGAGATGAAGAGGCATGAGTATTTATTGCATCACTGCAGCAGACGTATGCTTCACCAGTAAATGTGAAACTACATTTTATTAAAATTAAACTGACTGTTATAGATAAAGGAAAACAATTTCTTAAATTGCCCCAAAAATATGACTAACTTTGTTTTGTTCCTTGCAGATTTTGCATAAACCGCATTTTTAAAGTGAACAATGTAAAATAGAAACAATACAACTATTCGTACTTACGTGACACTCTTTTACCGCCCTGAAAAAAGAGCATGTAATGATGACCACGAAATTAACGGGACGTGGTTTCAAAGAAAATAAAACTAAAGCATTAAGAGAATTAGTTGGAAAGGCAAAATTGACCTGGATTTTCGTGGTTTTACGTAATGGTGTAATGAGTAGTGATGGCGACAGACGATATTTTGAACATTTTAAAGGTTTTTAAATATTAGCAGAATATCAGTTAAAATCTGTCAGTGACGAAACCTGAATATCTATCAGTATAGCACGGGCGACGCAACGCCGGCACAATCACGGTGAGCATCTAGAGGTGTATACGGCAGAAGCGTGTTCATAGGCGTAGCCAGGGGGCCATGGCTCCCCAAACTTTTTAGCATATTTAGTCATTTTGTGCTTTGAGAGGCGGTATCCCAAACAAAATACTGTTGCTCGCCTGAAGTCAAAAATCTTGCCCCCCCCAAACAATTTTGGGCTGACTGAGCCACTGAGCGTGTTCGTGATATGCAGAAACGCCAATTTGAAAGAGTCAGCCGGCAGCTGAAAACGCGGAAAAGGACATGCAAAAGCGCTTCCTACAATTATCTTGCGACGCCCTGAAATAAACGTCTCCCATTCAAGCGAAGACTGATTGTTTGCTGAGGCTCAAGCATGTTTTCACCAGATACACTTTTTGCCCGAGTGCTGAAAAGATTGTGTCGCGGCTGTCACTTGTAACGCAAAGAACGCTTGCGTTTTCCCTGTTTCGAAAATTTCAGATCTGGGTTATGTCAAAGCAGTAAAGAACCCACAACCTGTCTCGTGCACCGCTGTTCATCGCCGGTGCTGCATCCAAAACGCTGCACACATAGTACAGCATCCTTTTGCCAACTCGCTTTAAGACATAAACTAATATGAAATATTGCAAGCCCATACCCTACTGCTTTCTGTTTAGAGTCAAAGATTTTAATCGAAGGCGTTTAACAAAGTAGACCTGGAAAGTATTGCTTGATATTGTTAGTGTCGACAGACAGCTTGTGGTGTTTACCAAGACTTCAAAAGCGGTAGTGCATAAAACGCTGTTGCTTTCCAGAACACCGATTTACCAACTCGTTCATAGTCTTAAACAGCCGAGACACAATTAAAAATAGCAACAAACCTTGGTAGCACCAAAACGCAAATGAGAACGAAAAGCTCAACACCACTGAAGTCAATACGCTCATAACTTACAATAGCTGACGGAGAGTTGAGCGTGAGGTTACGAGTAACGGCATTAAGGGTGTCGAGGTCACTGCCGCCTGGTTCTCCCACGACCTAGTACACAAGATCAAAGTTAATACAAAGATAGAAGTTCGAAAAGTACAGCGCACTGAATGCTAATTGAGACGTTGCACGAGGCTGCCGGACGTTTATTGGAGACTGAATTTCCATAGAACAGCGCTTCTGCTGAAGTAGCACGTATTTGACAATGTACTATTTGCACAAATTCAACCAGATCTACGAAAACCATGACAGCTAGCAGCCCCACCAGCCCAAAAACACATACAAAGTGAACTTACTTCATCTTTTGGGTTGATTTTGACATGAATTTTTTTAGATAGGCCATCATCAGAAAAATCGGAATCGCTTGAGTCAAAACCCCAACTGTTCTTTGTACTCTGCAAAACAAGAGAAACGTATTTCTTCGTTCAAGCGCGAGTTTAGCTTCGCTGAACTAATTGGCTAGAGATGTATAGCACACAAAATAATCACTTGCTGCTGAAGTAAATTTGTTAAAAGATTTTCACGTACTAACACCAGCTACTTTAGAACCTGAAAGTCGATCACATCTCAACAACACATATACCTACTTTAGGGGTTTCCGGTCTTATCGTGTATCCTTCCTCATCGATTTTCTATTAAAAAAAAACAAAAAACGATAAGCATTAGTGGCACGGCGCAAAAAATACTTGTTTATAATAGTTGATTGGCAAGCGATACGTGGAGAAAAAACATCACAAACATATTTCAGTGCTTACCACACTGCTGTCTTTATCCGGTGATTCACTGAAATACAAAATTAAAAACGCGTTATTAAAAGCGGTCGGGATTTGTGAGACAGGGTTGGCATCAAATTTCTGGCAAGGTTAACGAATTCGGCAAAAAATATCAAGCGACACGCAATGTTGTTATTGTTATCAATCAAAAGCTGACGGGTCTATGCTTTGCAGCCAGGAGGCGCCAAGGTGACGAAGGACTAAAGATGTCGGTGGTGCTTACCATTCAACCAATATGAATTTCTCAGCCATGCCTTGTTTTTACTGAACCTCAGCTGGTGACGACTGCTCTTACAAGAGCGAGAAATAGCTCGGGCATTATTTGGAATATCGAAGCATAAGATAAGTCAGCCCCTACCAAAGTATTTCTTTGTGCTTTTCAGGATATTGTGACTTATACTTTTGCGCTGCGAATGTTGGGGTAAAGTCCTTCCGGAAACAGTAAATATGTAGAAATTCAACCCAACCACGAGTGTAAACCACATTAAATCCTCCTGCGTCAGAGCCCAGTTCAGAAACCACAATGGTTTAATACGAGGGTCTCCAAACTACGACCCCGGGATAAATCCGGCCCACGAAGACATTTGTCAATAATGAATAAATAATATATTTACGAAAAATTTGTTGATTTGGTAGAATGCAACATATCCCAAAACAATCACATTACGTAAGATGTTCAGCCCTCGAACTGTTGTAGCTTATGTGGCCTTCTGGCAAGGAAGTTTGGACATCCCTGGTTTAATATAACAGATCGACCGCACGCAGTCTAATGATGAAAACTTGTTAATGTGATTGCTTAGAGATGTCATTGTTCGTACATGGACTCAGCGTCTCGATCGGTTCCTTTGTTACTTCCTCCATTGTTTCCATCTTTCTGACTCTTTCTGGCGTTCCCTCTCTTTCTTCGGAAAGGCAAGCCGATGGGCATCTTGCTGGTCTTGCTCGTCGTATGAGAGACGTTGTCCTCGGAAGCAGCGCCGTTGACGTTGGGAGCTTCGGCCGGGAGCACGACTGCACTTAAATCGCACTCCTCGAATTCGATCGCACCTGCGTCGAGCATTCATTAGTGAAATGTGGACAGGAAACAATGGATCAACTGATGACACAGGTGTTTGCAGCCAAAACAACACCACTTTTTCAATGGGGATTGAGTTCAACAGGATTGCTGACACACGTTTTTCACACTGCGAACGTTCAACCGTTTTCAACTAAAACATTTTATCCGGCCGGTTAAAACAGCCTTGGTGCCATGAATGATCTGCGGCAGGAAGTGCTAATAACTTCAGCCTTTTCTATCATTTAGGTGACATTACAGATTAGAGCCACGACACTTCCGACACACATGTTAAACAGTCGAGCACAAATGCAAGTCACCCACTGCCAGTGCTGTAATCAAAAGCCGGCCGGCCGGCCATCAGCAAGCTCCCATAATCGAAAAGTAATGTCAAAAGCGAAATTGGAATTTAGACAATAAGCAGAGTTGCTATCTCAGATGTTTGCATCATTTGAGGGCGAAGATAAGCCATGCGTGATATCATGGAACAAACAAGAATCCCACTTAAGCAAAGTATGCTGGATAACAAGGTACCGTGCAAATGTGATTTGAATAACATATAATTTTAACTTGATGAAAACAATTTACTAACACGCAGTAAGAGTTGTGATGATACATTGCACTGATGAGAAGTTATCCGAAAATGGTAACTGGCGCTGTCACACCAGCTTATATATAGTAATGTTAGTAGGTCCCTACCCTACTTCACATCGACTGCACTTTAACTAGTCAAGCAGCAGGTAACTAATCACGAAAACAAGGCGCACGAGCAGTTTCCACTTAGTATTGATTTGTTCCGTACGTCACACAAGCCAGGAGGACGTTTACGTACACCAACATTGTAAGAGCTACCAGCTGCACCAAAGTTTTTTACAATTGTTTTTTATCATGAATATAAATTTCCAGACTTTTTCCAGGTCTTTTTTCCTGAATTGAACTTTTCTGAATGACATACCCAGGTAAAATACAGGCACTATAATAGTTAACACGATGAAAGTAAAATTATCATTCTTGAACGAAATTGATGAAGATGCATGTTAAAAGATCAAGTCTGGAAAATTATTTTCTTTTTCCTTGCTAAGAGACGAAACAAAATGTTCCCGACTTTTCCAGGCTGGTAAATGACCGATCTTTTTTCCATACTTTTCAACACTCCGTAGGGGGTCCTGAGCATGTGACAGGAGGTTCGACTTTAAAACGAAAGCAAGTTGTCGGAATCCCTTTCTTTGTACAGCCCGAATCACAGCAGTAAACATTTCTGCCACGACAACCAGAACAAGACCCTGTAGATGTGCATTTGGAGAACAAGGAAAAAAACAGAACCTGGTCAGGCAGGAGATACAGCATTTCCTTGACAGTACACAGCAATGGCGGTGGTGAACCATACAAAAATCGTTATAAAAGCAACCTGCTTGCGCGAAAGCATTCGGTCAAGGAAATGATATAATACATAATAGGCTATAAATATCTTGATACAGCTTCCTCCTCAGAAACACCGATTATTGTGCAGCTACGATCCCTGTTCCTGTCTTGCTCGGTGTTATCACGGAATTATGGGCGCAACAGGGACAGAGCCTCTGGGGGGACATGTCCCCCCAACTTTTGGACAAGATATCTTTTGTAGCTCCCAATATTCCGTGATAAAAAATAATGTAGTTTTAGAAATTTTGTGGTTACATTATTGTTGAAAAATCCCAGCGTACAGCCTGGGAATAAATCAGAAAAATGGACATTATTGTTGGATTGCCTATAGATACAGCGTAGAGAGTTATTTTGTAAACTGAATTATTATGATTGTTGGTAATTGTGTTGGTTAATTTGAATTAACTGAATCAGTGTGTACATAAACGTCGCTCAACCGTGTGATTGATTCGCGTCGTCTTCTTGCGCGGTGTGTTGGGCAAATTTAAATACTATCCCGAGGTACACGACAAACAACGGTATGATTTCGGCGTATTTTGCGGTTATTGTAGGGCGCAGTCATGCCAGTTAATGAAATCTTGTTTATTAATTGGAATTGCATTATGTAACTGCCAATTATTTGAATCTCAAATATACATGTTCACAAATTCTACTTTTAATGTATCGTTTGTTTTTTAAAGGATAATTGAAATGTTGTGTTTGTTTTATCTACTTTGACAAAGAACTTTTCAAGTGCTAATACTAAAGTTTTGTGTACTTAGTAAACAAGCAAATACCTAGTAATCATTTTCATGTAATAGTACAGTACTATGCAACTGCCACAACGCCATGGGCGCAGCCAATGGGACACTTGGGCCATCGTCCCCAAAATATATCATTTCCACAATTTGCCTCCCATTTTGCCAATTTTACAAAAAGGTCAAAAGTTCGTACTACGGTTGAGTGAACATGGTGACGTCATCGAAACCCAAACAATATTATATTGGCGTGATATGCACAATAACATGCACATCACACAAAGTTTGTTCCCCCAAAGTTTTTGACATTGATAGCAAATCGGTCCCTGGCGGCGCAACCATTTTCTGTAATTTTACATTGACATCCGCTTTTCCCTTTTGCGTCTAACCGTAAGCCGCCCGGACAAGTCCTGATCCTAAAAACCCTGCTTTAAGGTACGATACTGCGATCAATACACGCATGTCAAAATTACTACCTCCTGGGAGAACGATTTTGTAAAGGGTTCGGCCACGCGAAGTGGATACCACGTTCCGGAGATATTGCGTTTTTCAGATGTTTAACTATTTTCTTGACAAGACAAAATTACGCCAGACACACAAACGAATGATCAGCTGAAGAAAAAATATATGCGATCTTTAGCAAAAAGCCATTTCGAACAATCACGAGGATAATAATAAAAAACATCGACGAGCTTGTTTTTCTACATTTTCTTCAAATTCCACAGATTTAAAAAATCCAACTATTTTTGTACGTTCCGCGGTAAAAATAAACAAAAGCATTATAATAACACAGCAAGCACTTGCGGTTAAGGGTATCCTGAAAAGAGAGAATCAAACAAGGAAAGCGTAGGAACATATGAATCGGTTATATTTGCCGTTACCTGTTCCTTCTAGTAAAACCCTGCGTAGTCATATCTGTAAGATGAACGACTTTGAGTCGCGCGCTACACTGTGGCGCAGCATCACAACGAAATCCATTCACATGCTGTTCGAACCAGACAGAACCACTTTGTGTTCCCTGCACTGAATGCCGGTGTTTAGAGTAAGGAAGCAACTCATTTTCGAGGGTACTATATTCAACCGACAGACCTAGGGCCCTAGCGTCAGTTGTTGAGCCAACTCAATTGTGACCAACTTGTGCTTCAATCAAGTAGAGTAATTGCAACATAAGCAGTTGGAAATTAGCTGTACTGTACTCCGATCCGAACTCACTGTTCAGTTCCTGTTCCGGTACATAGTTAATGTACCGACCTCGTTCGGATGTGACTAACTAGCGATTTCGATGTCAAATGCTGTCTTAACTAGAGCAGATGTTAAATCTTGTCCCAACCTTCCTCTGACCACGCACGCCTTCAGTATTTTGACAAATGAGCATGTACCCGTAAAATTTCTTATGACGAAAAGGCTGATTAAAATAACAAAAATCCACTGAATTTTTAATAAAACTTTTATATTTTCAGAACTACAAAAATTCCATTTTTACTTCCCAAAGTCAACATAATTAACAATAAGCATATAATGATTTTTTTAAATATAATATTTACTGATATATGTACAAATATTTGGAAATAAATAACACATAAATATCTTTCCCCTTCCATTGGCAACTTTAAATGTACCCCTTCAGATAGGGAAATGTACCCCTAGATGTACCCCAGGTTGGGAACCACTGCGCTAGTAAGTCGATGCGTGCAATGCAGATATGACTCAATCTGAAAAGTCTCGCATCTACGTTTTATTTAACAACCAGCCAGTTACTGCAAAAGTACACTGAAAGAAGTATGGAAGCACTTATCCGACGAATGTCTAACGCAAAATAAATTTTTCGCATGTAACACACCCTTCTAACAAACCGGCCATGCTTTGACATTGAAAGTCCCACACTCTGGAACGGAAGTTGTTCATACCAGAAATTCATTCTGTTCATAATTTTGAAAATAATGTTAACAAAACGACAAATCTGAGAAATGTTTCGAAATTTCCGGATTCGTTTCGGTAAGAAAATCGAATAGCAAATCTCATTGGAACATTTTGTGTAAAAACCCACCATAATCTGTGAAACGTCTGTAAAAAGAATAGAAAACCATACGAAATCAATTTAAGGTGAAAAAAACGCGAATTGAGAAAAACAATCTTAACTTATGCCTACAAACCTTGGATAGAAGGAGACACATAAAGATTTATGGACGTGAATAGATGTCCACACAATCGACTCAAACTGCGAAAATAATGCAACGGACTGGTGTCTCAAAACTTAAGCGAAATACTGCAAGAATGCTGGTTTTTATTTCATCTACCACAAAGCCAAAAACCACGATGAGATGGATAGGGCAACCAAAAGTCAACAAAGTCAAAATTTTTCTGACTTTTTCAAAGTTTATGAAACGTCCACAAACCAAATTTCACGCTGATACCATGTGCGATTCCAAAGTTATGAGGTCAAAAAAAGTTCAAAATTTGTCTGTAGGTTAAAATTTCTTGCAGCACAGTTTTTTCTCTTTATCGATATTTATTAAAGGGCCATTCCATGCCAGGCGATCCAGAGCTATATATCTGACCGTGAGCAAAATCCATGAAATTTCATAAGCATAGAGATCTCATCATTGTGATTTCAAAACATTTTGAATTTTTTAAATCGGACCAGTATTCACAAAGTTATGGCTGTTTGAAATTTGCAGTGTTCCCATTTAATTTTTGCGTATATTTTTTGCGAATTTAGTGCTCTGACATAAAAACCCTTGTATCTTTTTTATCTGTGACTATTTTTAGCTGGAAATTTGTAAGAATGTGTCAGAAGGTATGTTAATTAAAAATCAATCATTAGCACTTTCCTTATGATCTTTGAACTATGTCAATCAAGATCAAGTTAGACATTGTTTTTGTGTGCGCTCATGCATGACCATATTTCAATTGCTTTTAACTCAAAAAGGTCAACTGGTATAAGTTGATTCTTGTTTTATTTGAAAGCTATAGAGTAACAAACAAGATCATGCCCTCAAAAAACTAAGAGAATAATCAAGTGTACTTGTGTGGTCAATCTGTGACACCAAATTTCAAAGAATTATGTAAGTTTTTCAAGTGAAACTATTTGCAACTCTCGCAAGAGGCAATGCAGCTTCATTTTATGTTAACCAGGAACAAATATGCTTCAATACAATTTATGCATCCTAATGGAATTTCTTCATTTTTTTGGCCACAAAAAGATGATTTTTGCTGGATACTAATGGAGCTACTTTAATTGCGCTATTGAAAACCATGGCCAAAATCAGTCCGTTGCTACTACCATGTCTCTTCAAGATCAATAGCAAAGATAATGAAGAGAATTGCGGAAATTAGCTCTATTAATGCTGTTATTGTCTATGGACACAAAATAAACAATTTACTGCTCATTTACATTGTATATACTACATGAGATTGGTGTTGTGAAGAATTTCATTGCTGTTGAATTGCTTGTACCGTGCACGTCGAGCATAAAGGCAACCATGAAAAATTGCCGGATCATAAAAAGATAGCAACATTGTAAGTCAATAAATTTAACAACTGTTTTGATTCAACAACATTGTTGGATTATTTGCAGTGATTAAGTCTGAGACCATTTTTGCCAGTCTCAGTCTTGGTGGTGAAGGTTTCAGGTCTCATCATGCTCTCAAAGGTTACATGTCTTGGTCACAAGCCTGTTGTCTTGAAACTGTCGATATTGCAAGGATATGGCTTTGTAAAATTTCTGTAATTCAACGAGTTTTTTCTCTGTTGTATTAGTAAGTAAGAAACAACCAAAAGAGATTGGAAAAATGGCAGAAATTTGAAAAAATTCAACTTTAAAGTGGTGATGATAATTTTTTGAAAAATTTCAGCAAAATGTACAAATTTCGAAATCTTGAGTTTCGGTCTCGAAGTTTTAACAAGGTCTCGGTATCAGAGGTTAGTCTTGACTACATAACTGATTATGTGACAAAACAAAAATAATACCATCTGAAGTATGTATCAGACAATAATGGTTGGGTGAATTTGAAGCAAAAACAACTGTCAACGTGTATGGAAATAAGATTTATGTTTGTATCAAATCAAGTAAGATCTCTGGATCATGCAACTCTGGTTTTTAAATTGAATGGAGTTATAAAGAAAATCAACCAGACAAAAAGATTATAATCAGTAGTTACAAATGAGAAAAAAGAACAAGTTACTACTAAGTATATTGTAAATCTGATTACATGTAAGAATTCACAATGGTAATTTTCCTGACCATGAAAATAATATATGCAAATTTATGTTATATTTGTTTAAATTTCAAAACTTGAAAAATTAGCAATGTTTAAAATTAACCCTTTTTCCTATTTTTTCATATTTTAACATGTTTTTAATCTTAAAACATTTTGTTGAGGGTATCGAGCATACTTAAGAACTGTATTGTTAAACATTCATTAAAAAAATATTTTTAATTAAACAAATAAAATTAACTTGGATTTAATTGAAAAACTTAAAATTAAGTTTTTTTAATTTCATGATAATATTTTACAAAATTTTTTTGATTAACAAACATTTTTTAATGGATATATACTATTATATAAACATATAATTTTTTTTGCCTGAAGATCAAAAATAAGCATGGGCGACCAAGATACAGTAGTATCTCCATAACACCAGCCCTTACATAAAAAAAATTGAAGTCAACTGAAGTTGCACTATTCGAGTTATAGGTATTTGAAATATCGTCATACTTGAACGCACATGAAAAACACGTTGCCTTATAACAATGATTAACCAGGGTTCAAAGGTCACCAGTGAAAAACTTTGTGTTGTTTTGTTCAGCATGGAGCCTTCCACTTTACTGCAAAATATTAAATGAAAATATTCAGAGATAAAGGAGTGACAATCAGTTGAAGTTCCAACAGCAAAACTCCAAGAATTTTTTGGTCCAACCTCTTGAAAAACATCAAAATTTCAAATGCTCATAATTTCGGTAATACAAGTCCGATTTCAAAAATTCCAACTTTGTTGAGCTCAGAAGCCTGAGATCTTTCCCCTTATAAAATTTTCGTGAATTTTGGTGAGGGTCAGATGAAAAATCCCCATTTTGATGGATCACCTGACATGGAATTACCCCAAAGCTACTACAACAGATATTCACGTTTTTGTAAGTTGAGTTGCAATTCTGACATAATACTGGATTTTTGTGACTTCTGACGTAATGATGTTGTTTTGCCAACTACTGGACGATTCAAAGTACGCTGGGCGTGGTAGTATTTGATGTTGAAGTATAACAATGTAGAACCTGTTTAGTTACTTCAACAGATTTATTGACAATGGATATTCTCTTGTGCTTTTGGATTGATTTTCGTCTACGGTTTGTTATCTACAGTTTCATTGAATCTTTCACACTTGATCTATCGGTTTGATTTCTAAGATATGCTTTGTATTCCGCATTTCAGTTGCAAACGCAGGACATTGATAGGTCAAAATAAGTCAAAATATTAAGATTTAGGTAAAAATTGGTTGCCCTGATGATGGATATGGAGTGCATCAAACCACGAGGCACGCATTACAAACCGCGATGACAATATGTAATTGAATTCCTGAGACTGCTGTCGTACAAACAGGACCCAATGAAAAATCAGCATAGCGCCGTCAGACTACTTCTGTTTGTGTGCAACGCCCGCTCAATACACGTTAAAATACGAAGCTCGTACATAAACGAGACTGACTAGAGGAAAAATTTGACAATGTTTCAAGAGTGTTTTCGGTTCATAGGTAGATATTTAGCCTACAGATCGACCGATATGGCTTTTTGGGCTGATGCCGATATATCGGCCATGCATGAACCGATAACCGATATTTCGAAAATTTTTAAATCTTGATTTCTGCTTCAATATCAAAAATATAATGTATTCGATGCCTTACGTTTTTTCAAAAACTTCGAAAATCATTATTTATGAGCTAAAATTTTTCAAATTGCAGCAATTTCAATATTTTGCTATGATTTTTAGTTAATCTGATTAATGATGATGCTGTTGTTTCGGCTGCGACGGCCCACGCATTGCTCCATGGTTCATCTTGTCTGCTTGTTTAGGAAAACACACCTGTTAGCGTTGCTGCAAGATAACTGTCTTGAGTTGCTTCGTTGTGCTTTCTTGCAAGTTGTCTGCATGCGTGAGGAATATAACAGCGCTTTGTCAACACCTACTGAGGCCGATAAAATCGGCTGTTTTGGCCGATACCGATATATCGGTAAACCTAAATATCGGCCGATATATCGGTCTATCTCTAATTGAGTCAATGGCTGAACGCAAGAAGACCAACCTGGCTTTTCGGTTCCGGTTCCTTTACTTTCACTGTACTGCTTGATCAACGAGTCCACCGTATGTTGGCGAAGCTGCCTCCGGAATTCCTGATGAACCTAAAATGCAAAAGGGTCAAGGCTATAAAATGCTTTTAAACGGTCTTCTAAGTTGCATTTGCTGCTCCACGACGAATCAAACAAAGAGGTGCCTCCCTCATCGGTGCTATCGTTGCAGATCTTCGCTACAGTCTAAACAAGGCCAGTGCGTAAATGTTGGCAGCAACGTATATTACGCGCAATTCAACTTCCTGTCAATTAAGATACATTCGGTGAACCGTTTCCTGCGCGTAGATTTCACATTTTCCTGCACGTACTTATTCATCGTGTTGCGTAAGCAACAAAGCAGTTACTATTGACGGAGAGAGATAACGTAAACATGTACCTGATTTATCAAGACACTTGCATTTTCGTGAGACAAGACGTAGCTTTCGAAAACGGACTTCATATGTCGCAAATGAGCTTCTTCCAGGTCTTGAAATCTCTGCAATGATGCGGGTAGCAAAACGTTTCGCAAAAAAAAGAAAATACAGAATAACAAACAACCTTGCTTCATCAAACCAACAAAATTTATCAAAAATAGTAATTACCCCAAAAACTAAAGCCATCTGGTATGCCAGTTTCACCGATGTTCACAAACGTACCTAAAGCCCAATTAATACTCTGCTATCTACCACAATACCACATTTGCAGAGATTTGGATGGTGGCGGTATTAACAAAATGATCACCAGATTGTTGAAAGCATGCACGCACTCAATGAAAACCTCATCAAAAAAATTAACTTTTGGATGCACGGTGCACTTGGCTTGATTTTCAGGGTACAGTAATTTAACAAGTCTCGTTTTGATTGCCTTAAGAAAAAACATTTCCGAGTCCAACTAAGGTATCCCATTACAAAACACTTTCTAAAGAAACACTGACATCGATTTGCGTACCACTGGTTTGGAAGTTTCATGCTTTTCATTTTAGCCAACTGCAAATGACAGCAGGTGATAACATGGTAATGATGTAACTTCATAAAAATTTTAAAATTTCTACCGACTTTGCCTGCAAACTTCAGGCGATTCTAAAAATTTCGCTTCATTGCTATTTGTAAAGATCAGCGCACGTGATTACTTCCAGATACTTCAGGAAAATCCTACTCACTTGCTGATCCTAGTACAGTGTCTCTCAACCAGTGGGCCATAAAGGCGGTTTTCGAGTGGGCCACGGAGCTAGTTGAAATATACGATAGAATATAGTTATTTTGATATCTCTTAGCCACAGCGTGGGAACACATGGCTTCACGCAAAAGCTTGGAAAACTGGAAACAAAACGGCGAAATTGGAATTTTGCAATGTTTGAGTTAGAGGCTTTTCAACAGTAATTTCTGGTGAATTGAATGACAGTCTATTGTTGGAAATATTGACACAATTTACAAACCTTCGAAGATAATTTTTAAGGTACTTCCCAGAAATACCTGACACAGATTTGAATCTTGTGAAAAAATCGTTACAATTACGATATAAATAGTTCGTGGTGACCTTCAGGATGAACTCATTGACCTCAGAAATGACTCTACGTGCAGAGATGTGTTCGATACTTTATCGATCTGCGAGTTTTGGGCAAAGACGTGTGCGCTTCTTACCCAAGATGTTGCTAAAGAATGCATCAAAAAGCTTTTGCCTTTCACTTGTACTATTTCTGAGAATCAAGGTTTTCTACTCTGATGCAGATGAAGACCAAGGGTCGCAACCGACTACATGTCGAAGATGGTTTGTGGTGTGCACTTTCTTCGTCTCCAAAAATTCAGAAAACTGCTTGTGTTCAGCAGCAAGTTTCTCACTAAATTACGCATAGGAATAAATCGCTACTTTAGAAAAATGTGTGTTTGTGTAGCCTGTGCTGACAAGATAGTGGGCCACACAATTTTTACTAAAAGTTATGGGCCACGTAAGGAAAAAGGTTGCGCGACATACTGTTCTAGGAAGACACTGCCATAATTCGGAACACCCCTTTTTTTGATGCAAGGTTAAACTACGCGTTGGAAACATTGAAGTCTTAAAGGATTTAGTTGGCGACGGGACTTCATGAAGCATCATGTCTGCTCAGAAGTTAGAACTGGGCACAATTTAGTACAGACAAGTCTTTTCAGAAAGCGTTTGATTTGAGTTCAGTTACGAGAAATGACCAATGTTTCGGGGGAAAATGGTGAGAATTGCCACGCTTGTCTATGGGATTTTTCCTATGGGATCGGACAGGGCAGTGGACTTGAAATTCGTAACGAGCCCCATTGGGATTGTAGTCATGCTATTGCTAGCATTTAAATCTAAGTTGAATAAATTTTTTATGAATTTATTGCCTCTGACTTTCTTGCCCTACATATAGAAATATTTAATACTATTATCGCATATCAGAAAAAAGTAATTCTAACGTCATATAGCAGGAGTATTTTGAAATTGAATACAGCTATTATATGCTCACAGTACAACAAGTATTAAACGTAGAGGCTCAGTCCCATGCCGAAGTGACGCGAGGGCCCCTAAAAAAAGTTGTTGGGTCCTATTTTAGATGACAAATAAAAATTAAATTGTAGACGAGCGGAATTTTTCTCCTGCATTGCGTTGCCGTTAAACAAAGCCTCATTGTGTCTTTCTGCTCCTTCGTGTACAGTAATTCCAATTATTACTGAAACTGACTTCCTTAACGTATGAACTCCAGGATAACGCCAGTTATGTTCAGGTTATTTCGGAAATCGAAGATATTTCTAATATTTAAAATTAATTTTGCATTAAATTGTGCATACATTGAGGATTTTGGCTGGCAGGCCGCAAATAACATTGATTTTATCCTAAAAATCAACCTTTATCTAACTATGAAGGATAGAGGCTTCCTAAGACATACTACACAAATATACTGCTTATCATGGAGCTTCGTTCTGACGCGATTTTGTATTCTAAATTGCCGCGGGTCATAGCAAATGTTCACGCGGACCGCAGGTTCCCCACCCCTGACGTAGAGCTTGATGTACAGCATATAGGCAGTATTTTCTAATAAAAGCCACCGCGCTATTGTTTTGTTTTGAGTGTTCAAGCCCAAGTTGATGTTTCACCTCTGATTAATTGTAATTCCTTCCTGTTCTAACGGTGCGCAGTCTCGGACAACGTGAATTAGTGGCTAATGTTGATTCCGGCACGCAATTTTCTCCAAAACAAACGGTTTATGACGTAACATGCACCCGTGGTGAGTTTTCGCGCGGCAAGCAAATGACTGACAGCGAACAAACCACGGTTTGCGCTGTGACGCTTGACTGTTTCAGTGACACACGTCTGCGGGGAATTCAATGTACGGTTCTCCCATCGTTAATAGCATAAATTTGCAAATTAAATCGTTATTCTGCAAAAATGCCTACATTTCCTTGTATTTATTAGTTGTGTGGTATTCCCATTTTCGTGTGAGTTGGTTTAATGCGCATTGCAATGTGGTTTAACCGTGGTTTGTGTAATGAACAAATATTGGTAACGAGGTCAGTTATCGGCAATTAAAAGTTTAAAAATGTCTTATCGATCGGGCTCCAACCACAACACCTTCCACAGCACTAATTTCAAGTTGTGTTAAGTGTTTCGGAAGCCAAGACAAGTTTTTCTGATATCAAACATGAAAACAATGGCAGCAACCAAAATATCAAAAGCCTGTAAAAGTTTAGAGTTACATGGTGGGAATTGACTACGTACAATGAACAGCAGGAAACTTCCTATTGATACATGAATCGGTGTGGCAAGGCCTTTAGTAGCTTCCGTGGATATCAACTATCGACCAATAATCCAATTATTTCCTTTCGGTCCTGTTCTTTCCCAAGTCTCAACCACAAGCAACCAAGCTTCATCTTTGTCATTACAAACTGAAAGCTTTGATTAATAGCAAGTAAGAAAAGCGCGTAGCTTGCAATGTTGCACAACAAACTACTAGTCCAGTGCATATGATTGTCACGGCCTAGTTTGGTTTCTATTCTGACGCAGTAATACATCGAGGGAGGCTTACAACCAATCTGTGAGAGCAGTCGAAAAAGATAAATACGGTATGACAAATACCTGCGAAACAAATATCTGATTAAAAGGTTTGTTTTGCTTGAAGCTACAGTTATTATAGTAGACAATCGGCACACAGTACCACTCAATACGTAACTTCAGAGATAGGAATCTATCTACCTTAGCACTTTCAGTCATTTTGCTTTCAAATTCGCCTCTGGCTGTTTCGTACTTGTCGACCAACCCACGATATTCATCTTCAGCTCGCTTTGATTTGTTTTCAGCCTTCAAAAACATGTTATGAAAATCAGTGTGAGAATGGTAACTACGTGGAAATACTTTTTTCGAATACACCTGTTATCAAAAATTTAAATTCAATTTAGGTTTGGCCATTTTTCCTTAGAAAGTTGCGTCACACTTGCTTCGTACACCTGCGGGTCATACCTCTTTTACCATCTGCCGTGAATCGCGTCAGGCTAACTGCCGTGAATCGTGTCAGGCTAAGTGGCTACTTCCCTAGTGAATGCTGCAGTGGTGACAGTCACTCGCAGCACCTCTTGTGAAGTTTTTCCTTTTATCCATCCATTAATGCTGAGCAAGTGGCTGGAGAGGCAGTAGTTACTGCCTATCAACCATTCCGTATGGCCTGACATGAAATTGAAACCAGTCTACCAAGTTGAGAAGCGCATGCTTTATCGCTACACCCCTTGCAAAATAATTTTTCTCGAAAAAGTTTCAAATGTAACGCTTAAACCAGCTTAGGTCGCACGCAAATAAGTTAAGACGCTTGGCAATGCAGGGTACAGGTACTGAAGGACGACAAAAGACAACAAAAACTATGCACTTCCAGCGCACTTGCCAACTCAAAGTCCTCAAAAAAGCACGTATGCATACCAAGTGCTTTTCAACACAACACAAAATAGAAAAGCTGACATCTTGCTAGAACGACGCTGAAGAACACATGCAATTTTTTTACGCATTGGCATCACTTTTTACCCCCATAACATCAGATACACAGCAACCAGTGGCGTACACAGAAAATTTTCACGGGGGGTTTGGTTCAGGGTCATATGGTGGTCATTTGTATTTGGTATTCGCTGCTTGTGACATCACAATTTGAAGTCATTTCTCTGTTTCCAAACCAACGTTTTGGCGAAGTTTGTTGACATAATAATGCATATTTTGCTACATCCACTCCCCTTATTTCATGTGGCATTGCACTGAATATAAACTATCAGCGGTCCAAGTTAGGCTATCGGAGGAAAATAAACTCAACGATACGACACAGCAGTTCATAACTGCAAAAATATCAGGCTGGGCATTAAAATAGGGGAGTGAAACACACTCACCACTACGTCAGAGCAATTTACAACTGCAAAATGACGCTGCGCTAAGGTCTCGTCAAATACGAGCAGTTGAGCATTGAAGGTGTGCGGCTGGACTGGCTGGCGCAGACCCTGGTTTGCAAGATCGAATTTTACTAAACTACACAAGAATTGAGAATGCGCATATAGTACACAAGAAAACTTTGTTTTTTGTGATGTATAGAAGTCCACAGGTTCGTAGCCAGGAGGGGGCGAAGCCTCCAAGAAAAAATTTCGTCCCCACAGGAAATTTGTGTTGGACGTATTTTGAAACCATTGGACATAGTTTTAAAAAACTGTCGCCTCTTAGAAAGCTCTTCTCCCCCCCTGGTGTCCCAAACTGGTTACGGGCCTGGAAGTCCAGCAAACGTTTAGTTTTCCTTCTTCCCTGCTCAGACATTATCAAATGCCTGAATGCTTCTATGTTAACAACTGCTGTTTTTGAGCTCATGCAATAGTTTTATCATGCTACAGAAATTGTTAATGTAGCCAATGCGTTTAGCGCTTGCGCTGATCAGCCACATCAGACAAAATAAAGTCAACTGTTTCGGATTAAAGTGAACTATCGAGGAGCACAATCTTAAACATGCGTAGTGGACGACAGATCTGCAGGAAGTGGTGAGATGGTTTCTGTTTCTGGAGCAGACGATAACAAAGATTCCCCCAGATCTGATTATTAATTTTTGGCCCATTTACAATGTTCCTTGAAATTTGCATGCAAATTCATCCTGTGGTGTTTGCATTACGTCGACAAATTAACAAGCAAAAAGTATGCGAAAACAATTAATCTCATTTGCGCAGGTAATAAAGTTTTCGTAAAATATCAAGCTCAAGGGGGGGTTAACTCCAACCCCCCCCCCCTTGCAAACGCCCTTGCTGAATATAAACTATCAGCCATCCAAGATAGCATATCGGAGGAAAATACAATCAACGCTACGACACAGCAGTTCATAACTGCAATAATATCAGACTGCATATTAAAACAGGGTAGTAAAACACACTCATCACTGCGTTCGAGCAATTCACAGATGCAAAATGATGCTGCGCTGAAGTCTTGTCGAATACGAGCCGTCGAGCATAGAAAGTGTGTGGGTGGACTGTCTGGCGCACACCCCGGTTTGCAAGATCGAATCTTGCAAAACTACACAAGAATGGAGAATGCGCATGAAGCACGCAAGAAAACTTTCAATTTTTATTATGTATAGAAGTCCAGCAAACGTTTAGTTTTCCTTTTTCCCTCCTGAAACATTATCAAATTCCTGAATGCTTCCATGTTAAAAAAGCTGCTTTTGAGCTCGTGCAACAGTTCTATCATGCTACAGAAATTGCTAATGTAGCCCATGCGGTCAGCGCTTGATCAGCCTTAGCAGACAAAATGAAGACAATTGTTTCGGATAAAGTGAACTATCGCGAAACACAATCTTAAACATGCGTAGTGGATGGAGGGTTTGCAAAAAGTGATGAGGTGGTTTTTGCACGCAGACGATAGCCCGAACTCCCACCAAAACCTAATTATTACTTTTTGGCCCATTTACAATGTTCCTTGAAATTTGCATGCAAATTTATTCTATGGTATTTGCAATAAGTCGACAAATTAACAAGCAAAAAGTATGCGAAAACGATTAATCTCTTTTGCGCAGGTAATAAAGTTTTCGTAAAATATCAAGCCCAAGGGAGGTTTTAACCCCAACATTCCCCCTTGCGTACGCCCTGAACAGCAACCATGGAAGTGGCAGTAAAGGTCAGCACAAAAAAGGTCTTTTTATCTGCCTACAGTATGTTAATTGTATTACAAGTTAGGCTCACTCGTTCAACATCCTTGGCAGTTGCTGCAGACTTTCGTAAACGTTCGGCATCGAGACACAGCTGATGATATTTGTCTCTACTACGTTTGACAGAAGCACTCGTTGATTGAATCGAACTCAGCGCATCAGCAGTACCACTCAGTTGATCCTTCACCTGTACAGAGTCGATGAAATAAGACACTTGTGCATGTAGTACGCACAAGATATTACATTTTGTTACTGTCAGTGCTTTTGCTGGTGTCATTCATAGGCTAACCACACCTGCACAGTAGCAACGATAAGAAAGAACAAATGCACGAAATGCCTCTTAACCGATCTTTATACCTAGTTCTGTCCTACATAAAAGCATTTAATCTTCAAGAGTTTTAAGGAAATGAGTCATACCAAATAGACAGACACAAGATTATTTGCTGCTGCAGCACACGGAACCAGGGATTCGAACCAAACCGTTAAATCAGTTGCCAGTGACTTACGTTTTGGGCAACCTCAAGTTGAGGATTTTTCAACCGAAATGTTTTTAAGGCTTAGAAATCGTAGGTGGAAGAGGATTTAAAATATCAGCTTTAAAGGCTTCAAAATATCAGTGGTTGCAGGTTTTGCGCTTGTGGTTTATATGAAGCCTGCGACTCACTGCTACGTATATTGCAAATGTAAGAACAAGACAAAGTGAACACATTTCTGTGCGAAAATTGTGTTGCATTAAACGCAATTTATGACAACCTACTCAAGTTTGCAGAATTTGAGACAAATGTTGTGCGGCTCTGTTCAAACTGTTTGTCATGAGACGTAAAGATTTCTTTACTTAGCTAACCCTTCTATTCACAGTGGAGCTTGCTGAAATGAGTGATGATCAGGGTAAGCATAAAAAATAACTAGTCAAAAGTTTAAGTACTTCATAAGAACTGTCTTGTATTGTTATTATCCTGTTCTTACTGAAATACATGCAGTAAGCATATTAAACTTAAAAAAAAAACTATAATACAGCAGTTGCTACGGGTTTAAGTGCAAATTATAAAATTTAAGTGAGCCTATTTTGATTGTTTTCCTACTTGTTGCAGTAGGACATTAAAGACACCTTCACATTCTTTACCATTTAAATAACTTGTGTATCTGTGTGTGTGCAATTTTTGTCTGTGTGTTTGTTTTTTCTATCTGCTGTGCATTGCTTTTTTTTCATTAAGTGTCAGTGTTATTTCCTGTACCAATGTTGGCTAGTTTAACACATGGTAGGTTAACACAAATGAAGCTAGACCAGGTGATTGTGCCATTGCTAAGCAGATGGTTATTTTTCAACCATTTAACATGTTTGTAATTTTTTTGGCTGTAAAATGTTCATTTAGCTATGAAACAATGCAGTGTTGATCTTTGAAAGTTTCTCCTTATGAAAATATGCAAGAGGTTGGATAGATAAAAACTTCACTCAAACAACAATATGCTAAAGCTTTGCGAATGTCATCAAGCAAAAGCACACCAATTACACTGAACTGGGGGCCATCCAACGAGTAGATTTCTTTTTCTTTCAATAATACTGTATTCTGCTAGCTTGTATTTGTTTTGCCCTACATGGTGTGGGGGCAATAATGATAGGATTTGAGAAAAACTGCTCTAAACAATATACCTAACATATTTTTACAATGGTCATCTAATTTTCCATAGCACACAACTTCTTGATGTTGAACTTCTAATATTTGGACTCAACAATGATGCCTGCTTTGTTGAAGTAAGTTCCACCATGGGCTTCAACATCAAGCTTCCAAACCATTGCAGCTTGCATCTACTTACAAAATGACTTGCTGAATTAATAATATTAGACTTGATGGTGGCCACATTTAGGGTTAAAAATTTAAAATCTGCACATAACCTTCACAACTGAAATGTTCATGTAAGCCATAAAAACTTCATTGCTTATAACTAACTTCAAAAAGTGGTTTGCAAGCATTAAATGAAGCACCATCCCACGTAATCAACATGCAAGAACTGTTAGACTAGAAAAATAAGGCAAGTCATAATATGCAAGACCAAGTTGTTCATTTCAGTGAGACGACAACCATGATGCAGTCAAAAGTCTTGCAGTTATACATCACTTGCTTTCCTAAGGTCTTCAGGCAATTTGCTGGACATTTATTACACCATCTCCATGCTAAAAATTTAAAGAAAACTGAATACATTACATATTTCTTTGAGGTTGCCTCTAGATTGCCTCATAGTTTTACGATATGCCATACCCACGTTATTTTAAGGTGTTTTAGGGACCTGATTCAGGTCCCTAGAATCAGAAAAATCAGGTCCCTACAGGTCCATACCAGGTATCTAACATTTTCCTTAAAAAAAATGCCATAACGTAAGTTGTAACCACATCCAGGGGCGTAACGTGGTTAGATGGCGCCTGAGGCAAGAAGCAAGTTTGGCGCCCCATGTTCGAAACTGAGGTCTTTCGGAAGGAAATTTACTTCATTGAAGAAAGTACTTGTGACGTTGTTGGGACTTTACGGTGCCTTTCGCAGCCATTTGGCGCCCTCCACAGTGATTCAACGCCCAGGGAATTGTGTCCCCCTTGCCCCACTCTCATCATGTCCCTGACCACATCCTACCATTTGCTCATGAGATAAAGTTGGAAGGCTTAAAATCACAAGAACACTGATTACACATGAGGAAATTAAAAGCTTGTACAATTTACTTTGAAACAGATTTCAAGAATTAATGAAATCAAATCAGTTATACTTATAACTATGGCAACAAATTTTTTGACCTAAAAGCTTGAAATTTTGACTTTATGATTCACAAATTTTGCCTTTATCTTGACCTATAAATTTTCTGTGTTGGCAACTCCAAAATAATCAGCTTTAAGTGTTGAGGTTAACCCAGAAGCATGTTCATACAGTCTAAGCTTCAAAATTTAAAAAAATTTGGTTGTTTTACTTTGGCAATGGTTTGTTGATAAATACAATAATAATTACAGTAGAGTCAAACCTGAGAGCATCATAAAGTTGAAACACTATATGCACAGTGGATTGGGCATTTACCAAATCAAATATACTGCAAGACCACATTTCTTGCCTTACCATGCCTTTCTACATAATATTCAATTGTCCAGTAGTGGGCAAAAGAATATTATTATGTCAGAAATCGCAACAAACCCATTATTTTTACAGAATTGCAACTGAACTTGCAAAAACATATCAATATTTGTTGTTCTAGTTTCAATAAAATATCGGTGAAGAGAAAAAAACTGTGCTGCAAGAGAAGTTGACCCGACGATAAATTTTGACCTAATGATAAATTTTGACTTTTTTGACCTAATAACTTGGGATTCCCTCATGGTATGAGCGTGAAATTTGGTTTGTGGGCGTTTTATTAACTTTAGAAAAGGCAGAAAATTTTTGACTTTTGGTTGCCCTACTGATAACACAACCTCAGGTTTTAGCCACACAAGCACATTCATCCAATATGACACTCAACTGCATAATTCTATAATTGTGATTTCCAGTTGAATATCAATTTGTTGACATACTTCAAACTGACATACTTTCAGAGCTTGACAAACAAAACATGTGACAAATATTTTGCAACTTAGAATTTCTGGAAGTCTTCAAGGTACCAGTAATTAGATCGCCAACTAAAAACAGTATGATATTATATGCTGCATGCAAAGAACAATAATGTTTTCAAAAATGGCATATGGTCAGTAGCAAAAGTATGAAACCTGTTTGTGTTTTCCTTTCTGTTCTTCTGAATATTTCCCAAGATCTTTGATTAAATCATTAAGTTTCAGAACTATATCACCATGACAACTCGACAATTTCTCCGCCATTGTTTTTATTACTTCAAAAATGGGAGCGCAACTCCTGAAAAGAAAAAGGTACACATTCTGCAAAACAAAGAATTCAAGTGTAGCAGCTTTCCACCATAGTTTTATCAATTTAATAATTTGCGCATATTTTCTATTCGCCAAAAACAATTTTTTGATGTTTGGAGAAGTTTTCACACTAACTCACTAGTAGCAACTGATGAAAAGTAGTAACTTTAAACTTGTCAGCTAAAACAAAGAAAATTTACAAAACTTAGCAGCTCTTGTGCAAGAATGTCAGCTCTGTAAAAAAATTCATCAACCAAGAAATTAGAGAAAAAGATACCTACCCTACTGTTGGAACACTAGCAGCTTGCTTGGCAAGTTTAGTTAAATGCTTTGCATAAATGTCTTCTGTGTTGGCACTGTAAACAAAAATCAGATGTTACCGTAAGCTTGAACAAATGCAAACAGCTAGACCTTGCCACTTTTGGTAATGACATATGCACATATACAAAATGTGTCTTTTAACATAACTGAGACAGGGCTACATACAAATATGGATAGGGCTCTATTGGATACTAGCTGTAACCTTTTTTTCTTCAAAGTTCATATATTTACGTATGAAAACTATGAAGAGAAATGACAGTATTAACATTTGACGCACTTGTTTAGGCTTAAATTATATGATGTTTCATGAATCTGGCATAGATGCATAAATAATGGTAAGTTCTCACCAACCGCACAGTATCCAGGTTGCTTTCCTGAAGAAAACCGTTAATATTAAAGGTATTAACCACTAATTTTTTTCAATTGGAAACAATAACACAAACATGCATTATTATTGGAAATCACGGCATATAAGCTACTGTGAAAGAGCTCCACTGGTATTAACAAATATAGTAATAACTGTCAGTCTATCGCCAACAATGGAACAGTGTGTTCCAAAATGTTTGAGGAATTTTTCACAATCAGGACAAAACTTTTTTCAAAAAATTTAAGAATACTTTGTGATTCTAACTTTAACAACAAGGTTACACTGAAACTTGAGCTGTTTTCACCATTATTTGGCAGTTTTCACACAATCTTCATACCAACCCACACTGCTGTAGCCACTTGCAGAACAGTTAAAAATTTAAAGCTGGAAGCCAACACTAGGGTACTGTATTTTTCGGACCATAAGGCGCACTTAAAATCCTTTAATTTTCTCAAAAATCGAAAGTGCGCCTTATAATGCGGTGCACCTAATATATGAATCTTGTTGTGCTTTCTCACCTTGGACCAATTTTATGTGGTATACAGTGCTATTTATTCAATTGCTAGTTACGATTTTTTTGTAAACAGACCATCGTGTTACGCAATAAACCAACAATTACAATGAGTAGCGCCCTAGAGTAGCCAGCAAATACCACAGATCATGTTACTCCACGAGGCTCCTGACTACATAGGCGCACACTGAATCAAACACGCGCACAACTTTCATTTTATTCTATTCGTGTCTAACGGATTAGGCATATGTGACAGATTAAAGTCCCTCGTATGTAATAATGACAGATTAAACTCCCACTGGCGACTCCAGCACTC
>Ga0210059_1001019_pt1 | contig 40473 bp, 28 predicted proteins | sample Ectturendosymbi2_FD_188042 | JGI IMG/M metagenome (GOLD analysis project Ga0210059, IMG submission 188042) | Ecteinascidia turbinata endosymbiont from Florida, USA - Sample 2 (SPAdes) (version 2) | ecosystem: Host-associated > Tunicates > Ascidians > Unclassified | place: Key West, Florida... | reverse complement strand
CTAACAATAGTGTTAAGAATGTGTCTGTAACCCTATGGTTCTGTCTTCAATGCAGTTGCAAAAAGTGTCTGTAACCCTATGATTTCGCCGGCTTCAATGTCATGTACTACGTTCTGTATTGTCTGATTTTATCAACCTGCGTTCTGCAGAGTGTGTGTGTTCATACTATGGACTTCGTGTCTGCTCACAAACAAACAAATAAATTAAATTAAATTAAATTGGTATGAACGTCTCCAACTCAGTTTGATAAACGAGACCTAGGTTTTTTAGTTTTTTTAAACCGGACATGGTCATTTATGCACTACCAACAATTTTTTCAACTATAATTTTAACAAAAGCAACATTGTTGAATTGAATGTTAAGCTCAGGATTAGATGCATTGTGATGTGCAAAAAGGAATCTTAGTTTTGAAAATAATGTTGCAACGATTTTACTGTTACTCTACAAATGATCAATTTATACTGTAAGAAACAAATGAATGACAATGTAATCACGGGAGAAGAAAATGCTGCTGAAGATTTGTATTTGTATTACATCGATGACTCTGACAAGATGTAATACAGTGTATCCATCTCTTGTATTTGTTTTTTTATGATTAGGTCAGGCTTTTTTGGTGAGGATAGGTTGGCAACCCTGCTAGCAAGCTTGAGTTTCTAGCTTGTGCTTACTGCCGAGTAGTACAGACTGGTGCACATTGCTGTCGCATTGTAGTGATTTCTTGATACATTCTTGAAATATTTTGCTCAATTTTAATACCTTATAGGCACTGGTGTACAAATATATCTTACTTCAAAAATCACACATTGAGCTGCTACTTTTATGCCACTTGGCAACCCCAAAACTTGCCAGTCAATTGCATTAGAGAGCTGTACAAACCATCAAAAACACAAGTCTTCTAGATGCCAATGAAAAAAATAAGTTTTGGGTTTTGTTTATTTGTGGGTGACATCATAAGTGGGATAGTGATAGGTTTAGACCTTTTTGGCCAAGGTTATCAGGCCCTGGACCCCAACCACATGAGAAAAATACTCAAGTTTTATTGGAAACTAGGCTAAAGTCCAACTGTTTTGAGCCTGTTTATTGGCTTTCTAGGGTGTCTGGTTGAAAAGTTAAGGTAAAATAATAAAAAAGAATCTTTTTCAGTATTTTTTACTCAAATTTAGTTTTTTGGCCATAAAATGCTCAAATCTGACATTTGACATTTATTGTTTGTTGTTGGCGGTCATAGGATTATCTGAATATATAGGATAAATTTGAAAGGTTGTGACTGGCTAAAATGGATGAAAGCCAGCAAAATGTTGATCAAAAGGTTTCTGAATCAGTGTTTGAACCAATATCAGGAGATGATACAGGTTTGACAGAAATCTCAAGCGTGTGTGTCAACTGTGAAGAACAGGTATCTTGCTTATGCAATTATAATCACATTATGTGACAACTCGTTAATGACATTTATGCCATTTCAGGGTATAACAAGACTACTTTTCGTTCAAATTCCATTTTATCGGGAAGTTATTATTAGTTCTTTCGAATGCCCACATTGTTTTTATGCAAATAGAGAGATTCAATCTGCAGGAATGATACAGGAAAAAGGGGTTATGTTCAATCTTAGAATCACTAATGCAAAGGTATGACATTTTAAAAACTATTTTTTCTATTTGATGTGATATTTACAGTGCAATTGCATGTCTGGTTTTCAATGAAACATTAGAATTAAATTGGAGTGGTATTGTTTTTAAACACTTTTTATCAATTGTTATTATGCAAGACAAACAAATAGGTTATAAACACAGGAGCCAAATTCACAGAGCAGTTGACAATAAGGTTTTTATGTTTTAAAACATCGATATATTGATCATTGCATAGATTATTGTCTATTAAATGGAATGCTTTCATAGCTAAGAATCAGAGACTAAGATCTTACAGAGTATATATTTCAGGTACTACATAGGCATCATATGCATATAAATAGAAACAACCTGTTTGGCAGATCATTGTATAGCTAATATTTCAATGTTATTTAGTAAATGTTGTTAAAAGGAATGCTGCTCCATATGAAAAATAGCTTGAAATGTGACGTGCTGAAGGATAACACTGAACTGCCGTCTAGAGGGCCATGTTTCCTATTGAAAAACATGAATTTTTGGCAAGCTGTAGAAAAGGGCAGGCTGGCAGTCTGCACAACAGGGCAGGCTGGCGGTCTGCACAACAGGGCGTGCAGGTGGGCTGCACATTGGGGCGGGCCATAGGTCTGCACGTTAACATGGGCCCGCCCTTTTCTGCAGCCTGCCAGCCCACCTTTTTGTGCAGCCAGCTGACTCGTTGAAAATTCATGTTTTTCAATTGGAAACACAGCTTTCTGGCTCGCTGGCCCTCTGTTTAGTGTTATCCTGCGCTGAATCGTTATGGCTAGTAGCCTAACTATATGGGCAAGCATGTATGGACTTGAATCAACACATTGAATAGACTGCTCATTGAGCCTTCCTGCTGGGCACAAACTGTTTGCACATTCAAGCAGTGTTTGTATTCCCCATTATCCTGGAAAAAGCACTGTTTTATTGCGATCAAATGGTCTGAATAACAATCATGCAAATCTTCACACAGTTTTCAGCAATCATCAATAGAGATCACATGCTATGCTCACACTATTACTGCTTGTTCATTCCACCTACATATAGGTGCTGTTCTTGGTGCCCAACTCATCCATGATGCATTGTGTATGTGATGCCATGCCGATCGAGCAGTCTCAACAGTAGCAACGCTGTACAGCTGATGCTGGTGTTGTTTTATAAAAATTTTCGGACAATTTTGTTGACATTAAAATGCATCATATTTGCAGTTCGTTTCACAAAAATTGCTAAAAAGTATTGTTCCCATAAGAGTTCTTATGTAATTTTTGTCTCATTCACTCTTTTAGTTTGTTGATGTTAACTAAAAATTATGATTGGTTTTGGCAAAAGTAATACACATGTTTTAAATCTTGTGGTTCAAAAATTGTATGGAAAACAGGCTTTGCTTTACCATATATACTATAAATTGTTGGAAAAACAATTTGTTTCCTTGACTGTGGTCTTAATGTTTTTGTGTATATCAGGGGTAGGGAACCTGTGGCCCACATGAGCATTTTATATAGCCCACATCAGAATTTTCATTCACAAGAGCACAAAATTACATGAAAACGAAGCTCCATGATAAGCAGGTACTTACATAGTAAGACAGAAGTCCTTGCTCGTAGTTAGATTAAGGTAGATTTTTAGCATAAAATTATTGAATTTTGCAGCCCACCAGCGATAATGCACAATTGATGTGGCCCGTGGTATAGGTGCACACCCCTGGTGTATATAGAACATTACCATTTTGGATCATTTTTAATTTCATGCTTTTATTGTATATTGCCAGTGCAATGTATGTTAGAGCATGGCCATTTATGCATCGCTGATTTGACAAAAACATTTTGAGTCGTTCTAACATTGACTTGACTGTGTCAGGATCTGAACCGGCAAGTTGTGCGTTCTGACAGTGCTTCAGTCAAAATACCTGAACTTGATTTTGAAATTCCGGCTTCATCACAAAAAGGAACTTTATCCACTATTGAAGGCATTATTTCAAGGGCAATTGAAGGTTTGCAACAAGAACAACCCGTTCGGCAGGTAAGACCTTATCCCCTTAATGTCTGCATTATTATCCACTTGTTGAAAAAATTATTTCTACTCAAAATTATTATCAAATATGAGCCTAAAAACTATATTGTGTGTTATTTTCCTATTCTAAGCTTTATTGGGGGAGAATGGATTCATGTGCCGAATTGGGGACACTGGTCGTTTGGGCCAATTTGCATGGAATTTTGAGTTTAAAAAATATAAGTCTATTTTGTCAGTATATTTCATAACAGAAAAGTGAAACTGAAACAAAATGGTTGCATGAAGCAGCACTGCTGAAAAGAAACAACTTTGAAGAGCTGAGTCATTACAAAATCCGATTTGTATGAATTGCTATCAATTTGCATTGAAATGACTGCCTTTTATCCTATAAACATAGTATTTCTCTAAATAACTTCAATGCAAAGATGAATGTCCATGCTTTGGTAATTATTTACACTACTTGTTGAAACCTCGTAACCACTTTACATCTTAGGAATTTCAAAGTCGTGTTTTTTGTTGAAAAGGTAATTTTTTTCTTTGTCTCTAACAAGGCATTCTAAAACTGATAAGAATCTTTCTTATAAATGGTTCGCACTTTGTCGAAGGAAGCATTGCATATACCAGATCAACATTTGTTGCAAGTTTTGAAAGTATTTGAAAATGCACAAGAATTGCAGTTGAAGTACATTACTGGTAATAGAGCTTGAAACAATTTTTCTGTTTTTTTAGACTAGCGATGCAATCGAGAGCGTAACCTTTGAGACCGAGACTTCATCAAAAACTCCGAGACTCGAGACTTGAGCATTTTGCCAAAATTTTGTTTTGAATGTCGTCATCACTTCTGAGTTGAATTTTTTTTATTTCTGGCATTTTCCGACATGTTTTGGTTATTTCTTACCTGCAAATGCAACGAACAAAAATCGTTGAATTTTAGAAATTTTACTAAACTATTTCTTTGCAACATTCAAAGTCTCGAGACCTGTAGCCTTCGAAACCAAGACTTGCAAATTTGGGTCTCGAGACTCCATCACTGGTTCAGACATAAATGCACATTGCATTTACTACAGAGAATATTGGTTTCCCCACTGCATGTTAGGCAGTGATGGAGTCTCGAGATGTGGTCATGGTCTCCAGACTTCCCATTTTTCGAGTCTCAGGAAGGTTTGAGGTCTTGTCTTGGTCTGCAAAAATATGGCTCAGTAAAACTTTTGTAAATCAACGTGTCTTTGGTCTGCTGTATTTGCAGATAAGAAACAACCAAAGCAGGTAAGAAAAATGCCAGAAATTCGAAAAAATTGCAACTTTGTAATCGCGAAAATATTTTTTGAAAATTTGTAGAAAAATATCAGCATAATCCACAAATTCTGGATTGTTGAGTCTCGGATTTTTCAATAAGGTGTCAGTCTCGAAGGTTTGACCAGGTCTCAGACACGATGTTTAGGTCTCCACTACATCACTGTTGTTAGGTTCTTGCATCTTTGTTGCCTCACTTCCTCCTCCAACCAATCTTATTTCTCCACATGTAGTTTTGTGACCTGCATGTTTCTGCAGAGTAGATTACCCAGAATTTGCAGCTTCATGTTGTAGATACACTTGATTTCAATTCCAAAGATGGTTTTGCATTTGTTTGGAAATTATGTCTTAACCTTTTTTGATAAAAGCTTCAGTTACACTGGATTTGAAGTCGGGAAAATTATTTTGCTTTGTATTCAGAACACCAAAATAATCACAATCCTATTTATACAAAAGCTATCAAATCATGACAACCAAATCAACAAGACGAAAATATGAACTATAGTAATATTACATTGATCTTAGCCCAATTCTGGAATACGATATGCTTCAATTTCTGACTCTTCCAAAGTGGAAAACATGGGACTCTTCAAAGTTTTATTTTTGATTCACTGTTGCAAACATTCTAACTGTGAAATGCCATGTCACATGTATGTTCTTTGGAATCAGATGAATCGCTGTGAAGTCGTTTCTTGTAGGAACAATATAGAATGGATCATCATTATTGTCGTACTACTTACTATTATCACTTTCATATTCTGGAAACCTTACTTTCCAGTCATTTTCTTGCCATAAAACGATCTTGGTTTCATTTAGTAAGAAGTTACGCCTTTTTCCACATATATCTCGACATAATCTAACAGCAATAACTGCAAAAAAGAAAAAAAACTGCAATACCCCCACACTTGCGGAATAGTATTTTTTATCCACAATTTTATGCCTAAATGACCACTGTGCCGAATTCATCCCAGCCACAAAAATCTGCCTAAAAACTCACAAAACAACGATACTAAACTCAAAACACCAGATTCCTATTCTACAGGACTGACTCTATATACCTGATTTTTTCTGTCGTCCAGAACTGAAAACTTTTCCCAAAAATGTTCATCAAAATCTCTACTGGATGTCTGCTGCTAAGAACCAACAGTCGACAGAATTCAAGATGGCGGATGTCAAACCTGTAATCACTAAAAAGCAATAAAGCGCTTGAAAAGAAAGTACGACTCCGGCCGAATTCGGGACACCGGTCGTTGAGCGATAAAAATAACTGTGTGCAGAAGAAAAGAACAAAACGTTGGATGGGACGAATTCAGCACATATGACGTTAAAGGGTTAAAAGCTCCTTAATCCTTTGGCTACTCTCATTCAGAGTGGTCCAAAACAGTGAATCTGTTTTTGATAAACTAACATTTTGCATTGAAAGGAATGCTTTCCAATTTTTTTCATAGGCCTGTCTTTAGAAATGTTAGTTTTACATGGTGTAGTTTTTTCCACAAACACCATCATTTTGTGAGCACAGCTCAATAGTTTATATTGTGCTTAATCCAGCTCTATGACACTGAATCACTGTGGCTACTCACACATTGCAGTTTGTAATGACCATGTACAACACCTCATGGGCAATTATCTCTTGTGTCCAAAGCTGTCAAAATTTGTATTTTTCTGATAGTGTGCTATGAGGTATCTAACTTCCTTTCATTCAGAGACGAACATTCGCCTTTGTTTGAAAGTAGAAGTTGTTTGGGCCAATGCACATTTATTTTGCTATTTTGATGTAGGCACAATAGAAAATTGTTACTAAACAAAATATTTCAGTTTAGAATGCATTTTTTAAGCACTGGCTGAAATTAACAGCAAGCACAGTGGAATTTGAATCAGGCCTCAAAAAATATTTGTTAAAAACTCATCATAGATCTGTTGCAGTCAATTAGCTGCTTCGACTATGGTTGAAAATGTATCATTTCTGGAGTGAGAAGTATCTTATTTGCTTTTTTGTAGAGCAGCTTTTCATTTTTTGCATGAATTGAACCCATTAGTAACAGTAATTATGTGATGTGAGTTCCTTGTATTTGACCATCTGTGATTTTTGCTGTAGCATTTAGTGCAGAAAAGTAGTGGTGGTTACTTTTTGACCTGTGATTTGCTGATTGCTCCCGCTTACTGAACTCTAAAGTTCCCTTGATGTTTTTCAAGGTTTTTAAGCAAAATGTGAAGGAGAGGTTGCTGTTGCAACCTCTCCGGTGGTGTTGCGTTGATTGTGTGATTCACGATGAACGGGATGTGTGTGAAGAACAACACCATACAATTCATGCAAATATGTGGCGCGAACAAGCAATAATAGAGTGATTATGGCATGTGAACTCTATTGTTGCTTGCTGCCACAGTGCGAAGCTTTGCGCATATGGTGCTCAGGATTTCCGACTGCAACAGTACAAATGCTTTGCAGAATTCTGAACGTTGTGTTCATTTGTTGTTTTGTGTTGCTCAAGCTAAATTTTTATTGTAAAACTGCGATTGTACTTTTTACTATAGAAGCTATAAGACTGCAATGGTACTTCTTATTTTCATTCCTATTGTCATATTGTGTTCCATGTGTCCAGTCTATAAATGTAAAGGGGAATAGCTTATTTGCTCAACTGTGACCCATTATGATTTTAGGTGCCATACATTTTTTTGCAAAGCTGTCCTTTGGAAAATTATACAAAGTATAAAGGTTTGCATTAGTTCTTCTGGATTAGTTCCATTTGCATATCATTGCAGGCTTTGCATCCTGACGTTGCAAAGAAAGTTGCTGAGTTCATCAAGAAGCTAAAGACACTGTTAACAGGATCAGAAAATTTTACACTGGTGAGATGTTGTACTTCAATACCTAATTGTTTTATGCATTTGTGTTGTATTTTTATGAAAGGTGAATAAATTTGAACAAGAGCTGATAGTGCCGACTTACTACGTGAAATAGATACTCTGTAAACTTCATAGTGGCTGATTCGTAGCTGAGGAATGCCCCATTACTTTTGACGACATTCAAACGAGATGTTTGAAAAAGTCATGTCAGCCTTTTGATGTAAGTCTACAGAAGGTTGCATCTTGGTATAATGTTTGGCGCAGTATCATGTTGCGGTAATTGCACGTTTCAAGGCAATGGTATGAACTGAGTCATGACACACAGGTTAACTAGACACAAGTCACTTTCTTCTAGTGAAGACATTGTGATGACTAGACTTAAGTTACAGTTTTGCCAAAAACGTTCAACTGGGCCTGACAGCAGCCTGAGTCACGCACTGTTTTTACCAAGACAGGCCGAATCACAAATTTTCGTTTATGACCTGACTAGAGCCTTGTTGTTAGAAGTATTTGAAACTTCAGTTGGAATGAGCATTCATCTCAGGGACCAATGTTCCCTCTAAGGCACACAAATGTGCAGTGCAGTACCACCTGACCATTTGCGCACTCAAATCTCATTTTCACGCACTTGCAACATTCCAAATTTAATATTGTATATAGATCACATTGCCCTTTTATCACTTGAAACGTTTCACTGGTTTTGCGTTCACGTGATTGTGCAATTGCATGCTCACTAAAACAAACATTTGCTCAGTATAACATTTTCTTTGAAGGAACACTGTCGAGGAATTTGAAGTAGTTTATTGCTGTCTTGGCTATACATGATAGATTTTTGTTCAAGATTGCTTTGCCTGTAATCAGAAATTGATATCATATATTCTGGTAGCGGTTGACGTTGTTTTTTTTGTAGAAGAATTTGTCCAAATGACATTCATTTGACTAGTTGGAGAACCAAAAATAAAAAGGAATGATCAACAAACATTCCAAACTAATACAGTATATATAATTCACTGTATAAATATCCACCTTGTTCCTAAGCGAGTTTAAATTTAGCAGATGGTGGATTTAATAACCATTGCAATAAAAATGAGTGTATACAAAAAGAAGTACAAATGTTTTATTACACTGTACAGTATTAATCAATCAGACAAAGAGGTTTGTTTGGCTGGAAATGGCACTCTTACATGATCATCTATTTTTATCTTCACAGAAGAAAACATATCTTTAAATTGCGGCTTGGTTGACCAGGGAGGCCAAAGATAGTGCCGCATTTTTCACACAAATCAGTATAAAACGGATTTATAAAGCGAATTTGATTGAACACATGGTTGGATTTATTAAGTTAATTAGTTTCAACTATGATATTTGACACTAGAATGCCAGAAATTTTTATTCACCTAGAATGCCCGAAGGAGTCATTATGACGACTCCCTGCCGTTTCTTGTGTGACAGCACTGTGATTATGGCTGCAGAATAGCTTTGTGAGACAGTCAGAGGTACTTTTCTAAATGTGACTTTATTGAACAAAACCAAATAACAACAAAACAAAAGGACAAAAAGTCCCAGAATGCCGAAAAAGGACCCTTGTTATTGTGAGGAACTGCATGTCACGCACAGACGTCGTGTTTTAGCAATGATGCTTTGTTTGCAGGTACTGGAAGATCCTTCCGGAAATAGCTTTATTGAAAATACCTTCGCTCCCAGCAACGACCCCCACCTGACCTGTTATTATTTTAAGCGGTCAGTGGATCAGGACAAGCAGTTAGGTTTGAAGGTAGGTACGCAGGGCTTCACAGCTTTACTTGCGTTGTACAATTTCCTCTGATAAAAATGCCCGACAAGGTCTTATAATCTACAAAGGGGTAATGACTTAACTGCGTCGAAGCTATTTTCAAAAAGGAAATCTGTGCGACCAATGTCTTCGTCATATTGATTGCATAGGATACGCTTATGTTTTTCCGTTTTTTTTCGTGAATTAAGTGTTTGTTCAAAAATAATGCTTTCCAATGCGCAAATAGGCAAATTGAAGTTTTGGGAGTCTTTGGTAATCAGCACATTACGCTACCAATGAATACTTCAGCTGACGACATAAGTAATTACTATATATTAAGGTCGTAATAGTTGCATACTCTTGGCCGGGTCATACCACGACTTTATGAATTGACACTGCAGCTTTCTTCACTGGCGCATGGTGTAATGAAAGCTGCGGAGAAGCTTTCTTATGTCTGTTCACACATGAGAGATGCAACCCTCTGTGAAGTCCGGTCTCGGTGTTTCTGCCTTACCCCATCGCAACACCATCATGATGGGCGGAGTGCGTCTGGCTGAGGCACAGGCAACCACTGCATCATTTAAAATTTGTCGCCCAGGCATCGTTGTGAATGTGGTTTTGTCGTGGTTCGTGTGCACTCTACACTTTCTTCCATTCTGTATCCTTGTCTTGCAGCTTTGCAATATGCACCCGAAGCCAAACCACCAATAGAATTTGCCATACAAGGCATCGCAAACGTGTGCCATTATTACGCCACAGAAAAGGTGTGTAATTATTACGGCAAAGAAAACATTTATCATTATTACGTCACAGAAAACGCTTGCCATTATTACGTCACAGAAAACTCGTTATTATTTTCTCGCAGCCCGACGATGCCGTTGAAGAGGAAGATGTCGAACTCCCGGCGCCCGGCGGGGGCCTGGATTTGTGCAACGAAATCGTCACTTTCCCGACTAACTGCCCTGTGTGTGGCGCTCCCAACGACACCAACATGAAGGTAAGGCTTGAGAGCAAAGCTCAGGTTGCTTCATCCGATGCCTGCGTGTGAAAAATGAATGTGGGGGGTTGTTTCGCTTTTTTGCATTAGGGTAGTTCGCGCGCTTTGATCTGCGGGGGTGAAGTTGTTAATTATTTGTTTTTGTTTAATTTCCGCGACACTGCCTTTTGTCTTGTGGCGTGCAAATGCCCGTAAGGCCATATTGTGGAGTAAAGTCATGAAATCTTGGGCTCAACATCCTGGTATACCTTGATATCTTTAACCTTTACTGGTCAACGCAGATGGTGAAAATACCCCACTTCAAAGATGTGATCATCATGGCGACCAATTGTGACAAGTGTGGAAACCGCACGAACGAAGTAAAATCCGGCACTGGCTTCGAACCTAAAGGGAAGCGCATCACGTGAGTTGCCATGGCTACCGCTGCCCGTGACGAAAGTTACTGCAGGAGTAGGAACTAAGGTTGAAAAGCGTGGAAGTTTTTGGAAAAGTTGAATGCCAAACAATTCTTTTTTTCGAAACGTGTCAACTTGTTTTCCGTTAGATTGAATTGGTGAATTTCGTGGCTTCAGCAGCATTTTCTTTCTGAGATATTTTCTCTGACTCTCAACATACTATGTGCTCTTGCCGTTTTTTGCTTTTTCTCAAATTCGTTTTTTTTCCCGTAATTTTGCACGATTGTCTTACGACAGACCCCGCCTGAACGAATGGTTGCTGTTAGTGAGCTTTTACGAAACGGTGATTGATTTCTTTCCGCCCTGCTTAATATTGCCGAAGGTGATTTAGCGGCGGCGAGGAGTTTGGGCTCTGCGCCGTTACTCAAAGATACAACTATACAGGCAGTTTGCGCGACGTCATCGCTAAAGACAGGGTCTCCTGCGCTTGTGTGCAGCACAAGCTGTGGTTGATGATATGCAGCCAAAAGATCAATTTTCTACTAAAAAAGTTGACAAGCGATAATTTTTTTCATTTGCAATTCACGCGTCATGCTGTTGTTCTAAAAATCAATGTGCAAATGCAATATTTCATTGCACATGTAAAACAGAGAGGAGAAAATATAACAACAAAACTTCTAATCAGGACCTTAACATGCTCTTGCAACAAGTTCAAATCCTGCATTGTGTCTTGCTTTTCGTGAAAGTATTTTAGGCAGTTTGTTAATTCGACTCGCCTATCGTAAAAGGTCGCTGAACGTTCAGTTTTGACAATTGAAAACGCTGCTTTTTCAAAAGTCAACTGATGGACTGTTATAGATGAAATTTACTAGATATCAGTCAAAAACGACTGCTATGTCTGTTAGCTTTCAATCAGTCATGAGTCTCTATTGCTGTTTTTGCTACAATGCGTTGAAATGTTATTTACGCAATTGTTTATGACAGAAGTATTTGTCGATTAGTGTTTACGTCAGAAAGGCCCTCGCGTAATAAATAGTCTTAAACAAAGCTTTGCTTGGTTTTGTTAAAAGAAATTCTCGTCCACAGCCACTCCTGGTGGTTGGAAATCCGTCGCCTGGTTTGTTTCTAATAGAAATATGTGCTGTTTGAAAAACGCTGCCGGCGACTTCGTCCAGCAAACTCGATTTCGTATTTCTAACACGTGTGTGTTTGCGAGTGCGGCCGCATCGCTAACATCCTTCACAAAAGTATCGACTCGTCGCTGGTTTCAAAAGGTTAAAAGTGACCAGCCCTGAAGACATGGCGCGCGACGTGTTGAAGTCCGAGACGTGCATGGTCGTCATTCCGGAGCTGGAGATGGAGACCGGGTCGATGGCGGTCAGCGGAAAGTTCACAACGGTCGAGGGACTACTCGACGATCTCAAGAAGATGGTTAGTTTGGTGTATTTGGTTGGATGTGTGGTCGGGCGCGTTCGATGATGGTACGGCATATATTAAAAAGGGCTTTTTCTGTCTTTTTTCGCGCATTCGGAATTTTCCCGGTCTTTGTAGTATATTGAGGTTGCGTGGAATAATAAAAATAATACTGAATAAAAACTCTTCTGGGAAATAAGAAAAAAACAAAATAAATAAAAAAGCTAAAATAATTTCTCGCCGGTAAGTTTGGACAAGCTACCTTGCTGTTTGCTGAATGTGCCGCAGAGTGATTGTCGCAGTATTTCCGCAAAATCCAAAAGAGTGGTCTGGCCAGTCCCGTCGCCACAGAGGTCTTTTATGGGCTTATCTCACCCAAACAAAGCTCCAAGCCCACCAAATTGAAATATGAAACACTATAAGCAGGGCTACCATACCGTCCTTATTTCTAAGATTTGTCCTTATTTTGCAGTACTGCGTCTTAGAAAATATTAATGTCCTTATGTCTAAGAAATGTCCTTATTTTTTGCTTCCTTATTTTTTCGTCTTTTCTGTAGCATAAGAAATTTAAATAAGCAATATCTGATAGATATACAGACCATTTCTATCTCATCGTAAACATTTTGTAATCAAAATTTTTGATGTCGTAAAAGTAGTATAATCTTGCAGCACAGAGACGTAACGCACTATCAGGTGCAGTTAGCACTGTAAGCTGTCCACTCTGGTTAGGATTCTTAGGAAAGCTGGATTTGTAGCGAAGGTCTAGCATTTAATCGATGCAAGAAATAAGCAAGCGAAAAAAACGTTTTCGGTAACAATTCTGTCAAGAATAAGACGTTGCTGAAGCATATGTTTCCTGGAGATAAATAGGCAAACATACGATCTGACGTTAGTCACACAAACAGAAACGTTGTTTTTTTTAGATTATGAAAAAAGATTTCCTTGGCCGTCCTTGTTTTTGTTTCTACATCGATGGTAACCCTGACTATAAATCAGTTGGCTTTTATCAAATTTTCAGAATGTCAAGCCCCCCATTGAAAACTTTCTGGCGATGATTCTGGGTCTGGCAATCGGGCATATAGTTTTCGATTTGTGAAAGCAAACAACCACACATGAGGTGACGATCACTGTCTGGTGCAGAATCGCAATGGCAGTTTTTTTCGATTCTACATTATTAACATTTTGATATTTTTTGGTCGTCCTGCTGCGTCCCAATTTTCAAAAAGTATTATTTTATATTCTTTTCAAATGTTATATCAAAAATCATGTTCAATAGCTCAGTGGCAGCGTCCACCTCTCACTTGGAAGGTTGGGTGTTCGATCGCCGTAGCGCTGCTTAAGCAAGAGCATTAACCTCAACCGCCCTGGCAAGAGGCATGTTCCATGCTTCGGCTTGCCGCCAGTTGCCGTCACCCAACTCATGTTTCAAAAAACGCGAAATCAAGCGTTTTTTCACGGAGTTCTTTCGCACTGCTCATTGCGTGACGTCTGTGCGACGCAACGTGAACGATTGTCTCTTTTTTTCAGGTTTTGAAGAGTCCGTTCATTGGCGGCGACAGCGCCTTGAACGACATGACAAATAAACTAAATGAAGTCGGCGAGAAGTTGTCAACATTTGCCAAAGGAAACACGCCATTTACGCTCATTTTAGGTGAGACACTTTTCTTGTTGTTTACTGTATTTCTGCGTTTTTTTGTTGCATGACTGATGCCTTTTTACAGCTGCCGCCTTACCAGTGTTCTTTGTAGGTTCGTTCTGATATGAGTCAAGACTGGTGATAATGAAATTCGCTCATAAATTTAAAAAACATGTTATCCTTAAAGAGTTTCGTGTAAAGAGCTACAGTGCACATGATGTCGTTCTTTAATCGCGAAAAGCAGCGGTGTCCTCCCGATGTCAAGCGAAATTTTGGACCTATTATTGTTTGTCAGATATGTTGCTTCTCAGAATAAAGGAATAAAGTTTGGGAATTGCTTTTTTGATGTATGCTGTGTAAATTAAAACTTTTTACTTAGATGTCAAATAGGCTACCCGCAACAACAGCACGGGATTCACTATAACCACTGACAAATACTGGACTTTTTCTTTCAATTATTTTTCTTTTTCCAACCCAAACCCGACACGCTTACCTAAACCCTAAGCCCTAATCATCAGTTTTCTCAGCGTATTTGATGTGTAGAGTATTATTCTGTGCATGCGCACATGGCGTGAAGTCAGAAATTTCTCTTGACACCGGCCGTTTCATTGGTAAGGTTTTTACTGCGGTAAAGAGAGCCTAAAATGACCTGAGGTAAATTTTTATGTAGCAGGGAATCTCACCAGCAAGACTGGTTTTACTTCTCGTTCCGCAACAATGCTCACGCTACTTAGTTTCTTGGCCGGTATGTGCAGCATAGTGCGGAGGTCCACTGTTGTGCAGAATGATAGGGGTTATCTGTGGGTAATTGGTCTATTTGCTGGATACACTATTTTCGATCTTGAACTTGAGAACTATAGTGCAGATCGTTCAATTCAATTTCCTTTCTGGGAATGGAGTTTCGGTCTCAATCGGAATTGGATAATGAGGAGAAAGAAGGTTCAGCTGATTGCTGGCTTGTATGTTAGTCAGTCATTAACGACGCGGCCGCGTTTAAGATCTCTGCTTCACTTCAATGCAAGACGCTGTTTAATGAGATCTGTTAAAATCTGGAAAGTCCGTCTGACCGACAGCTGTCTCCGGATGGAGAGAATATGAAATGCAGATGTCGAACTTGATTGTTTAATACTTAAAAAGATTATATATTTTCAATCGAAAAATGCAATATACAGTAATAGTTGAATGGATAGATTCAATTGACTGAGGAGTATTTCTTGGTAGCGAATCTTTTTGTAATTGGCCCAAGTCCAGCTTGGATCGAATAATGTAGTGTTCGCTCATTCCCACATAACTTGCGTTAATTCCACACGGTTTTTGTTTATTTTGCATCGCACATGGGCTTGCCACGCGTGACGTAGGGCAGTCAGTTCGTCCTCCTCAGTTCGCTTAAAACATCAACCCAAAGCAACGCTTCCTTCACCGGCGTCCGTTTACAAGATCTCTGCTGTTTCGTCGTTGCCACTGGCAACCAGTGTTGTCGTCTTTTACTTTTTTTGCCCGACCCATCCGTTCAACTCCACAGCTGGCGGCGTACGTTCAACTTTGAACGTACGTCCAACCTGACCCATCCGTTCAATTCAACTCTACAGCTGGTGGCGTGCGTGTACAGCATAAAGTTTGCGACTCGCGCATCGAAGCGTCTGTACGGCGCTTGTCCAAACCAGTGGTTTTCAACTTGGGGTTCGTGACTGCCAGAGAGGTCGTGGACCATTTTTGGAGGGGTGGCAACTCGCGAATAGATATTTTTTGTACACGGCTATATTACATTTGTTTGGTTCGAATTTGAATGCGGGGTCGTTGGGTTATATTGGGTCGCGGTACCTGCTCTAGAACATTACCTGGAGGTGAAAGCGTTTGCAGCAGTGTCGGTTTAGATGCAGTGCTTACCTCGCACAAGACGAGATCTGATTTTTTTTCGGTCGTATACCGAAATGATTTTGAAATAATGGAAAAAAGTTAAGTCATTTCGGTCAGAATGTCTGAAAATATAGGCTAAAAACACTGTTACGGTGAGTTTTAATACAACTGTGAGACAGATGACCAGTCCCGTCGCCACGGGAGGGCTTTGGCGGGCCTATCCCCCCAAACAAAGCTCCAAGCCCCCCACAAATTGAAACATGAAACACAATAAATTCGTGGAATTTTTGTCAGATTTGAATGTAAAGCCCCCGTGATGACGACTTTCTGGCGACGGTTCTGCAATTGACCGAAATGTTTAAGCGAAACAAAACCCACGATGAGATGCACTTCGTCTGTAGGGGCCTTTGTATCGCGAATCTTTGAAGTGGTTTTGGTGATCGCTTAGAAATATCTTCCTAAAAGCGAAAGTATGTATTTTGAAGCGAAAAGCAAAACAAGGTCGTCGTCTTCTCCACATTTAACAAATTATTCATTCTTGTCAGCAAATGATTGCGAGTCGCGAGTCCATGATCATCGATACATGTGGAAAATTTGGATGGGGCCAGGCCCCTATATGTGTGACAACATGGACGATGTGTCTGCAAATTATTCATTTTTTTTTTTTTTTGTAAAAAAACACTTCAGTTTCCATCGCTGACATCTTATTTGCAGACGACCCGAACAACAACAGCTTCATTCAGAATCCGAACGCGCCCGACGACGATCCGAACCTTACCGAAGAAGAGTACGAGCGAACATATGAACAAAACGAGGAACTCGGCTTGAATGACATGAAAACGGAAAATTATTCTAACGAATAAAATATCACGTATTGTCTGAGGTCTTGCTGTTGCGTTGTTCACAGCAGGCCACATTTTCGTGCTCATTTAAATTTTGATGCTTACAAGTCTTCGTTCGTCATCATGAAGACGAAGCTTCTCTACGACGGTAATGGTTTTCGTTGGCACTGGTGTAAGAGGTGCAACCCCACAAGGTTTTTGAATTGGTGAAAATCCGGGCAAAATCTCAGAATTTTCTAAAACTCACTGCAAATCTGAGCAAAAATGGCGCCCGAAAAGTCACTTTTTTGAAGGATTTTTTCGGGCAAGTTTGGGGTAATTCGGACAAAATTCCTTCACACCCCCAAAAGCTCCTACACCTATGCTTTTTGGCGCCTTGTCTCAAGGTTTTTCTTTACCTGCGCGTATTAATGATCGTCTCTCTCCGTGTCGCGTTATGATTAATTCTTGCTCGGATTAAACACCTAAATAAAAACAATGATCAGCAAACCCGGAACGTTGCATCGAATGAAGGCTTTGGAGAAAGGATGTGGAAACAATTCATTTACGGTGCTTGCGCAAATCCAGCGGAAAACCAACGAAAGGCCATCATTACCATCGTTTGTTACAATAACCCAAAACACCACTAGCCAGGCATGTAATCAGCTTGGAACACAGGGGGTAAGAGTTTTACGAGGGGGCCAAATCCTTTTAATCATGTCTAACACATTTTTTCATGGGAGTTTCGCCCAACATGCACCACATTAAACTGGGACCAGGCAAGAAGTTCGGCCATCCTGTCCAGTAGTGATTTTAGTCTTTATCCATGAGAAGCCGAATCCCACTGCACAGCAGCTTTGTTATAGAAGCGTATGTTGTTTATCCGCGACCGCAAGCATCCTCTTGAGATCAGAGCCGAATTAAAGTGTAGGGGAGCACTGTGAAACAATCCATGACGTCGTTTGTAAAAGTTGTGTTTTCGATGATTCGCAAGGTTCCCTTTTGTTTTTTCCGTATTCGAGAATGTACTTACTCAAATGGACACACAGTAAGCTGCAAGAAGTAAATAGTAGAGTGTAATATTACTAAGAAAAAATATTTCCACAAGCTAGAGAGTGACTCGACAAGAAACAACATTCACCCGAAAATAAGTTAGATTCGTGATTTTTAAGTTCCTTTCATCAATTTCTCACCCTCATGTGTGCTCATTACTGTTTCAAACTAAGCTTTTTACGTAAATTAAAATATAAACGACTTCTTTCGGTGGCGACATTTCGCTCTGTTTCCGATTCAAGGAGGGTAATCGCGCTTTGTTAGAAGCATTCAGCTTATATGAAACTGTAGCGTAAAAATTTGATGTTATCTGATGTTGAAAATGCAGCAATCTGATGTTAACGGGACTGACCCCAATGGCAACACTGACTGATACTAAACAGCAGTCAGCAACCACTAGCTTTAGCACGCAAATAGAACGTTTTCGTGACATTTGTGCAATGGGCGTGATGCACGAGTATGGAGTCATACCCATGTCCACTGTCCAAAGAACGATCATTAGGAAAAAGTTAGCAGCGAAATCAAACATATTTGCATTGAAGAAAATCGAAAATATTTATAGCCTATTCAGTAGCGATTACTAAAACTGGCAGACAGTCAAACTTGTAGAGAAATCAGTGGTTGTTGGTGGCCCCTGATACTTCACAAGTGTTGTTACGCAAAGTTAAGTGTTGTTACGCTTCGTTTGCTACTCACAAATTGATGTGTTTCACAAGTGACCACAAATTTACAGAACGGCCTAAGGTTGCATGGTTAGTTTAAATTCAATAAACGCGGAAGGATTTCCAGCAGTGTTGATGCTCGACTCTGGTTGTGAACGACAAAGAAAGTTCGAGTCAACCACCCGTTCAATAATAGTTCTCTACGTGAACAGCAGGGGCTCCCACACATTTTCAAAAACCATTTTCCATACTTTATCTTCATTTTTCTAAAATTTTATTCACGGAGCACAATGTAAAATACTTGCATAACTGTTATCTGTGGCAAAAAAACAAGACTTGAATAAACAAATGGCTGAATTTGGAATTTCAATCCTTTATGTACATCTTGGACAAATCCAGTAATTTTCAAGGTCTTGAAAACCGATTTCACGATTCAATACCACGTGGGAACCCTAAGGTTTTCCCGATAAAACACCGGAGACCGGTTCGGTTGAGCAAATACCTTGTATTGCACGGATGGTAAATAGCCAGTCGAAAAGAGAACATAATACAAGCTCGACTGCACTTATCGCAGCCCGATCCTACATTTATATAGCAACTTCTTTCACGACGTACAGAATACAAGGACGGTCAAGGAGACATCTTTGAACACGGAAGCGTACAGCATAAAATATACCGCACTAAAACGTAACGCTGCGAGAAATGTACAGAATGCCAAATTGGCTCCGAACGAAATAACCTGCCACAGCAGCAATTTTCCACCGTTCGTGTTGTACGCAAAAGTGAGTTGCCGAAAGCAAACGAGTAAACATCAAACCCAACAAAAGGCCCGGTGGCAGCAGGAGCATTCTTCTAGTTCAAAGCAATTCGATTCATGACAAAACTATAAAGCTGATTAGTGGAAATATGGGCCCTGCAAGTGTATATTACAGCATATCACAAACAGTGTGTACCACAGCCGAAGTCATTAACCACAAAACGAATCCACGAAATTTTATGTTCTTAATTAATCAATTGGACTCAAACCCAATAAATTGACGTGTCGTGCATGACACGTACGAAAATTGAATGTCAGGGGTTTAAAATGTGGCCATGTGCAGCTGGTGCACCGGAACGGTACTGTGTATTTAACCGCAGAGTAACACCTGGTAGACCGATAGCAAAGCAAGACGCATGACATATTTATAGTATACCCTTTAAAAACAGAGCTTACGAAAAAGGCAGTAAATTGCGACAAGTCCTCGGACATTTCGAAACAAAACAATTTCAACTTAATTTTCCTGGATGTAGGGTTTGCGCCAAAGCTTGTAGTATGCAGCAGTAACTTAAAAAACATTTGTAAAAGAAGTTCATTCAACCACCGGGAATAAAGCTTAGACTTTTGGCTGAGCGACGAGTTCGGCAGAAAATATTCAGTACCCTTTACACAACTGTATTCCGCTATTTGCGGCCATATGCGTTGTCACGCAAGACAGGAACATTAATCCTGACCGCAAGCATCAATACTCCGTGATTCCCCATCACTTCCAAGTGAAAAAAAAACTTACCGTAAGGCTGCCCTAGTGCAGCAAAGCACTGGAAAAACAATTGCAATCAACTCAGCCGCGCAAAATTCAAATGGGAAACAGCACGCCAAGGTTTCATGGGAATCGCACACGAATGTGGAGCCGCCATAAAACTAAACTTCTTGTAGAACTTTGCTAAGCAACACCACATTTGTTCTGAAATGAGCTACATTTTGAGAACAAACAAATAACTCACCGATACCCCATACAATTATGTAAACAAGTCTGTACCACTGAAAATGTCCGGGATCTTGGATCATCCAAACGTAATCGACCTGCGGCGTTATCAGCATGGGATTAGCTCAGCACAACTTTTTGCAAACGGAACCCGCAACCAACTTTGGGCAAATATGTTGAACACAACCACAACACATCCGCTGAGCTATTTGCTTTGTCATCATTTCTCCCATGTTCTAGTGGCAATATGTGGGATACACATGCATTGATATTCCCATTTACGATGCTATTTCGTTCAAAACCTAACGTGTCGACATCGGTCACAAAAACAGCAACGTGGTCAGCATCGACATTGGTCGTAACCAAACCACGACCAGATATCTCGAAAAAATAAAGTTTTTCAACATTTATTTCCATTAAAATAAAATGAAGATCGATCAAAGCTGGAAAAATCTTCAAAAAACTGTTCATGGTTTCTTTCGAGATATTTCGGACTGTTCTTCAATCTATTTTCAATGGGAAATGATGCAACGCTGTAAGGCAAGAAATTCCAAATCAGAAGACTCGGTGATATTGACAAATGAATGTGACGTAAAAAACGCTGAAAGCAAACCCAAAATTCCTGGTCATGTCAGAAAACTGCAAATAAAAGACTGCCAGCCATAAGCGCTGAAAACAGAACAAAAGCTGCCAGTAAAGCCAAATGCTAGAGTAACGCTAACACAACGTTCGACGTTTTCAGGCCACGTCTCGGTCTCAAATGCTACAGGTCTCGAGACTTTGAATATGGCAAAGAAATGATTAGTAAAATTTCTATATTTCAACGATTTTTGTTCGTTGTATTTGCAGGTAAGAAACAATCAAAACATGTCGGAAAAATGCCAGAAATTTGAAAACATTCCAACTCAGAAGTGATGACGACATCTTTTAAAAGAATTTCGGCAAAATGCTCAAATTTTGAAGTCTCGGTCTCAAAGGTTACGGTCTCCACTACATCACTGCAGTACATAGTTTACTGTAAATGGAGGGTGTTGTTAATGAAGTACTAAAATACCTATAACTGTGAAAAGATTCTGTATAGCTTGATAACTTGAACAGCCATCAGATAACTCAAGACTTGCGTAAAATTACAACTGGCGGCAAGGGATAGCCATTAAAATCCTAAGTTTACATTAACAATTACTGATTGTTGCGACTTTGTTAGATGGCTGGCAGTCTTACTGTGGTTTAGTATTTAGGCTCACTTTCAGAGTTTTTTTACGACACATTCACTTCTCCACGTGACAGAATCTTTTGATTATAAATTGGTTGCCTTAGCGTTGCTACAATTCAGATTGAAAATGGATAAGAACATTCAAAAGTGTCCGAAGCCAGGAACACCGCTTTCAAGGTTTTTTTAGTTTCAATGAAGGTGACAAGTCCGTCGCAATTTTATGCTCCAGAATCAAGAATTCCTATGACGATTTTTACGTTTTTGTGCGTTCGACAAGCTGCAGCCGTCACATGCACTTCTGGGTCTTGAAGAGAACAATGATCGCTGTCAAGCAGTTAAAGAAAAATCATGCAATTTTTCTACGAAAAAGAATGTAGACCAGGGGTCTCCAAACGTTTTTATCAGAGGGCAACATAAGCTGTTACACAACAGTTCGAGGGCCGGAATCTTATGTAATGTGCTTGTTAGTGGATATGTTGTATTCTACCCAATTAAAAAATTTTTCGTAAATCCAGTTTTTTTTAAGGCGTTTTAGGGACCCGAAACGGGTCCCTAGAATCAGAGAAATCGGGTCCCTACAGATACATACCGGGTACCAAACATTTTCCTTAAAAAAAACCCTGGTAACTCTATTACTTTTTCATAATTGACAAAATGGCTTCGCGGGCCGGATTTGGAGATCCCTGACGTAGACAAAATGGTTTGGTGCAGAAAACGGTTTTACGCTCTGGAAGCTCAGGGACACGCATGCCTTGCAGCTTTTTACCGGAATTTCGTTTCAATTTAACTCGACTTTTCTTCGTAAATTAGAAAAAGATGTCTAGCATGAACCTGTCGTGAGCCTCAATCAGATGGAATGACGTCGGTGATGATGTGCTTTCCCATAGCAACGCATATTGAGTATGAGGCGCGTGGTTGCAGTGCTACCTCTGCTTCGTTGCTTAAGCACTCTTACTGTTAAGTTTAATACACAAAACAGCAGTCAACTACTCTTGAGTAAATACGCTCACAGCTAAAGAATGTTTCTCACAATAACATGCTCCAACGCAACCCACCGTCAATTTTGTTTTATGAGATGATGTGCTACGATTAGTTTACTGCCTTGGATAAAACTTTACACCGAGCCGCAAACCATCATGAACTACCAATGTCCGCTGGCACTGAAAACAAGTCCAGAATCCACTCCACACTGCAGTCATCAGAAACTAAGCAAAAATCCACGATTGAAATTATATTGTACGTTCCAAAAAACTGTTTTTTAATCAACTGTGCTAACACTGCTGACGAAAAACACTAAACGTTGCCTGAAAAGTTGAGTTTTGCTGACAAAACAATTATTTTTCAAAATGTCCATTAAAATTTCACTTGAATACGTGGATTTTGCATTGTTGTTTCTTTACAAGTTTGAATTACTTTCATTTTTTATTTTGTGACAGCGTGCAGTTCCTTCCCAGTTGCAGCATATTTTGGTCGAAATTGGTAAATTCTTCAGGAAAAACGACCAAACAGCATAAACTTTACCGGTGGCAAACATGGTGCAACTGGAAGCATCAAGCCTAAGCTAATCTAGTCTATGAAAAGCAGCGGGAAGAAACTAGAAAGTCTCAGCCGAGAGAGGTGTCCGTTTTTCATCGTCTGTTGTCTCCGTTGCATCTTTGAACAGTTGTCGTCCAAGATACTGCGTAGCTAAGGAACCAAGCTGCTTGCGACTTGAGAACTTGCATCGTACATAACCAAAAAGGTTCGCACCATTGAGGATTAAGGCAACAACCACCACTGCCAACCAGTGCAGTTTAAGCCCAAACAGTGAACTGAACAGCATAAAAACCCACACAATTGGGCAAAGAAAGAGTCCAAGCCAAAATATTCTGTAAAAAAAGCATTTGCATTAAAAAAAACCCAGTAAATATCGTATACCTTAAAAAAACTTTACATGCAGCGTTTGTGAGCATAGGCCACAATAGCCTCATGTACTACATAGGCACAGCAATGCAAATATTAGCAAATGGTTTCAGGCATTTTACCTTACAAAACCCCATCTTCGACTTCTAGTAAAAAAAACTTAGAAAAATTAAGTAGGTTGGAAAATATCATTCCCAGATAAAAACTTGGCGCACAAATTAATTTCAATCCTGTTGGATGACTGCTACAATGCTTGTTTGACTGCATGCCACTTTTCTGCTACACACACATGCTTCAACGGACTACCTTGTACTTTCCAAGTTGTGATCAAGCAAGCTCACCATCAGCAGTAAAAATATTTTTTCGTAAGTCCAGTTGGTTATGGAGCATTTCAGTAAGTTTAATTATTAACTGATTTTCTTATTATTACATCTAGTAAGAAAGGTCAAGTTTCTTCTTGATATTTTATTTATTTCTCATATCTTTATTTTTTTGTTATTGTTTTGCCTCAATATCTCATAATGGACTCCTCAAAATTGTCAGCGAAAGTGGGTCGCAGGCTGAAAAAGGTTGAAAAGCTTTTCTTTGAAGTATTAAGCAATACTGTATTTGGTGATTTTCAGTACAGTAGTTGTTTCATCACACCCTTATTATGTCCTGCACAGTGTAAATGAAGTTTCCATGACCTGTAAGCAGCCAAGAATACACCTTTTACCAATAACAATCAGCAAACTGCAGCAGAGAACAAACACAAGCTGGCATATGTCTTGCAATCACATCATCACTACCAGGACATGCACAAACAAATTTACACGGTTAAGATATTAGATGTCAGTTTAAAAATTATACATATATACAGCTTAAGTTTCTCCCAAAGAACTTTGACAAAGCAAGTCACTAACCGTGATTCTGCAGGTAACACTGGGTGGCGCTTCAAAGCTGCAGGTTTTCTTGATTCATACACCCATTTACTTTGACCATCTGCCGACACTTGATTCCACCAACGCAAACCAACAAGCAATCTGCCTGTTATATTCTTGACAGTCCAAAAATCCGCGCATAAAAGCAGAAGTATTATAATGAAGCTTTTAACAAATCCAACTCCAAGTATTCCACAAATCAGATATACAATTAATGCAGACAGTCGAAAAATAATGTGAAAAAAACAGGCCAAGGGATGTTGAATGCGCTTCTTCGGTCGGTTTTCAGAACCGAACTCCAGAACAGTATCGCCAGTACTCATGATCAGGGTACATACAGTAATGCAGTGTATAGGACTGAAGAATAAGCACAAAATCATATATTACGAAAACCAACAGCAAATTAGCCTTAACATTATTTTCAACATTCATCAGCACTTTCATATGGATCAAAAGATGATAACTCAGTTTTACCAGTAAACTACACTGTAGAACTACACTTGTTCAGAACAACCTTCTTGCAGTGGGGAAAGCTGCTTGCAACCGATTTGTTTATAAAACTTTAATGTGATTTCCTTAATCTCAGCCTGCAGTTCCAATCCAAAAAGCAAACTTACATAAAAAATTTCAGAAATTGGTAATTTGAAAACATGTGGTATGTTTCTGAATTATTGTAACAAGACAGTCAGTGTAGTTTTTTGTACCACTTTGTGCATTCACTGAAGGATGGAAATCACACTCACAGGCAAGCGAAATCACTCTAACTATAAACTCAGAGGCACATTTGCTCAATGCTGTACTGCAGTTAAAAACATTGTTTCACACCTATTACATGTAGGGATGTATATAATGGAATATCGAATCCTGTGGATTTGAATCCAAAATAAAATTTTTTTTTAATATTTAGATTTGAAATTTGGATGAACAGAAGCATTGAAAATCGCAAAGTCGGTGAAACAAATGGTTTCAATAAGTTTTGCAGTGGCACTGTTTGCACTCCTGAGTAGGAGAAAGAAACACTCACAAGCCCACGGCTCTGCGTAGTGACACAATGAGCTAATTAACAGGTCCTGTTATCACTGAAAGGTATTTTAAACATCAGCATGATCAGTTCCTTTTGCTCCTAACAAGTTATTTCGGAATAGGATACAATATTATGGATTCAAAATAAAAATATTGAGATATTCCAGAACCTTCAACTGTTCCATAATGAACATCCCTAATTACATTCCAGTATATCCCTGTCAACTGTGGTGCAAGTAGACATTAATCAGGTTTTAACACTAGCAATGCCTACAGAATCATGCATCACATCCTCAGGAATGTTAAGTGTTTTTCCATATCAAGCTACACGTTTTGTCAGGGCATTTAATGCCTTGCTGCTTTTGTTCAATGATGCACATCTTCATCTGATCTGTTTGTACACTGACTTGAATTGTTTGATGCATGTAAAAATCTCCATTTTTCTTTCACAATGTAATGCTTTTGTATGACAATGATCGGATGCAATTGGGTTTGTGAACAATCTGTGCTGAACAATAGCGTAACAGTTTTTATGAGCAAATGCTGCCGATATACTCATATACTGGAATGCGATACATCAGCAACATTACCATATCAGGTGTTACAACCTCTCCGGTGGCACTGCATTAGATGTGTGATACACCACAAACGGGATGTGCGTGAAGAACAACACCATACATATATGTTGCGCGAACAGGCAATAATAGAGTGATCATGGCATGTGAACTCTATTGTTGCTTGCTGCCACAGTGCAAAGCTTTGCACACATGCCGCTCGGGATTTCCGATCACAACACAGACGATGTATACTGGCATGCCAATGCATCAGTCAATCTGCAGTTTCAACAATGTGACCAATACCACTATCAAAATAAGTAGTTGTGCTAGGCCACTAGCCAAGTTTGAATGAGTCTTAAGGATAACTATAGCCTATAAAAATGAGTTTTATTCTATAAGGTATTATCAAAATCTAGCCTTCCCTGGCAGAAACACTTCTGCCTAGCAAAAATGCACCACTGCATTCAAATTGTTGTGAAAATATATTGTTTGTGTGATTAAGTGATGAATTTATGATTGCCAGTGCTGGATTAAGGAAAGTGCGCTGTGTGGGGCCTCCTTGGTTTTTGAGTAAACATTTTTTTAGTAATTCTCAGGTGCAACATATTGCAGGATAAAACAGAACAGGATTTGGTATTCTAGATTCGGGTAGAGCTATTCTGGAATAAATTTGGAATAGTAGATTATTCTGAAATGCCCATCCCTACCCTAGTATCACCAGAGATTAAATGCCATGCAAACTCTTATATTGTTTGTTTGCTCCACTTGCTATACATATGTGTGCTACATTCTCAGGGCAGATTCCGTTCATGGTGCATCGCGCATTTAACACCACACCAACAAGATGGTTACAACAATAGCACCTCAAATCATTTTAAATTGCAACCTTGATCCAATGATTTGTTATGAGAAGCCCACTAAACTAATAAAATATAAATAGTCCATGATCAAAGAAGGGAGCCCAGTCAAAATGTAAGAGGTCCCCAACCAACATGTTAGTGCCCATAATCAAAACATAAGCCGGCCCATTGTTCCTTGGTCATGGATAAGACGCCCAATATTCTTCACTAAAAAGATATAGGGCCCACAATCAAAATTTCAGAGGTTGCAATGTTAGGCCCTTTTATGAAACATTTTGCTAATGGTTGCAAGATTTAGCTACTAGCTTTCCACTCTTGCTTACAAATCTTATAATCACCCAGTTCACACATCTTTAAGCAAAATACCACGTAGAGAATGCTATTAGCATATATCTATTTTTTCAGCTCATACCAAAGATTTAACAATCTACAAATTTTCAACTTTTCTTTTTTGTATCATTTTGCTAATGGTTGTAAGATTTAGCCTGCCATTCTTGCTTAAAATCTACTACTTATCAAGTTTACATGTCCTTAAGCAAAGTACCATGCAGAGAAAAGCATTGGCATCAGCTTATTTTATTCAGCACATAACAATGATTTGTCATTTTGTGACATTAAATTGTTTAAGTTTTTACTGCCATAAGTGTAGTGGCTATAGCCTGTTAAAGGTCAAGCCAAGATTAAAATCTTAATGAAATGTGAATCAATGCTGCATATTTCTATACATCAATGCTGCTGCATATTTCATTTATTTCCTGTCACTGCATATTTCTTTCATTCCAGTCTTATCATAAATATTGTTTGGTTTGTTCTTTCTCAACTGATTTGCTGCAGATAAGAGGCATGTCAATCTGCAGTTTTGGACAGTGAAAATCCAAGAATAGTAACTCCTCACAAAGCTAAACTTGGCCCAAGGCTAACTCTTTTGTTCAAACAGTTACATGAGAAACTGGTTTTGTTGGAGAGAATTATAACATAAACACCAACGTGCATGTGTACTATACATGCATGGTCTGCTGTATACTTCAATAGTTGCTAATGCAATGTTACAACAGCTGCTCTCAGTTTCTTTTTGAGTCAGAACTGAATGTATAAATATTTACAGGGAAGGTTTCCTTCTTTGCCCTCAAGCTACTTGATATTCAGTGCAGAGATTCAAAAGTAGTGTTAGTATAATGTCTTCATGCATTATTCAAATGTGTGTAACAGGATGAAACTGTGAAGTTTCTGTGCAAAGTATAAGTTACTACTCTGTTGTATTAATGTAGTAGTAGTTCAATGTATTTAGTGATTTTTGAGACTGCAGTAATTTGTAGATGCACGGGTTGGTACCCTGTTTTTTATGCAAGGCAAACGAATGAAGGTGGAGATGCTATAGAATTTTCTGTCATTTGAATAAGGGAGCAGTGGGGTGTTATATTTTGCTGTACTTTGTATGCAATTGTGTTATTTGTGTAGAGTATTATGGCACATGGTAAGGATATTGTATCACCAAAAAAGCTATATGAGTTGGTGTAAAATTCAACATCAGATATCAGTGTTACTGATTTAATTACAAACCCTATTTTTTTTAAATGATGATCTTATTACCATCTTTATTTACACCAGCGCAGGGGGCTCTAAAATATTCTGCATTAAGGCCACTAAGTTTCTAACCATTACTGTTTCTAGTTTTGACATTCCAAGATATAGCGATCCAGCTATTCTTTGAGATGTCCTCTTTCCATCAACATACTTTCAATTTTCAATAATTGAGTTTCATACTATAAATTTTCAATTATTTATTTGTGGAGTTATGATCACTCTTAAAAACACCATTTTTGCTTGTTACACTCAAAACATGCTTAAATTTTTAGTAAATCCTTAATTTCTCAGCCTCTGGTCACATGATATGGCTGAAAAATGCTAGTAACTAGACAGACATTTTAAGACCGAAGGAATCCAGAAGGTAACTTAAAAAGTGCATTTGCCAAAAGAGAAAGTATACATTGCCAAAAGAGAAACTATGAAAATGAAAACAGAACTTTCAGACCAGAGTGGGAGGAGTTTGCATTTACTGATAATAGAAGCAAACCTGTACGTGTCTTATCTGCGATGATTCACTCAATCATCATAAAACCAGCAACTTGAAGCATCATTATGAAGCGAAACACAAAAACTTTACCACTAACTACCCACACCAGTAAGACTTCAGGAGGAACAAGCTAACACAGTTAAAATCTTCATTAAACACACAGCAGGCAGTGATGAAAACTTTTAGTAAGGAAGCTGACACAACTGCGGAAGCCAGTTTCATTATATCTTGGAATATCGCCTGGTCGAAGCATCCTTATCCAGATGGTGAATTTGTGAAGACAAACATATCTGAGGTTATTGCAGTGTTAGATCCTACCAAAAAAAAACTTCAGCAGCTAATATCTCACACTCCAGCTTCATGACACACAGTAGAAAGACAAGTATCTAATATCCATGCTGATATTGAAAATAGACTGCAAAATGATTTAAAGATTTCACTGCAACTCTTTAATGGCCGTGATTGGCCGGCCCTTTTTTGGCCATAAATCGCCAGCCGCTAGAGAGCTGTTCAAACCCTGTAATGACTAGTGGCGTCGTGTGGTTTAGAATGAAAAACAAAATTTTAATTTGGGTGGGGTGTTTTAGGCCACTGGAATCATGACAGGGGCATGTTTTTTGGTTAATTTTATGACGTCATCGTCAGATCCAATGCGCCAATATTTTGGCTCGCAATATTTTTGGTTTCAAAGCAAGAATACATGTTTTTAGAGCCCTTGGTTGAGTTTCTAGCGTTTCTGGTTAAAAAGTTATGCCAAAAATATTCCAAATATGATAGGAAACTCCCAGGGGATTAGCAGGGATTAGTGAGGTTTTCCCTAATTAATATTCTACCATTTTTGCCACAACTTATCAACTAGAAATGCTATAATGTCCATCAAACCATCTAAAACCTCAGACTATAGCCTAGAATGTATTTAAATCTCGCGCGGTTTCGTGCCAGTGATTCGGCTTGATTTTTGAACTCCCACGGGACGTTGACGTCACGGATTGTTTTGACAGACCTGTCAAAACATGTCCAAGCATCCTGTGGTTTTGTAAACATGGCCAGAAAGGCCAAAATCGCACGGTGAAAATTGTTTTTTCAGTCTAAACTCTTTCCCAATTCAAAGTGGATTTGAACAGCTCTCTAGCTCGATCCGCTGGCGAGTGTTGTCCATATAGAGAAGGGGTGTGTTCTAACCCAAATTAGGGTTTGTGGGTACAGAAATTTTTACCAATTTTTGTTTTTTTATCCATAATTTTGGCTACAGATATGCTAGAAAGCCATTCAAGAGGTCTAAAGATGCGGATTTTTGCCTAGTTTCCGAAAAAAAACTTGAGTCAAAAAAATGGGTCAATGGGTTGGGGCCCAGGGCCAGGTAAAGGTGGCCAGAAAAATGCAAAAACACCCCCACTTGTGACGTTCCCCCCAGCAAACGCCAAACCAAAAACAAAAAATTTTATTTTTCGATGTCAACTAGAAAACTTGCTGAATCCGTAGAGGGTTGGAACAGCTCTCTAGCTCTAGCGGCTGGCAATTTATGACCAAAAAAAGGGCAAGCCAATATATTGGCTCGTGCAGTCGTTAAAGGGTTAACACTTTGAGACCCGGGGTATGATATATTCGTACCTTGATTTTGGTCTAAAAAACAGCAGTTTTCGGTTGCCTTACCAACGCCCTAGCTCCTCCGCCGATTGCACTAGGGAGCTGTTCAAGGGCTCAAACGGATCGGCCAGTCTAGTAGATTGCACTCGAAAAAAAATTTTTTTGTTGAGGGGTTGTGGATGTTTTGTGTTTCAGTGACCAAAGGTCTCAGCAAAAGTGACGAAAATGTTTCATCAAAAAAAAGGTCACATGCCAGTGCATCAGAGCAGTGGCTGCAGCATGACACCTGCAGGAAAACTAACAGCAATATTCTACCTACGAATCTTCGCCTAGAGGCATTGTGAAAACGCAGGTAAAAGGTGCAGAATAAATGAGAAAAATAACTGTTGTTATCTAAGACAACAACTTCCGAAAAGTCTCTTCGTTTTGCAAATAATCATCATTAGATGAACCTCCACGCAGTACGTGGCGCTGCTTAACACATTTAAAAGTCACACGGCACAGCAGATACACGGCAAAATTTTCCTCTCCTGTTAACATTCCGAAAACTTCCAAGTAACTCATATTAAAAATATACTGTCTATTTTGCCTCATGAAGCAAAATACATGTTGTGGCTATTTTGCCTTTGATAAGGACACAAATAGCTGAAATGGTCACATGATTAGCACAATACAGAGACACAACATGTTGAGGTTTAAAGTTGTGGCTTAGCCTATTCTTTGCAAAAACGTAGACAAACAGCCACTAAAAGCTTGCCCACATTTGATTTAAATTAGACATTACGGTCAGCCATGTATGGAGCATGCATTCTAAACTTGTCATATGAACACTTCAAACAAATGTGTGCAGCTACTGACAAAATAATTTCAGAACTGTTTTTGTCTCATGAGGTAAAATAAACGCTGCTTAGCAAATATACACCTTAAAAGTATAGGTTCCACCGTAATTGAATTATTAAGTGGAAACCATTGAAACACTAGTTAAGTAGTTAAGCTTCAACAATTAACCAGATATATGACAAGTATTTAAAGTGAGTGTTAATTTTCAATTTTTACAAAAGACTCATTTTAAACCTACGAGGTCAGGGGCTGATCACCTGTTCACAAATATTAAAGGAAGTGTCTATTTTACCGCCGATTTTCTGGCGGCAACACATCGGCTGGAGCTATTGTGCCGCCAGTCTGACGCAATTCGAATGATTATAAAAAGGTCAGTATGTCATGCAATCAGTGTGCTGCTCGTAGTGTAGTGGTTATGCTTCATGTCTAGTATGCCATTGGTTTTTGGTTCGAATCTCACCTGTGACCTTAGTGACTTCTTTTTTTTTGCTTTTTTTTTTAATTTTCCATTAGGTGTTATCTTTAGGGTTCGGTTAGGGGTTAGCATTATTTTATGGTTAATGCTTTGGTTTACTATTTTAGGGGTTAACGTTAGGGTTAGTGGTTTGCGTTAGGGTTAGAGGTTAGCATTAGGGTTAGAGGTTAGCATTAGGGTTAGGATTAGGGGTTAGCATTAGGATTAGGGGTTAGCATTAGGGGTTAACATTAGGGATAGCATTAGGGGTTAGTATTAGGGGTTAGCGTTAGGGATTAGCATTAGGGGTTAGCATTAGGGGTTGGCATTAGGTTAAAATTCAGGTTAGGGGTTGGCATTAGGTTAAAATTCAGGTTAGGGGTTAGCATTAGGGTTAGGGATTAGCATTATGGTTTGGGATTAGGGTTAGCGTTAGGGTTACTGCTACGGTTAGGGATTAGTGTTTGGGTTAGGGTTTATGGTTAGGGGTTAACGTTAGGGTTTGGAGTTAGGGTTAGCTTTGGGGTTTATCTTTTGTTTTTACTTCGTTTCTGCCAAGCTTCGGACTGGCGGCACAATAGCTCCAGCCAAGCAGTTGCCGTCAGCATTTTGGCAGCAAAATAGACACTGCCAATATTAAATCATACTTTAACCATTACCATGTGCTCAGATAAAACTCTGAGCTTAAGCTTTAACTGTGCCAAACTGAGCCATTAACATGAATGTGTAAGCAAAATGTAACAACAATTAACAAGATGAACATTTACATTACACATAACTTAGGCCTTTCAAATACCTTTCAAATTTATCATAGGCCTAGTACTTAGTAGAGATGCAAAACTATGTAGGTCATGTAATCTTTAAAGCTGTAACTATTACTAATACTAGGGCTAACATCCACCTTTGTTCAGTATCGCTCCAAAATGTGAGCACGGGTTGGCCTATGCAAGCGGTGGCTAGACTAGAAATCTGCACAATGCGAATAAACATTGCATTGTAGACCTACTACTTCACATTACTTCTAACATCATCGTCAAATCCTGTCTTCTTAGGCCTACGGTCACTGTGAGTCAGTACAGTAATTAATAGCCTGCCTTATAATAGGTCATTTCGGCACACTACACTGTTACTTCTCTATAATCTGTTTTGTTAACCATTGTTTTTGTCATGTGTCTTGTGTTACTGCCTATATCATTAATCCAACATTCCCATATTTACGGCATGGATTCCGAAATTCTCCAACTTCATTGCCACTTACACAATTTACTTTGCACAGGCCATACCTTTGAAACTATCATTAGTGGCGAAATGCTACGCACTTCCACCCAGTGTCACACTTTTGCAATGTATGACAACACTGGTCAGAAAATACGCCTCTATTAATTCCATTATGTTTGACAACAATCATCATTACAGAAACTAGGTCCCTTAAAAATTTTGACTGGCTCCTGCACAGACCTTAATGCTGACTCCGGATCCTGCTCCGGCTCGAACCTGAAATATGGACTCCGGCTCTGGCTCCAGCTCCAGCCTAAAACGCAAACTCCGGCCGCAGTCCACACCGGCACTCCGGCTCCGCGATCATCTCTGTCCGTAAACCAGCGTCAAGCGAAATTTCTGACTTGCAAAATTTCTGACTTCACGCCATGTTCTCATGCACAGAGCAATATTTTACATATCAAATACGCTGAGAAAACTGATGTTTAGAGCTTAGGGATTGGTGTTTACATAAGTGTGTCAGGTTAAGTTTGGGTTCGGGTTAGAAAAATAAACATAATTGAGGTTTACGACTAAGTCCAATATTTTTCAGTGCCTATGCTTATTTTCGTACTGTAGCTTGTTGTAGGTATCTGACATCTAACCAAAAAGTTTTGATTTACACAACATGCATCAAAAATTGCCAAACTTTATTCTTTTATTCTGACCTGCAAAATAATTGACAAATAATAGTAGGTCAGAAATTTCGCAGAGGTCAGAAATTTCGCTTGACACCGGTGTGCCGGTTGGATACCCGGTTGGATATCAGAGGTGGCTGGAGTCACTTTTTCAGACTTCGACTCCGCTCCCGTTCCAAAATTTTTGAATCCGGGTGCGGATCGGGGTTCGGCAAGTTTTCAAATTTGGGAATCCGACTCCTGTTCAGTCTCCGGCTACAATCATCGATCTAACCGTGATTTACCCATGTTTTTACTCAACAAATAACCCCTGCTACTGGCGAAATTGAAAAGGTCTGTATTCTACACTAGGCTGTGCTGTCTTCACGTATAGTTTACGTGAGCCTGCATTGACTCGTCGTTGGACGATACCAGGCTGCAGTTAGCTTTTTCGTTCTTGAACACGATATGCAAAATTGTTGTTTTATGACATTGGCTTGATAGATTGAATTTTAAGTGAGTCATTTCAAAATTAGTGAGATAGTTTTAAGCTAGTTTTTAGTTTTAAATGCTGTTTTGGTTTGTAGAATAGCATTGCTAATTAATTATTAAGTGTGTTGGGTGTACTTAAAAGTGCAACAATGAGTAGGATTAATTAAATGAAATTATGAATGTGAAATCATAAATTTTGTTAAAATGGAACCATTGGTACTGAACAAATGACTAATAAAAAGCTTGGTGTACAAAACTTTAGCTTCATTTTCTGCGCCGTTGACTCTGAAAAGTACTTAGGCTATGCGATATGTAAAGCTTGTAAGATATGTCAAGCTCGCTGTTTATAGTCATAGGCATGACAGGACCCAATACGGGGCTAAGCATTTTGGTGGTGTCTATTGTGTTTCACAACGTACTATTTTGCATTCAGTTGAACGCAACAATTCATTGAATGAAGTGGTCATGAAACAAAGAGGATTATGCAAAGACACTGTAAGATTTTTCTAGTACGTTTGACCACTAGCCTGCGCTGTTGCGTGGGAACGCACAAGTAAACCTGATTCTTATTGGTAGAAGAGCAGGATGTGGCTCCTTATTGTTACGCAATAAACAGTGTGACGAGTCATGTAGCTGTAACCGATAACGTGGTCGGCCTCGTGGGGAAAGTGCAGTTGTTTCAGCTGTGGTTTCAAAGTTTTGCTGTGTACCAGAGGTGAGCGGATATTGATTTTTTAATTCCTGATCCATATCCGAAAACATTTTTGCATATCCATATCCAATCCTTATCCGGAATTTTCTGAAATTCAGTATCCGATATCCATCCGTATGCGCTTGCAACATTGACTAAATACGCAACAAACAGGCAGTGGTTATAGGTCCACCAGTGGACCTTCATGTTTGAAAACTTATTCATCCGTTACCTGTGACATGACACTAATCCGTTACAAGTGTGCAGTAGACTGCACTACGCTTGGTAAAAATGTAATAAACCTAAACCTAACACTTTCAACCTCAACCTAACCTTAAGCCTAACCCTTAATCCTAAACCGCAAATCTGATAACAAAATTTGGAAACTTTTGAAAAAATAAATAAAAATGGTACCATGAAAAGTGCAACCACTACCACTAAAACGAAAGGTGCCCGATCATGGCAAAAGTCAACACGAAAACCATTTACACAGTATGACACGTCTACATGACTACTGTGACAGTACTGTTAATGTTGCAAACTCAGCATTTTATTCTAAGACGTGTCACCGCCAGCAGACCTACAGCCACTTCCAAACAAAATGAACCTGTCATTTTGTGACACAATCCATAAAACGAACATCAAATGTTGTGCACTTTCAATCGGAAAAAAAGAAACATAGTGTGCATTTTTCCGCCAGAGGTATAACCCTGCTGTGGTCATTTTTCCATTTGAACTGTAGTGTATCTGGCTTTGTCCACTTATAACACTGAGTTTGTGGCACTAGCATAGTGTACAATGAACCTAGTTGAGTGGGAATTCCTGCTGTGCGAGTGGTCGTTGTTTGGGCTCTCATCATTGTGTTTTCGGTTCGGCTAATAGAAACGATTCTTTTCATGGGAAAAATGTTTGATGTACACTACAGTACTTTTACGTTTTGAAAATCAGACACAGGTTTGCCATGTGGGTTAGGGTTTTAGGTTAGGCTATTGCAAAGGCAATCTGCTAATCCAAGGATATAGTCCTTGTCATGTGTGGCGGCCAGAAGATGGCGCCACATGTAAATAAATGGTCACCGCTAGATGGTGCCCATGAGCAACAAGTCACTGTGATAGTCACCACAAGCGAATTATCGTAATTCTCTTATCCCTATATAATGATAGTGCAACCTAGTAGTAGTAGAATGAACTCAGTGAGGGAGCTCTATTGCTGCTGGTTGCTTTCCTGTTAGTTAATGCTCCGAATTGCCATCTTTCTCTTGTGCTTGCCTCAGTAGTTCCAGGCGATGCAGTCAACTGCAACACATGTGACCAATTTAACCATTCTGGTTCAGCTAATTGCAAAAGAGCTCCAGCATTCAATCAAATGGTAAAATAAAGAAATGGATTTTGTAAGTCTGAGAGGAGATCACAGAGTATGAAATGTAATAGAAGTATCTACGCTTACCACAACTAGAAACTCATAGTGTCACTTAGCAAAGGTTGACTGTATAAAACTTTAGTTAGAATGTTCAAAAAACAAATGTAGCTTTAAACGCTGAAATAGACCAGGGGTCGCCAATAAGTCGATCGCACTGACCAATTGATCGCCGAGTGTTACTTGGTCAATGGCGCCTGATTTTGCATTGGATTATATACCTAAAAAGAACATTTTTCAATCAATATTCCAGAAAGTACATAAAAAGTATCCATCAGTTGGTTGGTCACGTATATTCATTGGTGCCTATTGCAGTGGCTGACCATAGGCTAGTTCGGCAGATTATTGCATGACAATCATGATTTAGGCGTAACAGACACTTTGCCTTCTGTCTGTGCATCAAAGGCGATGGTGCACTGTATTTGCCCATGTGATACTCAGCTTTGGCATATGATATTGTATGTGGCTTTATTACCGACCGGTCGATTGCGAGTTAGAAATCTTCTAGTCGATCCCAGTCGAAGACATGTTAGCCACCCATGAAATAGACTATTAGCCTGCACAACACACACATATGCCATTCAGCACAACAAACAAAGCAGCAGAGCAGCTTACTACTTCCACCTGGCTGGAAAAAATTAACGATAAGGCAAGACGAATTACCACTGATTGCGATGAGTGCAGCACATACTGACAATTTGAAAACCACAGCAAAAAAATACTGCCACCATCATTTATGACATCTTGAGCCACTCTCGGGAAAATTTCGTTATAGAAATCAAACCAATATCCTGATCCTGGCCGGATCCAATTTTTTTCCAAAAATGAATATCCAAATCCAATCCTGATCCGAAAAAATCGCAAGTATCCTGCAGAATATCCAATCCTGATCCTGTCCATGCTCATCCCTGCTGTGTACATCACCTGACAGAAGTCACAGCATTTCGAAATCGAAACTTCGCGTTAGTGTGCTCGACTGTGTTTTCAGTAGCGAATAGAGCTTCATTCAATGCAAGGACATTTGTGATTGACGAGTCTAGTTTGGAGAAGCAGGCGAGGCGCGGAGTTCAAATTTATAAAGTACTGTAGCAAATGCCGGGACGATCGTCCGGGTAAATCTACATCTTTTGAAACCCTTAAATCCGGTTGAGTGTCAAGTGCATCTTTCCAGCTCGATTCAAGCGAGGTTAATCAATAGGAAACGTGTAAGTTGATACTTTCCTAGAAATGTCAAGTGGTGAAAAGACTGCAAGTTAAGAGGCCGAATTGTCTACTTCGGTGAAACCAATGGATGATTTGCTCAAGTCGAAAAGTGGAGAATCGCAGACTAAGTTGAATAAAACTGATCTGCCGACTTCTAGCGACGATGGACATGAAGCACGCTGGTTAGCTGGCCTTGAACAGCACCTTCCTATGGATGTGGAGTCACTTTCTTCATCAAATAAGCATCACAATTCTTATACAATACGCTCTTGCGCATCGCGATCGAGTACTACCAGCAAAAAATATCGGGATAGTGTCGTCAAGGCCCGATTGGCCGCTGAGGAGCTTAATGCCAAAAGGGAGCTTACGCGTCAGAGAAATCAAGAAACAGCTGATCGAGTGAAACGTCGCGCAAGGATTGATGCTCAACGAGTGCGAGAAGAGGTTGAACGAGCCCGAGAACAAGCTGAAGAAAACGCCCAACGAGCTCGTGAAGAAGCTGAAGAAGAAAGAATTACCTTTGAGGAAGAGGCCCGAATGCATATAGAAGAAAGAGAGAAAGCTTTGAAATTAGCTACAGTTGAAGCACAAGTTTGGGAACGCGAATCTTCTTGCTCGAGACACAGAAGTTTTCCGACTGTTTGTTTTGACCGTTCTCGTTTTGATGAGACGCAACTGCAACCCGAACGTAGATTATCATTGCCTCGAAATAAGTGTGACGTTAATTCTCGTCGTGACGGTAATAATCTCAACAGATACTACGAACGGGGTTTTCAATATACCCCGAAGTAGGAAACCATCGTAGAACATATTAGCAGCGTGCTGACCTATTCCCTTGTCGAGGTGGCATAGATTTCCCGGATGTTGGTGAAAGCTTCTTGCCCAGACCTGTAATAACCAAGTTCGATGGTAATCCGATGAATTACAAAACGTTTATGCGTCACATTGAAGCAGGCCTGTAACCAGCTTGGATCACCAGGAGGGGCGAAGAGTTTTCTGAGAGGGGCCTAAGTTTTTTGAACTATGTCCAATAATTTTAATCGATGTCCAATACATTTTTCCAGGAGGGACGAAAAATTTCCTTGGGGGGCTAGAAAATGCGCCTCCCATGGTTACAGGCCTGCTTTGAAGCGCATATCACCCAAAAGACTAAAACTGATGAGCTGCACTTGTTCCTCTTGCAACATTGTCAAAATGCAGTAAGAGATAAAATTGAGCACTTTACGTCGGTGAACCCTTGTGACGGGCAACGAATGGCTCAAAACGAACTGTTCTATGAATATGGGCAGCCGCACGTTATCGCACAGTGCTGCGAACAAGAACTAAAAGCGTTGGCTGATGTGAGGCCTCGTGATTCCAATAGCTTGATGAAGCTGTCAGTGCTTATGAATAAATGTTGTACGTCATTGGAGAGTGTAGCAAATACGTCGAGCGTTGACATGATGGATGTAATGATTTCAATTGTTGAAAAGTTACCTGTTCCGCTTCGACTAAAATGGGTAGACATTGCAGCGGCCACTGAAGAAAAGACTGGCCACCGCGCAACCTTTGCGAATTTGACAACTTTTATTAATGGGCTTACAAGGACAGCAAACTCAGTATTTGGGAAAGCTGTACTCTCAACTATTTCGAACCGATCAGTGGTTGCCAAACGAAGCGTGGCAGTAGTTCATAACGTTGTGGCCGCACCGTCTTCTGAGAAAGCAGTAATAAATAAGCCTGCGGTCAAATGCCGGTTCTGTAAAAGGTAACACAGCCTTAAGAATTGTTACAAGTTCAAAGACTTGCCGTACCGGGAGCGTAAAGACTTTTTACGTGCAGAAAAGCTATGCTTCGAATATTATGGGGAAGGTCATTTGAATAAAGATTGCCCTAGGTGATGTGAGAGTTAGGAGCGTGACAATGGTCCAATCCCGAGAGTGTGCTTGCCAGACCCCTCAGCTAGCGAAAGGGATACGTCTGACGAAAGATCTAAGGCCATGCTTTCTACAACCCGAAATGAACGACAGCCTGATAAAGTAGGCTGCTCAAACGTGTACTTGAATTTAGTTCCCGTAATTGTGAGTTGTGGTGACCGTGAAGTGACCACCCACGCATTTTTGGATCCTGGTAGTAGCCTCTCATTCTGCGAAAGAAAATTAATGACGCTCTGAATGCCCCAGGATCACCTAAAAGCATGACAATTCACACCATGATTGCCCCACGCACCTTGGACAGTGAAGCTGTTTCAGTGTCGGTCGAGCCACTCAAAAGCGGTCACCGTATCGAGCTTAGTGAAGTGGTCGTGGTTGACGAAATTCCCGTTAAACCGAATATCGTGCCGGACCCCCGTAAACTGCAAAAACACAATTATTTTCGTGGTGTAGATCTGCCACACGTTGAGGGAGCAAAAGTGACGTTGCTAATCGGTGCCAACTTTCCTGAAGCCTTGCGAGATGAAATTGTGCGCAATGGGAGCAATGGTTGCCCAGATGCAGTGCGCACCCCTCTTGGTTGGTTGTTGTTGGGACCAGCATTTAAAACAGTTGTAGCTCCGGACAATGAGACGAGCTGTTTTGTGGCGCATGTAAGTGCTACAGTGCCGCAATCTTCGATGCAAGTTATGTTATTGAAAGACAAGAGTGACGTGATATCTACAGATGGGGAGTTTGACGATAGCCAAGATGATGTCCAACTGCAAGCCATGTTAAAGGAAGACAGGCTGACATACGCGTTAATGAAACAGTCCGTAGATTGGCTCACTATCAACTTCCTCTCACTTGGCGTTATGATTACCAGATAATATCGCCAGACAATATTGAAATAGCCAGAAAACGGCTTACTGGCCTAAAACGCCGTTTCCAGAGAAACCCTGAAGTTCATCAGAAGTACACAGAACAAATGAGACTTACCATCGAAAAAGGGTACGCTGAAGAGGTTCCAGAAGGCGAAATTGATGCAGATCGCCACAAGTGGTGGTACATTCCACACCAATGAGTCTTCAGCTGGCGAAAACCGGGCAAGCTTCGCATTGTATTTGACTGTGCAGCACAACACCATGGCGTGTCATTGAACCAGGTGTTGATGCAAGGGCCTGATTTGAATAGTTGGCTAAATAAAGGCGGCTTCACACAGAATCCGGTACCGGCTTACAGTCCGTCAACGGCAACGGTCCGTTTTGAGAACCGGCTTACGTGTTCCGGGATGCTATCACACAGGTTCAGGAAGCGGCCGTTTTCCCGCGTCCGGCTTGCCTTGTGGAGCTA
>Ga0210059_1001018_pt1 | contig 40498 bp, 29 predicted proteins | sample Ectturendosymbi2_FD_188042 | JGI IMG/M metagenome (GOLD analysis project Ga0210059, IMG submission 188042) | Ecteinascidia turbinata endosymbiont from Florida, USA - Sample 2 (SPAdes) (version 2) | ecosystem: Host-associated > Tunicates > Ascidians > Unclassified | place: Key West, Florida... | reverse complement strand
TGCTTCCGCGGGCCACTGAAAGCTCTATGGCGGGCCACATCTGGCCCGCGAGCCACTAATTGCCCACCGCTGGCCTAGATCATTCAATACTATATAAAATTGATAAAACTGCGAAGAAATCAGTTTTGGATCCCCTGCATATTGCAGACATAAACTTAGCTATTTTTGTAGGCCTATCATAAACTCTTGTGTGTAACTGTACAAAGGGTGGTGTAACAATTTCACAACATCATAGCAGTGAAAATAAGAATGTGCCCGACCACAGAACTGTTACTGAATATATAATTTTGACAAATCACGTAGCCTGCATGTACTCTCATATAGCCTGCCTTTTATGAGTCCAAATGTACAAAAGGCAGAGGTCGCCAAAAGCGAAAAGTGTGCAAATAGCATAGTCTACTGCAGACTATTGCAGTCATGCATTTATAAAAATGAACCCGAGCAGAATTTCATTAGCCTTTTGTTATAGGCAGAGATCATTGATGAGTGCCCAAATATCCCAAAAAACATTTCAGTCAGAATAGAAACGTATAATGCGCCCAAACATAAGGCCTGCAGCATCCAACAATGCGCAAAGATCGGCGAAATATGTTCAAAACGTTTTTAAAAACCAGAACAATCAAGACATAAGGCCCTTTCGTAAAACATCTTAACATAACGACAACAGTTAACAGGTTTTAACATTTTGTGATAAACAAAAATCACAAAATGTGTCCAAAAGGTCTTTTTTAACTATGAGAAGGTTAACTTCAAGTGTCCACTGTCGGACAAGCTACAGTTTTTTATTGTTCTGGTGGAGCACCAACGATTAATAAACATCTTGTTTACACTCTCTCCAACAACAGTCGCCTACATCAAAGCACTTGCAAATTATCCACGTTGGATGAGTTAAGTTATTATGTATAGTCCACTGCCTGAAAGGTTTATTTGAGAAAGCAACAGCACCGTCCAGACGGAAAACAATATCCAGATATAAAAAAGCACTCTGCACAGCCGTTTTAGGCCTATTTTCTCACTTAAAATTTTAGGCATATTTGTCTTAACTGCACACATTGGTTTTATATGATGTGTTAAAATCGATTGATGGAAGACTCTTCTTCCAGCTTTTCGACTATTTGCACTAACTTGATGGACACATAGTTTTTTTAGCCTAATTTCGCAAACTAGCACTGACATCATTAGGAATTTACTGCATGTGCAAGTTAACTGTTTGTTTGAAATAAGTGCGTCGTACCTATATCTCGCCAAGCTTATATTTTAATTATAATTATCAGTGATCATTGCTTCTTCCCGCCTCTTACAGGCTTATTTACTTTCACACTTGATACACCACAAATGATCGTGAAAATTTACCGTCAAACTTTGTGGCATCAGCCATTTACCAGCCGCGTGATGCAACATGAGCTGAACCTGGAAGTTGATAACAGCCGTGATAAGCCGGACAAAAACCAAGTTTTACTGTCTTTCAAAGGTGCACTATACTCAAAACACAAGTTAGGTTAAAGGCCTCTATGAATGACTCAGCTTAATTTTGCCAGGCATCGTACCTCAGGTCAAATTTCACAAAATCTGTTCATTCTTGCGAAGTTCAGATATTACAAAACATGTCTGCAGATATTACAAAACATGTCTGAGGTGCCAGTCCAAGACTTTTTTGAAATTGCTTCGCATAAAGTCACACTTGCACGTCACAATTTGAGGGTGCACCTGCAGTCAAAATGTGTTCAGATTCAAAGCATTCTTATAAAATGTGAAAGTCAAGGACTTCACAACGTGCCCGAACAACCCAGCAAAGATTTATGGGCGTGTAAAATTATAAAACGTGGTCAAAGCATTTTTACAAAATATTGAAGTCAAGAACGTTTGTTTGCGCGACACATAAATCGTGAAAATGCGCCCACAACTTTTTTATCAATCTTGCAAGCGGAAAGCTTGCAAAATGGGTCTGAACTTCACAGCAAACAGCTTCGGTTTTGGACACATAAATCGTGAAACTTTGTCCAGAAACTTCTCTGTAAACCTTGGAGGCGGAGAACTTCCGAAATGCATCTGAACGTCACGGCAAACAGTTTGATGTTTGGACGCACAAATCGTGATAATGCACCCTAATTCTTTTCATAAACCTTGCAAAGCGAGAACTTCCAAAATGCGCCTGAATTTCACAGCAGACAACTTCGCTGTTGGACGCACAAATCGGGAAAATGCACCCAGAACTTTTTCTACAAAGCTTGCAAGGCGAAAACTTCCAAACTGCGTCTGAACTTCACAGCAAACAGCTTCGTTTTTGGATGCACAAATCGTGGAATTGCGCCCAGAACTTTTTCTTTAAAACTTGCAGGCAGAGAACTTTCGAAATGCGTCTGAACTTCACAGCAAACAGCTTCGTTTTTGGACGCACAAATCGTGGAATTGCGCCCACAACTTTTTCTGTAAAACTCGCAGGCAGAGAACTTCCAAAATGCGCCTGAACTCCACAGCAAACAGCTTAATTTTTGGACGCACAAATCGTGGAATTGCGCCCAGAACTTTTTCTTTAAAACTTGCAGGCAGAGAACTTCCAAAATGCGTCTGAATTTCACGGCAAACAGCTTCGTTTTTGGACGCAAAAATTGTGAAAATGCGCCCAAAACATTTTTGTAAACGTTGGAAGCGGATAACTCAAAAAATGCATCTGAACTTCATGGCAAACAGCTTTGTTCTGAGACGCAAAAATCGGGAAAATGCGCCCAGAACTTCTTTATAAACCTTGCAAGCGGAGAATTCCCAAAATACGTCTGAACTTTCTATATGTTGTCACCTGAGAACGGCTTCAATCGTGAAAATATATCCCGTACATCTTTGAAAAAATATTTAAATTGTGTTTTGTGAAATTTTCTCCAATGAAGGAAATTGCGCCCAAAAATGCAAGTGCCGATTTTAAAAATTTTTGTCGGCTGGCGTCCAAAAAAGGTGGCGAAAGTGCCGTTTTTTTTCGGCTTAGAGGGAACACTGTAGACAATGTTTTCAATGAATATTTATGTGGTGTGTCATGTTTCAGTGCAAGGAATAGTGCTACCTCATGCAGTAACTCTTTTGTGATACAGTGATGTACTACTATCTATGCAATTTTTTGTTTGTACTGCTTTTTTCAGTGTTTGCTTGGAACAAGCGTGCTGTTTACTTTTGATGCTCATTTTGTCATTGGAAGTTAGTCATCAACTCAGGGTGGATATATTATGGAACAGAAGCATGTCTAGCTTTTCTCCTACCTGTAGAATGTTAAAATTTTGCAGAGTTTTTACGTATTTACCATTCATTGTGCAGGCCAACTTTTTTGCCTGATCCTCATGATGGATCCCTGTATGCATATGATCCTTCATCTCGAGGATTAACTGTAAGTGACTTGCTGATTATCTTCCTCCTAAATGTATTTTTTATTTTTGGTGCTGGAAGTATCACACAATATTTGATTGAAGTGCACGGTCAATCAAGTATTGTTTTATAGGCGAAAAACTTAGAATCGCAGCCATTTGGTTCGTTGTAAAATTAGAACGTGGTTGTTGTCATTGCTCATGTGCAAACTTTGGCACATATCTTGGTTGCTGGTTTGAGCTATCTGCTTTTATATACACATGCAAGACTTGCTGATTTTTTGTAATGACTTGCTAGCACCTCAATAATTTCTATTTGACCGAATGCTGATGACATATGATCTGCATGTCAGTCATATGTGGTTTTTCATCTGAGTGGTATCTCAATCTGACAGATCTTAATTATAAGAATAGCAGTTGCCTGTTTGCAAAGTGCATTAATACAATAATTACAAAACTAAGTAAATTTATCATTAAAGTTTTTGGTTTCCAATTGCTACTTTACAGATCTGGCCAAGTAAATGTACGAGCAGCCAGGCCTGTCCTTAGGCTAAATTGCTGGATTCCATACATCACCCTTTTAGGCATCTGATCATTGGACTCCACTCAAAAGCACTGAAATTTTTTATGTGGTTGAGCGCTTTTCAAATACTTGTACCAAACATGTGATGTGTTTGTGAGTCTGTGTATCCCATGTTGGAAGTAGTAGTTATATTCATGTCAAATCAATGTACTTAACCCAAACATCTTTGACAACCTGTTTGGTTTTTACTCAAACATCACAAGATGTTGCTCTGGTTGATCTGATTGCAAAAAAATTTGTAGTTCTGTATTGAAAGCAAAAACTCTACCAATGTTTGAAATGTCATCAAAGCAAAATGGCAAAATGTTTCCTTTCATTATTCATTTATTTTCATACCCACTTTTCCTCTCAGGAGGGTCTCAAAATTCATCACTGGTTAGTGGTTAGCAGCAATCAAGGTCGGACAAGTAGTCATTCCATCTAGTCCTTGGACGAACTCGGGGTCGCTTTCCCGTTGGTGTAGCCAGCAGGACTTGCCTCGCCAATCTTTTGTGGGACATTCTGGACACATGTCTGAACCAACGTGGCCAGGATCTCGTAATTCAAAGTGATTCGACATTCAGGGCTTAAGGAATTTCACAGCTGCGCACTTTGTTGCGAAGTGCCACACCGCGAACGCCCCACAAAAATCCCATCTCTGCCGCTTGCACTTGAGACAGCACTTTTTCAGTCGTTACCCAAGAGATTCATGACCACAGGTGAGGATCGGGACAAGGCCGATTAAAAAACTGACAACTTTGCGGTGTTTGAAATCTCCCGTTTTGTGATCATAGCGATAAAGCCCACTCAATACTGTGTATTCTCCACAAATCCGTGTATCAATCTCCCTGTTCCATCTTCCGTCACTCGTGAATTCCACCCCAAGGTACCTGAACTTCTCCACCTACTGCAATGTATTGCCGCTCGCTTGCAGCGTGTACGTCCTACCTTGGGTTTCTGGAGAGACATAATAACTCGGTCTTTTTAGTGCTGATTTTCATTTCGACTTTGGTCGCACGCAGCAGAAAGCCGACCAAGTGCATGTTGAAAGCCCTGTTGAGAAGATGCTAGCAGGTCCAGACCGACCGCAAAGAGCAAACGGTTGATCCTGCAGCTTTCAACAGTGACACACTCATCGACTCGGCTGTGACTGTATATTTAATTCATATAGTCTATGAAGAGTGGTGACAGCACACACCTTTGTCAGAGTTCATCACCCACGGTGAATGGTTGTGATTTAACTCCGTCGACACGGACGAAAACATCTGAGCAGGAATGCAGTGACTTGGTAGCCAGTAACAGGCAGCCGTTATCACTATACTCCCCAAAACTTTTTACGAGGAACTTGGTCGTATGCTTTCTCAATGCCGACAAAACGTGTGTAGACATCTTTGGCACACTCCCAGAAAACTCGAGAATTTCCTGGAGTGAAGATTTCCCAAATAGATCGTGGATTCGTTACACTTTTGTCAACCAAAGTTAGAAATTTTGCCATGCAATGATATAATTTTTTAACTATTCCTGCAGGTATTTTCTTGCCATAAAAATTATACTTCGCTCCGCGAAGTTTTTTTCCTTATTTTAATAGGAAAAGTAGTTCTAATTTGGTTATCGAAGTGAAATCGTAATCACACATGCATTTTTACTCTTGGAACGCGAATATGCGTTTGTTTGTGCTCTCTCTCTTTCTCTCTTGCTGTGTTGAAAAATCATCGTATATCATTCGAGGCTCTGTTGGACTGATGTCGAAGAACAGGAGCACCAACGTGTAGTGCTAACAAAATCCTTCGCCTGCAACACACGCGCTGCTGCTGGTGAGATACTACACAGAAATAGCCATTGACGACCGTAACACAACAACCAGCGTGCAATCAAGCGTCTTTAGGCAAATCGAATGAATGAGAAGCGCGCACACAACCGGAACAGAAAACTTTGATTTTTGCGGCATATCCAGTGTGCTCTAATGCTCATAGCTGCGGTACTTTTTTCATTTTAAGCGAACTGCCATAGCTAATTTATGCTCATGATTTCTTCATTTTAATGGCAAGTCGTCCCTTAAAGGTATCAGCTTCCCTTCTAATAACATCTACGAAAGTGGACTAGATCAGCGCTCTTCAACCAGTGTGCACGGTGCACCCTAGGGTGCACCAAAATATGCGTAGGGTGCACCACTGAGAATGGGTTCACAAAGGTGAATCACAAACTTGTCACACTAAACATATGCTTTTTACAAAAAATTCCTGTTAGCAAAAATGAACCATTAACCAACCAATGACAAAAAGACCCAGGAAGGTTCGTCACTGTACCAAATTTTGAATTGTAGAGCAACAATTATTTTTCGATATCCACCATCATGGGCATACGACATGGAGGGTTGCAGGACTGACAAACCTGCCGCGCCCTCCCAGGATTCTGCTAGCGCGACATTCCCAGCTGCGTTCACATCACACGAGTGTCGTCACAAATAAAAACGCCAAATGCGCTTGTCTGAATGTGGTGAATGTTGAAGTTGTCCCTGCTACTGTGCAACTGTTCGAGCAATAACACGATTTCCGTTCGGCAGAAACAAACTTAAGAAAATCCACTTTATTTTCAGAAACTCCCTTTCACCATCCCGGAACTTGTTCAAGCATCTCCTTGCAAGTCTTCGGACGGCATTTTATACACAGGTTTGCACTCATTGCGTTGTTTCCAGCTTGTCAACCGTTTACGTGTCACTTTCCGTGCTCTGCAAATTTCGTTGGCCGTGCCAAGCCCTGCAGTATAAAGTTTCTCCCTCTGCTGTAACCACAAAACTTGCGTCAAACGCTTTCTGCGGTTAACATCCGTCTGCCGCCTGAGCCGAGCTCCGCTCGGTGTACCAGCAACGTTGCTGTTGTTTTGAAACAGTGCGCATTGATCATGCAGTGAAACAAATGTGGTGCGTAACGAAATCCTTCATAATGACGTTGTTAATTCGCTATCGTCCAGATTTTAACGTTTGGTGGAAGCTGCAGTTGTTCAGGTATATTCAAATATAGTGTAATTGCCTGTGCTTGGAAATGGAAATCAAGAATAAGAAACTACGCCAAGTAGATATTTTTTCGGACCATGTGTGCCGCTGTGATGGTTGGCAAGCTGTACTTGGTTGAAAACTGTTAAGCAATTTCAGGCGTCAAAAAATATTCGCAAATATTTTATTTTGACTGCAGGAAGGAAGCAAGATGTATGGTTTGCTATCAATCCTGCAAACGGAGTTAAAGAGCAGGTGATTTCTACGGAAAATGCATTGGACAAATGTCCTGGTGGAAGTGGCGACCAGATGTTCATTGGACGATCAGGTTCGACATCGTCTATCTGTGTCTTGCAGTGCCTGTTTTAGTTTTTTTTGGGTTTGTTTTTGTTCTTTTCTAAATTTGTGTTCAGATTTTACTTTGTGTTGATGTCCAGCTTCAAAACATTTACAAACCCGTTAGTGTCGCGTGCGTGAGCACTCGCGTCTTCCATTTTTCCAGCACAATGATGTTGATTTGAAGCGACCCGCACTTACTTTCCATTTTTCGTTTTTATTCTATTCCCACGTGTGGCTGCTCTAGATCAGCTGTGTCCAGCCCGTGGACCGCATGCTGCCGCAGTCGAAGGTTTTGTGCGACCCAGTTTAGGTTTTCGCTGTACTAGTATAAGCAGTCTACATGCTAACAACCTGTCCTTACTTTGATGATCTTAAATTTGACATTGTTGATGCAGGTGGTCCTCAATGCCGCTTTATCGCGTCTGTACTGCGTACTAGGAGATTTCCATATGTCCCACTGACACCTTGGTGCAAAAACGTCTTACTAGTTTTCTTGTTTTTACCCTTATTCCATTGGCAGTAGACTAGCCTATGACATCACACGTGCGAAGTGGTTAAAGGTGCCCAACAATCGTTACCATTGCAGTTAAGATTCGAACGCTTTCAGTAAATTAGCTTAAACTAGATTAGTTTGCTGAGATCAAAGTAAGTCATTCAATGTGCGACCCTGGTTAAGATGGTGACTTAATTTGTGGCTCAGTATGCAATTTCGGTTGGACATGACTGCTCTAGATTGACAATGAAAATGAGGCTTTTCAAATAAATGTAATTTTTCGAAAAAAGATTAAAAAGTAAACAATCCATGTATTTTGGTGCGGGGATGTATGATGCTAGAAAATAGATAATATTAGAGATGGATAACCTTTAAACAATTTATTCTGAGATGTCTTTGCAGTTTTCGTGTGCAGTGTCATCGAGATTACAAGCTCTTGAAATATCCATCTCATTGGAGAGAAACATGTCGGGAACCGTTTTTATACGTCCTGTTCGTGTTAAAAAGACATCGTAGTTTAAGCTGCTTAAATTCTGATTTGGGTTCTTTAGTGTCGTACGCGTTGGTTTACTCTGTTTCCATAGCTACCATCTTTGCTCCCGGGATTTTTATTCTCTTTTCCCCTTTGGTATTGTTTAGTGTGTGAAGGTGTGTCGTCACTCAGAATAGGTCGAAGTCATGTTTCTAGCCCATGCTGCCAAGCATAAAGTGTCGTTATCGTAGCTGGCAGTTGTTTTCAAAAGGTTATTCACTGTTTCCATTCATTGCATTCTCTAAAAAAAGGTCGTTGAAACCCAGTTTTTGTTTTCTTAAAAATTTGCTTGAACTTCTGATTTGAAACTTGTGAAAAATGCTTTAATGTCACCGTTGAAAACAAAGATCCGTTTATCAATTTGTTGACCTGTATTCCGTAGTGTTTCTTACGTGCCCTTTTCATCTCGTGTCCAAAAAAACAAATTTGAATTCTACAGCTGCTTACCTGTTATGGGACACTGTTTTCTAGAGTTTAAAGTCATGATGTTCGACACAAAATCGAACTTGATGAGGTGGAACGTTACGTTTGCGGATTATTCCTCCCATGCTGATGAAAAAGTCTCTGCTGACTATGGTAAGCTTTTAAATGTTTGACACCAAGGTTCTTTTCGGATCTCGGATTACTAGCTTCGCTAACAACAGTGTCTACGCATACAGCATGCATTGGTGCGTGCGCGTTTTTCGTTTCTTAGTAAGTAACACAGTTCTGATATATTTTAACTGTTGTTAAGGTCGTCTCCCTAGTTTCAGCAGTTTACCTAATTTCCGACTGCTGATTTCCCTCGTAAGGGAAACAGGTTTTTCGCATTAAAAGGTGTTCTCTGCACATGCGCGGGCGAAAAATCAACCTCGAAATGCTTAGAATTAATTTGGTATATTATTGGTCGTGATTTCCGACCTCGTCCATACGCTTTCATGTGCTGCAAGCTACTGCACCTCTTCACATGTTCTTTTCAGAGCTACTTCACCTCGCGTCGAGCGCTGACGGGTTTGTCGTTACTGTGGACAAGAATACAGGCATGACATCAAGATTCGTTGTTCATTTATAGCCGTTATGCGGTGTTTTACTATTTAAATTCGTTGTTTTTGACTCTGCGAGCTAAAGGAGCAAAATTGTGTCTCGCTTTTAAACTAGCGTTTCTTGTTCAAAGTAGATGTTTAGCACCAGCCGCGTTCATTTTGTCGTTTATTTGATCACAATGTGAGCGACATTTACTATTCTGATCAGGTCGAATATTGTGGGCACAAAATTACGGTTATCCGGTTGTTGCTATGTACGCTTGGGTTCCCGAAGGACTGCAGCGAGTGGAGATGACTAACGTTGCCAAGGAAACTATGACGTACCTGCTGCAGAAAGCTGACGGAAAACAGTCTTACTGGGACGCCATGCTTCACAGTGCGAGATATTCCCCCAAGGAAGCAAATCTGGCGTAAGAACGATTGCAATGAGCCTGTCGTGTGTCTGTTGTGTTGCCCGTGTTTAGAAGTCGCTAGTCACGCATATGTGATTGTTTCAACTCTGGCAGATGGCCATTCTGCTGGAAGAGCGACGTAGAAGTTAAAACGCTTTTACCACTGCGCCACCATTGCAGTTCATTTGCAGCTGGAGCTACTTCATGCGCTTGATGTCATCACCTGAAAAAATCGTTCGCCCTTGTTCTATCCCCTGAATTTTAAACGCAACGTTGTTTGCTTGTCGTCTTATAAGTTTGCTCGAAAAATATTTCGTTTAGGTTTGTTCGTGAACAACTGTTCCATTTCTGTGTAAAACGTGTTCAGGACAATCAAACCAGGCCGGCTTTAAATGTTATCTGCTCGAGTTTCTTGGGAAGGCCGGTGCTGACGGGTTTGTCGTTACTGACAGGTTTGTTGTGTAGATGTTTATCTCCAGATGCTGCTTTTGTTTTTGACTTTGTTCACGAACAAAGAAGTTACGAGTGCGATGGACTTGAGATTTGGAAATCGTTTTACTTTCCATCGTTCTGTATAACAGTTAGCGATTAGAATACTTTAAAGTTCTCATTCTGCATCTGTTGCCGCCATGCAATTACGTATGTAGTGTAAAGAGACTCTGATTGTCTTCAGTTTTCACTCAGAAAAATTTTATTGTTAATAAAATAGGTATAAAATTATTTGAGATCGAAATACAGGCATTACAGAAACAGCCACACACAATGTTGATTTAAATTAAATAGAACCGTGTCGGGCGTTTCGAAGACAAGCTAATGATCGTCAGCAAGGTGCTGTGACTGGAGCGCAGCATAAACAGTTGTTTCGAAACGTTGAACGTGGCACCGTTTGGACCATTCCTTTTTGCGTTTATAAATTTCTTTTATATCCTGGCAAGACTTCCTGGTTTCACTCTGCTCTGAAGTGCGGACATACATTGGGAAGAATCCCGATGAATGTGATTGAACTTAGGCGGCCAAATTGGTTACTTGCTACTGCGCGCAGGTGGTGGTCGATGATCGTTGACTCATTGAGCAGTTGTGGTTCTTCTTCTTTCGCGTGCACTGCGAGCGAAAAAGCGTGTTACCCCGTGGAAATTCCCACACGTCCCCGTGCTGGTTTTGCAAACGCACAGTCTTGTGAAACAATTCGGCATCCATGAATTTCTTTCTGGCCTTGTGTTGCATGCAAAGCTTGAAAGAGGATTACGTCAATTTGGAAATGGCACTTAAAATTGTACCGATAGATTCTTTGCTTATCTCGTATGTGAAGAGTAGTTAAAAATACAGATATTTGAAGTTTGATTATCGCTAAAAGATGAAAGCAGAGCCCAGTCAGCTGATTCCTCGAAAGCTTACAGCAAACTTAGAGCTTTTAATTGGCGGTTCATAATGCATTGCTAACGCTCGAGTATTGACTTCAGGGAAGACACTGAAAGGGTCAATGGCTTCGAAAATCTGGAGATGTAACAGAAAATCTGGGAAAAATTTTGAAACAACAGCTTTTAATCGAATTTCTGTATTGCGCATCCTCCATGTCGTGTAGACTTGTGTATCGCCAGGCTTGTCCATGGGACACTTTTTTCTGTTCCATTCCACGGCAATTTCTGACTCCCACGGAACTAGTAATGCGAAATGCATTATACCATGTGCATCTCTAATGTCTAGGTGGCTAAAGCACCGCAAACAAACCAGTTGCCAGTCCGATGAAAATTTGAGTGACCTTTTTTAGTTGTCAGCTATAAAAAGAGCCCAACAACCTTGTTTCCAGGGCCTCACATCACTACGCGATGCCACTGAGCTTCTACGTCTATTTCATTTACTGTGTTGTGAGCATATAGTGATGGCATTCAACTTAACAAAATTTCTGCTCTACGACGTTAAAATTACTTGCGATGGGACATTGGACAAATTGAAAGTCCACTATCCCAGTCCATGGTACAAATGCCATGAGAGGCCGATTCCCATGGACAAGCCTATATACCGCATTTTATTTTGTTTATAGGCTTTCAACGCCTGGCAATGCGTTTTTACCTATTGATTTGATTGTTGGCTGCTCTCTTCTAAGACATTGTGAATAGACATACTCTTTTGTTCATTTTTTCTGCTTCAGATTTCTTAGAGTATTTTAATTTTGTGTTTCTTTCAAGCAAAAAGTCGTTTATAGTTTATAAACACATGAAATCCACGGCCTAATTTTAGCAAAATCAGAATATTTTCCTTTCACTAGCAATTAAAATCGTGGTCCGGAAATTCGTAATCCCTAATTCAAAAGCGAGCCCGGGCAAAGGAGTAAAGGACATTGAATTGCCCAGTCATCATTAGACACCACCAGAGCTCGACCTATAAGACTTTTTGGGCCGATACCAATGTTTTCATTTTTCATTGCCGATTATCGATGCCGATATATTTGCAACACTCTATCCATAGTTGAAAGACAGTACAGTGCATTTATTTCTTCAGCATGTAGGCCACAGTCAACCACAATAGCATGTACCCTGATTTGTTCGCAGGCAACCATCTGCTTACCGCGCGAAAACCTGCTGCGAACGAATGTTACTTCATAAAGCGGTTTGTTGAGACTATTGCACAGCGGTCTGTGTACTACGCACTACATGCTGTAGTCCAGAGGTTCCCAACCTTTCTCTGACCATGCCACCTTTCAGCATTGCGACAGATGAGCATGTACCCCCGAAATTTCTTTTGACGAAAAGAGCAAAATACCAAAAATTCACTGAATTTTTAATACAACTTATATATTTTAGAGTATTTGGAGATAAAAATAAACATATTTTTCTTTGTGTTGCTATCTTCAATGTACCCCTTCAGATAGGCAAATGTTCCCCAGGTTGAGAAGCCCTGGTGTAGTGGGAGGACTGCGCGCCGTGAGAAACAGGACAAAGCATTTGCATTAATCAATCAGAGGCGAAGTAGCAACTTGGCTTTCCGAACACTCCGTACAGAACAATAGCGTAGCGGCTTTGATGCTCAAACATATCTGCGGAATTTTACCCATATGATACATCGGCAACGTCGCCATATCGTCCGATATGTATCGGCATGCCGATGCATCGGTCGATCTCTATACCCCACTTCGCATCCATCAGAGAGCCCCAAGGAAAAGTGTGGCCAATATGTTGGGTCACGGTTCAGTTGCTGGAATGGAGAAATATTCCACACCTGCCTTTCGGTTCCCCATACATAGCCTTGATTGCCTTGCATGGTTGAAGAGCTCAGTCAGCCTATTCAAATAGATCAGTTGATCCAGAACTGGAGCCCTGTCAGGGCTCACCACTCCGGGCTAGAGTTTACTTGCGAATAATGATGGCCAAAAGGTTTTCCAGGTTTCCCAAACCCATAGAGTTTCAGGCGCATCACTGTTGCAGTTTTGCGGCATGTCCAAGAGTATATAGTTTAAACATGCCGCTAAAGGGAATGTTAGAGAAGATTTGATTGGAATATTCTCAAAGTCGAGTCTTTTGGCATATAGTTCACCACGTTCACGAGAGCAACACCGAAAGTATTTTTGAAGCGGGGTCCGGACTTTCGTGATAATTTTCCTTGGGATTATGACGACCTTTTTCACTTTGCGACGTTGGACAGTTGACGGCGCATTTGTTCAATTGCAAATGCGCCTCAGACGCTGTGTGCATGCAGTTGCTTCATTGGTTTGTAGGAATCCTCGTAAGCGCGTGAGCAAGATGATCCGATAGCATTAGAAAAAATGTGCAATATATGAATCTCTTTCGTACACAGAAGAATCGCTACCTACTTGCTTTCATCGCACTTGCGATTTTTTTCAGCCGTTCGCTCTACGTCGGACAGTATCGCCAGAGTTTGTACGCGCTGCCCTCTCTGACGCACGATGGAGTTCAGATAAATGTGAGTACCGACGAGTGTGGAGTTGTCTATTCTAGGAGGCCGTGGTTAAATCGCGCGCGTCTGTGGTTTAATGTGACAAACGAAAAGGAAACGAGGTATCGTGGCGCCTTGTGCATTATCCATTCAACCAGTACCTGGCGGCTTTGTTCCTGTCAGCCGTGTGTGTTTGTGTTTGACAAATGTTTAATGTTGACGACTTCCGTTTTCTGCTGCCGCTGTATTGGTTTGGGCCTGTGCAGTTTCTTATAGCGTGTAGAGAGCTTTTTAGTGGAGCATAGCCGTGGACTGCTGGTACGGTCTCTATCTCGACCGTTTTTTCCCATACGATCCAATATGATCTTTTCTAAATGTTCGGTGACTCGTGGCAGTCGCACTCCGTGTTTGATGACGTTTTTACGACGCGGCAGTGGCGATAGTGTGCATCGTCACTTCTCGATGAAACGTGTTTTTGTAAATTCGAAGACTTCGGTCAACTCGCCACTTGCGCCAAACACAGTTTGAATTCAATGCTCACGTTCGTAATTTGTACTTCTGGCATTCCCTGCTGTGGTTATTCTTAGTTAGAATATTAAGCTCGCCGCCGTATTCTGGCGTTCCAGGAGCGGATAGCAGCGCCCTGGCTTCGTAATTCGAACTTTACTGAACTCTGACCTTCGATGCGCATTGCCTAACCCCAACGCGTGCTGTGGTGACGTGTACGTCTCGTGCGTGGAGCTTTACCGCTCGGGCTCAGCGGCGTTTCGCATCGTGGCGTGTACATGTCACGGCGTGAGACCTTGCCAACCCAGGGTCACGAGGTTTGCTGATAATCTTCCGGTAGAGTGGTGATTATTTTGAACATACCGAAGAATCTGTACCAGATCGGAAAAAAGCCTTTGTTCTATGTCAGAGGCGCACAACCTGCGGCCTTGGATGAGAATTTATGCGGCCGGGCACATGTTATTTGAAATATAAGTTTTGGCGCCCGTGATTTCAATAAACACCTTTTTTTCTACTGTATGAGGTACTTATTAGAAAGTCGGCCAAACAGACGTGTGAAAGATGGATAGGCTCATCGTGTGGAAATAGAACAGAAGCATTGCAAAAAATTAAAATATCTTGAGCTCACTGGCGGTCGTAATTCGTAAACATAAACGCAACGCGTCCGGTAATAGCGAAAATGTTTTGCGCCCCTGCTCTACGTGAAAATGCTGTGCACACAAGCGAATAACGGATATGTTCAAAAACATACGCAAAACCAGTCCCTTTAGAAGAAGGCAGGTGACACAAAGTAAATGCCTGTAAACTGCCTGCGATGTGTGTTTCGTGTTTGAAAACCTGATGAAAACTGAAAAACCCTCTCGAAAACAAAATCGGGCACTGGTCGTATGTGTTTTGCACGGCGCATATTTCTCACGCTTCAACAGGTGCCCACACTGACACGTTTTAGCATTTGAGACGAGCAAGGATCGACACGAAACGTGACGTGAAGGAGTGTGTTCGCTGAACCATGTTAAACCAATCGGGCAAGATCACACACAAACTGAGTGTTCTTGGCCTGTAGCTGTGATTCTTTGATCAGTCGTTTTACTAATTCATTTAACGCAGTCAATTCCAACCGAACCAACATTGCACTGAGATTCACTGGAAATCAAGTAATCGCTGCTACGCGGCATGTCTTTCAAAACAGTTGCAAATGCGCTTTAATTTAAAAGTTTATAGTGCGGATATTTTTTTCTCTCAAAAGTTTCCTTTCATTTTTTTTTGATAATTTCGAACTTATAAAGCTGCTGTGCAACTTTCGAAAAACATCCGGACAGATAAAAAACCTGCTCGCCATCACTGAACACCGAAGTGCATCTCTGCGTCCATTGCACAGCAGTCGATTACGGTGTTACAGGTTTCAAGTTTGTTATTGTTTCATATGACTCAGCTATTAAATAGAAACAATACTGAGAGGCATTGCGCAGTAAGGAAAGAAATTATCAGTGGAAATCAGAATAAATGAAAAGACAATGGCAAAATAACTGTGTCACATAGGATTGGTGAAGGACCATTGCGGTCATATAGTCAACCAACCCCGTTTATCACTCTTTGCGTGGAGTTAAAAAATATTCGAAAATAAATTACAAAAACAAAGATTGTAACGGTGTACACGTTCTAACCATTTGTTTTACTGCAACAGTTTTCCCACTGTCACGGCTATTCACGTAAAAGTAAATCGACTTGAAAAACTTGTGTGTAAAAATATATTGCTAATAAGGATCACAGGATCCGTTGAGGGGTGCATTCACTTCCGTTTCAAGTTTGCTGGCATTTTTGCAAAATCTGGAACGCGAGGACCGCCGTTTTGATTTTGCATATAATTATAAAGCAGACTATTCGACCACACTATTCACAGCTCACGATCGCTGCCCGTTCATAGCTTCTTGGTAAGATATGTTTAAAGCTTTGAATCAACAGACCTGTGTGACATCCGTTTCAGCACAGCAGGTCTGTTTACCACAGCCAAATATGCGTGACAGAATGCCTCTGAGACAAAAGCATTGTTTTGTAGATCGTGCCATTCACTTCTTGTAAGACTCGTTAGGCTTAGTTTAGCAGGTCATGCTTATCCTCGCAAGATCTTCTTGTATCACATCCAAAACCACAGTGCCGCACTCACACACTATAGGCGTAAGAAAAATTGGCGTTGATTCTGCAAGCCATTTTTTTCGGCAAAACGTTGTTTGTGTATAAACCACTTTTTTGAATTTTTATGCTCCTATGGTTGTTTTACCCAAAAGCAGAAAGTTTTGACAAAATAGTCCAGAATTGCTTGAACACAAAATTGGCGACTTCATGTTTTCCACAACGCTGGTCAAGAAGCTCTGTTTACCTTCAGCGCACTTCCATTCGTTTTTACGGTTTATCGAAAGGAAAAATCAGGCTGCTCTAAATAGAACATCCGCCCCGGTTGATTCAAACGGTTAACACTTTCGGCAAATGCAGTGAAAGTATATGAGTTATGTACGCAAGAATAGATGCCAAGTTCAATCTTGTGTTCTGTTTCGTCTACATTTCTGCTGGAATGAAGGCCTGTAGGAGTGAGGAGGCTTGGAGTGCAAGCAAGTGTGAAATGAAGCGGTTTGGTTTAAACGTGATCTGTTCAAGCGTCGTGGTCCAACCATTGTGATGATCTCGCTTGGCGTAAGGGATCCATTCGCGATTCAATGAACTGTATTTTTATCAGCCCGGCCGACGATTGCTAGTTTGCACGTTATTGTTATTATTTGTTTTGTTCATGAACTGGGCGCTTGAGTGGATTTCTGGTTTGATGTTGATTTGCTATCGCGTGCTTGATTCCAGTCAAAAGCGTTTGCGCTCTCGAAAATAACGTTACCTCGCCCGGAGCCATTAAGTTGCAGACTTGAGGCCAAACTTGGAGTACGTATGGCGAAAAACTTATGCAAATGCACACACTTACCCTACCAACGTACACCTAAAATGATGGCTGCGAGTAGTTGACAATAATTTCTTGCGTGTGGGTGCCAATTTGATATTTCAATTGTAACCTGCTAAAGATGAAGATGCCGGCTGATGTGGATGCCATATTATTAATTTCAGATGCACAAGAATGTACACATGCTTCCTGGACCAACCAGTGAAAAGAGTACAAGCACATCCACTGATTTGGACATCGTCAGCTCTGTGGTACCCATCTGGAGGCTGCTAGGTAGGAAGTGTTACGGACGAAGCACGTATCTTGCGGTAATGAACCCACGAAGTGTTGTGAATATTTTTAAAAAATAGTAGATTTTTCGATGAAGTGGTGAAATGATAATTTTATGCGTACAATACATTTGAATTTGAATTTGACTTGGTATTTACAAAACTATAGACTTGCAAAAAAAATCGAAAAAGTTTAAAAGCCGGATAGTTTTCGTCCTAGCGACGGAGGTAATGTTATTTGAAAATTTCTTGTATGTTTGAATGCCTGCGTAGCAACACGCCTAGAAACGCAGGGCAAACCGTTTCTACGGTTTTGTGAATATACGAAACGCTTGAAAGCAAGCTGTTTTGCGAAAAAATTTTCCAAAACTCGAAAAATTTTCCAACTGGATTCAACTGAAGTTGTGTCATTGCATGTAATAATTTGTACGTCCATGGGTAAATTTGTTAAATGTTGACCATGTTTCAAACTGTCCCTTCGCAACGAAGTCCGCCTAAGACTTTTCTCTTATGCTATGCGCCACAATGTACCGTGATGCTTTCAGGTTATCACAAAATGCCACCCCACTCCAAGATAAGTTTGCCCAAGTATTCCTCTCGTCCGCACAAAAAGCCTCTGCAAATCGAATCAAAGGTAAGGAACTTCCATCACCCATGCATAAAGTTGAAGCTTTAGTTGCTTGAAGTGAACTGTTGCGAAAAACAGAAACAAGACGAGAAGATTTTGATGAAAAATTCCATCGATTCGATTTTCTTGCCACACATTTATATTTCATTGAATTGAGCTTCTTATCGGGTTGTAGAATTCCAGCGCTGGCAAAAGTCAGTAAGTTGTGTTGAAAATATTTCCGATCCAGTGAAGAATTCGTGCTTTTTCGTTTCAACAGAAAAACCCAAGTCACGTTGATCCTGACCCTGTGACAAGCACCGATGAAGAAATGGTTGAGATTCCCCCCATCTTTGAAAGGTAACCCCCACGATAAATTTGGTTTAGAGTGGTGTTGCCACTGTGCGCATCTATTTTTCATTTGAATGGTTTTTTAAAACTAGACATGTCTGTTGGATTTTCACCAAGTGCTTTGTTTTATGCTTTCATATACGATACGTAGTGCAGTGGCTGTCACTCATTTGCAAATATTGCGCGTGTTTGTGGAATATTTAACTTGAAAACAAACGGCCGAAGATTCTCGTTGCAGACCACAAACTTGATTTGCATTTTTCGCCTCTCATCGTTACTGTAGTCTGCGTCTTGAGAAGACGTTTCGAAGGCCACAGTCCTCATTGCAGGCACTGCTTTTGCCAGCTTCACATAGTTACTCCCCTTTGCACCCGCAAACAACAAAGCGTTGCTGAAGTCTTATTGACGTAAAAAAAAACCTGCGGTGTACGTTTGAAACATGTCCTTTCAATTTATCTGTCTCGTGCGATACGGAAGCACCCGATTCAATGTGAAATACAGACCGGTAACTGGTTTGTTGCCCTGTAGAGCCTGCACGTGCTGACAGGGTCCCTCTGTACGAACCTTGAATACGATTCCTGTGACACTTTTACCCTGGATGCCATGACCTCTATCATAAAACAATAAATTGGTAACTGATAAAAAATCGATAAGTTTGCTCTTCGGTAGTCTTCTTCGACTAATACGTTTTTTTCTAGATCCAGTCAACTTTTTTGTTGCCCTACTTTGGAGTTTGAAATATTGACAGGTAGAAAAGTCAGTGCTTCGTATCTCTTCTTCTGAAGGTGACCCTTGTTTTGTAGACATATTCTTTAATCGTGCGTGATTTTGGCTCGTGCTGAGAAACTCATGCATCGGACCACGGACGACCTGATATCCAAAGTGCTGCGCGTTTTTCATGGGTAACGTGATCTCATTGAAAATTCCCCTGCTCCTCGAACTGACCGAAATTTAAGTACAAGCAACGGCATGGAGTGTAATTTAGTCACAGTGCCAGACGAGCATGCATGACCCTGCCCGTCGTTATTGCCAGCTGCTGAAATGGAGCTTTGTCTTTGAAATGGGGTCAGTCCCGTCGCCACAGGGTGCCTTTAGGGGCTTAGCCCCCCCAAAATTGAATTATGAAGTGCCATAAATTGGTGGAATTTTTATCAAATTTCAGAATGTAAAGCCTCTCTAAATAAACGTAAAGCCCTCCTATTGAAAACTTACTGTCGACAGTTCTGATTGGGGTGCTGGGTAACCAGCATTAAAAAAAGAAAACGACGCTTTCTGCTGTTTGCAGTCTCGGCGAAAATGCAAAGCCGCAGCAGCCCGAGTATTCCAACGCAGACGACGAAAGCGGAAGGATACGTTGGAATGAGATCACAATCGTCGCCACCTTGACGTCAATTTTGACTGCTTCCGCTTTTCTGTGTCTCATCAAGGTTTGCGTTTCTGTTTCCGGTTTCGCCCGCGTCACGTCTGGCGTCCTGAGACTCGTAGCAAAAAAGTTTTTTGAATCTTCGATTAATTGTTCTAAGTTGCGAAACTCGCGGTTAAAAAGTTTCACGTGGTAATTTGACGGTAACTCTTCCGCTGCCGCAGTTTTTTGACTAACAAAAGTTATAAACACTGGCGGTAGATGCAGAAGACCTAGAAAATTTGTTTTTTATGTTTTGCAAATTTGGTGTCCCTTCTTTGTGTCACGTCGAAAGGTACAGAACAAACGTTTCACATTCTCTTCCGAGAACAGTGGTGACGAACGTATTTGCTATCGCGGGCCACTTTGTCAGTTACCGCTGAGCAAGCGGACCGCACAACTTTTTAGTCATACTATGAAACCTGTTAAAAACGAAAAAAATTGTTCATCAACAGAAACAAACAACAAACGAAAGTAATAAAAGCCCATGGCCTGAATGCTTCGCGGGCCGCATGTTCGTCGTCTCTGTCCTAGAACCTCGGCTCAAACCGCTTTGGTCAAAACAGGTTGTTTTCACATCTGTTGTTTTCAATGCCTTGCTGTTAAGCATCAGTAAGATTTATTATAGCTTATACCAGGTTTTTTAAGGTGTTTTAAGAATCCGATTCTGGTCCCTAGAATCAGAGAAAATTATCAAGGGATATATCTATGAAATTTAGTCGGAATGTTTTCGGGTCCATACCGGGAACCTAACATTTTCCTTAAAAAAAAACTGCTTATACTGATGCGATACAGATACTAACAAAGCTACCGGTGTAATACCGATTCTGGTGCCGATAATGTGCGCACATTTTATTTTTTCCGATTGAACGAATTGCAAATTATGATGTAAGACGAAATTTGCTTGAATAATCAAGTCCATTGCAAAAGAAGCGTTTTGATAATATCTGAAATAATTTTGATAATATCTTCATTTGTGACCAACAGTTTCCCGGCAAGAGAAGCTCTGCTTGCAAAAGAAGCTGCCTAGATACCGAAGTCGGTGATCAAAAATAAATACCCGCCCTCTGTTTCAAACTCATCCTCACTCGTCTTGTTTTAGCACCCATGAAGATCGTGTCTTTACAGTCAAAATCACAATGCCTTGAACTGTTAGGTTGATAGGGCTATAGGATTGTAATCGTAATATAGGAATATTATAGGAACGTAATATAGGAATAATTACTCCTCTTTCGCTTATCTCGTGTGAATAATTCGAATGAAGCGCTTCTTGTCCTGTACGTGCTTCATTTGCCTTTACCCGACGTGGTGTTCTGCGACCGGCATGTTATTGTCTGAAGTAAGAACTTTGACTTTAACTTTTTCTGTAGCTTTGTCGTTTGGTTTGTTGCTAGCACCCCAACGAACTTCGCAGTCTGTAGCCATAGGAATATCTTGTTTTCTTCTGTGCGTGCCAAGGCATTTACTGCATATATTGTGTGGCGAGGCGAAATTTTCTCCAAACAGAGTTTAAAGACTTTTTTCTTCAAATTTTAGTCAGGATCAGCTTCACTGTTTTAACTACTTCAAGCAACAGTTGACAATTTTCTAACAAAATCAATAATATTATAGAAACAACGGCGCAAAATCAATAATTCGAATGAAGTCGTGCTAGACGCTGCCGAAGGAGCTTTTTTCATTGGCAGCACACTTCACGGAATGAAACGCGGGCCGCAAAAACACCAACAAACATACACTAAAAAGGACAGCAACACTTACACGTCAATCATTATTCCGCAGGTAGCAATTGTACCGTACCACTAGAGAAAAGAGTCAAACACAAATGCTGATGAAACAGAAGTGCAGATGACGCACCCATATTATTTGTCAATTCACGCTGCCTAAGTACACGCGGAAACGCTTCAACTTGCCTGAAAACCCACACCCCTTTCCTACCGATTGGAATTCATGCTGGCTGTGGAAACCGCTCGACCGTGTATCTCAACCTGGGTATTTGTATAAGCACTGGCGCTGAAGTACAACTGTTCAAGTCAAATGCAGCCTTTGATCGGGAAATGATAAGTAATTTACCGCTTCAAACGGAACCTAATTTCGTGGTGAAGTTTTTTCAACGTCTGCGTTCACTGCGACATTCACTACGACATTCCCAAACTCAAAAATCTAAATCTCCGCAAGTAACCTGTGCGAAAAAAAGTAGCTGAAATTGGTGTGTAAGCCCAATCTATACCTAACCACGACCTGAACGCCCTCATGGAGTGGTTGCGTAATCCTGGATTCGTCCAAACCCAGTCCTTACGCAAAGCCCAGCTCTTTTCTACATATTCATCCTTTCGCCAAGCAGCTACCGTGTTGCGATTGCAGCAGATAAATTGCTTCGTGCGGGTCAAGAAAGTCTGTTCAAACTGAACCTGGTCCATGGCCTCGTTTCAAACCGTTTCGCCATTTGTTTTGTCCAGAGTGGCGCGCCCCGCCGCGGCAAGTACAACGGCACGGTCCAGGTCGGGAGGATTTCTTTTGATCCGTCGTGTGTTTTGGGAAGAGGTGGCCAAGGGACAGTGGTGTACAGGTGAACATGCCCGACCTCAGTTTTTCGCCATAAACAAGCGTCACTTATGCTTTTGCCATGAGAGCTGATTGGTTTGTTAGCGAAAATGTGTTTTTATGCCATTTACGTATGCATTCTTCAACCAGTTTTAAGCTTTTGTCAAACTTTAACCTGGCACTGATGTTCGAGTAGTTTAGTCTCTGGATGATTTGCTCTGGTTCAGTGTTCGGTCGGAACAGTGAACAAATTCACGAATGCAGTATTTATTTATTTACAAACAGCCAATGATGGCAGGTCAAGGCCTGAAGAGGTCATTGGCAACCTAACGGTTAACAGAAATAGGGACCTACGTACACACACATACAAAAACATTACAAACAGACAACACATTAGATGGTGAAGTTATATTAAAAGAGTGGGTGTTTTGACAAAAACAAACACGTCTGCTTAAACAGGCATAAGGACGGATTTTTAGATAGTACGAATGCATTTTTCCCCAGCGGATCATTCGACGGACGCAAGGTAGCAGTTAAGAGGGTCGTGTCCGAATGCTTCAGCTTCGCGGAACGGGAGGTTTCTCTGCTTCGTGAGTCGGACGAACATCCGCACGTGATTCGTTACTTCTGCATGGTGAGTTGCCACAGCACCCGTCTCCAAATTACCAAATACTGTACATTAACTGGTCAGAACCAGGATACGATTCCTACATGGTGATAAGTGCGGAAATGTTGTGTATTGAACTGCCGTCGAAAATGTTACTGCTTGTTAACTTAACACAGGAATCCTGATTTTTACGCATTAAAGATAAGAGGCGACGTAGAGAATGTTTGCATTAGGATAAGGTTGAATAAGCACGTTCAAGATGGTGGAGTTTGTTTTGTCCCCGAGTTCAACAGAATATTCGTTGTAGCATGCTGGAAAATAGTTCTTCATTGCAGTGAATATTAAATCAGTCTCTTGCTCACTACTCCGGTCGCTTTGCGTTAATCTCCAAATTTTAGAGAGTACAATGAGTTTGCTTATTGCAAACTGATTATGAATGCCATGCGAGCGTTCAAATGATTTCAGACTAAAATATTTTCGTGCATGTCGCATGCAGCGCACAGTTCTACAATAGGCACCTGTGCCGTATATTATCTTGAAAAAATGCTGCGTTTCGTGTAAATTTCTGTCAGGTTCGTGCTTTTGAGCAAATTAGTTATTTTCTTTTGAGTTAATGTGGTCCGACATGTTCACGTTGCACTTCATGGCAGTGTTTATGGTGAAAGCGATTTTCCTGCGCGTTGAAATGAACCTTTTTTCTAGGAACGTGACGCTCAGTTCCAGTACATTGCACTCGAAATATGTAGCAACACGCTGCAAGAGGTGAGCGACCTTGCGTTTCGTCATCCGGTTGTTATGGTGATTCAGGTGATTGATCATGTGACACACCAACATGACGCCAGCGCACGCTTTGCCGCTGAGGTTTTCGTTGCCACGGTAACCTACCATGATCGGTATTCTTACGTCAGACGCAAAACTTAGTTACCGCACCGAGTTACCTGCCACATGTCAATCAAAAAAACTCATTTTTCCTTAAAAATATCGATGGTATGTTTCACTGATTTTCATACTTTAGACCACGAAGACATTTGCAGTCTGCCACAGAACTATTGTGAACAGACTGTGTGCTGTGCTACTTCGCGAGCGTAAGACATTCTATATTTGCATTTTGTATTCATTCAGTACACAGTGTCGTCAAAAAAATGTTTACACTGAAAAAGGAACAATATGAGAAGATGTTCTTTGAAAACATTGATATAATTGTTGTGGAGAAGCTCAGGGTGATTGTTTTTTAATTCAGCAGCGATTGCAGACGGATATGATGTTAGTTCACGCTTCAAAAGCTTATTCGTTCTGCGCTAGAGCTCCAAGTTCCTCATCGGTACCATCCCAAATGACAATGAGCCGCCCACCTTTTTAATCTCTTGAGACCCTAATATCTCTGGCGGCAGAAGTCACAGAACCTCCCTACGCTAACAAAGTCAAGGCACGAGATTTTTCTTCCATTTGCATCTTTTTTCGATCCATTTTAGTTTATGAGAAAAATTTTGCAAGACCTCTAAATTTTAAGAAAATATAATATACTGCCCGATTTCAGCAACCTGTTCACCAAGTTGTAAAACAACACGAGGCAGGCTGAGCGATGGCTATGCGGTGAAGCTATGCAAACTTTAATGATGAAATCGATTGCAAGTAAAGTGGCATAAAAATCAAAACCGAGCAGAACCAGTGTTCCTCTAAGGTGCGCAACTGCACAGCACCACCAGACCATTTGCGCAGCGAAGTCTCATTCTCACGCACTTCCAGCATTCCAAATTTAATATCGTATATATACCGCACAGCCCTTTTAACGCTTGAAACGCTTCACTAGTTGTGTGTCTACATGGTTCTGAAATAGCATACGCACTTAATAAATATTTGCTCAGTTAAAAATTTTTTTAGGGGTAACACTGAGCAGGACAAATGTCGTGCTTTGATGTGAATTTAGCCAGGAACTCTGAAACTTGCAGCTGAGTTGCCAGAGGATCTGTTTCGTTGGTAGATGAGCAGTGCAGTCATTTCCTTGAAAAACAGTTTAGCAGCCAGTTTGTCTTACATTTTCAAACTTTGAAAATTCACTTAATGCCCATACAGTCGTTGTTAAAGCAAAGCTGTGCGATACCTGTGATCCGCGACTCGTTTTCTAATAAACTTGTGAACTTTTTAATAAACCTTAAACTTGTGAGCGTAAGGATTCAAAAGTTTGAAAACTGCTGGGATAGTTGAAAACACCTCTTTTCAGGGCTCAGGTGGTGCGCACCAGTGGATGCCGGCTGACTTTAATCGCATCCGTTTGCAGAAAATGAAACCCAGTGTTTCGAGCAGCTGTAGACATGCCTCACATATGGTGTTTTAATTTACGTCCAACTGCACTTTTATCTTCTCGAGCATCGTCCAATTGCGCTCGGCCTTACTTCAAGTTGTCAACGTGGGTCGAGCTGACCATCGATAAAGCTTGTGCCGGGTAAACATGATCCGCAATTGAGCAGAGTGTCTGATGGAAGATTGCTGCGCCCCAGTGCTGATCTGCTTCGTAGTTGCCTGTCTCGAACAAAAGAAGCATCCGGGGATCTGGTTCGCGTTTTGCCATCTAATCAATAAATTTACTGACTGCACCGAACAGCTGACATCTCCCACGGTGCTTTGCATCGTGTGGCAGCACAGTGTTCAACCAGAATACGGAGGTTTGTGTCGTCATCATGAGAAACTGCGTTTCTTCACTTTTGACTTCCTAAGCTTCTGAGCAGATTTATTGCGATTATGACGTCACCTAACAAGCGTGAAATTGCGCGTGATGTCGAAAGAGCTTGTATGTATTTTAAGTAGAGCTAGGTCGGTTTCCATGTTGCTTTGCGCCAAAACAGCACACAAGCCACAACCTCTGAATGCGGACTGGTTTGAATATCCCGATCGCTGAACCCTAACCGTCACGTGACGAGTGCTGATAATCACTTAGCTCCGCTCACTGACAGAAAGTTCTGCAGGGCCGGCTGTGTTCGGCGATGTTCCGGCTGCTTCGAGGATAATATTTCAAAAATTCAGCATGGAGTGTTCAGACAAAAGCATTCAATTTAAAAAAAAAACTTACACTTTTTTGATAAAGTAGCATTCTTTGGAACGAGTCTATCCAACTATTGGAATTGGGATACATGATCAAGCATTGTAGATAAATGACATGACGCATTTTTTCGTATATTTTTACTGCGTAGGCTTGCTGGTGTTTAAAGTTCTCTAGTAGATTTTTCCAGGTTGAATGGGGAGTGATTGGATGCTAGAAAGATCGCTAAAAACTGTATCACAACGTATTTAGACATGGACATTAGGTGTGCAAAGTTGTGGAGCACATATCAGCTTGAGTGCACTGTATGGCGACGGACAGTTTTTTGAGAAGCGAGTTGTATGGTTGTTGTTGCACAGCACAAATTTGAAGCTCGACCGGCGTTTTTTTGCATGCAGTTTGTTGAAAATCCTCAATTCCGCTGCAGCACTGGCCTGGATGTCAAAACCGTTCTACATCAGGCAATGTTAGGTCTGGATCATCTTCACTCTCTGAAAATTGGTAAGCGTCTTATTGTGTGCAGAAACGCAAACACCGTATTCTGGTTTCGAGAATGCTAAGTCCTAAGCGCTAATGCAGAAACAATAGCCGCGTTCGAGCTCCACTGCTAAAAGTGTTCGGAACGTCTTGAGCATCTTTCATGTTCGCTTTTTGTTTGTCGTGCAGTCCATCGTGATGTGAAACCTTCCAACATCCTCGTATCTGTCCCCAACAACCTGGCCAAGCAGCGAGTGGTCATATCGGACTTCGGCCTCTGCAAAAAGCTCGTCCCTGGCCGCTTGTCCTTCTCGCACCGGTCCGGCACCGCCGGAACGGACGGCTGGATCGCCCCAGAAATGATCCTGGACAAAAAATACAGAATGGTGAGTAACTGTCGATTCGTTTGCAACCTTCCAGTTACTGGCTCGACCCTCAGATGCTGCTGGTGGCTTAGCGCGTCCGGCGTCTTGTTTCCGTGCTGCGGTCGTCTGTGGTCCAATGCATTGTTGTCGCGTTGCAGAGTAGCTTCCTGCAATTGCTGCTTCTGTCAAGGGACTGAGCTGATTAACTTCTTCCTAGTTAGCGACGAACGCTGCATAGTATAGAATTCGTGCAAAATACATGAGCGTGCAGATTTGCTTTCACTTGATTTCGCACCGATGAGTCGATCTGTGAAAATGGTGGGAGCTTTAAGTCCTGTTCAGTTGATGACGTCGCGAGATTCGCTGGAGCGCCGCAGTCGTCTGCAACGCAGCACGTTCTGAGCGTTTGTCGATTTTGATCTTAGTAGAGTTTGGTGGCAGTACCTGTGTAAAGATTCCGCTCAAGGTTCTTTTGTTTTTTTTTGTGAACCAGGATTTTTTAATGTGTTTCAGGAACCCGATTCGGGTCCCTAGAATTGAAAATCGGGCCCCTAGAATCAAAGAAAAATCTCATCGGGTCCCTAGAATCAGAGAAAACCGGGCCCCTACCGGTCCATACCGGGTACCTAACATTTTCCTTAAAAAAAACCTGCGTGCACTGTTGGAGTTGAGCGAACATCAAAACCAAAAACTTCCATGACAAAGAAACGAAAATTTACTACATCCGGAATTGGAATTACTAAAAAATATATTTGAAATGCCCCTTGTGTGTGGTTGTCACTAACATTGCGGCCGGAGCAGAAAATGTTAACCAAGCACGTTAGCAATATAGCTTTGTTTTTCAACGAACGAGTGCATCGTGAAGCAGGCTATCACGCTGTGCGATGACAGACTCCTTTCGATCTCACGCTTGATCCGAGCAGTCCACGTTTCAATCAACCATCTTTTGCGCAGATCTGAAGAGGTTATTCTGTTTCGCGTCCCTTCTTGCATCAAGTTAGTTTCATGTTTCGCGTAGATGCTTTTGAATGATGCTTACATCTTTACAGCTCGTCCGAAATGCGATCCGGGTAGATGTGTTGAACAGTGCGGTGAGTCAGACTCGCCAAGGTTCACATCTCACGTTTGTTGCTTTGACATGTCGCCAGTTCCTGTTGCTGCAAACTGAACGTGTGAAGACACTGTTAGTGCCAATATGAAATGCTTATCTTTTTTTCATTGCTAGCGTGTGCCGCAATCTTTTGTGTTTTCAAAGACCCAAGCAGTTGACATCTTTTCGATGGGCTGCGTCTTTTATTACGTCATCTGCGGCAAGCATCCGTTCGGCGATTCGATATCACGCCAGGCTCGGATTGTCAATGGCGATTATAGCCTGGACGAGCTTCAGTCTTTTGAAGGTATTCTTGATCTTGCCATAGAATCCATCGCCTTGTATATCACCGCTTCAGCAACAGTCGATATAATTTAAGTAGTTCTTGCCCCGTGCTTATCAAACAACTATCGCTTGAGTCGGAAGACGAAGGCGGATTGTTCGTTAACCTACTGCCATCAAGTATTGAGTAAATCGTTTTGATCGGTGCAATCTGCATATGGTTACGAGCAGTGTTCCCTCTAAGAAAATTTTACACTGATCAAATGTTTGTTTTAGTGAGCATTGAATATTTAAGGCCGAGTTAACAGAGTTCTAAACGAATTACAAACTTTGTGAATTATTAGCATAAGTATAAAATCATACGAAAATACGAAGAAAGTACACATTTAATGCAACTAGTTTGTCCTTGCTTTCGTTCTTTTCCAATGATTTGGAATGTTGCAAATGTGCGAGAATGAGATTACACTGCGCAAATAGTCTGTTGGTACTGCGCAGACGAATGTGCTGCTGGTGAAGAAACACTGACTTGCTACCGAAACACCGACCGATTTTGACGATGAACAATTTTATTTTCAGACGCAGAGGAAGCCATCGACGTGATTCGTCGCATGTTGGTTGTCGACCCGAGTCGCCGGCCGCGTTCTGAGACAATCCTGAACCATCCCCTGTTCTGGGATCCAGTGAAAACTTTGCAGTTTTTTGAAGTAGGTCAATGTTTTTTTGTCGCCATCAGCCTGCAATTTGTGACCTCATGAGTTAGTGTCCTGGCTATGAGGGAGCCGTCAAAAATGGCATAGGGTAAACACTGCAGAAATAGATGGGGATAATGGAAACAAGCCTTTGAGCGGTTTTATTTCTGAAGATGACGTCAAAGCTGTTGGCGAGTACCACTGATGACGGTCAACCAAACCGAACTGAAAAAATGGGGAAAAAAGCTACAAGAGCGGGAACAAACGGCCACCACAAAACATGGTTTGCCAACGTTGATTGACAACGCTGGAAGGTTTTCGTGAATTCCGGTCATTTTAAGGAGGTCGTTTTTATGCTGACAACGATGAAAATGGTTTGGAAATAAGTGTTCATTGCGCCAAATAGCATTTCGGGAAAATATGTTTGTCTTGCAGTGTAAGTTCTTCCTATCGTGCCCTTTCTTCGGCTTAAACCCTCGGCCCCCTTGGCGGCCACGTAGCATTTCCCCGTGGGCCACGAGCAGAGGCCTTTACTAAACAGCTCTGCCGTTATATTGCAAAACCCTATTGATGAGCAGGGGCCACAAGTGTTGGGAGTCTTTGGAAGGGGGCCACAAACCATGAAAGTTTGAGAACCAAGGGCTTAAACCTAAAGTGTGTCCCACTTTTCATATCCGCTCATGTTCGACCTCACGCCGACTGCATTTCTCAGGACGTCAGTGATCGCATCGAGAAGGAGCCCGCCGACAGCTTGGTCATGTTGAAGCTCGATCGCGACAGCCTCAGTGACATCACAAACGGTATCCCGCGCGACTGGATCCAGTTCCTGTGTCAACCCTTGAAAGATGACCTGCACAAATTCCGCACGTACAGGGCTGGGTCTGTGCGCGACCTGCTGCGTGCGATGAGGTCAGTTCGCTGCACCCATACTGGTCAATAGTTTGGCGTTGTGCGTTGCAGCTAACTCAACGTGGCGTATGGCGATCTCACCGACGTGGCACAAACCAGAGTCTTTTCCTAGATTGTTTTCAACAACATCGTACTTAAAGATTTGAATTTGTTGCTTACATCCGCTTTTATCCAAGATTTAAATCTGACTCTTTACTGGCTCGTGTACGGGCTTGGGTTCAGAATACTGTAATTTCGTCAAGAATTGATCATAGAGAAGTGACGCTTGCAAGGCAGGAATCCAAGCATCAGCCAAGAATCCGCTGTGTGGATTTTCCAGCTGGAAAAATCTTTATGAAGTTGCTTTGTGACTAAGAAAGCTTTTTTTAAGAATTAGCTCTTGAAGAGTATGTGCATAAATTGACTAAGCTCCATGCTAAACCATCGTTTGCTTTCGCCAAGATGTGTACTTGCTAAGTTACCTGGTTGGTCTACACAGGCAGCTCACGCTCAACCCAAAGCAGCAGTGACTGTTCCAAGGCATCAATTGTCCAATGTTGTCCACAGAAACAAGAAGCATCACTACCGCGAACTTCCAGACGAGGTCAAAGAGTCCCTGGGCGACATTCCCGACCAATTCCTGAAATACTTCACGTCGCGCTTCCCTCGTTTGCTCATACACACTTACCTTTCCCTGGCTTGCTGTAGGAATGAACCAACTTTCAAAGTGTATTACGGCAAGAAGTAAGTTTGCCAGGCGATGTGCAACGAACTAGGTGCCGTGTATTTGATGTAAGAGCTGCATGACATCTTACTTCAAAAATATGTTTTCATGTTTTGTACTAATATACTGGTCTTAATAAAAACTTAGCATAAGAAAAAAGTTTTTATTTCGTTACCTGGCAACCGTCGTCTTCCACGCAGTGCGCACGATCACGTTTTCGAAGAGAGCCTGAACGAGCAATCGATATTCAATCGCGCGAACAACAATGGTCGATTTTCGTGGCCGAAAAAATTCAGGTGGGAATTGATACCTTTTTGTATCTGCGTTTCTGACTGGTCGAAAGATTGATTTTATTTGAATAAGGTTTAAGGACTGATGATGCGCAGTGTTGCGTAAAAACGATTTCCGATCAAAAAAATTTGCTGATAGATGCAGCTGCACCACCATTGTGGAGACTAGTTACTTGGCCAGAAGACTGTGTTTCATTCAAGTTTGCATGGCTACTGGATGAGTTCGGATATCGCGGAGCGAAAAAATTAATCTTTCTCCGGAAGATTTCAGCTTCTAATGCGTGGTTTTGTTTCAGATAAACTTCTTGGCAGCTGTTTTACAAATTCAATCAGCAAATGCTTTTCCTAGTGTTTCTTTTAAATTGGTGGTTATCTTGTCAAACGATGTCCTTCTCAAAACCATTCCTTGCTCGAAAAAAGATCTTGCCGTCATCGTTGCTTTTTTGCAAAATGTTCGATTTATCTGTGTTAGTTGAGAGCCAAGTACTGGAAACCCGCACGCTGTGGCCAAGGAAGGCGCAACATATATTGAAACTCTTTCTTTGCTTTCGTTGTTCAGCGCAAAGCCACAAGATTCTCCTCCGCGGACCAGAAGCAGTCCATCCGCGGCCGACAAAGACCACGACTGGAGATCAGGATCCACTCGCGGCGAGAACGTTCACTTCACTCCTGTGCACAACACGAAAAACAAGAAGTTCATGTCGAAAGGCTCCTTTTCTTCTTTAAACAGACTCCACCATTCGCTGCACAGCAGGCACGAGAGCGACGGTAAGGAGAAATGGACTCGCCGCGCGAGGCAGTCTGCTCTGAAGCGCACGTCGGAGTCGAGCAACTCAGACGTCGAGGTCAGGGGTTCGAAGCCCTTCACAGGGAGCTACGCAGAGGCTGTCGCTAAACCATCAAAACTGACCGTATCCGTTAACAACGAAACTAGTCGGTCGAATGATCTCGGCTACCTTGACGTCAACAACAGTGACGACGAAGAAGGAAAAGACCTCGCATCTGATAACGAAGGTTCGTTCTCCGAAGGAAAGATAGAGACGCTGGGCGAAAGAGTCTGCGTGAATGACGTCATAATATGCGATGACACTGATGTGATTGCAGACGTTACATGCGTCGATGACTCAAAAATCGCCGATACATCGGACACGGCTGATAAAACCGCCGACGCTGAAAGTTCTGTTGTGACTGGGGCTGATTGTTCGCCAGACGAAGATGACAACGCTAATGACGCCATCTCCACGCCGGCGAAAACAAAAAAGAAACGCGGAAGACGATTTAAGAAAAACAAAAGAAAGTCGAACGCTGGCGACGCAATCGAAAACATTCCCGACAGTTGAACTGGGGGGAAATCAAGCAGTTGTGGTTTCAAGTGCCAAGTACAGATGAAGCATTCCTGCTGTTGCAGTGCGGAAGAAGAGGTGCGTTGCAGGTGTGGGATCGATGCGAATATGACTCGTTTGGGGATAATTTGCCCCCCTGTCTGCCACTTGACAACGGAATCGGCGTCAAAGGTGCGTTGTTTTCTGATGGCTGAACGCTGCCCGCGTAATTGTTCCGAAAAAAACGGTTCTCCGGATTTTGTGGAGTGCGTTCAAACAAACTCTGTGCGATGTTCCAAATACCAAGCAATAAAGATTGATCACATGTCACCCAGCACTTGTACGACAACACTCCACTGTGTGCCTTCACCAGCTGAAGTTGGATTTTGTGCACTTTCCGTGGAATTTACTTGTCAAACGCAGTAGTCGAGTTTTATTAAAGATTATTTATATGTTCGTTTTTCAAAGTTTAACTTTTTCGTAGTTTTTTTCGCAATATTCGGAGACAAGCCTGTTTGTGTTATATGATGAAGGGGTGAGGCATTAATGACATCCGGGGTTTTGACAAAAGTTGAAGTCATTTGTTCGTCACGCTTTGACACGTTCCAATCTCCTTGAACAAAGCGGAACCGCATCCCTGCGTTTTCGAACGACGCGTCATTCATGTCTCGCCCTATGGTTTGATGCTCATAGCTGCTGTGTTGTACCGCCATGCTTGGAAAGCCAGCGACGTTACGCTTGCTCTGCTGTTTTATAGTATTTTTTTTAAAAGCCCTTAATCGTAGCTTGCTCGTTTTCGAACTTTCATATTTGTTGCATCTGTGGTGTACACAGTAGTAGTTGGTGGTGAATAAACGTTCGCTTGTGCCGAGCGAAGAAACCTGTTTCTTTCTAGTTTGGAAATTGCGCGGTTGAGGACCTTTACTGACATTAATATGCCGACGGCCTTCGGCGAGCAATGTCGCTAAAATTAAGGTTATTCCATTGCCTGGCACGTAAAAAGTTGGTGATGCACACTTATATCAACGCTTTGCCGCAGAGTATCTTGCAAATGTTTGTCACAGCCAGGTTAAAGTCTCCGCCACTCTGAACTTCGGTGAGTTTTGACGCAAAGGAACTACGTATGAAGTATGGCGCGATGGTGAGGCGTCAGTGGAATCATTCTATCAAAATATCATGTTGGGTGATGGCAACTGTCCGCTGGCTCGCGATGATGATGGATTGAGCGCCAACAGTGGCCGTTTAACTCACAGGGAACACGTTTCATGACTCCAAAAACACCCCAAATCAGTAGAGGGGAGGTATTCGAAATGAAACCGAAGGTCATCGTAATTAAAGAAAATGAATTATGGTTTCATACAACCCACATTTATATTTTTTCGTAAAACAAATCTGCTGTGTAGGGACATGACTCAGTTTTCTGTTGATATGACTGAATTAGCCTACAACTGTAACTATTCGGTAGTGTTGCAATCAAGGCACACATTTAGGCTACTAGTACTATGCAATTAACCTATTGTTTAGCTAAAAATAGTCACGTGGAGGTTAATACAACCAGAAAATGGTTATTTGATTTGGCCATTGTGCCTCAAATTGTAGTGCTCACATTTTGGAATCGAGGCGTATTATAATGAAATTGAAAATGTGACCCAAGTCACATGAAAGTTACAAGTCGAGCTGAATGAAGTTATTTGGAACTAAAGTTAGATAATTTATGTTTCTTCATATGTTTTTCAAATGTTTATGTTGCTTGATGCCTGTTTTGTGCGTCAAGAAAGCAAAAAAGAGTTTATAAAATAAAGTCTTCAAACAAATGTGATCCTTCAAAATGGAACCAGATTCCAGCAGTGATGATTGAAATCGCTGCAACAATTTAGAGTAAAAATGCTAGAACAACACCAAGTCGGAAAATAACGGAAAAACTTGTCGGCGGACTCGTTACAATTTGCCTAATAAGGCAAAATAGACACTACCTTCCAAGTGACTCAAAGCAAATACTCGCATACTGTACATTTTTAGGTACCATGGATTCTAAATGCAGTGATAAAATTGTAACTGTTGAAACACTAGTTTGAATTTTCAGTTAGTAGTCAGATATCTGACATTTATTGTAACTAGCTTTAATATTTGATCTTTAAAAAAGACGGGTTTGAAATCTCCCAAGGTCACCACCTGATCACTTGTATGAATACTGATTCCTACGTTTGCTAAGACAAACCTCTAAACTATGACTGCGCTAAACTAAGCCATTAACGTGGGATTACCATCAGTGGCGTAACAAGGGGCAGAGGCGGATCCAGCAAGTAAGGTTAGGGGGTACGATTTCAGTAATATTTGGTAGTCCAATCTCATAAAAGTTTCCCTACTGTAAGAAAAATGATGGATACTTCACAACACTGCAATGACAAAACAATCGACGATAAAGTGGCCTTATTAAAAATTAGTTTTTGAAAGTAGTTTGTAAGTTGTAACTCTTTTTTTGGTAATTTTACACAATTTTTTAAAAGTTCTAACTCGTTTCATTTTGTGTTCAGACGACGTAGACTGGTAGCAGCAAATGTAGGAAATGCGGTTGTGGAGCGAGAAAATTGATAAAATGTTTACTTTCCTAAATTTCCGACTCCTTAACATCAAGGGAATGAAATTTGGCTGTTAAAATCAATGGAAATCGTGGTACACAGCAAGAAATCTCTCATTCAACAAAAGTTTCAAAAGAAATTGTACCATTTCAACAGGAATTACTAATTTAGGAGTGTGATGTAGAAAATTATCCAACTGGGTATCAGGAGTCGGAGTCAGACAAAAAATCTGACTCCGACTCCCAGTGTTGTTAGGAATCCGACTTCACCCAAAAACCTCCGACTCCGCAACCCTGGTGCTCATTTAGTGTAAATACGAAATTAACAAACACAGCTTAGAATGATTTATAAATATGTACATTGGCTACAATTGATGATTCAATAAATTGCCTTGGAAGATGAAATTTACCCCAGGCTAAGAACCACTGTTATCGGCCGACAGATTTGTACAGTATGGTGCAAGAAACTACAAAATCACTTTAATGCAATTATGGAATTGCTTTACTGTTTCACCGTTGCGATCGGCTTGCCTGGCGATGCATCAGACTGCAATGAAGATAAAAGGTCGGCAGTTGTAGCGCGCATGCAAAACAAGGTGGTGGTCGAGTGGTACAACAGTGAGAGCTAGGAGTGAGATTTTGGCTATATGGGCCGCACTGAAGTTGCTGTCAGAAAATAAAAATGATGCAATGTGCGTTTTTATAGTGCGGCTTCTGAAAACAAAAAATTTCAACACGGTGCTTTCCTTTTGTCGACATTGCCACCTCACCTGACATAACTGAGCAACGTTTTTCAGGCGGGATATTTTAACTTTGCACAGATGAAAACTTCTGTAGAACTGTGCATCAATAAGCTCTCTGATGCCGCTGCTAAATCCGAGCTTAGAGCTAATTGTGAAAAGTTTGATAGGGAATTAGGAGAACTTAGAACGCCGGATGTTTCGGCTGACTTGTGTGTGTCAAGTGGCATGGCGTTTTGGAAGGGCACCGAAAGAGTGGCAAATTGATCATCCCCACATACAAACTGGGAGACTGGAGAGAAAGAACCAACTACCGGGGCATCTCTTTGCTTAGCCTCCCAGGAAGAGTGTATGCTAAGATGTCGCGCAAATAACTGAACCAAAGCTGGATGATATCCAGTGCGGTTTTCGTCCTGGCCATGGCACTACGGAACAAATTTGCACTCTCCAGCAAATTTTCGAGCAATCCAGGGAGCATGCCAAAGACGTGTACACATGTTTTGTCGACCTCGGGAAAGTCTATGGCCAGGTTCCTCGTGAAAATATTTGGGGGTGTTGCAGGAGTACGGTGTTGACGGATGCCTCTTGCTGGCCGTCAAGTAACTGTATTCTTGCTCAGAAGTTTGTATCCGTGTCAACGGAGTTAAATCACAACCGTTCAGCGTTGGTGTTGGACTCCGATAACGGTGTGTGCTGTCACCACTCCTCTTCATGGTCTATACCAGGGTTCTCCAAACTACAGCTTCACAATTTTCATCCGGCCGCAAAACACATTTTACCGATAACGAAAAAATAATATATTTACGAAAATCTTGGTAAATAGGTAGAATGTAACATATCCCGAAAAAATCACATTACGCAAGATGTTGGCCCTCGAACTGTTGTGCAATAGCCTAAGTGGTCTTTTCCAAAAAACTCGTAGAGTCCTGGTCTATGTGATTTGGGTAGACCCTCACAGACTCGTCGACGACGACGTAACTGTTGTGACAGAACCGTCGCCAGTAAGTTTTCAATAAGGGGGCTTTGCCTTCTTGCAGGGGGGCTTTAGGTTTGTGCGTGGGGGCTTGACACTCTAAAAATTAACAAAAACTCAACTGATTTATAGTGTTTCATGTTTCGATTTTGGGGGGCTTGGAGATTTGTTTGGGAGGGGCTAACGCCCCAATCCCCCCAATCCCCGTGGCGACGGCATTGTGCTGGGAACTGCTGGATGAGCAGTTCGCTTTTTGCGGATGATTTGGTACTGTATGCGTGGAACTTCTCAACAGGGACAACAGCACGCTTTTGATCGATTTTCTGCTACGTGCGACCAAGCAGGAACGAAAATCAGCACTAAAAAGATTGAGGCATTGTGTTCCTTAAGACGCCCAAAGCGGTGTATTCTGCGAGTGAACGGAAATGCAATGCAGCAGGTGTAGACGTTCAAGTAGCTTGGGGTGGTATTCACGAGTGACGGAAGTCGGAACATAGAGATTGATACACGGAGTGGTAATGCAAACTTAGTTCTGCGTGAGTTTTATTGCTCCGTGGTGACGAAACCGGATCTTTCAAAGACCGCAAAGCTTTCAGTTTTTAAATCGGTCTTTGTTCCGATCCTCACCTGTGGTCATGAATCTTAGGTGACGACTGAAAGAATACTGTCAAAAGGACAAACGGCAGAGATGGAATATTTGCAAAGAGTTCTCGGTGTGACACTTCGTAACAAAGAGCACAGGTCTGAAATCCGTAAAGCCCGGAATGTCAAGCCACGTCTCCGAATCGAGAGATCCCAACTACGTTGGTTCGGCCATGTGTCCAGAATGCGGCAGGAAAGACTGGCGAGGCATGTCCTTCAGGCTACACCCACGGGAAAGCGGCCCAGAGGTCGTCCAAGAACCAGGTAACCTGACTACATCACTGACCTTAGTTGATCCCATCTTGGTGTGGACCCAGGGAAACTGAGATTGCTGTTGATCGTGAGGCATATTAGGTCCTCCTAAGATTGCTGCCCCTGCGACTCTCCCCAAAGAAAAGTGGGCACGAAAATGAGTGAATGAATATGTAGACCTACATTGGAACTTTCTATTTATAAAATTGTCTTTAGTTTGTTTGCCAAACGTAAATGCCGAATTCAAGTAATAAGCGTATTTGGACGGAAATTTGCGATTTTGTGAAAATCAGTTAAGTGTCAGACATAGAAGGGAAAATGGTGTTGACACCCTCAAGCTCCACCACGACACCATTTTAATAACCTTAAAAGAAACACTGGTCTTGCCATAAGCGAAACACGCACTAATTCCTAACATAAAAAGATTCAGACAAATAGACAACGAGCAATATAATTTTCACACAGATCCCTGCATAGTCTACGTTAGAATTTTACGTTATCATCACCTCAATGTAACTTAATCCTTCGATTATCATGTCGACTGTCAAATTCATCAACTAAATCATCTCAATCTATTTTACAGCTCGTACCTATCAACTGGGTCTTCCACTGGTCATGGAATTTTTGGGAAATGTTTTCACTAACTTCATTTTTGAAAATTTTTTCTCGCATGAAACGCTGGTGACGGGAAGAGTTACAGCTACCAGTAACAATCAAATGCAGCTATAGCTGTAAATATAAAAAATTGTTCGAGCGATATAGGCAGCTTCGACTCCTTCCGAAGTCAATTCTTTGCCAAAGTTATTTCATGTTTTAAATCATTTTTACCAAATAAATATGATTTGCGAATTCTTGCAAGTGTTTTTCTGGTAGGTATTTTTCACCTCGGGGCAATGAGATGAATACGCCAGAGAATTGCTTCTGAATCATTACAGAAAATTCGTACAAAATTCTGTGAGGTTACAGGACATGTGTAGGTAGAGTTAAAACCGTAGTCACGAACCACTTGTAGCCAGGGGCGCACGCAGGAATTTTTTTAAAGGGGGGGCTGAAATTTTGAGAAAAATATTTTGCTCTCACTAAAGTAGAGGCTACCTTATTTACTATAGCATTCATATCATATATGCTATTTCAATTTTAACACATCAACACTTTTCTTTACCAGGTCCAGCCGCGACGTCTGTTTTTCTTTGCCCGTTTTCCCGTGTTACCGTGATTTTGTTAATCTGTTAAAGTACGGTGCGATGTAGTGTGGCACTTCTCTGCAAAATTTTGACATTGTTTATGGAAGTTTGTAACATGCTCAGTATCCCGAGATATTGTTTTTGAAAGCACTCTTATGTTATATAGTAGCATTACCAGTGATGTGATGGAGTCTCGAGACTTGGTCTCGGTCTCGACACTCGTCTCGAGAACCATATTTGCGAGTCTCGGTCTCGAAGGTTTCAGGTCTCGAGACTTTGAATATTGCAAAGAAATGGTTGGTTAAAATTTCTGCAACTCAAATATTTTGTTTGTTGTATTTGCAGGTAAGAAACAACCAAAACATGTCGGAAAAATGCCAGAAACTTGAAAAAAAATCAAGTCAGAATCACGGGCGTCCGTAGAAACTTTTCCAGGGGGCAAGCTCGATACTTTGCTTATCCTCTCCATGTTGCTGACGATACAATGCAAATGCACGTTCACAAAACGCTTTGCCCTTTCTACACCATAACGAAAATGCCCCCTGATACGGAGGGGGCCAAGGGGGGCACAATTCTCCGGGTGCCGAATCACTATGGGGCGCCATAAAGTCCCAACAATGTCCGAAACATCTCAGGTTCAAACATAGGGGCGCCAAACCTGCTTCTTGCCCCGGGCGGCATCTAACCCCGTTACGCCCCTGCTGCTACGGCAGCAGTCGCAAAAATCGCGCTTCGTTGGCGCAGCAATGCTTCTTTTTCATTCGTCTTTCTTTTCACATTGCACAGTACAAAACCACGAAGCTTACCACTATTAGCAGTCACTGTCTCGCAGCATCTTCTGCCAAAGATGTCTGCGTTCAACAGTCACATGCGGCAAAACGCCTACGACCGTAACTGAACCTTTGAAGATTTGTTGCCATTTTATTGTTACGCAATAAAGACTAACGGTCAAACAATCCGCTCAGAAGCTTTGCAACCTGCATCTGCATGCGAGTAGCGAAAATGAATAAACTGCAAGCTCACCACTTCATGACACTAGAACAGCGAACCTACCTCTTGTGTAGTGTGTCATACATGCAAGTAAAGTGCTATTGCAAGAACTAAACTAATTAATCGAAATTGAACTGCTGTTTTCAAATTTTCCAAACGTTTTTGGTTTGAGACCAAATTTCTAGGGGACAAACGCCCGTTTTCCCTCTTTGCAGACGCCCATGGTGACAGATTCACTTGTGCTTATTTTCACACAGCACAAAATGCGTGGCTTGCCGCTATCACCAGCCACTGTCTTGCTGCATTACCCGCCACGATGTCTGCGTTCAATAGCACTGCTGCTACAAGCTCCTCTACAAAATCAGTCGATTCACAAAACAATTCACTAGATCTGAAACAAATTCACTAGATTCAAAAATTTTGTCGAAGTTTGCAGTTTTGCTTGAAATGATTTAGTTATTTACTTTATCACCCTAAAACCTTTGCATCATTTACAAGTTTGTTAAAACAGATCATGCTGAAGCCTGGAAAATGTCATACCAACAATCATCAGGAGCTGAAAACGACACCACACACGGTGTATTTTAGACCAATCTGCCTAACATTTGTATAATTATTTCTTCTGCAGCGTTTCTGCAACGAAATGAAAATACCGTCATGGTCAATATTGCAGTGATAAACTGTGCGAAAGTGAAAAATATTAGAAGCTCAAATTAAAAACACTTGTATGTTCTGTTGGTGCAAATCTCCAAACAACCATTCACGTAATTAATTGTTTACGAATTCAAAACGCCTGAAAAGTTCGAAAAAAGACAACCGATTTTCTTCAAAATATACTTTGCAAAAACTCACTAGATTACATTGAAAAATCACTAGATCATTAGGGCAGTCTAAAAATTACTATGCGTGGCACCAGTGTTCAAACGCAACAAGAGGTGAAACGCCTTCTATCGGAACTTGAAGCGAACCTTTGTGGCAGACACTTTATGGTCTGCACATATTCTTTAAGAAAACTCCCATTTGCTGGGAATCAATAATGCAGAATGACCTTCTCTCACTTTGAGAAATCTTCCATTTGCTGGGAATCAACGATGTAAAGTGACACTCTCTCACTTTGAGAAATCTGCTCATTGCTAGAAACAATGTACAAGCCACTCTCTCATATCAAAGTTAAGGA
>Ga0210059_1001017_pt1 | contig 40498 bp, 25 predicted proteins | sample Ectturendosymbi2_FD_188042 | JGI IMG/M metagenome (GOLD analysis project Ga0210059, IMG submission 188042) | Ecteinascidia turbinata endosymbiont from Florida, USA - Sample 2 (SPAdes) (version 2) | ecosystem: Host-associated > Tunicates > Ascidians > Unclassified | place: Key West, Florida... | reverse complement strand
CCCACCGAAAACCCCGAACCCAAATCTAAAATGTTTTTTTTTTCAGTGCAAACTAGAAGACTTCATGAGTCTTTTGAGGGCTCGTATAGCTCGCTAGCATCTTCTAGCGCAGAGTCATCGCGAGCTACAGTAGACGCCAGTGGGAGACTCATGCATTTTCTGATTTTTCTGAATTTGGGGGTAAAATGTTTTTTTGGGCCATAACTTTGGTTCCAGACATGCTAGAAGGTCAAGCAAGGGCTCTATCAACGTGGGAGATCATCTAGTTTCCAACAATAGTTTGAGCCAAAATTTTGGCCCATGGGATTGGCGTCCAGGGCCCGTCAAAATTGGTCAAAAAACCGAAAGCGCCCTCACTTTGCGAGCCTCTCCCAAGCGAACCCCTCACCCGAATCAAAACATTTTTTTAAAATAGAACCAAGAAGTCTTCCCGCATCTTTAGAGGGTTTGAACAACTCTCTAGCTATTGTGGCTGGCGAGTTATAACCAAAAAAACGAGAGCCACTGTAGTGGCTCTGGTGGGCGGTAAAGGGTTAAACACACTGCTGACGATTGTTCATATTCAACGACATTCACAAGCCTGTGTTGGACTTGATAGGGTAAATCACATAAACTTAATCTTCAAAAAAAAGAAAATCACCATGCAAGATAAACATTTGTGTTTTTCCCCCTAGTTTTTCCTTGGCCCCGCAGTGCCCCCACCCCACTTTTTAAATTCCAGAATCGCCGCTTACTCCCTACATATACTAGTGATAAATCAGTTCCTAAGCAAGATTTTCGCGGTTTAATCATGCACTTCGATTTCCATCCCGCTTTGTTGCAAATGAAGGTCCTCAAACACACCAAGAAAATTTGCAGACTAGCGCTTAGTGTAATGTACCTTGGCGTTTACCGAAAAAAAAAGCAAATCACACTCCAATAAAATTGATACTTATGAAATTTTGAAAGAGTGTTTGTTTCGTTTGATCTAGATCTTTGCAAATCTTGACCAACGTCTAGTACCTGTGTCTCTGCGCCCATGCTGTTTTCGAGCTATATATGGTTTATGCTGTAGTGACTGTGTTACATTTATACGAAGCATGCAAGTTGCAATCAGCTATTAAAGCATTACAAAAATTGTCCTTCAAAGAAAACAACTTCTCGATAGCTCTTTGCTCTTCAATGCGATCACACGAGTGTTACAGCCATAGAAGCAACAAGACAGCAAATATTAAGCTGGCTTAATGAAAAAGCATGTGTCCATTGATCAGCGAAATAATACTGACACATTTTTTCACTTTGACAATCGCATTTTAATATTTTTGGAAAAGACGGTACAACCACCAAGTAATCATGGTCACAAGATTGAATACAAAATATGTTATTTTGTGTGTTAGTACGTTGTGCAACTAAACCAGAGTTGGGTGAAAGCGAAAACTATACGTATGTGCGCTATAGAAAAACAGAGAGCAATGGCTCAGAAAGGATAGGTTGTTTCTTGGGAAAACTCGCTCCTATTGTATATGTCATTGGAGTTGCTTGTATACAAAAAAATAGCTTACTAATTGCACAGATCACTTCAGAAGGAATTCCCTTTCTTTGTATCTCGCATTTAAACAGTAATTTCTTATGTTCAGCTGTTTTTTACTCTCTGCATCAATAGTTACAGACCAACGTAACAAAAATTAGCAAAGTTATGTCATAAAACCAGCTCAAGAATAGGCGCAGCGGCATAATACTTCGGATGTACATACTGTGATTAGCTTTGTATAGCAGCAGCAGCTCTCAGTACGAAACACGACAGCCGGTTAGTAATACTTTCAACAAACGTGCTCTGGGTTCACAAAAATGAGCTGCAATAGAAATTTTAATACAAGCAGAACAACAGTACAACCGTCTTGGACTTAGTTGTAGGAAAAGCTTATTCCATTTAAGTGCAGTTTAGAATGTCGCAAATCAATTAGTCATGTTCATGGAGCTTCATAGATTGTTCCGGCAAGTGATTTTCACTATTCAGATAATCCTGGCGGAGTCTTTCTGATTACATTGATGTTTCAATGCATGCAGGAGCAGCACTAACCAAACTTTTCCTTTGCAGCGTCATTTTGACAAGCAGCAATCACAATTCGGTGACGTAGGTAGAACTTCGTGGAAAACAGGAACTTGATTACTTTGCTATTCGCTGTTTCCTCTTGAAAGCGAATAGAACAATTTAGAAGAAAAGCACTGTAAAATAAACAATCAAACATATCGTCGTTTGTCTGTACATAAATTGGAGATAATCACCCAATTTGTTATTCTCGTGAAATGATTCTATTTATTTTTGTTGCATGATCAGGGAGGTTATGACGACCATGTTTGCTATTGAGTAATCTCAGATCTTAAAACCACAAGAAAATTATCTTTGATAAACTTTAGACACAGGAGAAACCCCAACATGCTTTTTTCAACGTAGTTGGCAAATACTTTTTTATAGTCTCAAGAAAATTGTTATTTCCAATCTTGTGCGCATCCAGCCTGTTTCGATTTTTTGCGATTCTACAATGCATAAATCGAAGCAAGCAAGAATTCTTTTGGCTTTGGTACAAGATCTTATAATTTTTTTTCTTGTTTCTCATCGAAAAAGGTTTTGTGGATTGTATTTGTCAAAAGTGCGATGTTTTCTAGTATCATTCTTACCAATCAAACAAATATTATAAATTACACTTGTCGAAGTCAGTGGAGTTATATACGGTATTAAAAGTATCCCAATGCAGCTAAAGGACTTGAAAGTCAACTTACTGATAACGCCAGCCATCAGAACACGGCCAGTCGTCCCCTTGAAGAAAGGAGAAAATTAGGAATGGTTGCGTGTTTTACATAAACTTAAAGGCAAGCAGCGAAAGGAAAAGGACTTGCTGAATTTCTTTTTTTGACGTGTGTGCTTAAAATGAATCAATCGTGATAAAAAAAAACTTTCTAACTTGGCAAGGAGCACTAACTTTTGCACTGAAATGAAAAATAAATCTAATATCTTATTTTCCCACAGATGACTTGATCTTTTAAATTTGTGAATTTATACGAGTCAGTTTTAAAAAAATTCACACATACCATTCAAACTACATACCTTCCACAACCTTGTCTTCTGTTTTTCTTTTGAAATCGTTTACGTCATTTCTTGAAATCAAATTTCCACGCAAACTTAAAACATCCTGTAGACAAAGCTTTAATCCTTTAAAAGTTTTTTTAAGCCACTAGTAATGAATTTTTGTTCATTGTTTTCCAAAGTGCAAGCCACGACTGAACCCCATAAATGCTAAATGAATTTCGATATTGACCCGCAAAAGTGTGAGGCTAAACAAGAAAAACAGATTTTTTTAGATATTCTTGTTCAATCCATTTCAAAACATAACACTGTTTTAATGCTTCACTCTCCCGTTGGTTTTTCAGAATTATTAAGCAAACGTCATTAAGTCATACCATTGTTCCATTCATGACAGCCAATCCGGCTACCAATTCCTCGAGGCTACTGGTTGTTAAGCAGCAATGACCAAGGTCAAGCTTTCTAACTTGCTTAGAAGTCAACAACTTTTGAAGGAGATACGATCCGTCACTTCCAATGACGTTGCCGCGAAAATTCACCTCTTCAATCTATAGTAATGAAGTATGGTACTGTTTGATTAGTACTGTTTTATATGTGATTAAAATTCTTTTTTCAGATTTTGATTTGTTTGCACTGCAAGTAGTTAATGCAGTTATAAGAAATATACTTAAGATTACTGTTCTGTGACTTCTTGCGTTATATGTCATTCGCGGTATTCATTTTTTAAAGGACTGTAATATGCGTTGAGCTCTTTCAAACACTTCAATGTTTTCCCTTGAGGTGCATTCACAAACTAAAACACCAAAAGACAAAACGCAAGAATGTGAACAAAACTGAAAGGTTTTTTCTGGTACTCGTATATAAAACAATAATTCTGGTGTTAGCATTTCACCTTAGGGCTTAGGCAATTCGTTCCATAACTTGCTAATTAACTATACATGGTCGATGCTGCTGCATTAGCCAGTGGCGTAGCTGGAGTGTGGGGTGCCCGGGGCGGTCCTTCAGTTTGGCGCACCCAAGCCCATGAAAATACATCTTGCACAGTGACTGGCTCTTAAAGCTTTGTATATATGTTGACTAGTTCTGCACCATTATAATATCACAGTGCTCTCACATGCTCAAATATGGTACGCTTTAAATACACACCAAAAAACTCAAACGCTGCAAGTAACAGTTAAACAAAAAGCAAAAATTATATATAGGTAAAAATAGTAAAAAGTGTAAAAAATTAGGACCATCTTTATTTCTGAAACGAAAACTACAATTTTCTACCCAGCAACTTTTCTTGCCTTTTTGTTGGCAAATTCTTCAATGGCAATGTCAAAATTTATTTTATCTGTCAACTGTTGCTCTATAGACAGTGTGGCAAGATTTCTCAACCGCAAGGTGATCATACTAGATCTTAAGTCGGAGGTTTTCAACCTATGGGCCATGGCCCAGTAGTGGGCCATGACGCTGTTTTCAGTGGGCCACAGAGCTTTTCTACCATAAACTCAATTTCTACCATAAACTCAAAATTGCGTGTTACAACTTTTCTTTCTTTATCTTGGTGAAACTTACAACCGTACATTACCATTTCTTACTAATTTAGTGGGCCATGAGCAAAAAAAGGTTGCAAACCCCTGTCTTAAGTAATTCTTGAACAGTTTTAGTTTCGAAAAACTCCTCTCACAGGTAGCAACACTAACGGCAATTGTGAGGAAAATCCGCAGCATTATTACGATATTTGGAACAGAGTTCCCAAGTTTTCCAGGGCTATACTTTTGAATAAACTGCAAAAGTTCAAGGGGGCTTCTTTCTATACTGTGAACTGTGCATGGGCAACATCGTACAACTGTGATGAAACAATAACGTTCTTTAATTGTACAACAATGAACAAGCGACGCAGCAACCATCAATATTTCTTTTCCGGCTATTAACGGCACTCAACCTCCTGTACAACTAACTAGCCTACTTGGAGTCTGAATGCAGCACGGTGATCTAAAACTTTTTATAATGACGCATCAACATACTGAAGCAAGATATAATTTCTCCTGAAAAAACGAGGAACCCTTAAAACTCACGTAACCCCACTACATGTTTTGCGGAACACTAGGGTTCCACAGAACCCTTGTTGAAGAATACTGAGCTAGATTATATTTTTCCACACACACGGAAATCCATTTTGACGAGCACAAATCCAACTACACATTTATTAGATTTATACAGAAATGTTGTTTAGACCCAACAATGCGATTTTACCCCCAGGTACAAAACTTAAGAGCACTTACAAAAGCTTAGAGCTCACCACAGCCACACGTTTGCCCACAGTCATCCACCATACTCCTACTAAGTTCTATAACGTCATATGAGGACTACGATCAAACGTCAACAATGACCCAACACTCGATCAACCAACCATGTAGTGGATCATTCAAATTTGACATCAAGTGAGTCGATAAGCGTGTTGAGAACCGTGTTGCAGCTTCATGCAAAAAAAGCCTATTGATACAACATCTTTGATACACGATTGCTTATTGTTTGGCTAAGATAACAATCGCAATACACATACCATAGTTTAAATTACTCAAAATCAGAAGCGTTCTTCAGCTGCGAGTAGTGTCCCGACATTGAAACCACTTATTTCAATACAGCCTTTGCAGGTTTATAGCCTACAGTAGCATAGCCCATATTGCCGCCCCCCATAAAAGTGCCGCCAGGGGCGTACCGCCCCCCTTAGCTACGCCACTGGCACTAGCATCGAAAGCTTATCTTGTTCTGCTGAGATCAAATGACAGCTTTCTTCAGTAATTCAGTTATGTTGTTCCGGGGCGATAGGAACTAGTATGACGATCGCACGGTATTTCCAAACACTTGCTTATAATTCGTGTTGCATTCAAGTGTGACTAATGCAAGCTTTAGAAGATGAGGTTGTGTCTCATTTTCATGCTTGGGTTTCCCCTATTACTGGGGTAAATTCAATTCCTTGAAACATCTGCTGATTTGATTGGTTTCGTGTCTTTGTACTGCTTTTTATCCTAAATTTCAATTTGAAGTGACCTGCTAGTGCTTAGACGAAACATGACGATCATTCTATTTCCCTAAAAGCACAGTCTATCGAAAGGAATCCTTTCCCAGCAAGAATCAGACACTAACATTGTACAGAGTATATATTTCGCCTACGAGGTAGGCATCATAAGCCCTGCGAAGTGCATGAAGTATAAATTAAAATCTAAAAAAACATAAACAGTAAAACTACCAATTAAGAGAATCTAATTGAAAAATTGCAACCCCATAAAAAGCTAAGATTATCTGTTACGGGGTAGAATTTTTAAGTTTATTCGACTGTTGCAGCAGATCAGTGTTTGGACTTAAATAGTAGGAACAGGGCTGTCGCCCGGAGACTGATGTTGCTTGCATTCAGCATATGAGGTAAGCCTATGTGCTTTTCACTGCATCACCGAGAATGTTGAGACGCACGCTGTTTTTGTAGCGTACGGCAGCTAACCAGCTACACACACCCAGTTACCTCTGTGTTGCTCATGTGGAGAAGACCTTCCACCAACAGTGTAAACTGTGACTGCGTCAAAGCGCAATCCCACGCAGTGAAATGCATTACCGGTCGTTTACGTAGCAAACCTTTGAGCAAATTGCAGCCTTCAACACCAAGGTTCAGGTGGTTTCGGAAAGACAATTTGTTGTTCTGAAACAACATGCAATAAAATATTTAACTTAGGAACAAGTCTTACTAGGTGCAAACGACTCCAATGTAATCAAGTAGATATCAATCACGTTGTTGCAAACTTTGTTTTGCGGATGCATTACCAAACACAATAGGTCTTCCGAAATTTCCAAGCATTGAAACAGCCATTTCAGATTCTGACAACATTTGTAATTGGTCAGTTAATATTCACTGAGACGCACTTTTAGGCTCACGAAAGACAAACATTTGTTTAGTATTAGGGTCGTTTGACCGGTCACGAATTGAGAAAGGTTATTGGTTGTCATATTTAGATAGACTTATCAGCTCCCATATAAACTTTGTAGGCAAATAACCTAAATGAGAACAAGCGCTGAAAAATCAAGTATTAGCTGGAGAAATTCAAGTTAATCGGCTGTTGATCCATTTCCAAATACGAAGCGAAATTGTTGGACATGTGGCTTTGACTGGCAGAGGCACATCTTGCAAACCGGAAACAGTAACGGTTAAGAGTGGACCTACGTAGCTTTATTCGAAATGCTTCATCATTTCAGCTTCCGTTAACAATTTGACGCACCGAAGGCATTGCGGTATAGGCCCATCCCTAGCACAGGGGTCTTACAACCTGTGTTGGGTAGTTAAAGTTTGAGAAAATGCGCAGGACGGGAAACACTTTGCTGTTTTTCAACAACTTGCACGTTTTACTAAACGCATCGTAATAATACGAAGAACACATGTGATCAATCTCACAAAATGTTGCTGCAAGACGAAGTTCCAGTATCTTCCAATAACTTTGCTGCAGTAGATAATATTCATATCCACAAAGCATTATCCACGCATTTTTGTTACTCAAACCACAAAATACCAGAAATTCAATGAAAAATAAAATGAGAGAAACAAACGAGAAAGTGTTCGGAGTTCTGCAAATTGGTGTGAACGATTGAGACACAAAGGGACCGCCAAAGACCTTACGGATGAACTACTCAGGCAACCCCGGTGAAGCCTAAATCAGTAATAAAGTGAAGATGAAATCTGCCTGTGCAAGAAATTTGGCACTTTCAGCCAATCGTTTGTTTGAAACATATTACAACTGAAATGCCACAGCAAGCACAGCTTGTTGCAGCTGGGTCAAGCAGGACTGCTTTTGCAGGTTGACCTGCGTTGTTGAGAGATGAGGCTTACACAAATGAGTGTTGATGTAGCATCGGCCACAGCAATTCATGGCTTTTACGAACAGCTATTGACCCAGAAATATTAAAGAAATTCCATCATCAAGTTAGTTTTATGGACTTTTGGCTCTAACATGTGTTAAGTTATAACCTAGTCGTAGCAACCTTGTCATAAAATTCTTCACGGTACTATCGCTGGTTTGCTATGTTGCGACTATATATGGCCACAATTTAAAAATATCGGTCATAGTATTACTGTAAATGGCACTTGGAGGCTACAGTCGGCTAAAAGAGAATGGACTGAAGACAGACCAGTTGTTGGCTTTAGTAGTCGGAGCAGCCTACAGTATGAAGCAAGTGGCTTTTCTACCAAAGGAAACACGTCAACAACGAGGATTTGCGAAAGCCAGTCAGATGTTAAGCTTTATCGCACTCTTACTGAGAGTTCAGTCCAAATCCCAATTGCAAATATCCTTGATCATTTTTTGGACTGCTCTGTCTTTGCCTGTATCAGATGTTGTTCCAAAGCAAAATCCGGAACACACAAACGCTGTAGCAGTGGTCACCAACTTTGTTTTAACTGAGAGCTACTGCTGAGATACCGGCTAATGCGAAGGGCCGCCAGTGTGATACATACACACAAATAAAAAATTTGTTCATTTTACCATTGATGATGTTATTACCAGTGGTGGAGGAACCCTTTTCAAAGTGGGAGAGCACAAGTGCACGTTAAAACAAATATGGAAAATTTTTGTAGCTTGAATAGGCAATTGTGACGTCACAAGCATTAAAATATGACGTCATTGGCTTTTGTCAACAGCAACATGCAATTGTATGCAATGTTTTATAAGCGCTCAACCACCCCTATCTACACTACACCCTATCTATCTACGCTACACTGACTTGAGCACACAAATGTAACTAGTTCTTACTGCAGTCTTACACAAAATTCATTCACAAATAAGCACACAAAGACAACATGCACAAAGCTAGGGGAGCGTTCACATATTACGTCATCAGACAGATAGGGGTGAGAGGGGCTTTCAAAATGAAGATGGGGTACAAAATAGATATCTAAAATTCTCAAAACTTATTTAAGGAAAATTCGAAATTTAAAAGTGTGAGGACCAGGCTCCCCATAAAAAGTAAACCCATGCGGCTCTCCCGGTTCCTTCACCCCTGGTTATTATTAGTAATTATTATAATTAATGATATTCACCTACGTGAAGACACTGATTATGTTCATGCTATTTTTATAACAGACCAGCGAGCGATCCACGTGGTCCTTGCGGGCAACCTGGAGTCCGCCGCGGGCATCATGTTGGTGTCCCCTACGCTAGAGAATCCCTTCAAGGCGCAGGATTTAACAGCAACTCGATGTTGTGAAGTAGCGTTCTTTGCCAGCGATTATGACAAACAATGTGATTTATAAGGTGAATTGTCTGATAGTCGAATAAATTTACTTCCAGGGTAGACGCAACCTATTGCTAAAACCTGATATCAAGTACCACTACGCCTGGATTCCACTAGGATTATTTATCCCCAGCAGGGGCGTAACGAGGGGGGCAGGGGGGCACAATTTCTCAGGCGCCGAATCACTATGGGGACGCCGAATGACTGCAGAAGGCACCAAAAGGTGTCAAAATTGTCACAAGTACTTTCTTCAATACAGTACATTTGCTTCCGAAACACCTCAGGTTCGAACATGGGGGCGCCAAACTTGCTTCTTGCCCTGGGCGCCATCTAACCTCGTTACGCCCCTGATCCCCAGGAATGCTACAGTTAAGGTTGCCAGATCACTTGAAATTTTTTCAAGGACATTTTTTCGTTTTGTAAGTATTGAAATTTTACTTCATGCCTACTTTGAATATATTTTAAATATAGTGGTGTAGCACATTTTTTTAAACAGAAATTGCTGAATAACAATGGGTACTTTTTACTGAAAACTTGTTTAAAGATGGAACAAATCTACACGTCATTCTGTTCAACTACATTGTTTAATCTTGGTTCTTGAATATTCAATGTAACCAATAGTTCAATAATGAACAATTTCACTTCTGTTCAAGAACGTTCAAGGATACCGGAAAATCCTCAAGGACAACAAAATGTTTTTCAAGGATCAAGGACATAATCAGTTTGATAGCAAATTCAAGGAAAGTCCTTGGCGCTCAAGGACGTTTAGCAACCTTAACTACAATACAGTAGATGATCGCGTATGATTTTATGAACTTAAAACAACCGGGACACACTGAAAGCTATTGTACACAACAGAACTTGGTAACTAAAAATGCTTTTCTCTGCAAACCCTAATCTAACAACGCTTCGCATTCACTTTCGATCCAGTGAGTTCTTTAAAATGACATAGTAAAGCCTAAAACCACCTCTTTCGACTTACCCACGCCCCTCTATTTGATCTGTAAAGGTGTTCGCGTATAAAGATCAGATCAAAACCACAAGCAGTGTCTTGTAAAATGGGAGGCTGAAGCTTTGTTTTGGAGACGTCTAGCTGCCCAAGCCCCAATCCTTGGTGACGGATCTGCCATGGCATTTGGAAGAGTTTGTTGACAGACCCAAATGCTATTTTTGACTTCAGTGATTTGTTCTCTTCGTCATTGTCATCGTTTCGCTTAGAAGACACTTTGATCAATATATCTACCCTTCCATTACCCGCATGTAAAATATACTACTGCTCAATAAGTAGGCTACAGTATTTAAAAGTCGCCTTTGCTTCACATTTGAAGCACAGTTTTTAGGCAATAGAAAACCTTGTAAAAATTACTACAAATGTTTATTCAACTCAAAACACGAGGTAGTTGTTTTTGCATTTTTAATATTTTCCTTGAACTAAAATACGTACCAATCCCAAAAGAAGATTTTTAATCTGAAGAAGCTCGTCTTCTCCTAGGGTGCAGTCGGCAAAGGCCACCTCTTTCAGGTTTTTGATCTTTATCAAGTCAAGCAGCAGATTGACTGCACGGTCTCCAAGTCTGAAACAGCTCTCCAAGCGAAGAACTTCAATCTGCATTTCAAGTGAGGTTAAGACAAACGAACGAATTTAACAGATCCTCAAAGCTACTTGAGATGATTTTTGCGCATACAAACTAAGGACAACTTGTCAGCCCAGATAACCATTGCACTTCATACTGCAGAGCACAGAGCGACAAGTGCGATGCAGATATTTTACCACTACTTTATCGTTTAACAAAAAAGCTAACAATGCTTATTTGCTTAAAAAGTAGGTGAATTGTTCTTGTGTTTGGAGGTTTTGCGAGTGATATTTGTTCGAGCTTGTCTTTCCCAGCCATTGCGCTATACACACGAATGACGCAATTAATTCGATTGAAGCTAAAAAATTGGACACACGAAACTCCACCGTTCAAGACAAACAATAACCTATTTTGAATTTTGATATGAACTATTATAACACTTGGGGATGGACAGCGCTTTTTTATAAAAAAAATCATAGGTAATCGCAAGGATTTTTTAAGAAAAATGTTAGGTACCTGGAATGGACGATTTCTCTGATTCTAGGGACCCAATTTTCTCTGATTCTAGGACCCCGATTTTTAATTCTAGGGACCCGAATCGGGTCCCTAAAACACCTTAAAAAACCCTGGGTAATCGTAACGCACCAATTTTTACGCTCACGAGTTATTGCCATCAATTGCAACTGACCTCTTGAGAATAAGCCTTTAGCAAATCGTTCACAACCTGTTGTTGAACAGTAGTCCTGAACGGTTTTTGCAACTTGTTCACTTTGAGCATTTTTGAGAAATACACGATAAACTGCTGCTGGACTATGCTGCAGTGAATCTCTATGTAGATCAACAGACCTACAGTCGCACCTTCGATGTGTGAATCTGGTATTATCTTTCAAAACATAGCATTCTCCCGTCCTGCGAAACGAAAACAATTTCAGCAGCTACATGGCCTGTGATATCATTACAAGTCAGGAAAGGTGCGTGACGAATCGACATGAATCGACGTGCTGCTTCACTGGTGTTGATGAGCTGTATATGGTGTAGGAAGCTTCGCCACGCCCCATTGTTACAACTGGAATTAATACAGAGGCCAGGACCCACAGGTGAAGCTTGTAACCAGTGTGCGTAAACGTTTCCGCAATCAAGCCCTCAATTAGCCTGCTAGCAGGCGCTGTGAAGTTTTAACACGCAATGTCATACCACTCAAAATTAAACAACACAAACCTCACCGGCGGCGAAACAAAACCTTAAGACAGTGTTTCCCAACCTTTTGTGGCTTGCGGCACTCTACAAAAGAGAAATATACAGTAATTTGCGGCACCCGTAGCGAACCCATAACAATTTACTTTAAGGTTTGACGACAGTTTGAAATGGATTTTTTAATGATATATTGAAAAATATATTAGCTTGCGGCACCCCTGGGTATTCAAAATGTCACCTAGGGCTCCGCGGCACCCCGGCTGGGAACTACTGCCTTAAGAACTATAGTCAACCTCAAAAATATTGAAAATTTGTGGCTTAGTTAGTCGTTTGATTTTTTGTAAGCTTTTGATCGATACTTTCAAAAATTTCAACTTTTGTTGACCTTCCGCCAATTATACTATATTTTGCCCATCATCACAGCAAAAGTTTAAACTTTTATGAGCACTTTCTATGAGGCCTATCCTTTATAAGGATGATCTGGCGGTGCATATACACCAATATGTGACGAAATGAGTCAAATGAATTTGCAATGTGTGGTGCGTATTGTTGGCACAATCACGACAACGTGTCGTGCTTAATCTTAGCCCCCCAAACAAAGCTCCAAGCCACCCCAAATTGAATATGAAACACTATAAATCAATGGAGTTTTATTCAATTTTAGAATGTCAAGCTCCCTACATAAACGCAAAGCCCCCCAATTGAAGACTTCCTGGCGACGGTTCCGATCCTGCTTATTGTTCGGCGGAAGTTTCAGAGTTTCAGAAACGCTGGTCTAGATTGACTGGCAGAGATAAACATGGATTTAGATTTCGGAGATGTAGTCGCGGCCAAACCTTCGAGACGGAGACCTTGTTAAAACTTCGAGACCGAGACTTCATCAAAAAACCCGAGGCCCAAGACTTCAAATTCGAAACCGAGAATCGAGACTTGAAAAATGTGTGAATTATGCCGAACGTTTTCCAAAAAATATTCAAAAAATATCATCACCACTTCGAATTTCAAATTTTTTCGATTTTCTGGCATTTTCGTACATGCTTTTGTTGTTCTTTACCTGCAGATACAGCAGACAAGAACGCTGATTTACAGAGTTTTTCCCAAGCCATGTCGTTGCAGTATTCAAAGTCTCAAGGCAGTAGGCTTGTAACCGAGACCTGTAGCCTTCGAGACCGAGACTAAATCTGAAACCTTTGAGACCGAGACTCGCAAAAATGGGTTTCGAGACGAGTCTCGAGAATGAGACCAAATCTCGAGACCCCATCACTGTTAGATTTAATCCTGTCGGATTTTAATACTTTAATAGATTTGGATTTTATAATTGCTGCTTAACCGGATTTTGATTTGATAATTTTGCTTTGAACTTCTGTGCAACTTTCAATTCAGTTTCGGGACGACAGATTACTGTATTTAATCTGTTAGATTTAGTTTAGCGGAGTTTCTCACATCCCCCGGATTGTACATGGCGTTTGTTTAAATATGGAGCCTTGACTATATCATCAGTGATACAATTCTACTCTCTTATGTATCATGTCATCAAAGCTGCACTATTGGTGTGACTTTCAATGATCCAGTCCCTTTTCTCCTACAGCAGGGTCTCCAAACTTTTCTCTGCGAGGGCCACATAAGCTATTACACAACGGTTCGAGGGCCGGACATCTTACGTAATGTGATTGTTTCGGTACATGTTACATTCTACCAAATCAATAAGGTTTTTGTAAATATATTAATTTTTCATTATTAATAAAATGTCTTCAATTGTGGTACCGTATTTCGGATACCACTGTCCTAGAGCAATTGCTATGGAATGAAGATGGTCAGTGCAAAGTTTTGTTGTCACAATTCAAGCAGCAAACTTCAACAACGATTGATCGTCGAATACGGTTTCTGAAACACAACAGAAACAAACTAAGCCTTCTACCAGGCGCAACTAAACTGAGCAAACAACCTCATTACCAGTTAGCCGAGCTTGTGACAAACAAATGAAACAATTACCAATGAGAAAAAACACACAAGGGTGTTTATTTGCAGTTAAGTAAACAAGCGTTCAAAGACACGACAAGTAACTAACTGGACCAAAAAACTCTTACTGCGCGATAATAGAATTATAATTCTCCAACAACAATAACAATAAAGCGTAGGCTACATAAAAACCAGATGACTTCCGCAGCTCAGATTTTCGGAGCCGAAAACGTCACTAATTGGGAAATAGACCGAGCGGCAGTTATTAGGTGAGTTTCGCGCAAGAAGAAACGAAGACAAGTCGTACAGTCGTTCTGTGTTAGTAAACACAACCTGTCGGTACGAGAACAAGCACTGCTATCTGTGCTAGATCTATTCGGGTCGGGCTGGTAGGGATTCGAAGATGAATAAAAACCCAGCATACTGCAGCTGAACACCGATGGGTTCACAGCAAACAAGATCAGCGTTATCATGCAGCTATCAGTCAACCAGAACCAGGCACTGGTCATCTTCCTTCAGGAGACCCATTGCACTACCGCAGACACAGTGGCGTAACAAGGGGGTCAAGGGAGGACATCTGCCCCCGGGGCGCAGCATGTTGGGGGCGCGAAATTGAGGTCAGAATGTTAGGAAATTATTGCGAAATGTCAAATTTCAGCAAATACTAATAATTACGATTTACAAATGTTGCATGCCAGCGGCTGCTACCTAGTTGAGAAATCTTATCAAGATCACCGAGGTTCGCAAAGCGAGCAGTTTCTAACCTTAGTGACCTTTTTTGCGGCCGAGCGTTTGCCTCCAGTGATCAGCGACCGTATCAAATATCCAGAGTTGCGAACTTTCCGACTTCGCGTTCGCTCTCGAGTCTCAACCACCATATACCTTCAACAAGAATTATGTGAATAGCAATCAGACCCTTTTCTTTTGTCAAGAAAGAATGAGCGTTGCAACACCTTTTGGAAGCTTGTCAGCAAAGAGCAATTCCCTCGCTCAAGAGACTTTGTAATGAAGATGTGCTCCATGTTCGGTAGCACGTACACTTGCGAAAGTGCATTCTCAGTTAAGAGCGATTGAAAAGCGACACACCGAACGGAATGGCTGATGAAACCCTGAATGCCTGCTTACGTCTGTCGACTACCGAAATTAATTGATACAATAACCAAAACCAAGAAACAATGAATGGTTTTGTTATTTTATTCGTGAGTTGTGCACCATTTTTCTAGCATAAAGTCTCTATTTTGGGTCCCAAACAAACAAACAGAAAACTTCAAAATTACCCTAGAATCCAACATGGCGTAACAGCAAGCATTAGGTCTGTTAGAACAGCAAACGAGTCTTGCAATATAGTTCCTCTTTTTTGTAGATAAGAGTTACAAACCCTCTGAAACCTTAGTGGCATTTTCAAGACTGTGAAAATTATAATTTTATTTACTTGGAGGGAGAGTATATGTGGAGGCCGAAGACTAAGATTTGAACCTCCAGAACATAACCGATTTACAAGTTATTCTAGTTTGTCTAAAATGTGTTTACATGTTGATGTAGATTGTAGAACATCATTTATGTTACACTCAGACACAACAGGTATGTCGTATGCTTACTTCAGAGAAAGTGGTCAAAACTTTACCTGCATCTTACAGTAATTGTCCGTAAAGCAGTGCTAACCTTTACAGTCGAAAAAATCAAAGCCGTTGCAGAGTCGCAACCAGCTCTTCATTTCGGGGGGTCAATTTTCATGAAATTTCATTCGATGACGTCATCGTGCTTATTCAACCCTGGTACAACTTTTTCGCAAACGGTCACAGATAAAGTTCTCTTCGCAACATTTTCGAAAATGAGAACTTTTCAGTTTCAATCAAGATGAAGACCGAACGGTCAGGACAGAGTACAAATTAATGGTCTAATACAAACAACTGGTCCCGTACTGAACTGGCGCAGTCATGGCTTCAGTGTAGCAGACGTACAGGCTACTAGTAAACCTGCCTAACTTTTCGTCTTGTTTTAACAAATTCATCAAATAAATTATCTAGATTTTTGAAACTTCAGTTGAACATATTTGCTGTGAGATAATTTCTGCAGATTATATTGTGAGTGGTGACGGTGTCAAATACAAGAGACTGGTATGAATGTTAGGATATGTTTAAACACTGATGTTATTTTTTCAATCGTAGATACGAGACTTCGTCTGCCAACTGAAACACTCTTGAAAGGAATGCAGGCAGGAATGCAACTTGAACTTTATTACGAATGGTTGGGTCAGCCAACAGATATGGGTGGGATTCGCCGCTTTTGCCAGGACTACTTAAACAACACCTAATAACTTTGAAGCCCTTGTGAAATTTGAAATTCCCTTGCAACGTTAGAGCTTGGCTGTGAAACCCCAGAAACAGTTAAGCACTAAACGTAAAATGTAAAAACTCTGAATAGTAGCAAACGTAAAGCTAACACAATGTGAACATAGTATGCTGTTTCTGTTACCAGGCATAGTCTCCTGGCTACAAATTTGCACCATTGGTGTGATAACAATGCAGTATTTTTTGTTGACGTTTCGATAGTCTATGCAAACTCTCGTCCTCAGAAGTTAGGCAAGAAGAAAAATCAAAACGCGGACACACACTGCATTTCTGAAAATTTTCAGAATCAGAACAAAAAATTTTCATGATTAGAATATAAAATTTCTTCTTTAGTCTGTGAAAGTTTCTGCAAATGTCAAAATTGTTATGTAATCTTTTCAAATTTTCTGGGGGGAAATGCCCCCTAGTTGTGCGCCTGAGCCGTTGTATATCCTTCTTTCCTGGGTTATCGTAGCTTTAAATTTAAATTCTTCAAATTGGGTAATGTTTGTAGACTTTTCCAAGTTTGAACATCGAGGTAGTTTCGACACTTTGTAAGTGTAGTCTGAGTTTGACAAGTACAAGTCAATGGTCAATATTTAAACAATCAAACAATTTTGTATCGTACATCAACTCAGCAACCAGTATCCGTAACAGAACCGTCGCCAGAAAATTTTCAATAGGGGGGCTTTGCGATTTTGAGGGGGTCTTTGCGTTTGTGCGGGGGGGCTTCACATCGTATAATTAACCAAAACTCCACTGATTTGTAGTGTTTCACGTTTCGATTTGGGAGCCTTGGAACTTTGTTTGGGGTGGGATAAGCCAACCAAAGCCCCCCGTGGCGACGGGACTGATCCGTAATGTATTAGATTTGGAACGATGTTGTTCATGAAGAGCTTGCTTCAACCAATGGATCAGAATTAACCTCATATTTATTGACCTTGATGTGGGTTATGTACCACCAGAATATGTAAAAACGAAGTTCTGTCTGCTTGATGGTTTCGTGTTTCCTCGATTTTATTCAAAAATATTTCACAGTGGTCACAGTAAGCTCATGCATAGATGTTCATCATTCATATTTCTTCATTTTTGATAAGTATAACTGAACGGTTGAAGAAGTGAAAGATCAAAGGGGTAAAAATACAAACGAAGTTGAAGCACAATGTACTTTGTAAGTTTTTTTTCCGCAAAATTCACGAACAGCAATCACTGTAGTAGGTGTTTATGTTGTCCAATACCATCATCATAGAAGCTAGTGTAATTTAAACCCTAATGCCAGCGTCATTTTTTCAACGCTATTCACTAGTAAACCTGATTTGACGTATGCGGCTGGTATTGTTTTTCATTCATATAAACCTTGCCAAGTTTGTATTAGATAAAAAGTCGGTCACGATAGTGAGGCTTTGACAGATGTAGCGATCATAGGTTGCATTTTGCATACGTTATTAGTGAAATTATTAGGTACATTTGTTCAGTGTCTGACTACACCAGCAATGGGGCAGCCTTTTTCAATAATAACCGTTGGTTAAAGTCTGCACTTGAAGTTTGGTTGCTTCTTTAGAGAGCTGAAATTAGTCTCGATGTCAAGCGGAATGTAACGCTTCAAAATGAATAGAATCGTATTTAGCGTATGGAGATCATCAATATTTGAAATAGTTTTCAGAGTAAAAGTCCTTGATGTAGCGTCTTTTCCAATCTTCCGAGTGATCACTTCTTGTAACTCGCTACACCTAAGAGAAAAAGAACCAACTGGAATGTTCGCAACGTACGTGGCAATTGCGACATCAATTTACGTAAGTCATGAAACAGGATTTAAAATAGATGATATTTTGCAGAAAATCGGTTGTCATGTTCCACCCACAAAGATGTTTAATTATGTATTTAATTAAATTTAAATTGTGCGAGGTTAGGTTGATGCATTTACTCAGCACATTTTTCACCTATCATTTCACAATGATATGTCATTTTTATATTTTTCAATCATACACGGTATATATTGCCAAACGGCAACGTTGCAAAAATTATTCATTTGGAACCAATCTACGTTAGTAATTCGTAGAGAACTTTAAGTTGTCTTTTAAAATACCAAGAAAACTTAAAACAAGTCTAAGTGACAACCATTTTAGGCTTATTGAGCCAATAAAGAATTTTTGTGTCTGCAACCGACTTTGAAAAAGTCATGGTGAAAAATGTTTAAGAAGTTCAATAATCATAGGAAGCTTAATTTTTGCATATATGGTCAATCATTTAGCGAGAAATTCCAATGTATTGTACGTGGACTACGCAAAGTGCTACACACTGCTGAACATTATTTGACTAGAGACTTGGCTATGACTGCTACGTCGTAGATCTTGCTCAAGCTTCGAGACACAGAGCAAACCACAGCAACGACAGATTTTGTTTTCCCGAAGGGTCAACTCCCATTTACAACCATCAGCAACCGTTAGAATGAAATCAGTTTGGACAACGATAGAGTTAACATCGCTAATTGGAAAATTATGACGCGAGTGCTGCGTCTTAGTTACGGATGAACTTACAAAAATCAAAGCAAGAGGTAAAGTTAGATAGTTTGTGGTGGTTTCATTCAACAGGGCAAATTCTAGCAATATTGAAAAATAAGATGCTAAGTTTTTGTGACATAAAGGTTTAATGTTTTGCCGAAATCTCGACCGTCATTTTCAAACCATAATTCTCACTTGTAATAATTAAAAAGACACCATGCTTTTAAAGTCGTCGTTTGAAATTTTTATACCTTTGCTAGGTTTGGTAGTTTTTATACCTTTACGTAGTATAAACTGTTGCTAACTACTAAATTATACTGCAAGACAAGACACTTCTTGGTATCGAGGAGTGTGTGATCAGAGCAACTATTTGTCTGCGCCTAGTGTCTGGTAATCAGGGATAGGGATGTAGTGCTAACAAAAAAGGTGTGTGAACGCACCCAAAAAATAGCCATTTTAAAACAACTTTAAACTCATTTTAAAGCAAAACGTGAAAAAGGTATGGGAACGCCGTTCCCATGCGTTCCCGACCCACTACACCCCTGTTGGTAATACAGTAAAGACAAGGGGGGCAACGAGGTTAGATGGTGTCCGGGGCCAGAAGCAAGTTTGACGCTCCCATGTTCGAACCTGAGGTCTTCCCGAAGCATGTGCTGTATTGAAGAAAGCACTTGTGACATTGTTGGGACTTTTTATCGCTCCCCGCAGTCATTCGGCGCCCCCGTAGTGATTCGGCGCACAGGGAATTGTGCCCCCCTTGCCCCCCTCATTACTCCCTTGAAAGACAATGATGAATATTGAATGTTATTCAGTTAAACTGATATTGATTCCACACACTCAAGCGGATTATGTAAATCCTTGTAAAATAGATAGTTATCACGGAAACTTGAATTGAAAAATCACCATCTAAGAATGTAGCAATGCAGTGCATGGTCATTATGGGTCTTCATATCTGCAACTAAAGAAAATGCATCTTAACAACTTAAACTACCTGTACAAGAATGTGTGATTCACGTTATAGGGGTTGTTCGTTGTGGAACACTACCAACATCGGTACACGAAAAGTAGAAGTGCTGAATAGTCTTAGAATGAAAACAACGGCCGAAGAAAACGATGTAAACAACATTTTTGCAGACGTTTCGGTAACTCCTGCTGCATCAGGAGTTACCGAAACGTCTGCAAAATGTCGTTTTCTTCGTTTCCTTTGGCCAGTATTTTCATTATAACACTATCAACATCTCGTTTCAACAATCCTGGTATCATGATGTAGAAATGTGTTTACATTTGCATTAATCTATTGTTAAAATGAATTAGAACTCTATCACAATTGTTGTTGCAAAAACAATCATTAGTAACGAAAGTACCTTATCCAGGCCATAAGAGAGAAATACTGTACTACTGCTAATGCAAAATAATTTTACAAATCCTTATGATACTACGCAGCAAACGGAGTGAGCGCACGCAACAGCAACGGCCATTGCGGAATTTCAACTCACGGTTTATTACTGTAGTATAGATACCGTGTTTAGTATACTTAAATCTTTCATTCAAATACAGCGTTCTCATATTATTAACCATATCAAGTTTTGTGCCCATATAAGGCAAATTGACGCTTAAGATTTCTGCGTAATTATATAAAGCTGGAAGGTTAACCAGCCTTTATATAAATTTACATTGTGAGAACGCCATAGCTATAAAATTGGTTTAGGTCAATTAAAATATTCAAGGAGGTAACAACACTCAAAGTAGACTATCTTAATCGATAAAATGCAACAGATGATGTTGAAACTTAACATTCATAAATGTAAGCAATCAAACTATGGTCCAAGATACATAGTATTGTTACAATATTGTTCAATAACTTGTACCATTAACCGAGTAATCACAAAGGAACTAGCTTGGTGAAAAAATTAATGGACAATTTTTAATCGGAGAAAGCCATAAGGTATAGGTGAGAACTATCAGCATATGCAGCTAAATGTTATTTCTTTCATTCAATATCCGTGGCCAATAGTGGAGCAAGCGGCTAGTTTGCATAGTGTTTTCAAGTATTAATCACAACACATGATTATTGTGTACCCTTTAGCGGAATTGGCACTCAGAGTAACGTGTATAAAGCTAAAACATAACTCAGTCAGCGTGTCCTAATTCTTAACTACCTTATTTACCTTTGAGGACAGTACGCATTGTTCATCAACCTGTGTAGCTGAAATCTACTCCTGAGGCTCGAGGTCTTGTTTATATGACCGTGTGCCGTTACCTCAATTATAAAGTGAAATCACGATTCTGCATGTAAATTAACAACTTAGAAAAGTTCCTGTGGTAAAGCCAATAATCAGATATACTAACTTAAAGTTGTTACACCACAATCTTTTAAGGTCTAGTCCCAACCGAGTAGCATAGCATTGTCACGCTAGGCAGGTAAAACAGCATTGATTGACCCAGGGGCGGCCTGGGGGGCCACATACCCCCAAATTTTTGGAAGATATAGTCATTTTGTGCTTCAAGATGCAATATCACAAACAAAATAGCGTCATTCGCCGAAAATCAAACATTTTGACCCCCACCAAGCAATTTTTCCCCCCCCAATTTTTGGTCTGGCTACGCTACTGATTGACTATATTTCTTTCTAATGGTTTTACGGAGTCTTCAAAATCATCATTACACTGGTTGCGCATCATCTTCGTAGGCTTGTATCATGGACCAGCAATGCTAAAATGCACCGGTTATTGGCATCGTAAAGCAACCGATGTCGGATTGACTGTGTTTTGTAGCTAGAGTCACATGATTTAATCATCAAGGCAAAAGTCACTTGCCATTAAATGTGGTACTAGTAGGTAATTGAGGTAACCTTTAAATGGTGTGTCACCTTCAAACGATCACATATCTTTGTGACTCAATACATAAATAAACATACTACGTATATTGAAACCAATATTTAAAGCTTAGGACCAAGTGGTTAGTAATGGCATATAAGTCACAACGTTGTAGAAACATTGTCCGGTGATGTAATATATGGACACAATGTAAACAAAAAATGTTCTAGACTTTGACTAGCATTAGCAAATGGAGTGAATTTTCTACTTGTGTAAACTCAGTACCAAGAAGCTAACAACAACTGCAACTGAGCCTCATAGCCGAATTCAAAATGTCACAACTTGTTTTTATGGAAAGGCGAGAGTTTCGCCTGCATTGAAGAAACAATGAACAATGTTCACTGTATTATCATTTTACTGTTTTATATCACCTGTAAAGTTTGCAGAATATAATTTAGTGATTAAGTTATATTTACCTCAAATCTTAGTATTATCGTAAAGCATACATACAGCATTGCTAGAATATCAACGGGACGTGAGGACAGATAAAACCACGGCCCTACATGATAAAAAGTCATGCACAGTATCTCCACAAAAGTTCTGGAAGTTAATGGCTTTGACAGAGATAAGATTGATTTTTAAACAACTACTGGTGGTTTAATAGATTTAATTGGAACGAAATAGGATACGCAACAGCCAGTGGCGTAGGCAGAAAATTTTCATGGGGGGTTTCATTCAGTGGCATGTGGTGGCTATTTGTATTTGGTGTGCGCTGTTTGTGACGTCACAATGTGACGTCATATTCACATTTCCAAACCAACGTTTTGGCAAAGTTTGTTGACACAATATGCATATTCTGGTGTGCAGACAATTGAGACCAATTCATTTGAGACCATTCATTTGAGACCACTTCATTTAAGACCACGTTCATTTGAGACTACGACATTTGAGACCTGTTCATTTGAGACCACATTCATATGAGGCCTGTTCATTTGAGACCACGTTCATTTGAGACCACAGTCATTTGAGACCACAGTCATTTGAGACCACATTCATTTGAGACCACAGTCATTTGAGACCACATTCATTTGAGACCACAGTCATTTGAGACCACATTCATTTGAAACTACATTCATTTTAGACCACATTCATATTAGACCACATTCATTTTAGACCACATTAGTTTTAGACCACATTCATTTTAGATCACATAATTTTTACACCATATCACAGTGAAGCTGTTTTGATTTACTGTGAATCACATTTTTATGATCTGACTTCCACTTCTTTGCGGGAATTATCGTTATTTGCTAAAACACTCGCGTTTATGAAGATCACGTGTCAGACGTTTTGCTCATACGCAGTTGCATTTCTCTTCTTAAAAGCCACGAAATTTTTCTCCTGTGATTTTTTCGACCAACGCAAAACGACATTTTTTATCTTCTTTCATTTTTAGTTGAAAACTGAAACTATTGTGGTGCCTCGATAAAGGAAACAGGCAGGCACGCAAAGCATGTTATTCTTTGACGTGGTCTAAATTACCTTTTAGAGGTGAAACGCTCCCTTCCAAGCCCGAGATATGAAGAGTTTTCTGACTTCTGCGGAGTTTTAGAGTGCGGACAGAGCCGAATTAAATGGTAGGAGGGCCCGTGGCAATTTTCACTCTCGGGCCACTATGACGAATTTCCTGACGTGATCGTTTGTAAAAATTACGTCTTCGCTGATTCGCAACGTTCTCGTTTGCTCTTTGTGGTAATCGAGAATGTGCTTAGGCTACTCAACTGCACATACACTTAGCTGCGAGAAGATAGTTTTCGATACAAGCACTAGATCAGGGGTCTCAAGCTCAAATTGCTCTGTGGACCACATGATGACATACAAGGTAACCCGCTGGCCGCATTATGACGCTGACGCAACAATTGCGGTACCTGGACGTAATTTTACATCTTATTTACTGCGAGAGGTATCATGAATTATAGGCAAAACATTTCTAGTCGTCTCTACTTTCGTATTAATCAAGTCTAGCCGTCCAAGGAACTTGATCACTCGCTAGCTAAGCACTTTTAAAAATCGGTGAATGAACTACCGAAAATGTTATTCATTTCATTCATTTTCATGCCCGATTTTCCTCTAGGGAGGGTTGCGGGGGCAACATCCACAGGACAACTTGAAATACCTCACGGTCAACATCAATTTCAGGTAGTTTTGCTGGCTCCACACCAAGACGGGACCAAGCAAGGTCGGAGATGCAATTACTCCACCTAGGCCTAGGACGACATCTGGGCGCTTCGCCGTGGGTTTAGCCAGGAGGGCTTGCCTCACCAATCTTCCCGTGGGCATTCTGGATACCTGGCCAAACTAACATAGTTGTATTCTCTCAATTAGGAGAAGTGGTTCGACATTCAGGGCACTACGAATTTCACAGCTGCGCACTTTGTCGCGAAGTGTCACACCAGGGACGTAACGAGGGGGCACAATGCCCAGGACGCCGAATCACAGGGCGCCGCCGAAAAGTCGCAAGAATGTCGCAAGTTTTTTCTTCAATGCATGACATTTAATCCAAAAATAGCTTAGGTTCAAATATGGAGGCGCCAAACTAGTTTCTTGCACCGGGCGCAATTCATCCTTGGTACGCCCCTTTGTCACACCGTGGACTCTTCTCAAAAACCCTAACTTTGGTGCTTGCACCTGAGTTAAGATTCTTTCGGTCATTACCCAAGATTCATGACCACAGGTAAGGATCAGAGCGTAGATCGATTTGAAAACTGACAGCTTTATGGTGTTTGAAAGCTCCCGTTTTGTGACCACAGAGCGATAAAGCTCACGCAGAACTGCGTTATCATTACCAATCCGTGCATCAATCTCCTGGGGCTCGCCTTCCGTCACACGTAAATACCAGCCCTAGGTACTTGAACGTCTCCACTGCTGCAGTGTAGTGCCGCTCTCTGGCCGCATACACTACCTTGGGTTTGTGGAGACACATACCAAATCGTCTGCAAAAAGTCAACAGTTGATCCTGCAGCTCCCTACTGTGACACCCTCGTCGACTCGGCTGTGACTGTCTATCCAATTCATGTAGACCAGTTGTTTCCAACCCCGGTTCTGAGGGCCACATTCGGCTCCCAGGCACCCTTTGTGTGGCCCTCAGCAGTCTTTCAATAAAACGTCTGATATTTTTTGTAACATATTTCGTTCTGCTGTAAAACAAAACGTGTAAATTGAATTATGTTAAAAAACTTTGGTGAGGCTCTCCAACAAAAGCGTAGGTCTGGATTTAGCTCCCTTCAGCAAAATAGTTGAGAACCACTGTTGCAGAAGTAAGAAAGACCTTAACTACCACAATATCTTACTTTCAAGTCAGAACGATCAAACCGGGTCTGTAGTAGTGTACCGATCTAAAAAGAACTGAGCTGTAATGAGTAGATATATAATAAAATATGCATAGCTTTTGTAGTTGTATGTATTCATGCTGTTAGCAGGGAGTGTGATTAAGATATGATGTCATTACATATTTAAACGTGAAATGCTCGGCACGCCATTGTAACGTGGGAATGTTCACACGCCATTGTAAAGTGGGCAATGTTCACAGAAAACATTACGTCTACAAGCAGTAGCATAACATGTAAGTTATAAATAATTGGTAGCGAACTAGCATTGGTTTGCATAGCAGTGCATTATCAGGAGGTAAAAAATCAATGTAAACAAATGTGAACTTTTCTTGAAGTTTTCATCTGTGGAAAAAAATATATTTTCAGCAATGTAACCAGTTCCCACGCTAAACTGTGCTTTACTTTGCGATTCATCGCTGTTTATTATGAGTGCAAAAGATACAAAATCAGAAGTTTTCAGCTATTTTTGAAAAGTCAAATGTGAATTTCTTGCTAGGAAATGCTTTTTATCGAACAAAGGGCTTTTAAACACATCTTCGCATTTGCGTTAATGCAAATGTGTGCGTGTTTGAAAGAACACTTGACAGTCCACTATGTGTTTTGCGCTCTTTGCATGGTTTACCCGGTCAGCGCTGTTAGCTGGAATCGCCAAGACTGCAACAGACAAAACATGCAACGAGTGCAAAACACTTGGTCAATTGGGACTGGTCTGTGTTTTGATGCTCGGACACAAATGTAGTTTTCCAAAGAGCCGTTTTCTTGATTCTGGTCTTAAGAAATAACAAAAGGTCCTCAGGCATTGACGGTAAATCCAGCGACTGCCCTTCCAGAAATTGTTTATATTACCGTTATCTTGAGATTCCTTTCTGCCAATAAATGTTCTCTTAATCTTCTGAACTTGTGATTGTTGTTTTTTCGCTGATTTCCTTATGGTAAGACGGCTGCTTTTAAAAAAAGTACCGATCAAATTACTCAAAAATGTTTGGCATATTATCTTATTTTTGTGTACTTGATTTAATTCATTTTTCCACCGAACTTGAGGAACAGCGAGACAATTAAAATATTAATATGTGAAAATATATATGAAAACGAACAGAAACCGAAGCCACACTCATGAAAACCAAAGCTCCGGAGCTGGAGCCATGTTCATGAAAAAAAGAGCTCCGGAGCCGGAGTTGTGTCATTTTTACGACGGCTTCCGCAGTCCTGAAATAATCCACACTGCAGCCGGGCACGCAGACGATCCAGAGTAAATTTTAATAGATAAATTGCTTTAGCAACAACCTCAAACGGTTATTACAGTAAATTAACATCTGCGATAAACTGACAAGTCATAGTAGTAGGCTACTGAACTTAACTCAATGATCAATTAGTGATCGAGCATTTTCGCCCCCTTTATGTTATGTCGCCCCCCTATCGCCCCCTTGCCCATCAAAATCGCCCCCAAAGGGGCGATTCCACCCACTTTGAGAACCACTGGGTTAGAGAACGACTCGTCAAGGAACAACATAAACCCGAACAAGAAGAAACCAGAGATACAAACAAAAACAACTGAAAAATAACATGTCAATATGGCCAGCCAGGCTGAGTGTGAAAGGTGGTTCGAAGCGTATGTTGTGATTTCCACCTACATTGATTTTCAGGTGCTCTGGTGAACGCCACTGCTTTAACGTTGCTGCTTGAAAGCTTTGCTGAAAAAAAAACGATTCAGTCGCGGGGTTTTAGCTAACACTGTCAATTCTTGCGCTTTGCTTCCTTACAAACTTTGCGCATTTTAGCTCCTGAAGGCATTGCAAATTTCGGCATCGCGCTAGCTAAACACTGCAATCTTGTTTACTGCTCTTTCGTTCTACAAATCGACTGATGAAAACCTTATGTGACGAAACACGCATAGCATGTGGTGCAAATGGCTTGACATTACCACTTTCATGTGTTTATGATGTAACATAACGATGGTAGCCATCGGAAGAAAAGTGCGTTTCCACCAGACGTTACCTTTATGATGAAACAAAGGTCACAATTCGGCTTGGCAACCTCTGGATCCAGACGACACATGAAGTTACGGGAGCGTTTTGATACTATGTACCAATGGTTCGTAACCGGGGCTGCCCGCCACCCAAGGGGGCGCCAATAAATTTCCAGGGTGCGCGAGCCCTTGCGCACCCTGGAACATGAGAAGTTTGATCAACAAATTTACCAATAAATACATTTGTTTGTACAGCTTATTTAACGTCGGAGGTGCTTGAAACAAATGACAATCACTTTAAAACCACTTCTATACACTAAATAGCAACCACAGGAGGACTAGCTTTAGCACGCCAATATTATCGTGTTCGCGACTTTGTGCAGCAGGCGTGATGCACGAGTAGATAATCATACTCATGCCAAAAGACCGATTATTAGAAAAAAGTTACAAGTAAAATTCAAATAGATTTGCATTGAACAAAAACAAAAATATTTACATTCAGTAGTGATTACCAAAACTGGCAGCAAATCAGAATTGTAGAGAAATCAATAGATGCAGGCCTACTCACTGCAACATCGGAATATAGATTTGTATTGTTGTATCGCTTCCAAATCACAATTTTTCAAAGGAGTATTTCATTTAAAACAAATAACTATCATCACGGGGTGCCCCCTTGGAGTGAGGGGACCGGGTCAATTGCACCCGCTGCTCCCCTTGATCCGGCCCTGAGTGCGGGTGCATTTACAAACCAGCGTGAGTCACCCCTGGACACTGAAGGGCGCAACCTTGCAATATTTCAAATGAATGGTCACCTTGGAAAACTTCAGGTCTCCCGCAAAAAGTGAAAGGCGGATCATAAAAAGTGATACACAGCAAATCAAAACAGCTTCACTTTAATATGGCGTAAAATGAATGCGATCTCAAATTAATGTAGTCTCAAATGAATGTGGCCTAAAATTAAAGTGGTTTCAAATGAAGTGCTCTCAAATGAATGTGGTCTCAAATGAAGTGCTCTCACATGAAGTGGCCTCAAATGAATGTGGTCTCAAATGAACGTGGTCTCAAATGAATGTGGTCTCAATTGAATGTGGTCTCAAATGAACGTGGTCTCAAATGAATGTGGTCTCAAATGAACGTGGTCTCAAATGAATGTGGTCTCAAATGACTGTGGTCTCAAATGAATGTGGTCTCAAATGAATGTGGTCTCAAATGAATGGTCTCAAATGAATTGGTCTCAATAGTCATGGAGCCGCATATTCTTCTACACGCACTCCCTTTATTTTATGTGTCATTGCACTGAATATAAACTATCAGCGCTCCAGGCTAGGATATCGGAGGAAGAAAAACTCAACACTACGACACAGCAGTTAATCACTGCAAAAATATCAGGCTGCGCTTAAAACAGGGGAGTAAAACACATTCATCACTACATCAGAGCAATTTACAACTGCAAAATGAGGCTGCACTAAATTATGTCGAACACGAGCAGTGGAGCATAGAAAGTGTGCGGCTGGACTGGCTGACGCACATCCCGGTTTGCAAGATCGAATCTTGCTAAACTACACAAGAATTGAGAATGCGCATAAAGTACGCAGGAAAACTTTCAATTTTTCCTTATGTATAGAAGTCCAGGAAACTTTGTTTTCCTTTTTGGCTGCTGAGATATAATCAAATGCCTAAATGCTTCTATGTTAAAAACAGCTGTTTTTGAGCTCGTGCAATATTTCTATCATGCTACAGAAATTGGTAATGTAGCCAATGCGGTCAGAGCTTGCGCTGATCACCCTCAGCAGACAAAATAAAGACAATTGTTTCGGATAAAGTGAACTACCGCGCAACACCATCTTAAACATGCGTAGTGGACGAAAGGTCTGCAAAAAGTGGTGAGATGGTTTCTGGACACAGACGATAATCCAGATTCCCACCAAAACCTATTGTTACGTTTTGGCCCGTTTACAATGCTCCTTGACATTTGCATACAAATTTATTCCGTGGTACTGGCATTAAGCCGACAAATTAACAAGCAAAAGTCTGCGAAAGCAATTAAGCTCCTTTGCGCAAGTAATAAAGATTTTGTAAAATATCAAGCTCAAGGGGGTTAACCCCAATCCCCCTTGCGTACGCCCCTGACAACAGCACAGTTTTCTCAAAGTATTCTACCGTAAGCACGATTTTTATCACCATCAAAGTTTTATTAAGAGTCATAACCAGAACCGTCGCCAGAAAGTCGTCAATAGGTGGAGCTTTACATTCGTGCAGGGGGGGCTTGACATTCAAATTTGACAAAAATTCCATTAATTTCTAGTGTTTAATATTTCAATTTGGGGGTCTTGGAGCTTTGTTTGGGGGAGTAAGCCCACCAAAGCCCCCCGTGGCGACGGGACTGGTCATAACTACAGGGTTTAATGCGCATAGATGTTTTAATACAATACATCTTTCAATAGTGGTAAAAATTTTCTACTGCTTGGTAAACGGTATGTGAATAGACAACATCGTGACGAAACTATAGTCCTTTAAGTTTTCTGCGTAGTAAATATGCAGTCATAAATATATCGTGGCATTTATTACATCGGGCCTAGCAAGTTTTATAAAATATTTTCAAAAAAAAATTTATTTTTTACAATCTTTTAGAAAAGGATTTAATCATATTAAGTCACCTCAATTGTGAAGTGATTTTTGTCAAAAAAGTTTCAGGCAGGAACTTGATGTTGCTTTTAGGCCCGGGTTGATGCTTGGTCACAGACAAGAGCCACTCAACAGCTTCTTGTGATAGTCCTGCACGATTGCTGGTCTATAACAGTTGAAAGTTTCTTTGATCACATTTAGCACGTGAGTAATTTTTTAAAACCAAGCTGACACCTTCCAGATTATCCTTGAAAAGAAACACTCAGCAAGTAATATTAAAAAGTCTTAAATCAAACAAGTCATAGCAACAAGTACTTTATGTGCTAGTGCACAAATCTCGCCATATTCATCTCAGGATGCAAGGAAAAATCACATCCCATTTGCAGAAGCTAGTACAGCAGTTTTTGCAATCTTACCCAAGCGTAAAATGAATGCAAACTAAACTTAACGGAAATTCGGACCTATATTGAGAAAGGGATTTATCATAGATGGCCATATACTAATAGCATTAGCAACAATTCATGATCCCAGTCTATAGCTACTACTGTTTTTAAAACGTCAGAGCACCAAAATTAAAACCTTTTGTACACACTACGTACTGAAGAGTTCGGTTTGTCAACAAAGCGTCGAACATATGGCCTTCCCCGGCCTATAACGTCGTAATGGTGTTCCAGACGAGCGACGCTTTGCAAGAAGTAATTAGGCGACGTGATTGTGGCAAGGCAACCTTATCAAAACGATACGAAATCTTGCTCTGCAAAGTAGTGAACAGTCAGGTTGACTGGAGAGGATTACTGCAAACAAGCGCATGCCAAGCACCGCACGTTATTTTTAAAGTCTTCACAACTGGCTTTAGACGGTATTTCTCAGTTCATATCGATTTAACTTACGGTATGCATGCAAAGATGTGCGCATTGTCTGTATATAATAAGCATACATTTAGACTTCTTAGCGTGGAGAAATCAGTCAGTATTTTAAACAATCCGTAACCTGCATCACATAACTTCGGTCTGTAAAAACAATATCCATTTTTAATGTGGTCGTTATGATTGTCTTTACAACGACAGGTGGACAAAATATTATAGTACTGTACTTCACACACTAGATAACAGTTGAGTCTATCGCAGTACCTCAGCCACAAGAATATCTCAATGTGTTTAACTCAATTTCACTCAGGTTCCTCAACATCTCGTGCAAATTTACTCTGGCCAATTTCTTGTTCTCGTTATTAGCGAAAACACAACAGTTCTGTGTACAAATGATGTACAAGAAAGCGAGCGTGTAACAGATAAATCAAAATATATTCAGAACAGCCATGTGGTCACAAATCATAGAGAACGCAATACAATATCTCTGGTTGTCATATCACGCAAGGTCAAGCTCAATGTGTGCAGTACTATTGAAAGAATCGAGCGCTTTTTTACAAGAGGCAATATTTTCATAAACTTTTAAAGTTCTTCCTGTTGCGCGTGATATCTCTAAATCAAAGATATTTGAGTGAATAATGGCGTAATTACTGTCTGCAAAATCTTCACAGAAATTTGGTCTGCTCTTTTCTTTCCAAGACGGATATCATTGTGTTATATATATATCTATAGATTTCTATTTGAATAAGGTTTAGGTTTGCTTTGCTGCTGCTTTTGTGATTAACTTCTGCTGGACTATTGTTCCAACCTTGCCTTCCCAAACTGTGCAGGTGTTGCATTCCATGGGAATGAAACAGAGGAACTACAGAATGGAGGCCTAGGGAAGATCACATACATAAAAAATCAGAGATGGTAAAAAGAAGTGAAAACAGGGCAAAAACAAACGCCAAGGATGAGAACTCTACACTTATAGTTAACTCACTGCTATTCTTTATGAATTAATAGACAGAAATAAACAGTTCTACACTCAACCTTTCAAATGATGCTGAATTATTACAATGAAGAGACAATTACAGAGGCTAAGGCTCTGCTGCACGGCAAAATTGCTCCTGAAAAAGGTTCATAAAAAGAAAAGGAGTGGGAAAGGCAAGAGAAACATTGAAAGATATTCATGAGATGGTAGTAGAACTTGATGCTGACCCTAATAATTCAATACGACTGGTGACTAAAAATACTGACTTTCCTTCCCTTGATTTGAAACATATTGATGCAGCATCTCTTTACCACAAAATAATACAGTTAAGCAAGGAAGTAGAACAACAAAGGGAAGTGAAAAACTACAGATGTGATGAAGATAACAATCTGCTTGCTTCTGATTCAAAATCTTTCAGAAATGAACTGCAGGCTGTGGCAGAAGAGAAAAAAAATCAGCAAAGCAGATGTCAGAAATGATATCAAATATAAGCTCAGAGATCAACCAAACTGATATGAAGCTATCGAGCATCAAACAAGATCTAAGTCAGATGAAACAATCAATGGGAATAAATAATTTGCATAAAGGATCAATTACTGCGATTGTGGACACACCTGCAAACATTGAAGTTTCAGGTGGAGAAGAGTATGGGGCGCCGTTCGTAAAAATATTATATCTGACAGATTTAGCACAAAAAATGTTATCTCTGCACATATTTAGCTATCTCTGTGCATATTTAGCTATCTCTGCACGCGTTTAGCTATCTCTGCGCGCATTTAGCTATCTCTGCATGCATTTAGCTATCTCTTCACGCATTTAGCTATCTCTGCGCAGAGATAGCTATCTTTGCACACATTTAGCTATCTCTCTGCAGAGATAGCTATCTCTGCACACTGTTAGCTATCTCTGCATGCATTTAGCTATCTCTGTGCAGAGACAGCTATCTCTGTGCGCATTTAGCTATCTCTGCGCAGAGATAGCTATCTCTGCGCGCATTTAGCTATCTCTGCACATATATAGCTAAATCTGCATGCATATATAGAGCTGAAGCGTGTCGAAGGAAAACATGGTATCCTTATTTTTAAAAAACTTGGTGTTCTCTTTCAGTAATCCAGACAAAACCTAGGTTCCTACAAGGCATGAATTCCCTAGCGTCATACAAAGCTAGGTGGTTTCAGGTCTAAATTATACTGGTTTGATAATAACATTGGTTTGTGCAGACGATGGGCTACAGTAAACTTGTGGTGGTGGTCTCAGTGTTAGTGCCATTTTTTGCTTAAAGTTTCAAAGAGGATCTTGTCAAATCTGACCATTCCCACTGTTCTCACCAGGCGCAGCTCACCGCCTCTCAGCGCCTTCAGGTGCACAAAGAGAATGCTCTCACAGAAAGAGCGCGTTTAAAGTGAAGTGCTCGCTTGGAGACGAGCACCGTTTTGTAAAGAGAATAACGCTGTCATAGAAAAAGCACATCGAAAGGAACTGCTCGGTTATGCGTTCTTGCCCAAAAAAAACATTGGCAACACACATCACTTTAGTAGCATTATCAAAGTAAACCCTACTGCGCAGAGATAGCTATCTATGCACAGATATGTCTAAATGCACTCAGATAAAGCTATTTCTGAGCAGAGTATCACATGGTATGTCAGCTTTATTTCAATCTACCCGCTGCATCATCTCCTGATTGAGGCCCTTGTATGGGGCGCCGTTCGTAAAAATATTATATCTGACGGATTTAGCACAAAAACTGCTATCTCTACGCACATTTAGCTCTCTCTGCACTGAGATAGCTATCTCTGCGCAGAGAGAGCAAAATATCCGCAGAGATAGCATTTTTTGTGCTAAATCCGTCAGATATAATATTTTTACGAACGGCACCCCATACAAGAGCGTCAATCAGGAGATGATGCAGTTGGTAGATTGAATAAAGCTGACATAGCATGTGACACTAACCAGCCCATTAACGACTTTAGGGTGGACAAAACTGAACCGGAATATGACCAACTGGATGAATGGACAACTGTGGTTAGAAAGAAAAGGTGGTGTCACAAATCCGGCAATTCACCTGAGGCTAAGTTCAAGACAGTGGAAATTTTTGTCTCGAGACTGAAACCAGATACTAGAATTGTCTATCTCAAAAAATGGTTTTGGGACAAGTTCCAGAATGCAAGAAGTGTGCGGTTTCAAGCATTGAGAACCAGACATGATATATGCTTCTTTCAAAATTTCAGCAAAAATTATTGATGAAGGTGACATAAGCGAGGTGCTTAACTGCTGGAAGTGGCGGCAAGAACTTGTATTGGAATGTCACAAATGTCCATTAGTGACACGTTTCGAACCACGTTCTTGGCATCCAAACAGATGTTTGATGCCACCAACCAGTTCATATAATGAGCAAAAATGGAAGGGTTATTAAATAATCTCAGTCTGGTCACTTACAACTGCCGGGGTTTTAAGTCTTCCATGCCTGATGTGCAAAAAATTGTTAAATGCTTACCAGATTATTTTTCTTCAAGAGACCTGATTGCAGTGGCGTGCAGAGGTGGCGGGGGGCGAACAGAGCGACGGCCCCGGGCATCCAAGGCAGGGGGGCATCCAAAGAGTGAAATTACAAAAATTTAAATGATGTAACTAGATGATTTTTTTTATTGTAAGTCTGCTAATACTTGCTGCATTGATTTAATTTTTCGGAATTTGTTGTCAACACTTAATTTTATGCATTCAAATGCCAGTAATTCTCACATTCTTGGATACCAGGGACCTATGCACGCTACGTGTGCAAATTGATAGTGACGTGACTTGTTCCAGATCGTGCGACAAGGGAAAATCACAAAAAGGTTGAAAGACAATCGGGGTTGAGAAAAACCCGTTTTTTTTAAAAAAAACAACTCACCTGTTTTTTGTTTTTTTGATCCGAATTTTTTTGTTTTTCTTTGAAAGGAACAGGTTTTTGTTCTTTTTAAAAAAAAACACAAAACCCCATTGTGAATTGTTTTTATTGCATCATGCAATATTGTCATTTTCAGAATTACACAATAATAACTTGTTATACCTATTATGGCATTCAAATTTGAGGGTAAAGAAATGTACCCGATCTTTGTTTTCGCAAAGTGTTGTTGGTCAATTCACTCCACAGTGGTAAGGCTTGGCAAGAACGCGGACAGTAAACAGAGAAATGCCACTCCCACAATACTCTGCAGTATCACGTCAAATTTATGTACATACACTGCTACTTCAGCATCTATATAGTGTTGGTGTATATTATTTTTTTCGTTTTGTTTCATTAAAAAATGTACAGTTAACTGTACAAACAGGGCCGGATTAAGGGGGGGCAATTGCTCCGGACCCTCCGCTCCAAGGGGGCCTCCCGTGATGACATTTATTTGTTTTAAATAAAACATTCGTTTGAAAAATATCGTGATTCAAAAGAGATACAAGAATACACCTCTATATTCCGATGTTGCTTTGAGTATCATTAATGATTTCTCTGCAAGTTTGACTTTCTGCGTTTGACTTTCTGCCAAACGCACTTTTCTTCTGATAACTACAGTACTATCCTTGCGTTACATCATAAACATATGAAGTTAGTCAAGCCATTTACACCATATGTAATTGTGTGGTCCGTCAGAAAAGTTTTTTGGTCAGTCGATTTGTAGAACGAAAGAGCAGAAAACGAGATTTCAGTGTTTCGCTAGCGCGATGCCGAAATCTGCAATACCATTAGCATCTAAGAATGGCAAAGTTTTTGAGAAAAAGCGCAAGAATCTGGCAGTGTACGCTACAACGCCGTGATTGAAACGTTTTTTTTCAACAAAGTTTTTAAACAGCAACGTTAAAACAGTGGGGTTAACCAGAGCACCTGAAAATGTAGGTGAAAATCACGATATAAGTTTCGAAGCACCTTTCACACTCAGCCTGGCTAGCCATATTGACATGTTATTTTTCCGGTGTTTTTGTTTGTAATCTCTGGTTTCTGCTTACTGTTCGGGTGAATGTTGTTTCTTGCCAAGTCACTCTCTCCCTATGGAAATATTTTTTTTAGTAAGAATACACTGTAGCGTTTATATTATAAACTCTCTTCTCGCAGCTAACTCTATGTGCAGTTAAGAACAGCATTTATTCGATTGTAAGCCGCGGCTTACAAAGGTTTTTCATCATTTCATGCGGCTTACAATCAGGGGCGGCTTACTTTTTTATTTTTTTACTTTATCGAAAGGTGTAGATGACGCTCAGTCTTTCCTTGGCTACGTTTTGTCGACCAAACTCTTCTTTCGCATTCGATTTTCTTCAGCATCACGTGCACATCCGTCACAAGAGCAGAACCGTCGCCAGAAAGTGGTCAATATGGGGGCTTTGCGATTGTGCGGGGGGGCTTGACATTAAAAATTGACAAAAATTCCACTGATTTATAGTGATTCAAATTTCAATTTGGGGGGACTTGGAGCTTTTTTTGGGGGGCTAAGCCCACCAAAGCCCCCCCGTTGCGACGGGACTGCACAAGAGGAATTGTGATAAACAGAAGGCAGTTGTAGTAGTGGAAGCATCATTGATTCTGGGGTTGCCAATTACATGGGAAATGCAAGGTTCCGCGAACGTCGCGAATGCATCTCAGAGGCATAGGTAACCGGGTCTTGGACATTTAGGCGACCCTGTTTCGGCGAAGCCGTTTCGGTGACGGGACGTTTCGGCCATGGTGGTCGCAGATGTTTTATATGAAAAAAGTGTGTTTTTGAAATACTTCAATGGTTTAACTACAAAGGATGTTTGCTTGATAAGCGTTTTTGTTGTCATCCTGAGGGCAGGTGTAGTTTCTCTTCCTCCGGAAGTTTGGAAGAATTTAGTGCAACCGTGACCATGTGTGGAAGGAAACAGATTTATGACATTTCTTATTGCTGGCATGACGCGTTTGCGAGTTTACACAAAAGTTAAGCCTGGACAGCAATTATTGCTTCAGCTTTCGTGTAGTTATTCTGATTGCATTTCACAGATAATTTAAGAGTATATTCGTTGTTTCTTTCTTACGGTTGCCTGTCGATGTACGAAGATATATTCGTACTTCCAATTCCTTGTCAACAGTTGCTTCCTGGAGTGCGAACTCTTGTTCTAACAGCGGAGTGCCAGAGACTGCGTCAGGGCGAACGCGAACACGCGTTTTGCGGACGGGGTATGCCAGAGTTTGCTCAAAGGCAAACTCCAACTCACATACAATCAAATTCCAAGTAGACCTAAGCTTTTTCTATGGACGTCTGACAAATGTTCTTGGCCACCTAGGCCATGACTGCCAACAGTAGAAATTTTCCTAAAGCAACTGAGTAGGCTTGACACTGTTTGTAAGTTCAATAATTTGGAAGCAACAACGTTGATCTAAAGTCCATCGCCGAAACGTCCATCGACGAAACGGCGTCGCCGAAATATCCCATTCCATAGGTAATCTACATTCAAGTGCGGTTTACGATCAAGGGCAGCCTACATTAATTTGTGACAGCATTTCGTGCGGTTTACAATCAAAGGCGGCTAACAATCGAGTTAATACGGCAGCCACATAATCGACTACCGGAAAAAGCAAACGAGAACGTTGCGAATCAGCGAAAACATAAATTTGACAAGCGATGACGTCATGAATTACGTCATAGGGGCCCTCCAGTGAAAATTGCCCCGGGCCCTCCTACCCTTGAATCCGGCTCTGTGTACAAATGTGCTGCTTATTTCATTTTTTGCTTCATAATGCATTTTTCAAAGGCAAAGTAAGGAGTGGGATTTTGGTGGGTTTTATTGTTTTTTTTAAGTGGGCTCTTTCAAAAAACTTGGTGATTTGTTTTGGTTAGATTCAATTACATCAACACTGAAGAATGATAATTACGGAGATTTAATTAAATTTCTGAGCCAAATTTCAAAACTGCACTAACAACTGTCGTCTTTGATTCTATGATGCATCATTAGTTTCCCATTTCGTTTTTTTTGTGTTGATACAGTCGCTCACCTGTGCTTGCAATATGAGCTTCGTTTCGAGCTTCCTCATTAATATTGCATTTCAGACGGATTGATCATTACGGCTCACACAAGCCCGTATCTTTTTTTCCCCCTAGTAATGGTAGCCTACATATAACAGCCACATAATGAAAAACGAAAATTTTCTTGCGCACTTTATGCACATTCTCAATTCTTGTGTAGTTTAGCAAGTTTCAAACTGTTAACCCGGGGTGTCCGCCATCCAAGCCGCATACCTTCTGATCGATTGCTATACGACAAGATATTCGCGCAGTCTTGTATTTTTGCAGTTGTGAACTGTGCTGACGTAGCACTGAGTGTGTTCTCCTCCCCTGTTTTCACGCGTTACCGGATACTTTTGCAGTCGTGAACTGCGCTGTCTTAGGTGACCGCTGATAATTTATGTTCATAGCAGTGACACATTGTAACCTACAACAACGAGTAAAGAGAGTGCGTGTAGAATACTATGCACAGGCACGCCGGAGAATGGAGACGTAGCGAGGGCATTTCCCCCTCTGTCCTTTCAAAAGAGGGGCAACGGGGGCCGAGGTGCCTTTTCATCATAGGTGAAGGAGCAGGCAATTTTTTGGGGTGCGAATAATTTTGCCCGAATTTCTCCAAACTTGGCCGAAAAGTTTTTTGTGAAACTTTTGCCTACAAATTTTCTTCCACAAGATCATGAACACCTCTTTTTTGGTAACCTCCAGAAAAAGGTTTTCATGTGTTTTTATGTAAACCTTGGGCGCCACTTTTTGAAGTCAAACAACCTTGGCCGCCATGTTTACCCGGATTTTCAGGGCTTTTGCCAAGATTTTCAGCAAATCAAAACTTTGGGGGTGCGCTTGCAACTCCTGCATCCCCACCTCCAACACTATTGCTTTTCATAACAGTATCATGGATAATTTTATGTTTTATCATGATCGACTTGAAACAAATTTAATGCAGCTATTCCGGCACCCAGAAAATTCAGAATGATTTTCTATAAGTCCCTTTATTATTTTTGAGGTCAACACTGTTCATGAACAGAAACAAACATAATTGGTAACGATTTTTTATGTTTCCACTGCCCTCAACTGATTTACTGTCCCCCTCCCTTTTCTATAGGGGGGCTTGACATTCTGAAATTTGATAAAAACTCCACCGACTTATAGTGTTTCATAATTCAATTTGGGGTGGCTTGGAGCTTTGTTTGGGGGGGAAAAGCCCACAAAAGCCCCACGTGGCGATGGGACTGCTTCCTGACCGCTGCTCTGGCGTACCTGAATATGCACGCTGTGTCGACAAACTTCGCCAAAACGTTGGTTTGCAAATGTGAATATGACGTCATATTGTGAAGTCACAAACAGCGTATATCCAGTAACAATGACCACCATACGCCACTGCTCAATACCATAATTTGGGAGGGAGGCATCCAATCAAGCAGTCGCCCCGGGCATCTCCAGATCTCTGCACACCATTGCCTGGTTGGCAAAACAGCAACTCGATAATCTATCTTGTTTAGGTGTGTCACATTTTGCATTTGGGAGGGCAGACTATGACTTCAACGGTGGCCCAATTTATGGTCGAGGTCATGGTGGAACTGCCATATATTGGTCTAAAAATCTTAAAGCTTCATCTTTTTCAAATTGTGATGGCTCGATAATAGGCTCAAGAGTGTTTTTTAAAAAAATCAGAGTTGTGTTTAATTAATGTGTATCTACCATACTGCAGTAGAGACAATACTGATGAATTTTTAGCATACGTGGGCAAATTGAGCTAAATATGTGAGGAGCTGCAATGCCCAAATATCTGTTTTGTGGGGGACTTCAATGCTGGGCCACAAACACATTTGGTGGTTTGTTAGAAGACTTTTGTATGGAAAATGATTTTATCATTTCTGATTATGCACTACTACCCCAGAACACATTCACATACATTAGTGATGCACACAACACAACTTCTTGGATAGACCATTTTGTCTCATCCTTTTCAGTGCATCAAGCCATGTTCAATATGGAGGTGCTAACCGAGTGCATAATTTCTGATCATCGGGCTGTGGCAGTCAGCATTCAGTGCTCCCACCTTCCTGAATTTGATGAGGAGGTGATGGAGCCCCAGCCAAGTCGAATCGACTAGCTTAAGGTTACGGCCCAGGAAAGAGAGGACTACTACCATGAAAGCAAAAATCTACTTGATCAACTGCTATTGCCCACAGAGGTTAGGCACTGTCAGAGCTTTAATTGTACAGATGAGAAACATCTGGAAGAAATAGAAAATTTGTATGCAGAGCTGACCAGTGCTCTGCTTGCTGCTGCATCCTCTGCAATTAAAGCAACAGGTAAAAAGAATGAAGGTAAATTTAACATTTCTGGCTGGAACTCGGTGGTTAAATCAAAGCACCAAATGGCAAAAGCAGCCTTCCGGCTATTGGTAAACTGCAATAGACCCAAGACTGGTGGCATATACAGAAACATGACTAAACCAAAAAAAGATTTCAAATATTCATTGCAGCAATGCCGCAAAGATGTTGAAATACATAAGGCCAATGGCCTAGCAGCTGCACTACAGGCTGATAAAACCAAGAAGTCATTTTGGTAATAGGTCAAAAAACAGATCCCCATCACTACCAACATTGGTGGGAGGGGCAAATGGTGGTTCAGAGATTGTTAAAATGTGGAAAGACTATTTCAAGGGAATGCTAAACTCTGAAAACTCTGTCAATGGGTCTGCAGAGTCTGTGGAACACAGCACTGACTGCAAGGAAAACTATCTGGGTCTTGAAATGCCCATGTGTTATTTTCTCTCCTTGGTATCACTTCTTCAAAAGCTGCCCTTGAACTTAGCTCCAGGGCCTGATTGTTTTGCAGCAGAGCATCTGCTGTATGCAGATGAGTCTCTGCGTTTTTTTCTCAGTGAACTGTTTAACATGTGTATTGTTCACGGGTATATACCCAATTCCTGTTTAAACACAACAATAGTTCCCATATGCAAAAACAAGAATGGGAATATGTCTGACACT
>Ga0210059_1001016_pt1 | contig 40533 bp, 20 predicted proteins | sample Ectturendosymbi2_FD_188042 | JGI IMG/M metagenome (GOLD analysis project Ga0210059, IMG submission 188042) | Ecteinascidia turbinata endosymbiont from Florida, USA - Sample 2 (SPAdes) (version 2) | ecosystem: Host-associated > Tunicates > Ascidians > Unclassified | place: Key West, Florida... | reverse complement strand
TAAAATTCGATCTCGCAAACCAGGGTCTGCGCCAGCCAGTCCAGCCGCACACCTTCAATTCTCAACTGCTCGTATTTGACAAGACCTTAGCGCAGCCTCATTTTGCAGTGATAAATGGCTCTAACGTAGGGATGAGTGTGTTTCACTCCCCTGTTTTAATGCGCAGCCTGATATTTTTGCAGTTATGAACTGCTGTGTCGTAGCGTTGAGTTTATTTTCCTCCGATATCGTAACTTGGAGCGCTGATAGTTTATATTCAGTGCAATGACACATGAAATAAGGGGAGCGCGTGTAGAAAAATGTGCATTATTTTGTCAACAATCTTCGCCAAAACGTTGGTTTGGAAACATGGACATGACGTCAAATTGTGACGTAACAAACAGCGCACACCAAATACAAATGACCACCATATGACCCTGAACCAAAACCCCCCCATGAAAATTTTCTGCGTACGCCACTGCATTGATCACTTCGAAAGATGGGTATTTAAAGCTTCAATGATCTTCTCATTGCTTTGGCTTAAACAAACGGTACAAAACCGAACCAAGAACCAACGTCATTCGAAGAAGATCACGCAGAGTTTTGTAAGTAATCGACCAAGTGTTTTCCAAGTTAGCGCAACATACTTTTGCTTTTCTCTGCCTAACTTTTGCGTACCGCAGCCAAACACTGAGATGCTCTATTGATTTTCAACTGATTTCAACTCATGGGTATTTTACTTAAACCAAGTAATTTGTATTTTAAGACATTTGTCCATCTTACTTCAAATGATGGTAATCGTGAAACTGGGGAGACTTCAGGAACGGAAGATGGTAGTCGCAATGGTTGATGCAGGTTGCAATCTGACTAAGTATTAACCACAGCCAAGTAAGACTCAAATGCGCTCCAACCAAGATTGGTCCAGCGACAAGAGGCAAGAAGTTTGAGACCTGCAAGCACAATAAAAACGTAACTTTTTGCTGTTATTTAAAATGTCAATAACATGACATAAGGTTGAAGCAACGCGCTTGAGATATAAGGTTGAAGCAACATGCTTTAGGTTGCAGATTGGAATGCAGGAGACGACACAAAAAGACACTGAAAGCGCAGCAAACGGTTTCCGAAATCAAAAGCACATTGAGAAACGTCGAAAATTACTCCCTCTAACCAGTTAAACCAACTAATTCAGTGAGTGTTCCAGCATATTTTGTTGCTTACACCACGTGAGCAACTCAGTACTGTGAATCATTTCGCATTGAGGAACCGCACGTGGAAGAAACGCTTTCCTGGGCAAAATGTTACTTTATTTGAATAAGATTTCAGGACTGAGAATGTGTAGAGTTATGTGAAATCGATTTCCTATGAACAAAATTTACTGATTGATTAGATTCAGAGGCGTAAAGAGGTTAGATAGCGCCTGGGGCAAGAAGCAAGTTTGGCGCCCCCATGTTCAACCTGATCTCTTTCGCAAGCAAATTTACTGTATTAAAGAAAGTGCTTGTGACATTGTTGGGACTTGTCTGCACCCCCGCAGTCATTCGGCGCACCCACAGTGATTTGGCGCCCGGGGAATTGTGCCCCTCTTGCCCCCTTTCGTTGCGCCCCTGGTTAGATTTTGTCGCCTTCGCGGAGACCGATTACTTGAAAACAGACTTGTGCAAGTGTTCATCATCGCCAAGTCATGAAAGTAGAACCCAGTCCGCTGATTACTCGAAAGCTCGCAGCAAATCTAGAGCTTTTAATCGTTGAAGAAACACAAGCCGAACTTTTTTTACTTCGCAGGAGGGTGAAGGTGATCGAGTCGAAAGCAAACCTACAAAAAACCTTGTGTCCTATCAATGGGATTTCATCTAGATCACATACGCAGGAAATCAGCTTTAGCAGCGGACACTGGCCATTTTCAACATCCTCCGAGCGGCGCTAAGACGATATGTTTCATAACTATTGGATACAAATGGTTACAAGCAGTTTTCTCAAATCTTTGATTCCTTTTGGCCCCAGGAACTGTGGTTTAAAATTGAAAAGCATCCTCACATGTGACCTTGATTCACAACAATGTGTGCTTGAAAAAAATTTCTCACTTACAAGGTGCTCAAGAGGATGGGCGTAGGAAGCGGCGATGCTGATTGGAGCGATCCACTCGTGATGCTTTTTATGAATGTGCTTGTACAGCGCTGGTGTGTGAAACAACCTGATCAAAACGGAAGATAAGGTGTGAGTGATTTGTTTGCCAAACCGTTGAAATAATAGAAAAACTGTTTGAAAACTTTCAATAGATATCTCAAAGCTTATACCTGCAGGTGGCGTGAACAATGAAACTTCGTTACAGGCAAAATGTTGCTTTTTTGAAAACCGTTCCACCAAATGGGTCTTTTTTGTTTTAAATGTCTATATTGAAAAATATTTAACGGTTGATTAACAAAAATTTTATTCTTACATTTCAACGCTTAAGCCTCAGCCTCACCAAAACGTTTTAATGGCAATTTAAGGAAAAAATGAGGCTATGGCTCTATAATTTTTGCACGGGTGCGTCATATCACAGCATCCCGATTTGAAGGCCTTGCACTACGAAAAGCTGCTATTAAAAGAAGAAGTTTTCTTTATTTGATAACACTTCGCTTTTCCTTTTGCACTCACTTGTTTCATTGCAAAGCAAAGGCGAGCAATTGGATTTTAAAGATCTACAAAAATCCCCTTAGCTTACCTGTGCGAGTAATAAAAGATGAACTCAGCCACTAGTCCAAAAACATAGTAGTGAGCCACTGCTTTCCACACAGGTGGTAGAGGGTTTGAGCAAGACATGCCTGATGCTTTCATGATCGGGTAGATCAAGAAGACGAGAGCGCACGACATGAGCTCGTTGGTGAAAGCGACTCTGGCGCAATGGATGAATCGATGTAGTTCTACCTACATTTAAGAAAAAACTATGCAACTCTACAATCCACAATTGCTGCGATTTTGAGATGAAAATAAGTTTGAACGCATCGTGTAGTTGTGAATGGATTTATGACACATGCGTGACAAATACAAAACGTATTTGCAAGTTTTATCTAAGGTTTTATTACTGGTACACTCCGCGTTTTGAGATTTTGTATAAAACTTGTAATTTTATCAAATTTGACCATTCGCAGAACTTACCATCGTCCAATCAAACTATGCCACTGCCATCCACATCATCACAGATTGACTGCCATACGATCACCAATCACTAAACCCACCGCAACATTAGCCTGAATGTTAGCATCATTCAAACAGAGCCAGTTTATCGTATAAGGCAGGGCTACTCAACCTGCTTTAAAAGCTTTTATAGGGTTGTTTCTATTTCTCCTCTGTACATGAGCATCAGCTGTCGCATTGGGGAAGTTGTACAGTCGGTGGGTCACAGACCCTCTGTGCGTTTATTAATTGGGCCACATGCTTGAAAAGCGAGAGAACCCTCAGGTGAACGTAAGGTGAATAAGGCGAATGTTTTCTTCAAGTAAAGTGAGAATTGGTACAAGTTGCCGTCGATTTCGGATCTATTTATATGCAAAGAAGTACTTGGATGTACGCTTGTGTTGATGCATTAATCGCGGATCAATCCATCTTGGACAGACTGGCAGTGGTGTTGTTCCTGAGAGACGTAGCGCCCAAGAATTTCGTGTTTGGCGGTATTTGTGGAAACTGTATACCTCTAAACTTTGTTTGGGGATGTAGACTCATCTAAAAGATGCCGTTTGTTTTCATCAAAAAAGAACCTTCCATTTCTTGTTTGTCACTGGAGAACCGCTTACTGAAACTGGGACTATTGCTACAGAGCAATGACAAAGAAAAAAAAAACTATTATTTTTTTATTTTATTTACAATCCGAATTTCACGTTGCTCTCGTTGCTCACATTCACGTTGCAACTCCCATTTTCTTTAACACACTCTTATAACAATATAGTTACTGGTCTCTGGCATTTCTGGAAAAAAATGTCGCCTACGAAAACGGTTCTTGGTACAAAAACGGTCGTTGGATGGGTGCTTTTCTGAGTCAGTAGTGGCGAAGAAATTACAAAATGCACATGAAACAACGGAACCTGACATCGTAAGTTTTAGAGCGTGATCTTAGCGATGCCAAACTTTCACAACAATTAAAACACCTCGATTCTTCAGTATGTTGTGGAAGTTTTAGCTGGATGTGAGCTAAGGAAATTTTATCTGAAATTTCACCACTTCTCTCACAGTCGTCAAATCTTCACCAATACGAGAAAAAAGCGTAAGGCTTGCAAGAAAACATTGAGGTATTCGAAGTAAAATGAAGTTACGAGCAAAGATGCAAGGGCTTAAAAATAAATGTTGTGTATATTTTTGTTTGTTTTGAAACATCTGGAGAAGTTAGTTGAAACGACAGGGGTGGCGCGGTCGCTGAGTGACCGTGTCTGCCTTTCAGGTCGAAAGATTGGGATGTCAATCCATGTGAGATCGTCGTGGAAGCGCTCTGGGGATGACAGCGTCAACCTGAACTGACCTGGTAAGAGTTGCAATTCAGGCTTTAGCTTCGGGCCAATTGCCAACATTCAAATAATAATTTTAAAATGTTTTGCACGCTTTTCAATAGCTTGTTGCACAGTACTATTGTTGGCTAAACATTTTTGATGCTGTACAAGTTGCCATATTGTGTAAACAAATACTATTGCTGGAAGTTTCAATAATGGTGAAATGTTTTAACATTCTAGCATTTAACAATTGCAGTGTTGAACACCCAGATGCATTGAAAAACTTTAAACAATTTGTTAAAGTCACGACTTTTACTCGGACTCAACAAACGTTGGCACCATTCACTGTACCGGTGTATTCTTGTCTTTCTGGATCTTGTATTTATGGAGACACTTGGGATGTCCGGTAAAGTCCAGAAACATGAAGAACACGTTGACCCCGCAAAAGGAAAGAAACAAGACCATGGAGGTGCCTACGCAAAAAAGTAAGACTAGAACCGTTCGTCCACAGCTGATTGCCGACTAGGCTCAGCAACATTTTGCAAATTGTGCACGATGTAAATTGCTGAGTGTCATCCAAATCAACAAAAGGTTAGTGCAAGTACACCTCAAAAGTCTGAGAAGAAAAAAGACGTTGTTTCAAAAATTCGTTTTTGAGTCCGATTCACCATAGCAGCGGCTAAGTGGCTTAGTGGGATAGACCGCGCGCTACTGAAGCTAGAAGGGTGGGTTCGCATACCAGTGAAGTCACACCGAAGATTTGAAAAACAGAACTGCCCAGCATTAATGAATGAATGGTGCAAATGAAAGTGTCACACGCGGCCTTCTACCAGTGCAGCATTCACAGTAAAAGCAGCCATCTGATCCATGGCGCAAAGTAAAGGAGCTGAATCCCTGCAGAGGCAGACCACTCGTGTCGTGACACTATAAAAGTAGTAGCCTACAAAGCAAGTATAATGCAATTTTCTTTCCAAAATTGTATCAAGAAGAACTCTTCCCCTGCAACTTGGAAGATAACGAGAAACGCTCGTGTAAGGCTCGACGACTTAATCATCAAGTTAGCGTCAATTGCAATATGATTTTCTTTTTGAGTTTGCTGGCTTTCCCTGCCCTTGTTTTAGTCCTTCAGCGTTGTGAAATGTGCGAATGAGTGGTGAACAACTCATTTCTTGTGGGCAACCCTCTTCCCGACAAAAATGTTTGCGTTTTTCAAAATATTTGTCGCTCAATTACGGAACTTTTCCGCTTGACTATCTGGACTTTTACATAGCTACATGCTGCCCAAGATGGTTGGACAACAACAGTCACAAAACCGTTGCAACTACAGCTGGTGCATTCAAAACTAAAAAGGTTTTACATAGAAGTACGCCGTTGTCGCAGATATATTTGTCAAAAAAACTTCTTCGGATTTACACTTGAAAACTTCACGTTTCTATTTCGGTGAGTAATTTATAAACTGTTACACTTCCTACGCTACTTTTGAAGAATCCTTTCAAAGTAACACACAAATATTTGTTACACACCTACCGAAAACAAAAATTATACAAAAGAAGATCAAGGTAAATGGCTGAACAAACAGCATATGCAACAAAAATCGTTTCCAGTGCATTGGGGTATGCTTTCAGCAAAGTTGTGTGAGATATTTATCCTGAACATTACCTTAAAATTTAGTGAAACCAGGGATTTGAATTCGTTAAAGAAAAAAAACTTACAGACAGCGTCGTTACCCAAGTCAAAGGGATGCGCTGGCGGTTCCAATGAAATGCCAGTGAAGAGACAAGGAATTCCACATTTAATGTGACAACTGCAATTGTAACTGATATGGTGCTTAGTGGTGATTGTGCCCAGTGGTGGATATTAGAATTTAGGGGCCCGAGGCAAATTCTCAAAAAGGGCCCTAAAATATCGCCAAATTGTTCTTTGTCTACACTCTACACATTAAAGTTGTTGAGGTGCCCTTTTTGGCACATTGCACATGATTTTGCTTTATTTTAAAAAGCATGTGACTTGCTTCAGAGATTATTAACTATGGCTCTGTAGAGTATTTTATAAGCTTTTTAACAAAACAATGCAAAATTTACATGCGATACTCTCAAAGGGGCTCCCACTAATCTCTGAAAAAAGGGGCCCGAGGTGACCGCCTTGTTCGCCTCCCCTAATATCCACCCCTGATTGTGTCTATCAGAATATGGCGAAGCACATTGGGGCTGACGAAAAACTCGTTTGAGAAAGCACAATTTAACAAGCACCTAACTTCATTTGGGTTTTGAATCAAAACAGAAAATATGCCATTCCAACTCCTATGTTTGCCGTAGAATCAGTGACCCCTGCTGTTGAAAATCCATTAATTCTCTGTATTGGTTCCAGGCATTACTGCGAAAAATCCTTTTTCTCAAAGTATCTTCAAGTTAAAACGTATGTTTTCTTTGCCCACACAGCCATCGCGAACTACAGCGCCCTTACCTAAAACGAAGATTGTTTTCTCATCGGGCCCGAACCAGTCCAGCACCTGAGACCAACGGGCTTCGGTTAAATTGCGAGCCAACGAAAAGTATTCCATGATTGTTTTAAACAAAGACTATCACTCCGACCTAACTCTGCAAAAATAAACGAGGGATGCAAAACAAGTTTTTTTTATGGATCGCAGAGCGTTTTAAATGCGCTCACGCTGAAATCAATCAAAGAATGATAAGAAAAAACGCTTTTAAGATTTGTTGACTGTGCCAGGTTTTGTCATCCCATTATTTGTGGCGTTGTCGTGTTTCTTCAGCTCGTAAAACCTATCGATCAGGACCAGTGTGGTGAACTTACAGCGCCGTACCACAGTAAACCTAACTATGTCTTTTTGACGTATTTGAGGACCTTTTAATAAAACGCTTGCCTGTTATTGCTCGCTGGGTGATCAGTTTCTTCCGTTTCCCAGTTATACGAAATAATGACTTTCATAGTCCGGGTTAAGGCAGGACAACGTTGTGCACTTACTTTATGAGAGGTGAAAACGTTTTTCTGGTATTTTTTCTGGACCCAAAAATTTGACATTTATGTTGTGACGTTTTGTGAATTCTTTGTTAGCTATTTTGAGTGTAATAGAACATGTTTTTCACATCAGAAAGTTTCGAACTTCTACTAACTAAGTGCTATATATCTGAGTATTATGGCTACTTAGAAAACTTTCGTAACAACATGTTTGTTCTCATAGAATCAAGCCGAAGAACATGTTATGCAAAAGTGCAACTGTCTTTTTCGCTGCAGTGCATTTAACTTTGTTTTGCTGAAGTAGTGTAACAGGGGCATTATTTCCGCGAACAACATATACGAAACATGGAGGTTCGAAAACAAACTCAAATGACACAATAGCACAGGTAACATTAGAGCAGCGTCTCCAGAGGCGTAATCCTAAGAAGTGCCTGAATGTCTAGATAACATTTTATGGTGATTGATATCTTCAAAGTAGATAATGTTGTTAATCTAAATGCAAAATTTATATTAAAATAAGCGTTTTCTGCGCCCGGAATCAGGAAAGGAAACAAACCAATTTACCAGCGATAAATATTAAACTGCATAAAAAAGCTTTTTATAAGCAACAGTTGGAACGAGAATTTATAAGTGCATATGTCAGTTTTAAAATCACAAAATTTTTAGATCAATATTACTGCAGTGCCTATCATATACGTTATGCATTGTTATAAAATTTGTCACTCATTAATGTGTTTAAAAATGAGCTAGAAGCGAGATCTTACTGGCTTTGAAATGTATTGAACAGATTTTTTAGCTTGATTGTCGCAATTGCATCTGCAGAAAGTTCCCCTAATGCACGTCGGGTAAAAATCAGCCCCGAGTGGGACTCGAACCCACAATCCCTGGCTTAGGAGGCCAATGCCTTATCCTTTAGGCCACCGGGGCTTCATTAAAACAACAACTCGCCAAGTTAAACATAACTTCATTTCAGGAGCTATCATTCAAAGCAGACCCTGCTACCACAGGTACATCGTCAATGCACACCATCGCATTTGCACTCGCAGTTGTGTGACAGGCACCACGTTTTGCAATTCCGTCAAATCATAATGAAACGAAATTTCGCGAAGTGTAAGACCACTGTTATACCAAACACTATTGTAGTTAAACATTAGCCAAAAGTGCCTCAGCATCTCAAAGAACCTTCGATAAAATTTTCTTTTTTTAACCACGACTTGCATCGTTAAAGAGTCATTGCGTAGAATGAGCGAACTACAGTGGTGCTTCCGGAAAACTGTTATTTCGATAATTTGCTTCATTTCACAAGTCAACAAAATAATGCTATTCCAAACAATACTCAAGTCGAATCTTCATCGAAGTGCCGTATGTTTCATATGATGAGCTGTGCTTGGTGAGAACTCATTACAACACTTCCAAAAATTTTTTGACTCATTAAATCAGTGCTTTCAACCTTTTTTGTACCGTGACCCATTATAGCAACCTACTATAACCCAACGACCCTCATCTTAAACTCGAATAAAGCAAATGCACTAAAGCTGTGTACATAAAACATCCACTAGCGACCCCTCCAAAAATGGTTCACGACCCCTCTGAGGGTCGCGATCCCTAGGATGAAAACCACTGCATTAAATGATTTATCAAACTGCTGTTCTGCTTTGGAATTTCTTACACTTTTTGAAAGACTCTGTTTCATGCAGAATCTGAATTAGACAGCAAAAATTACTTGCTATAGTATGCTTGTTAATCGTATTGTTGCAGACCCCCGGGGCTAGGGCCTGAACATATTAATGAGAAATAACTGTTCTTTCCAAGTTTCGATTGTTTTCCTGTTTTGTCGTCGACTTCATTCTAAGGAGCTTTCTATTCACACATATTGAAATTATCATCTTGATGGATAAGAAATATTTCTTGCATCGTGCTTTATTGTCCTTATCATAAGTCATAAAACTATATTTTCCTTGCAACAAATGAGCCAATGCACTTCATAAAGTCAATAGCGCAAGGCCAAGCGGCCTCGCGAAATATTACAACCGGTCAGAACTTTTTGTTTTGATCACTTCACAGTTAAAAATCAAATAAAGTACGGCGATTCGAAGGCAGACTATCTGTAGAGAGTCCTTTACTCGAAACGTGCGTTATTGGAAGAGGCGCATGGTTTACGTAGCAAGTGTTTTTAAGGTTCTGCAAAGCTGCGATGCGCGTTGGTTCGCCGGAAGTTTTTACGTCACAGATCACTCGTCAAGCGCAATGTCTTCATGTCACAAAGCTTTCGCTGTGGTTCGCACAAGTTCGTAGCGTTCAAAACAACATCTCAAAGACCGCGGTGCACAGATTGGTTTGCATAATTGCATGACTTTTAAAAGTAAGACTTTAACAAACTCCACTAAATTAATCCATATTGTGACACTGCGTCACAATAATGTCACGGAAATACTGTATTTGCAAATGAAAGAGATTTTTCATCTCAAATACTGGCATCTGTGAAAACGTTTTTAACTGCACGCCTCTGTCTAGGAGATGTGAAGGCCACGCATAAACGGTAATCTTCCTTGACTGAGCACTAGAACATCACTTCACTCACACGAAAAAACGCGAATTGGTCGACGATGAAGCCAAAAGATATTTCCTAGATATTGGTGGCATCCATTCGACTAAGCGTCATGACTCTAACACTGTAGAGCTGGGCGATGGGTGGAAACTTTTCTATTTCAGTATTGAGTCCTCAAGGTTTGCCCAGGCTGGAGTGGGAATACTTGTGAGCCCTCGGCTGTCAAGTTGTGTAAATGGATGGACTATAGAGAGAGGGAGAGTTTCTGGCGCAAACATTAAACAATTTCATACAAAGTAAACTTAAGGCGCTGGGACACCGAAAAAAAAACTGTTATACAGGTTGTCGCGTTGGGCGCCCCTCGACAGTTTCATAAATTTCTATTGTGGTTTAAAGTTGATGGCCGAATTATAGCGAAGTTGATAAGGTTATACTTTTTGAAGAGATTGCAGTCTGTTGGATGATCAACACAGTCGCGCGGGAGTGCTGGGTCGCAACCGGTATCTATCGTGGTTAGCTCAGTTCCGCAAGGAACTGAGAATGGCAGAGAAAGTGCAAACCCAGCTAAAATGAAACTCTGCCCAGGTTTCCATAACCCTTTCGCATCCAAGCAGACAACTGTTACTCTGTAGCAGTTCGTATTTTGACTATAGCTAGGAGGAAGGATGTGCTTGTTGAGGTTGAACTTGTTAGACAGCTCCACGTCTCTAATCCACGTATAAACCCCAAACTCAAGTGCACAGTACCCAGATCTCATGTAGTAAACTAGTGATTCCCTGCGAAAAGTTAAAAGTAGCGAATCCACGATCCTTTTGGAAGACTCCTAAAACCAATGCACATATTTGAAACGATCCTAGGGCATCAAAGGTATGATTGGTCAACATGGTGATGTGGACGTGGATGACAACAGAAAGCTCCTGCTGCAACCCTATTATAACAACGTGCTGTGCATCATGAACACTTCCTCCCAACACAGAAATTTGTACGAGTAACTATGGTGCAGAGACTCTTTGTATCAAAGGTCATTCATTGACTTCTGTGTAGTTTGAGCTGACTTGTTCCAGTCAGTGTTAGACGTTCGTGTCATAAGGGGTCTGGAACTGCGGACCGACGACCACCATGGTAGTGTGCAACTTACGTCTGGAAAACCCAAGTGGGCCTACACGAAGGTGCGGAACTAGGAGGTCCTACCAAATAAAGTGAGAGGCCCTGGTGGATGTAAGAAAGAACTTTGTAGACAGCGTATCATCCTTGTATCTTCATCCTCGGCTCGGGTACGTGGACGGAAACAACTCAATGTAGCGAATAAGTACAAAAAAGTAACCCTTTTGTAGAACCAGGAGGTGAAACCAGGAGCGTAATGAAGTTAGATGGCGCCCGGGGCAAGAAGCAATTTTGGTGCCCTCATGTTTGAACCAGAGGTCTGTCGTACTGTACTGAAGGAAGTACTTGTGACATTGTTGGGAATTTTCGGTGTCCCCCACAGTCATTTGGCGTCCCCCGCAATGATTCAGCGTCCGGGGAGTTGTGCCCCCTTGCCCCTCTTCTTTACGCCCCTGGGTGAAACATTAGCCTACAAGGTCTGGCTGCAGAATAAAGCCGAACCTTCTTTGCACTCGGGGTACTCTGAGGCGAGGAAGTCCACAGTCCTCGTGGTAAAATGTCCAAATTTGTAATCTTGATAGTATTTCGGACTATCGGAAACAGAACGAGGCTTGGAGTAATTTGCAAAAGGTTAGCTTGAGATCGGTCAATCATTACAGCGTATAATTTTTGCTCGAGCACGTAACCAAACGTTTTCCGAAAAGCACGTTAAGAATATAGAAAAACTTGGCGGGACAACCATGTATCTATTCTCCAGGCTAAGCACTTGCCCTTTTCCTCATTGTAACTAATGGTTAAAAACATTAAAAGAACCATTAAACCAAAATAATTTCATATTCTGGGAAATTTTTTCTGCAAAAATCTGCGTCACCAGTGAGAACCGTTTGCATATTTATGTGTAATTTCAAAGCGAAGGAAACGCCTGAAACCACACATCGTTACATTTTCCACAGCACCGTTGTAATTCGATGTGAAACTGTTCAATATTTGCCCGATGAAGATTTCACGAGATAGCATTCGGGAGCATACGATCCACGTTGCACTGTAAATGTGTATTTGTGAGCATATTTTCGTAGTGAAGTGCCATGACATTTGAATTTTATATAGCGATTGTTACTGCAACAATAAGCACCCTTTATTTATAACATTTGTCGTTCATCAGTGCGTTTGAAAATGAATTTAAAGAAAGACTTTAACGGATTTGCAATGTTTTGAACGGCTGCTTTTATCTGTGTTTGTCACAAAGGTACAGGTATGTGCAAAAAGTGCTCTGAAAGCGCCACAAGTCAAAAGTTATATTTCAATGTAATTATAAAATGTATCACAGCCCCGAGTGGGACTCGAACCAAAAATCCCTGGCTTAGGAGGCCAATGTCTTATCCTTTAGGCCACCGGGGCTTCATTAAAACAAAAACTCTCCGAGTTTAAAATAACTTGAATTCAGGAGCTATCAATCAAGACAGACCATATTGTCATATGTTTGAGTCATGCATTCCTCGGTTCGTTAGGGCACGATCTTGTCATTTACTTTTTTGAATACACATCATCGCATTTGCACTTACAGTTGTGTGACAAGCACCACGTTTTGCAATTCCATCAAATCATAATGAAATGAAATTTCGCGAAGTGTAAGACCACTGTTATACCAACCACTATTGCAGTTAAATATTCCCAAAAGTGCCTCAGCATCTCAAAACATCTTTGTTAAATTTTTATTTGTTTTAACCACGACTTGCATTGTTAAAGAGTCGTTTCGTAGAATGAGCAAACTACAGTGGTGCTTCCGGAAAACTGTTATTTCGATAATTTGCTTCATTTCACAAGTCAACAAAATAATGCTGTTCCAAACAATCGAAGTGCCGTATGTTTCATATGATGAGCTGTACTTGGTGAGAACTCAAAACAGTATGTTTCATGCAGAATCTGAATTTAGACAGCCAAAATAGCTTGCTATGGTATGCTTGGTAAACGTATCACGGAAAAAGTGTACCACTTGCGAAGGAGAGCGATTTTGTATCTCTCATGCTAGCATCTGTAAAAGCGTTTTTAAATCAAGTGTTCCGTTGCGGAAACTACAGTATTTACTGTACTTTCATTGCTGTATTTGCCTTTTTCTTTTCTGAAATCTTACTTCATGTAGAACAGCATGCAGGGAAGCTTTTCAGCAATTTAAAACGTTTTACTTCGCTTTCTACAAGAGTTTGTTCGTTATCAACCTACCAATCATACAGTTGCATTACACGAAGACGTAATGCAATTGTAAGGCTTCATCGGATACTGAGAATTCAACCTTTGTTCTAGTGAATCCAGCAGCTGGTGTGTGACTGTGGAATCTATTTGAATCCACTATTTAGCCATCGCCAACCGAGCACTCTTCAAAAGAACTGGCAAACTTGAAAATCTTTGAGAATGTTTTCTCCTTTTTCCGAAACAACACTGATTTTTAGTGCCATCTTATGTCTGAGATGTAATATTTCTCTCTATACTTCTTTCTGAGATGTTTGTTGAAGCGCAGGCCAAAAGCACTCTTGCGCCAAGCTAAATCAAACTGCTACATCGATTGTGTTTCAACGGCCTTGATCCGAAACAGCGACAGAGTCAATATTTGTCTTGCTGGGTTTTCAACCAATCAAGAAGTCTTTGAAAGCAAGCAACTTGTTTGCTTTCAGCGATCTCATGATGTAGGTCAGGCTTTGCATAATTTTGAAACAATTGGTTTCTTTCATATGATGGGCTGCAGAACAGCGAATAATAAGAAGAAAATCGCTCTATACGTTGCCGCAGACGTAATGCTTTTTGTTGCCTACTGAAGTTGAGCATCTTTGAAGGACTTCAAAGTTGAAACAGTTCTTGTTCAACAGCAAAACCGAATTATACTCAGGTAAAATTATTAATAAATTCTGAAGCAAGCTCCAATGTGTCCGCAACAGCCCTGTTGGCTATAAATGAGAAAGTAATTGTAGAAACGATGACCAGAGGCGAGAATCAAAATTTTCAACTTGGCTCAAAACACTGCACTACTGATGCAATTCAGGTGACGTTGTGCAATCTTACTTTTGAAGTTTCGAAACTCAAGGTTATTTTATTTTAAACTCTTGCACATGCCGTGATTTTCATTACTGTGGTGATTGCTCTTCTTTCAGCGGACTGTAACGTAGACGTATTTTTGCCTATCCGGTTGATGCACCAGCTGAGGCAAAGGGTTACGTCAGCTTCAAACGAAGCAAGGTCAAGAAATTCTGTATGCCTCAATATTTTACCAGACATTACAGACAACATTTTTTTCTGTATGAGTTTTGACTTTTTATTGCTCTCTGTACAACGTGCGCGGGGACTGACATATCTGCTTGGAATACCAAAACGAGACTCTAGATTAGGCCAGATAGAGTGTGCTTGGCAGACAAGAGAAAAACGCTGGTCCTAAACAAGTAGTTCTTAACATTGGGTCCATCGAATTCCAGAGGCTCGGTGAGTTCGGTGTAAGTCCCATACTTGGTTTATTTTGTAAGTTAAGAAAATATATACCTGTTGTGTTTTGAAGAAGTAAATTTTAATTTTCCCAATTACGAATGTTACCGTGAATGCACGGATGAAATTTGCAAGGTTCCGTACTTTCAATAAGGTTAAGAACCGCTGTATCAAGCAAATCGCATACCCTTTTTTGCATGACTTTTTGTTTCATTTGAGCAGTTCGACTACTAAGCGTTCATCGCCCATATCAGTATCATGCTCACTTTCCTGCTTTGTAACAGTAAGGCTCTCATTCAGACAATACATAACTCACTGGAGGGAGCTGCATGAATGAAACAACAGGGGGGTATTTATGTGTATGCCAAAGGAATTTAAGCCCAACTTTGCGTTCTCTTGATTTGAGCGGCATTTAAGTGCCAACTGACTGGTATAAACGTAGCACCAGAAACACCGCAGCTGCTCTATATGCGATATTTCTGTGCGGATTATTTCGCCATCCATACACGGCTTTCGGTTCGTAGCACCACATGTTACGTCATTTATAGCACTCAGCAGCCTTTGCGCATGACTTTGAAAAAAGCGGTTTGCCACCATCAAAACTAAAAGCTAGTTTCGCATGCAGTGAAACGTTTCCGAATTTAGGAAAAAATTTTGTGCAAACAAAAGAATATATATATATAAAATAAATATTTTGCCGTCCAAAACCCTAAAACTTGGCTACGGGCCTGAACAGCAGCATGAGAATCTTCGCAAAGGAATATTTTTTTCCTCAAACCCTAAGCACAATTCTCGAATTATGCTAACCTCAAAATGTGTCGTAAGGGAATGCTGGCCGCTGGTGCCTTCAGTGATTAAATTTGGCCCTCTTTGAAAAAAATTTGGACACCCATCTCTTAGATAGCATCTGCGTTGCTTTCAGCGTCCAATGTGCAGTTAATCTAATATTGAAGTAATTCACTGTTGATTGACTTTTCGTTGATGCACGTGCTAAACCTATGGAATCTGCATCAATGTGCGTAAAATCAAAACCGATGTAGAAAGCTTAGATCAAGGGTGTTGGCAAGACTTACGTTTGCTTTTTTATGAGAAGGAGACACCAACAAGTTCGTAGTGAAAACCCAGACACAAAGAAAATTATTCTACTGTTGCGATGGGAAAAGCCCGAGCGGCATGTGCGCAAAGCTTCGCACTGTGGCAGCAAGCACCAATAGAGTTCACATGTCATGATCACTCTATTATTGCTTGTTCGCGCCAAGTATATATATTGTTGTTTTTCGTGCACATCCCGTTCGTGGTGAATCACACATTCAACACAACGCCACCGGAGAGGTTGCAACACTACCAGGAGAGGCATGTCAAACCGTAATACGTGAAAAATCAGTACAGCTCCGTTGTACACAGAAGGAAAAATAAGAAAGAAATATACGAAAAATAAAAATAGCAACTCCACTATTCAAAGATAAACAGCTGCACGTATTATTCTACAACCGATAAACAAAAAATGAAAAATATGTGCTTTCGCAGTCACAGTCAACTACCATGTTTATCGGTTCTATTGTTATCGAGTAATTGGCGATTGCATAAAACTCTTTTTGTCCATACTTTGTGCAGAATGGAAAGTGCAGGTGAGGCTTGCGTCGCTATTTGGGATGAAGTGCTGGTTCTCTTTGGTGGAAACGAAACTTTGCTGTTTATTGTGGGTGAGTGAAAGTTCACTGTGCGTGAGTGATAGTTCACAGCGGGTGAGTCAAATTTTACTGTGAGTGAGTCGAAGTTTCATCATTTGATGTTGGTGCAGTAAATCTACGGTTGTCTTCTACAAGATTGGAGGATATGCAGAAACGCCTGAGCTCAGCTGCAAATAGGAACGAATTGTCCGTTTATAACCCAATCGCCTCCACTCATTAAACTCAGTGACATCTGCAGAGTGATCCCTGTTTCATAAATGAGCAAATACAGTGTTGTCATGCGACGGGCAGTGCGGAACTGTTGACACTTTTGCATTCACCCCCTTCTGATAAAAACATTGGTCCTGGAAGATGTGCCACCACACAATTGTCTGCGACATTCGGACGTAAGGAACAGCAGAGCTACCACTAAACTTAAAGCAAGTAATGAAACATGTAACTCGATTGCTTCGATATAAAAAGAGTTACCTGTGCAGAGTGATCTTTGTTGTATAAGAAGCCAAGGCGTACGGGAAGTTTTTGTTTCAGCGGGACACCATTAAACGTTTGTCACTTCCTTAATTTGTTACGCCGGCTGTTCCTTATGGTTTTGGTGTAAAATTGACCTCTGTCGTCTGAAACTCGACCCAACCTCCGTAAACGTTTTAAAAATAAACTTAAGGGCAGAAAAAATACGACTCATTTTTTTCTGAACGGAAATATTTCTGACAATGTCACTGCGGTCACGGTTACTGTAACAGAATTTCCACGTTTTATTCCTTAATTGTTACTACCCTTTCTGCTTTACTTTTTTATATTTTGCCATGGAAAACGTATTTCCTTGCCTGAAACTTCCCAAACACTGCCCTTTTTGCCTGGATTTGACGTATTTTGCTGCACTAAGGAGACTTACCCCCCAGACTCCCGCCTCGTCGTACAAAACTACGTATCGTGAGATATTTATTTTGCCGCGTTGAGAGTGGTGCGATACTTGGTGAAGGGTCAGCATGTCGTATTACTCCCACAATATCCACAAAAAATGTTGACGTTCCGTTGGATATTGTTGCATTTTATGCCATTTTCAGTTTCCGCCATTTTCTGATTGTTACCTTTTATGCGATTTCGGCTGATCTTCAATCAATTCGCTTTGAGTACAGTTTACTATATTGACGTTTAACCGTGACGCACGGCCTGGGAATCAGGCACATTTTGATAAGGCAGGGAATTGTCTGACATGAATATATGTTAAGTTAGGACGAAGCTTCACAGCCATTTGTCTTTTGACAATACAGAAGCGCATTGATTTTCTTGTGTTTTAACAGGTACCATGGCCTCACTGGGTTTGCCTTTTTGGATAACAGTGGGCCTTTTCTCGTACGTCGACCTCACAGGAAAACCCAGCTTTCTTCTAAAATACAAGGTTCAACAGGACAAGAACATGCCGGTATTGTAAAGAGTTTTATGTGCGTTAAATGCACCACATTTGATGAAAAATAATAGCCTTGTGAATTTGCCAGTACGTAGCATTAGTTAAATGTAAGACAAGAGCCGGGTGGCCATTATGTCCCTTAGCGAACGACGCATCACATTGCATCATAACCAGGGTTGTGGAGTGTGAGGTAAAATGTACGACTCCCACTCCGACTCCCATCTTTCCAAAATTTCCGACTCCGACTCCTTAATATAATGTGAATGAAGTTTGGCTGTCAACAATTTTGTAGCAACTAGCAATCAGTGGAAATCTTGGTACACAGCAAGAATTCTCTGTTTCAATAAAACTTTCAAAAGAAATTGTACCATTTCAACAGGCACGAGGTAGGATTCCTAACTAATGAGTGCGATGTAAAAAATAATTCAATTGGATTTCCGGAATGGAAGTCGGATAAAAAAATCCGATACCAACTCCGCCTCCTAGTGTTTTTAGGAATCCGACACCGACTCCAGCAAAAAAAATCCGACTCGTTGCGACTCCAACAACGACTCCGCAACTTTGGTCATAACTCCGTCCGTTTCATGAATACGTTGCCAATGATAACGAGGTGCAACATAGTGCAGAGGTGACAAACGACAATACGCAAATTTAGCATGATTTTTCATCGTTTATACACTTCTTGTGACTTTGCTAAAAGTGTACTACTGTCAGCTGCTTAATTACAAGCACTGATTTTCGGTATTTTCGTGTGTTTTAGGTTGATTGGACAATGTACAAGAAGTGCTTTAAAGTTGTGCAGCAAAACCAAGCAATAGCAGCCATCGTTGTTCTACTTTTTTACCCTCTGTACATCGCAAGGGGGATTAAATATGAAAGTGCCAGTCTTCCCGGATTAGGCACAGCTCTGCTACATTTCGCTGGATTTGCTCTGTTCCAAGAAGCTTCCTTTTATTATTCACACAGGTACATCCTTTTGTTCAACGTTCCGCAAAAGACACTAATAGGGTCATGTTTATTTTGGGGAGATAAATTGAAAGATATCTTTGTTTCATATCAGTTGCAAGCTGCATAAACTGACTGTCACTCTCTGTGACTATTTGCAGGCTGATGCATCACCCATTCATCTACAAGCGAGTACATAAAGTTCATCACGAATGGACTGCACCAATCAGCTTGGCTGTAGTTTACGTGCACCCGTTTGAACACATTGTGAGTTGAAAAAATGATGTATCAGTCATTAGCAGAATACTGTATATTGCAGGGAACTTCAAACATACTGCTTTATTTTACAAAAATAAAAATCCACGTAATCTATTAGCTACTTTCATTAGTTTGGAAGTACACCTTGCTGCATATTTACTACAACCTGCGAAACAATCTTCCGGTCATGGCAACGTCAAAGTAAATTCAACTAAAAGAAACGAAATCGCATAAAAGAAATAGATAGATCATCGAGCCTTAGCCACATTTGCACATTGCAGTATCGTTTTCTAAAAATCATCCAATCCCCATTGGGCTGCATTTATCGCAGAACTTCTTTGTTGCTACGAAGAAGCCAATACGTATAGATCAGTGGTTTTCAACGTGGGCAAAATCGATCCCCAGGGGGAGATTTTATGCATTTTGGAGACGATTTTGTGACTTACCAGATTTGGGGGAATTTCAATTTCCAGGGGGGAGATTCTGCAGGTCAAAATTTACTAAAATTTTGAATTGATTCCAAAAATAAAAACACTATTTGCTACTTTGGAACCAAACCATTTGATGCACTGTCGACTCCATGGTTCATGACAAAGGTTATAAAACACATGATATCGCACTGGTGACGTAACAATCAAACTAACGTCGTCCTGTGTAACGCTTCATTGCACCATCCAAGGCCACGAAGATTATCTCTGGTTGGCAGTCAGGCACTGCGGTTCTGACGAAAATCAAGAATTAGCAGGAATTGTTGAGTCTAATATTTAAAATAAGACAAATGAGTAGAAAAACTCTTGCACTGAATAGTTTGTTAGGTTGGTTACATCAGTCGTTGCATGAGCACTGTCAAAAATGGACATCAAATTATCGCATTTGCTAGCCTGTAACGTATACATCAGCACGCGCGTGATTTTGTATTTTCTCGTAGAGCATGCATTAGTTCGTTGTATTATACTTTCATTGGTTGAAAACGACTAATATTGGTATAGTTATCGGAAAATACCCAATCGGTCAAACTCCATTTTTTAAAGAGGAAAAACTTCAGCTTTATTTAAGATAATCAAAACGGCCCAACAATCATAAAATTGCTACCACTAAATCGTCGCACTGACTTTCGCAGCGATCGGGAACATTGATCACAAGTTGCCATTAAGTTTAGCTTAATTATTTTTCGTCCTGTACTGTCACAAATCCCTCCAACCGTATACGTTATCATTGGCAAAATTGCCTTGAAACAAGAATTCACAGCCTGCGGTGGAGCATTGCCAAAGCATTGTTCGGCATAGGGAAAAAACCGTCACAGTCCGTTGTGTGTTTTATAATCTTTGTTTCATTATGAGTAAAAATATGAGCTCAGTGTGTTCTATATCAAAAGTGCTGGAAATATGGCTGTTGCAAGACGATTTCCATAGCAGTTTACGGCTATTGAATTAAGTACAGCTATTCTTAAGTTGAAAAACGTGCTTATCGTGTTTTTCGGTCAGCTCGAGTGTTTGCTGTCCTATGTGAATATAGCTGTACTTTGCTCATCTGACTTATGACAGAGTTTAACAGAATAGTAAAATAGGAAAAGGGTAACGCAGACCGGCGAGTAATCCCCATTTTGGCTAAACAACTAAAGAGTCCAAAAATCTTTTCCACTACCTGTTGTTTGAGGCTTCCTAAGAAGTCATTCTGTTGTGAAGATCACGCCAAAAGTTGGATTTCATAGAAAGGGACTGGGTCAAATGCCTTTTTGCCAGCTAACTAGCATTGACGAATCATGCGATTCCACGATCCAGGAACGTCTCATCGGTATCCAAAGCGACGATGGATTCCGTGCTACATGTTCACGCAAATGGTCAGATTTTTGGACCAAGTGCAGTGAGCGTTTCGGGAAAAGCAAAGCTAATATTAGTACTGGCTCTTCCCACGATGTATGTTGCTGAGCAAGGTTTCAACCAAATATTGCTAATACGTAACAAATACCGCAATCGTCTTGACATGAACAAGACCTAGGAAAACGTCATTCGACTTAAGCTGACCAACTTGCAACCTGCTTTGTAAACGCTTGCTGATAAACATCAGGCCTAAAGTTCGCATTAGTTGGAACCAGCTGTTTTTTTGGAAATGAATAACATTTATTCTACAAATGCATTTGTATCAATTTTTTTGTGCTAAGTTGCTAACTAGCTTGCCCGTTTATATTTCATTAGCTTTGATTTATTTTCAAAACAAACGAATACAGTATTTTCAGACAACGCTAAAATCACAGATAGGGGGAATTTTCAAGCAAAATTCCTGTAGATGGGTGATTGTGCAAAAAAGGTTGAAGACCACAGATCACTGCTAGATGAATGGGTGTACGTACGGGAAAGCTTTTCAGGGGGGGCGGAAAGGGTTTGCTTTGAAAAGTCTGTCAGTGCCTGACTTCTGTGTTTGAATTTGTTATATAAAGCGCTTTCAAAGCGTGTTGATTCTCTCAAAGATCACACATTGTGACCAACAAAAACAGTCACTTTCTTTTCCTAGAAAAGGTAAGTATTTTACAGTGATACCCAACAATTTCAACCACTAAAGAACCTTCGATATTTTGAACGAGTGAAGACCTTTTTAGTGCCCCCTGTTTGGCTTCCCCCCAAACGCCTGCCGGGTCCGCAACTGGATTAGTACGTAATGATCACACAAAATCTAAGACCTTCATTTCCAACATTCGTTAACAGCAACTTGCCATGCACTTCAATGCAGCATAGTCCCCTAAAAGATACGACTGTGCGCTTAATTTTCTTCAAAATATTAATCTTGGCAGCAAAATAAACAGCAAATGCGATCAGTCACCTTGCCACTTGCCTAGTGATCTGCGGCCTTTGACATTAACAAGGGCTGTAAGAGGAGTAAAGATTACTCACACCAAAGTCGATCACATTTGATTAATAACGATGTAGGTTACTGTCGCAGCGTTGTGCGCGACACACGATTTAAGAACTTTTTGTGCGCGACACACGATTTAAGAACTTTTTCAAAAGTGAGTAATCTTAGCTGTTGGAAGACAAATTATGTTTGAGGAGAACAAAGAGTTTGCTGTCGTTGAGTCGAAGCGTGGTAACTTTCGAATCGCTTTCTATTTATACTAACCACGGATTTTGCAATGAACTAATCAGATTTTTGTGCGTGTATTTAAACCAAATTTAACATTTAACGAACCATATAAAAGAAACTGTCAATGGGCTCATATTCATAGCGCGATTTATGAACAAACGATGTCTTTGGCACCCCACTTCTATTTAGAACTGTTTAGAAACACATTGCGTGCCATCTAATTCAGATGTATCATCTGTTATACACTGTTCCATAGGATTAACACATTGCTACTAACATTGCTTTCATTTTTGTCGTCTATTACATATTTGAAGGCTTTAAAATGACACGGAAATCTGATTTGAAAGATATTTGAACGGCAGTGTTGCAAATAATGCTCGTATTGTTTGCTTTTTCAAATGAACTTGCTGTTCTCAGGTAGTAAATATGATCACTGTGATGGCATCCCCTCTTCTCTTTGGTTCGCATCTTGCCCTGGCCTGGGCGTGGCACGCCACTGCAACCATCGTCGCAACAATTCATCACAGTGGGTATCACATTCCTGGACTACCGTCGCCACAGTTTCATGACTATCACCATCTCAAGTGAGGAAATATTTCTATTTATTTATTTTTCATGGGTTTCCGGTGATTCAATAAAACGCCACGTGCAGAGTTTATCAATACTTGGATATTTCGTCAATTTACTGGACAGTGGACATCGTTTGTCATTTTGTAGAACCGATTGGAAATCCCCGGCAAATCAGGAACAAGCCAACCAATTTAAATGCTACAATAAAGAAGTCTTTTCAGAGCTTTTTTTAATTTGAGTTTTAGGACGTTTTCAGTTCGACACTGAAGTTTGAATCATCTGCAGGCATGGGCGTCGTAAGGAAAGGGCAGGGGGTCCAAGGCCCCCCTGGATTTTGAAAATTTTAGCAAAAAAAGGTTGTTTTCTTAGTTTTGAGTGGGAAAAAACAAATTTCACCACTTTTGCCTCTCCCTGGAAAAATTTTGGAAAAATCCCCTGGTGCCCACCCCTGGAAAAATTCCTTCCGACGCCCATGTCTGCAGGTACCCGCCCGTGCAATCTCAAAGAATTCGAGTGGGAGCTGCGAACCGCACCGTTGCAGTGCGAACTATTGCAGACCACAGCACGATGGCTTAGCTGTTTAAGTTCGCACGCAGCAAGCATTAACATAATAAGAGCAGCGGGTGTAACCGTGGGCGTTGGAAGGATTTTTTCCAGGGGGAGCCACTAGGGAATTTTTCCAAAGTTTTTCCAGGGGGAGCCAAAAGTGGTTAAATTTGTTTTTCCCACTCGAAATCAAGAAAACAACCTTTTTTTGCTGAAATCTTCAAATCCAGGGGGGAAAGGCCCCCCCTTCAGACACCCATGGGTGTAACTGACAAAACTAACGAAACCTGGCCACAACAGTAAGATGAACTCTGCCGCTTGGTTTCAGGTTCAACCAATGTTTCGGCGTTTTGGGATTTCTGGATCGCTTGCACAGAACGGACGAGCAATATCGACGAACGAAAAACCACCAACACGACCACATGTTCTTCTCCACGACGCCCATCTGGCTCCAAAAGTAGACGACCTGCTTTGGCAGGAAGATGATGAAATGTTGAACTGGTACTGCACTGCTCTCTTCTTTACTTGTGACATCCAATCGCACTTAAGTTTGTCTTGTTTTGTGCATTATTTGCAACTTACAGCCGACGGCTCCTATCGTGCTTTTGCGTTTTGATTGATCAGGGGCATGGTGGGGCGGGAAGGCGTGGGAACGGCATACCCAATTTTGCTGGGTGTAATGTGTTTCCACACTTTTTTCATATTTTCGTTTGTAGTGTAATGAAACTGAATACTTCAACAAATATGAATTGAAGTGCTGTTGAAAATGACTAGTTTTCCAGGTGCGTTCCGGCACTTTGTAGGACTACCCTGAGGGGCGGATCCAGGGGGAGGGCGATCGCCGCCCCTACAACCTACAAAAGTAGCTTTATTGACCATAGGTTTGTACAATTCGGAAGAACATTCGCGATGCAAGGCCTTTTTGTCGTCCATTGTATTGTCACAGCAGTGTTGTAAATTGTAATTCATCCCTCTTAGTAGCGAGGCTTTTGTGATACTTGAAGACCAAATAATACTGAAATCGAACCTCCTAACTAATGACCTTACTCTCTGGACATAAGCGTCGGAATTGTTGGGCAGGGAGTCCTTGTCCCCCTGGAATTTGTAATTTTCTTATTAACATTTTAGCAAAAAAAGATCGTTTTCTTAGTTTCGAGTGGGCAAAATGAAATTTTGCCACTTTTGGGCCCCCTCTGGAAAAATATTTTTGGCTACGCTTGGAAAAATCCACTTTTGCCCCCCTGTGGTAAAAATCCTTCCGACGCCCATGTCACCCTTTGACTAATACATTCAGGGACACAGCGATATCTTCTACTTCATGGCAATCGCGCGTTTTCCCGTGTTGAAAATGATGATCTCAGCCAAGTTCATCGAAGTTAACTTTTGTTCGACATTGAATTAAGTGACACAGTTGGCTTTTATTATTAAAAATTCCTTGATACTGCCAAGGTACTAAACAATAGCCAATCAAGGCTGCCTGCGAAAAAGGTAAGAGGGCGGATGCGATATCCCAGCTGTCGCGACAGCACGACTGAATGACGATTCTTGGTGCCGCGACTAGGCGAGATCTGGTGATAGAGACAATTTCTCACCTGCGTTAATCCATCTGTCGATGAGCAACCGTCTTGTTGGTCAATTGCCACATTGCTGATTGCCATGAAAACGTGCAGACTTATTTGTTTTGATCTGATCAATAAGCAGTTAACCACCTCGCATCTTCTCATTGCCCGTCAATGGCGTAGCCAGCCCAAAATATTGGAGAGGACAAAATGTTTGACTTTAGGCGAGCAACAGTGTTTGTTTGGAACGCCGCTTCTCAAAACACAAAATGATTAGATATGCTAAGAATTGGGAGCTGCATGGCCCCCTGGCCTCCTGGCTACACCTATGTTGCGAGAAGTTCCCTAAACAACTTCAGCGCGCAATGATTTTTGCTTTCTTCTGCTGAGTCACGAGAGACGCGTTGTGGTTTTTATTTTTCGTGCACAGCAAATGCAGTGTAAAAATGCAATCGTTTTGCTTCTAACGTGAAACAAGCAAATAATGAAAAGTGAATATTGTGTCAAGCGATGCAACAATTCCTTGCAACTCAACAGTGGTTGGAAACGAAAAAACGCATTTGAGGGTGGGAAAAATCACACCCAAAACTGTTTCTGGCAAAGCAGTGGTCGGTGCGGGTAGGCGACTCTAGGATAGTAGTATTCCATCCAGTGGTTTGCGCCGTAGTCGTAATCGTACGGATCCCACTCCATTGTAACGTGCGGAGACGACACTTCGTAACCGGAAACGGTTGCTGGGCGTGGCCGGATAAAACTTTGGAAGGAGCTTGTTCCGTTGTCGGAAAAATGGGCAATCATGGGAAGGTATCTGCAATGCATGCTTAGCAATAAATCGAACAAAGCTACCGTAGCATTTTTTCAATAGCACAAAACGGTGTGCCTTAAAAGTTACAAACATCGATCAAACTCTATACTGGTAGTTTACCAGAAGCCGAGCAGACGAACAGTACGTGTGGATGCGTCAAACTAACTAACTATTCCTATTCGCTTTTCATACTACAATGCATTGCTATAGCGACCGCGGGCATGCTCTGTGCTTAAGAGATAAACATAGATGACTGCACTATGATGCTGGTTTCCTTTGCTGCATTCGCAGCACAAAAGGTTTGCTTAAAGTGGCTTGTAAAAAACAACGGAAACGAAACTAGCAGTGGCAGCAAAAGAACAAGCTTGTCATGTTTCGTCTCAGTTTACAAGGGTAATTTATAATGTAAAATACAAGGTGTTGCAACAGTGTTTGTTAAGTTAATAGCCTGTGGTGAAGTTTGTGGCAACACTTAATAAAGATTAGTGAAATTGCGGAGTAAACCTGGAGAAAGGCTGCAGCTCGACATCACGCAAGCTTCGATTGTTACTTTGACATTGTTCCAAGTTGGGACTTGAGCAAGCCTGTAGCGATGGGGGAACATTCGGGGCAGTCAGTGCCCCCCAAATTGAGTTGTGCCCAGGAAATTTGTTTTAAACATTAAATATAAACGAAAATCTTGCCCCCTGCAACAGGTATTTTGCCCCACCAAACCTCAACACCTGGCTTCGGGCCTGTACTTGAGCATATTACGAGCCTTCTGAGTTGCTAAGATAGGCGCCAAATAGTAACAGATCATCAGCTTCACCGCAGGTAGTGGTGTGCTGGGTGTGAAACATTAACTTCCATGTTTGGCCAGTAAAGGTCTACAGTGCAATACTGAGCAATGTATCATCTTGGCTTCTAACCTTATTTGACGCCAGAATCCCTTTAAGCAAAGTATTGGCATCCTCGCTCCGTGTCCAGCATATTTCGCAACAGTGAACAGTAAGTGCCAACTGGTAAACCTGAAGCGTTCTACGGCAGCGAGTATCGCGATGTTAGGAAAATCACATACGAAATAATGTGATTGCGGTATGTGTCACACAGTTAACAAAAGTTTGTATGAAATTTGCATCCACGCAGAAGCTGTAAATAAGCGATCCAAAAAATCACAGGCCGTGGATTCACCGTGGTTCCAAAACACAGGTGGCTTAATCAGAATTCACGCCACGCATTATTTTTCTGAATTTTAGCACGAGCCCTGGTTTCCTGGGTAAGAAAACAGGTAACGATTGTTGTAAATGGATGTTTGTGAATGAATACGTCACAAATGAGTTCGAAAACATGTCTGTACATAGAGTTAATGTAGTTTGCTGCATGGTACCAGCAGAGGAGACCTCTAAGAAATGAAGCCCCGGTACAAAATGTAAATTAGGCACGAACCCGGCCCGAGATCACAAGCACAGAACCCAGCACAAGCCCGATTTAGGCCCGAAAACTGAATTTATCGAGTGGTCAAGATATGGACAACTGCGGGGTATTGGTGGCGTAGTAAACTAATGACTAAAATTTCACAATTAACCATTTCATTGAAGATTTACACAACTTGGTTGTTTCCACAGGAACTGACAGCAAAAATGTCCACTCTTGCGAACAAATTTTACATGCAGGTAAGAAATTGGCCCAAAGCATGAAAACTTAAGTTTAACCTGACCCGACACGGTAAGTCCTGCCTGATTTACCTCTCTGCCCCAGTGCGTCATTTTCGGTTGGAAATTTATTTGTTTTTTTTCTGATTTCAGGAAATCATTGCTCTGAGGGGAATTTAAATGTACGTGTTGACCTTATCATCATTGTTGTCGCAGATAAAAGTTTAAGCGTGCAAAACAAGAAAAACAAATAAATCTTACCTTTCACTTACGAAAACATCATCTTCTACCACTCCACTCCCCTTTCCAAGAGAAAAAACAGAGTTTCGTGGTCTTATGTGTGATTCAGAACCATGCCTATTTTCTGGCATAGAGATTCTTTGTGCAATGAGAGCTTTCTGCTCGGAGTTGTCGTTTGGTGCTGAACAGTCCGAAGAGACGATTCTCATTTCGACGCCTGCGCTTGCCCCGAAGTCGCTGTCCAATCCCGGTCCTCCGCTGGGGTCGTTCTGGTTCAATGGCGATGTGCTTTACAAATTAATCGCATTAAATTAGGAAATAGTTTTACGATTGGCAGTGAAAAGCATGCGATAGGAGAAAAGTTTGCATCACAGCACTTGGGGGTCTGCGTCATGCAATAGAAGTAAAGAGATTGAATCATTGGTCAGCAGTGGCAATATGCTGCTTAGCGGCAGGGATTACATTGGGACGCTTGCTTGTAGAGGCAATAACCTTAATACAGGACTCCCAGCTATGAGGGAACATCCAACTGCCTCACCCCAGTGTAACTATTGCGGAATAATTGAACGTTTAGGCTATATATTACAGTCATGCTCTGGAACACACCAACAATAGTTCGTCGTTCTTACAAGAGCTAAAATGTCTTACGACAACTTCCAAGCTGTTCAGAGATGATAAGTAGTACTTCAAAGTATTAAATTTGATCACACAAAGATACTTATGTGCAGGACTTGTAACACGAATTGTCACAGCAACATTCATGTTCAGCAAGCCTGCCAGTGAAAGAAAACCATCTGGCACACTTCAGATCACAGTAGCACTATAAAGAGATGACAATTGCTTGTGACCAGTAACCACAGCTGGACACTCTACTACCGAATCAATGATATGCGACTTGTTCCCTACAGTGAACCGTCTTGGAGAGCGCTCTTTAAATAATTTGCTTTTCAATCATTTTTACACGGAAAGACACAGGTTCTGGTTTAAGCTGCGTCCTTAAAGAAGGCGTAAAAGCTTGTTCCAAACAGAAGTGAACGCAACATTCGTAAATTAGCAAAAATATTTTAGTATGGCTTGCAGGGCCGCAACCAGCTGGTATTTTTGGGGCGGACATAATGATTTTAACTTGTTGCACCTAAAAACTAAAATGTTTTTGAAAATTTCGGAGAGGCAATTGCCCGGTTGCTCCCCCTGGTTGCGGGCCTGATGGCATGTTTGAAAAACTAAAATCTTGGTATTTCATTTTGAAAGCAGATTTGTTGAGGCACGTGTGGCTGCTTCATTGCTTCAAGCAAGTTTTCAGCGGAAACGAAAGTATGGCGACTTGTGCTTGACCAGAGATAAAATCAGTCAGGGATAATAAAAAAATATGTTCGGAGTGCTAGAACGGAGTCAGAAAACCTTACGAACATATTCAGCAATGCTACGATTTGCCTGATGGCGAAACAAATGCGAACATATGTACCTTCGGGAAACCCTTTCCACGGAGTTGCAGTGTACCCGCCGTGACGGAGGAAGCAGGCTGCTATTGTTGTTGATCTTGTGATGATTATTGATCAAACGACTTCTCAAACGGAAAGCTTGGCTCGGTGGAAGGTCGGCGTAGTAACAAGCTGCGTCGTGACCGGGGTCAGGTGCAAACACGGAGTCGTTATTCACGTTGTTGTTCTCTGCATCTGGAAGACTCTCAAGTGGAGCGATTCCTGCAAAATACAGCGATAGCAATGAACAAGGTCACGAAGATTAAGTTTGACCTGCTTGGTAGAAATTTTTGTTCGCCTGCCTGTTTTTTTGTCAATGCTATTTTTGCCGCTTTGTTGCTGTGGCGAATAGTGTTCCTTACTGCTCAGTGTGCTTCAGCACAACTGGGTCCAAATTTTAAAGCACGTCGGAAATGTGCCCCGATATTTAGCAATAACGTGGCTCCTGTCAAATGCATTTTATTTGCTTCATGTATTGACAATGATAAAATATAAGGTAAAATATAAGGTAACGACAAAGGAAATGTTTGAGACAACGTTCTGGCTAAAAGGTCTGTGGGCGACCATTTGTACCTTAAAGAATTGGTATTGATATTTGGTTTCTGTTTGGAAATTTGCACAGATGTACATGGTGACCGTACGCCTTCGCGCAGCAGAGGTTGAGCTATTGTTTTCCTCAATTGCAATAATATACGGGAAGTCCAAAAGGATGTATGCATTTTATTATAGCTATCATTTCATATAAAATGTACCCGGGTTCCTGTTTTCCAGGTAAATAATAGTTTAGATTCCCAAAGTTGTGTTTCCCAGGTTCACTGGATCAAGCAACAAAGTATTCCGTGCAGGAGAATATCAAGACTGTCAAGACCTATTTTGCGACGAAATTTGTTGTCCAAACACGAGTTTGGAGGAACCTTCCTAGCAGAAACGCTCCAACCCGACTCACAATATAGCGCCTCCTGAATAAATCCAGGGAAACGGCAAGTATACAGGATAACACCGCAGTGGCCGGCCGCGGTCAGTCTGGACAGAACATCACATGACTGAGACAACGCAGGCCCGTAACCAGGGGTTCGAAGCCCCCCTTAAAATTTTCTTCTCCCCTCCTGGAAAAATGTGCTGGGCATAGTTTAAAACTATTGGCCATAGTTAAAAAATTTGGGCCCCTCTCAGAAAACTCTTCGCCCCTCCTGGTGTCCCAAGCTGGTTAGGAGCCTGAGACAACGTCTCTGCATCAGTCAAGGAAATCCACAAGATGTTTGTTCCGGGAAAAAGATCTTTTTTTTGGGAAACAGATCTTTTAAGGAATTCAGTTACGCATATAATGCACCAGGATCTTCACCTGTCTGGAGGTGTCTTTGATTCTTTTTCATTTAACTTTTCAGATGTTACCTTTTTCAAATCCGGTTATTCCAGAACGAATATGAAACGCATCTATGTTGTGAAAAAGCGAAACATGCAAAAGGGACCCAACACCTGCCCCAGTATGTATAATATGCAGATTTTACAACTTCCGACCGATGCAAATAAGGCTGAGAAACGTGGACGTGCCTTTGAGCAAACCACCAGTAAGCGAATCGAAGGCCATCCTGATTTTTTGGAATTCATTTTTTTCAGCGACGAACAAAATTCTACCTTAGTGGTCAGGCCCACAAGTGCGGCGAAAGTGACTGTTTGGTGCGCGTTGGGTAGTGATGGCATTATGGGGTCCTGCTGGTTCGAGGATGCTGATGGACGTCCTGTTACTGTGAACACATAGCGATACATTGAATTAACAAGAAAATTCATCCCGGCACTGAGGCGGCAACGAGAATGGACATTCATGCTTTGATTTATAAGCAGGATAGAGCAACACCGCCTAGCTAGCGCAATGCTTCACCCGAGTACCTCCATCGTTACTTCCAGGTCGTACGGACCAACCGTGGCCTGCACATTCTCCAAATCTATCGCCCGTTGGATTATTTTATGTGGGGATACCTGTAAGACAGGTTTTACACTAACCTAAGCTATTGATGCGGTCAAGAATATAGCATTCCAACCGAGATCGGAACTGAGAATTCCCCATGGAGGTGGACAGGCTTGTTACCAACTTCAAAGTGTGAGTAGCCACAATGATTCAGCACTAAGGAGATTGCGTCGAGCACATTATAAACTATTGAGCTGTGCTCGCAAAATGGTGGTGCTCGAGGAAAAACTTCACCGCACTAGCGCATGTCTGTAAGACAGACCTACAGAAAAAATGGCAAAGTATTCCTATCAATACAAAAGGCTAATTCATCAAAATTGGATACGTCTTTTTTGGACCACCCTGTAGTATACTTAGAAGATCCGGTGTCCGCATGAGGTAAACGGAAAAAAACAAGAAACGCAAGAAAGATAGGGAAATTTTGAACTCACCAGCAGGGCATTTTGAACTCACCAGCAGGGCTTTAAAATTAACATTGCTCCCGAGACTAAATGAGTACTTCTATAATAATCCAATAGCCGCATTATGAGCTTATTTTCCGCATTACAGCTATTTTCTGCAACTTGTATCTTGAGATGCAGGCGCATCATTTTGGTTCGTACCTACTTTCGATTTAATGGAACTTGTTAACTTGCTGGTCGGACAATCTAAACAACGGTAAATCAAATCGTTGCTTTGCACGATGATTTCGCATGAGATTGTGCCAACAGTATACCGGTACTGCAGAGGTGCCCTGTAAAAGGCGGAGCTCCGTAAATAGCGGAGCTTGGTTGCGGAGGTTTGATGACGTAACCGGAGTCACTAAAACCGATATTTTGCGTTGAGCAATGAGAACTAAACGGTAGTAAAAATAATTTTACTGCAAAAGGTGATATTACACTACGGTCAAAAAAGTCTATTTTCAAGCATAATTTTTGGTCATCTGAGTTTCACAACGGTTCGTGGACAAAAAAAAGGTTAACAGTTGTGAATGTACAAAATGTTTAAACATCGCAAACTTTCATGCATTCTATGTTTGGGGGAAACGCATATTAAGTTGCAATGATACAACATTTTCCTTACTTTTTATCTTTTTTTTGCCTTTTTTTTCACTTACGTCATCAAACATCCGCAACCAACCTCCGCTAGTTACGGAGCTCCGCCTTTTACAAGACACCTACCACAGAAACTTATCAGTCAGTCCTGGGAATTTAAGCGACATGTCAAGATTCTTACACAATTCATGTAAAGCACAACTTGTACTTATAAATGACGTGTGCAGTCACATTTCTGTGATCTGCTTTTAACTAAAATCCTACATACCAAGAGCGGGCAATTTTCACACGGAACTCCGGGTTTTGCTACTTACCTGAAATGAAAAAGCTGTTGACCGAATTCGGAGGGACTGTCATAGGTGTCGTTGCAGACGACGTTTGTTCATGATGGTGTGCTTGGGAGTGGCAGCTTTGCTGTTCGTCTGGCGTTATTATATTGACAGGATAGGGCGCTGTATCAAGAGTGGGCAGGCCATTGCGTAGTGCAGTAGCGTGACTTCGAGATGTTCTCATTGAGATCGTTGATATTTCTGGACACTCCGAAATTTCAACTACGCTCTCCGCTGGCTATTTGAAGAAAAGAAAAGCTAAAATAATGCTATCCCTAAACTTCCGTGCAAGGTAATTAGCCAGGAAAACAGTTTATGCTGTCGTCGAAAACATTGGAGTTTTACTTCCGGACACTAACAGTGATAAAGTAATAAATACGTAGTAGCTGACATTTTCGCAGAATTCTTACGATTCTCTGCGTTGTGGCTGGATTTGGTGAATTACATGTAGGTTTCCTGTGACGAAAAACTTCAGGTTTTTCTGCACGAAGCTGCGCTTTCGGATTTTTTCCTTCCTCCTCAGATCTACTTTTCTGATACGTGAAACTGGATTGGTGTTCATCGCAAGAAACTGCAAATAAAACGTCAATGTTCCAACTCGTTGCGACACTGTGGCCTTGTCTTATATCTCAGAACACATGATGATGGACAGGGCCGTGGCTGAGGTTTCGGTTTAGGGGAAACCCAAACATCACTCGGGAATTGCAATCTACCAGGGATGTACGGATCGCAGATTTTCAAAATCCATATCCGAAATAATTCTATATCCAATACTTAACCGAATCCAAAAAAAATTTCCCAACTCGATCCGGTCCAAAATCCGAATCATACTTAGCAATCTTGCATTCCGTGAAATAATTCAGGCTGTAACGAATTGAAAACAAGGCGACTACGGAAAAATGTGGAACTACCACACGGTTACAAATGCCGCTACTGCAGAAATTCAGCAAGATTCGATCCGGATCCGATCCAAAGCCAAAAATCAATATCCATAATACCATCCGAAACGCAAAAATCTGCAAAATCCTGATCCGAAATTTGGATAGTCCGATCCGTGTACACCTCTGCAATCTGCAACTCCAGCAGTAGCGTCGCCAGCACAAAAATTTGTGGGGGCCAAATGTTCAACTTTAGGCAAAAACACTATTTTGTTTGGGATACCGCTTCTTCAAAGCACAAAATGACTATATATTCCAAACCCCTTTGCCCCCCCTGGCTACGCCTATGAACTCCAGCGGTGTGCACAAACATTGCGAGCAGAACGTTGCCGCAAATAACGCGAATTGAACAAAGGAGGCCCGGTATATTGCACAGACGGCGCTGAACAGCATTTGTTTACACTTAAAACTTATTGAACCTTGAAGGCTCGCAGCATTACACAATTTTTGGTTGCTGTTCAAATGTCATTGCCAGCGAGTGAACAAAGGGCAAAATGCCAACGTGGAACTGACTTTCATTCATTCAGAAAGCTGTGGCAAGTCCAACGCACGCGAAGAAAATTTGCTTCATATACAACTGCGCTTTTCCAACGTGGAGCGAACTTTGTTTCTCTATGGTGTGAACAAAAACTTTATTTCCAATAGGGCCGTGTAAGCAGACGTCTTCTTTCCGAATTTGCAGATACATGTGACACCATTGGCACTAACACCGCAGATTCTTATAACTTTCCCGAAAAATCGGGATTGGAAGAATTTTTAGACGACATTAAAAGGAAATGTAATTTGTTTGCTTTGGAACGTAAATGATTGAAAAGTTCATTTTACATCGTCACAAACGCCTAACAATCCAGCGCGACGTAGATTAGTAACATCGATGTGTTGCCACCGCAAACAAATCCACGCGATTCGCATCAACTCTAAAAAGAACAGATTTTTCTGAAGAAACGCTTCACTGAGTCACGATTCAAATCTCAAAAGTCAGGAAGTAATGATTTTATCAAACAATCAAGATCTGACTTAACCACCTCTGATTTAGAGAGACCACGAGCCTTGTTCAGTTCATACCGGTGTACATTCATCTTGAGTTCAAAATATTTCGATTGCAAGCCATAGCATCAGGGCTGCAAGGGCATTATTGTCGAAATCCAGCTATACTTCAGTTGAAATATTGTAACGGAACAGGCGTGCGGTGGCCAACTGGGCAATTTACCAGCTATCAGAAAGATGCCGGTGGTTTTACTTAGCTCTGAAAAAATTGTGGGTGCAAGGTTCTCTTCATAGAGGTATGAGTGTTTTGCAAGTTTTTGCGAGTTATAAAATCATTTACGACTATAATGATTTTAACTTGCTGCAACACCTATGCGCAAGTTATCGTGGAATAAAATACTTCCCAAAACCGTTTTTGAACAGGATAGCGCTTAAATTGCTTAATAAATTGCGCAATGGATAAGCGCGAAAGAAAACAGTGCGAGATATGTTTATAAAATAATTATGATAGTAAATGCAGAGTCTTAAGTGATCAGACGGTTTCTGTATCGAGCTTTGTGGCCTCAGTGGGACACGGAATGAAGCCACAACAAAAACGTGTTTCTATAGCTACCTCTTGTGAGGTGCGTCCTTAACTACCACTAAGTTTTCCTTCACTGCCCCTAGTGATGGAGACTTCGAAAAAAGTAACACACAAAGAATAAGTTTAACAAAAGTTTAGGTGAAATCGATAAAGTCAATCAGCGGAAGACAGAACACTTCAATCGTTTTGAGTCGACCAAAAGGCTAAAGTTTGTCTGTTACAATTTTTATGGTCTGTTAATATAGGGATTGCGGTTGTTTTTTCTTTGGTCTTTCCCTGGAATGACCTTGGTCAACCCTTTTTTCAAAATTAACGCAGTCAGATACTCACAAGTCCGGGTAACAGAGATGGAAGGATTTGCTCGCTTTTTATCGCAGCAAGCTGCTTCAGACCGGGAGTTGATGGGCTGTATCCGGAAATGCTGATGAGCGTTGGAAGGAAGAAATGCGGACGGAGGAATCGACTCGTAAAATGAATCGCCATACATATTTCTAACGTAACTTCGTCTTGGCCGACGTTTCAACTTTCGACGATGTGAACGGCATGGTGCGCAAGAAAGAGAACTCATTTTGGAACCCATGACCGGCAGCTTATTGTTGTAAAGAAACTTAAAACGTTGTCACAAACCCCTAAAACGTTTATCAACACAGCAATTTTAGCAGTTAAAATACGCTACGCCGCGCTGTAGATTTTTCAAAAAACAAACTAGAGGTCATTGTTCTTCGTTCGCAGATTTTTTGCTCCGTGTTAAAAATGGGAGTATAATCTGCGAATTACGACAAAAACATATGCATTTTGTTTGCTCCACTACATATTATGTTATTAGAAACTGATCCATGCAAATATATTGGCAACCTGCAAGTAAAAGATTACATAACTGACTATAAAACAGAACCTGTGGTGAAAGATGAAGTCCCCTAATTCCTAAATCGCTCCCTGATGCAAATTTTTTATCTTCTAAATTTTATGTTGATGTCCAATTTAATAAATGCGAGAAGCGTCGTATACAATTAAGATAAAGGTCAACAAAAAAACTTTTAGCCTGTCAGCACGCTTCTGAGGAATAAGATAAAGGTCATAAAGAAATAACTAGTCTCAGGTTAAAAATATCGGTTGAAGATTGATTTACAATTACTTATTCCTTAAGCAGAAACTTTTACATCCAAAAACTAGTCACCTGAAACAGTGGTTTTCAACCTTTTTTATGCAGCAACCCATTTTGCAACTCAATTTAACAAACCTAACGACCCCCTAAAGAAAATTTCCAGTCAGGCATATGAAAAGCAGTTGTGTTTGCGCAATAGACAATCACAATGACTAAAAAAAACGTACGATATCACTATGTCGGACAAAGTCTCATTTCTTAAATTCATGCACATAGCAGCATCACTGAGCGATCCCGTGCCGTATCCAAATCACTCCACAGCACAACTCACTGAAAACTAGAATAACCCCAAAGTTAGCATGTCTAATTTACAAACACAAAACATTCTTTCGTCAAAGTTATTCGTCCGTTGCCAAATGCAATAGTACTGTAATGGCCATAATTACGCTCAAAACTTTGTAATGGTCATAATCACACTTAAAACAATTTTGAATGAAAAAGCAGGCTATCATTTTTGCCAGCCGATCATAGTATATTGGTTACGACAAAAACTGGTTCCATATACGAAATATAAAACCAAGAAGTAGTTATGAATATTTTATCACAAGCTCTCGCAACCCCTAGAAAAAAGGCAAACGACCCCCAGGTTTAAAACTACTGTCCTAGAACCACACTTTTTGTTGCCCTACCGCAATCGGATACTATACTTACTTCGCTTCTGCACTTGATGTGGGAGGCAATTAAAGCAACGTTGACTTTTACAAGTTGTATTTGCAATCAAATACATCCTGGAAAGTTCCTTTTTCTCAGCACATGATTTAAACGTTGCATTGTAGCAGCAGTGGTAGAAATTACAATTTGCCACAAACGTGTTATAACTGGTGTGTCGCTTGAAAGTGCTTTCATTTCCGTGCGTTTTTGAATCAAGAAACCTCGAAAACAAAAAAGTTTTTGTTATTTGAGTGAAGAGCTGAGCTGTGCGTAATTAATAAGATTGAAGCGCTCCCACTCCTGCTTGCTGCTTGCGTTTCGAGAAAATTTCGACAAGTCAGGGTCTCGTCGGCTGCAATCAGGCAATTTTTTTGACTACCAAACCATTCAGAGCAGCAGCAATCATTTAACTTTGCGCCATAACGATTTCGTCATCAAAAATAGCGGCAAAAACAGACGGGCGCAATCAGCTTCAATTGGTCACCAGTCGTCCTCTGTAGCAACGACTGTCACCGAGTATGGTACAGGGTTGCACAAAGCTCTTGCATCATATGAATGACTTAAAGCATTTTGCACTGCCCCACAGCAATTTCCTTACGTTTAAAAGTATGCGACGTTCGTTGTTTTATACGCTTAGCTGGAAGGGAAAACTTGGCATGTGTAGTACTGTCTATAGAGCTTAATCAAAAAATCAAGGGAAATCAATTTCCTATTGACGGTATTACTGAGGGTTGACGATATTGCGTGGGCACTGAGAAACCTTAGCTGACTGATGCAATCCCTATTACATGCATTCGCAAACCGACAAGCAGCCAATTATTCTGCTGTAGCTTTCTGATGGAAATTCAGGGCAACAATATGCAGGATATTCTAAAAAATGCGTTGACATTATGTAATCTATTAGAATGAATTCTTTCTCGAACGATCTTTGATGCCATAAGTCTACGTAGACAGAACCTACAACATTTCAAGGCTAAAATTTTTTGGAACACCCTGTATAGACTTTCGCAACATTGTACAGGTATACTGCACAAACTTCCTTTCCTACAGTCTGTTGCATAAATGTTGCGAAATCGTATCGAGTTGGAGTTGCTGGCAGTCATTGCAATCTTGCTAACCACTGTGTGGAAACATGTGTCTTGAACTGGTAAGACTCAGCAACTGGGATACAGTGGCCTTCTGTGATCTTAACTAAGTCTCAGAGCAACCTAACCACAATAAATTCCTGGTTTAACGATTGCGAGAGATCTCCAAGATAGTCACAATGCAGGAGTTTAAGCTGGCTTTAACAATAGCCATATGTTTCGGTGAAAATCAAGAGCAACAATGGACAAATGTGGGCCAGCTAATCGCTCACTGCGCGTCAGGGAGACGCCGCAAGGGCACAACGAACAATCAAGAAGTTTGCCGAAATGTGGCGTGGGGAATAATCAACGCTTGGTTTCAAAACCTTGACCATTTCGAGGTAACATGACCCTTTTTCGGTGACCAACTCGTGATGGCCTGGTGATAAGTGCGTCCGCTTCTGTGCTGGGAGGTCTGGAGTTCGACTCTCGACCGGGTCTTACCAAGACTTTGCAATTTGGTACTGTGACTAGCAAAAAGCAAGAAAACGAGTAAAATGTTATCAGTCAATCACGTCGCTAAAAGACCGCTGTTATAAAGCAACATCAAAACACTATCTCCAAAAAAATCTCTTCGGTGTCCATTTAACGCACATGACCAGCCCGTGGCATGTGTTTCCGTCTGCTGATGCTGATAGGTAGAGTTCGACTATTTACCGCGTCCCACCAAGTGGTTTTCTACAATTTCTGTTATTATTTTTAGGTCAACATGTTTGATGAGCAGAAACAAACGTAGTTGGTAACGATTTTTTTGTTTTTTGTAAGTTTCCACTGCCCTCAACTCATTTACTGAACCCCTGCCGCTACTTCGCCGTTCCTGTCTGTTCTGCCCCCCAGTAGTTGTACATATAACAGCAACATAATAAAAAACGACTGTTTTCTTGCGTACTTTATGCTCATTCTCATTTCTTGTGTAGTTTAGCAAGTTACCAACTGTCAACCCGCCATCCCAGCCGCATATCTTCTCCGCTCTTCGAGACATTCGCGCAGCCTGATGTTTTTGCAGTTGTTAACTGCACTGTCGTAGCGTTGAGTGTGTTTTACTCCACTGTTTTAATGCGCAGCCGTATATTTTCCAATTGTGGACTGCGCTGACGTAGCACTGTGTGTTCTACTCTCCTGTTTTAACGCGCTGCCAGATGTTTTTGCATTTTTTAATTGCTCTGTCCTAGCGTTGAGTGCTGTGTTTTGCTCCGGTCTCGAAACGTGGAGCGCAGATGATTTATTTTCATTACAGTGTCACATTGTACAACAACGGGTAAGAAGAGTGCGTGTAGAACAATATGCATGTTGTGTCAACCAGAGTTGTAAACGGGCCTCATTTTCAAGCCCGAACCCGTCCCGAGTCCGACATTTTTTTGAAGCCCGATTTAGGCCCGGTGTCAAGCGAAATTTTTGACTTGCGAAATTTCTGACTTCACGCCATGTGCGCATGCACATAGTATTATTCTACATATCGAATATGCTGACAAAACTGGCGATTAGGGCTTAGGGTTTCGGCAAATGTAACGGTTTAGATCTGGGCTAGAAAAAGAAATATAATTTCGGTCTAACACAGGATTTTTTTAAGGAAAATATTAGGAACCCAGTTTGGATTTGTAGGGACCCGATTTCTCTGATTATAGGGACCCGATGTTCTCTGATTTTGGGGACCCGATGATAATTTTCTCTGATTCTAGGGACCCGAATCGGGTTCCTAAAACGCCTTAAAAAAAGCCCTGGTCTAACAATAAGTCCAATATTTTTCAGTGGTTATAGTTATTCCCGTACTGTAGCTTGGTGTGGGTATCTGACATCTAACCAAAAAGTTTTAATTTACATAACACACATTAAAAAATAATCGCCAAATTTCATTTCTTTACTCTGAGAAGCAAAACAACAGTCAAACAATAATAGGTCAGAGATCAGAAATTTCGCTTGACACCGGAATCCAACTTTACCGAGTGAGTCAAGATATGCGCAACTGCGGGCTGCCAAAAAACGTAGTGTACGGGTGTAGCTGCAGGTACATGGTTTCATCGCACCCAAAATAGCAATCACCTTGACCAAAACATTGGCTTAAACAAGCACAAACCTAGCTTGTTAGTCAACGATAATACTGCGGAATGTATGTTTGTCAAAAAAAAAAAGAAACTATCACGATACTACATCCACGATGGCGATATAGGCATAAAAGAAACTATCTAGGATAGCGCTATAGGCATGAAAAGCCGGTTTGTAGGCCATCGTTTCTTAAAACAAGTCAATAATCGCGTGATTGATCTTTTCGAAGCACGCCATCGCGTGCTAATTTCCTCACCGATGTCGCCTTCTCAAAAAGAGCGTCAGAATAACCCGGGCAGAGAACAAAAGAACGCAGTTGTTGAGGCGCTTCACTTCGCGCGGAAGTAATCGGCCAAAGGAAGCTCTATAACAGCGATTTGGTTACACTGTTTAACCTTAATTATTTCGGTTTGTATAACCTCATTGTATTTTGGAACACTGTATCTCAATGCGGTCAAGGGTTAACATCTAACAGTTGTTCCAACGACAATTATCATCTTGTGCACAACTAACTGCGAAGACTTAATCGACCTATCTCAGCTATGACCTCTCAACGAATACATCTAGCACAATAACATCATTTGTATTAATGTTTTATTGTCAGAGGGTTAAGCAATAAGCGAAATTAATTACAATTACCATTTCATAATTTTATCTGACAGAGTTTCGCCTTTTAGTTTTATTGTAAAGAGTTCTCTTTCTCATTCCATTTGAATAAGTTCACCAAAGGTTGTTAGTTTTTGTTTAAGTCTTACCTGTGTAATTTCTATGAATCAATGTGGCTACAAGAAGCAAGAAAACGTCGCGAGATGATCTGGAAAGTATTGCTGAAAAGCTTGCAGACATGATGGACAGCAACAGCAAGTCCACAGAATCTTCACTACAAGAACTGGTGAAAGAGATTCGTGAACTACGCAAAAGCCAAGAATTTCTTGAAAAACAATATGAGGACATGAAAAATCACCT
>Ga0210059_1001015_pt1 | contig 40563 bp, 32 predicted proteins | sample Ectturendosymbi2_FD_188042 | JGI IMG/M metagenome (GOLD analysis project Ga0210059, IMG submission 188042) | Ecteinascidia turbinata endosymbiont from Florida, USA - Sample 2 (SPAdes) (version 2) | ecosystem: Host-associated > Tunicates > Ascidians > Unclassified | place: Key West, Florida... | reverse complement strand
CTATTCAAACCTGATCGCTGGCCTGCCTGCACCGGAGCCGTAACTCCAATTTCGGGCCCGGCTCTAGAACGATTTGGTCCAATAATAAAATCTAAAAACCATTGCATTATTTGTACAACTCGCTTGCCCCACAAACTATGTCTGTGGAACGGGAATCCAAATTCCAGCCTTAGACTTCACGGCCCTGATAGGAGCCATACCGGAGCTCGACAATCAGGAAGCGTTTGTTGCAGCGAGGATTATTAACGCAGATCAGTTAAAGGCCGCATTGGAAAGGACTCTGTTGGTGATTACGTTCAAATTTCTATTAAAATACCTGACTGGCCAGCGCCAGGGCTCCGGCGAACGTGCGCAACAAGCTCTGGGGGGTGATCGCGGCGGCGTAACAAAGCGTCTTTCAGCAACAGGACAAGCCTGCTGTGAACTGCACTCGACACGAGCTTTGCAACCACAGGAGAGCGGTTTTATTGCTGAGGTCAAAGGTCAATAACAATCGCGAGAAACAGTTTGAACGTCGGCGAGATTGGAATTGTTCATCGCGTACAAAACGTCATCCAGCAGATAGGTCAGTTCGTGAACAATGGCCGACCTCTTCCTTTGCTCCAGCTTCTCTCTGCTCAAGACCGACGCGCTTAGCTGCCGGGCACCGGCCGCCTGCATGAGGTCCACGGCCCGTTCCCGGACGGTGACGTTGCCCCAATCCAGCAGGGGTGAAAGGAGGAGGTGCAGTTTGTTTGAAAACGCCACCATTTCGAAGTTGTGCTCCTCCCAACGAGCAGGATCGGATCGGAGGAGTCGGTCGTAGACCTCGGACAGCAGGTCGACCGCGCCTCTCTGCACTTCCCAGTCGAGGTCGTTCAAAGCGAAGTCGACGACGCATCGGGCTGTTTTCCTGACGAGCTCCGCGCCGGATTCCGTTGCGGAATACCCGGCGTGTCCTGTGTGGCAATCGCTACGGTCAGCAGAGGTAACATGCCAGGCGGAAGACTTTTATCTTCACACAAGACCCCCCCATCCAAATTTTCAAAAACGCAACACCACAAACTTTTTAATTGCAAGATGAAACAACAAGGTGCTTCCCCGAAAACATCAACTGCTCGCGGGCCAACCCCACATTACCAGCAAACAGATTTCGCGCACCCGACGTGGTATGACGCTGTTTTTTAATCGAAGCACAAATCACGCCGCTCCGTCACGGTCTGGTAACTTTACGCGAAGTGTGTTTCGCGGACAAGTCAGGCGGAACAGTTCTCGCCACCACTGAAAATGTGCTCTCTGTTTGGGGGGGCATAGTTTGCATTGTGTGTGGGGCCGAGCTCGAATGGGGGCTGAGAGGTCAAATGAAAGGTGGGACGGGCGTGTTTTCATAAATTATCAAAATATGATTTGCAATGGACAAATTTCGGACCCAAACTGGGCCGTTCAGTTGCAGCTCCGCTACAACCGGCGGCTGTTGGGTTCATCGACTATTCAAACATAAACCTCAACAACACATTTTACAAATTAACCAACAACTCTCATATCGGAAAGCTCTTGCGGTGACGGAGACACTGGACCACTCGGCAGACTATGCACGTTCGAAGTGTTCAGGTGGTGTGCGCTACACAGACACGCCGTGTTGATATAAACAACACACCAACTGACAGGATGTGCCTGAATGCAAACAGCCGTAGCAGAATGTGCGATTCCGACCATGGGCGTCAGAACGGGGGGCAGGGAAGGGCCTTGGTCTCCTGTGTTTTTAAATTTGCAGCGCAAAAAAGTTTGTTTTCTTAGTTTCGAGGGGAAAAAAAATCAAATTTCACCACTTTTGGCCCCCACTAGAAAAATTTTTGGAAAAATCCACTCGTGTCCCCCCTGAAAAAATCCTTCCGACAATACAGGTCATCCGGCTGCAACTTCATTTAATTGAAGAAAGTATCAGCATTCAACGCTGCTACATTACTCGCGACAGGTGGCGCTATCACGCCAGTCATCACCCGCCACTAGGTGTTGCGCAAACATCAGGAAAGAGCCCGGGCTGGGAGGAACACGTTCAAGCAGTGACGTGGACAGTGTGGCGTCGTGAGTTTAAACATCCTGCCTTATTTCACGATGTGCGAGCATCAAACACGCACCAGCCATCACTGAGCTGTGCGCGCAAAGCAGTCCTCACTCACAGGCGCTTCTGACACGAGGCAAGTTACGACGTGTCGTGGCCTCGTCCGTCTAATTAAAGCGGCACTTTTTCAAAACTTTAACAATTGAGGTTATGTGTTAACTATTTGATGACGTCAGTAAACAACAACTAACAAACAGCATCCGGATATCGACGAGGCGGAAGTGCGGAGGCAAGACCTTTTTTGAGGGGTACAGGCGGAAGTGCTCGGAGAAGAAGGTTCGCGCAACGTCAAGCGCAGTGGGGGGGGGAGGCCACGGCTGCGACCACTTCCGCAAAGGCGGCGTCACAATCGTTCAGATTCATGAAAACCGCAGATTTCACGATGTCATCATTGTTACGTCACGCGCAGCTCCACGCCCCGAATCCGTTGTTACCTTTGTCGGCTTGCATGCAGTTTGCAAACGTCATCAGTGACGTCAGGTTGCGGCAGACATACGTCGACATGACGCGAACGGCGGCACGTCTGCCGAACGCGTCGTCGTCCTCGCGAAGGATGCGCAGAGACTCGGCGCACAACTCGTCCTGGGGAGTGAAGAAAGTAAACTCGGTTTAGAAGTGAAGCTCTGGTTGGTGTCGGACAGGGGTCACTAACGTGGTGCCCGCGGGTACCAGGTGGCCCGCGGGCCTGTTCTAAAAATAACATCAGCATGATCAGTGTCTCCACATTAACGACTATCAATAATAAAATAATTGAAGGTAAATTGAGCACAATTTTTATTTCAGTAGTGCTTATCACACTAGTAGCCCTTCACATTAATCGGTACACAAGAAGTAGCTCGCAGTTTTAAAGAGGTTGGTGACCCCCGGTGTAGAAGCACAAGTGCTAGGATTGCTTGACTGAAAACAAATGGGTTAGCGCGTTTGTAGTGTTTGTGACGAAACCACGACATAACGTGCGACCTTTGACCGACTTCGCTTGTTGCGGCGAAAAAGCAACGATTCGAACCAGGCTGCAGGTCACACGCAGCGAGGCTGTGGTCGTCTCTACAGCGAGGTGCAAACATTGAGAGAATGCGAAGCGGCCAGCCTTCCTGGCTCAGTCAGTTGTTTTGTCGGTTACGGTATCATCACGAGCTCAATCACCGAAGCGAAGCCCCAGTTCAAATCAAATTTTCTGAGCCTTATTACCCGCTCCACGACTTTGCTTTGGCGCCAACTCGTTCCGCACGACTGGAACTAATCATCGAATCAAACAGCCAATCATAAATCAAAACATATTATTTCCTTAACTAACTTCGGAAAATAGCGCAAATTAATGTGACAAAAATGTCTATCGTGTATCGCATTTGGTTGATTAATTATCCGCCGCGAAAAGATCACAAAAACAAGCAAAAAGACACAAAAACAAATTTTATTTTGAATAAAATTAAGACTATGCGAACCGCCACCAACAGAGGCCATCGAGAAATTTTCATCAAAGGAGGATAATTTCGAATTTGAAAGTTGCCGCGTAAAATCAGTAACAACAAATCGAGAAAGAATTTCCACCCACACGTTCAGCAACTCTTAGTGCTGATTGGTAACAAGCAGTCCACTGTTGACTGTGGGAGTCGATATCGGGTTAAGTCGGTCGTGGCCCTCCCCACACTGCAGGAGGTGGTGGCGGTAACATCACAGCAGCATTGTTTTGTCATAGGACGAAGCGGACAACTAGCGCCGAACACTTTCTTTTGACCATTTGAAATCCTGCCAAGTGCCGCGAACTCTTCGGTCGTGCGCGTGAAAAGCTGGGCTAGTGAACGAAAGCATTCCAACATCTCACCAGGAATTTCGCGCCGCAGTCCTGGTCCCCTGCGAGCGCGGCGCACGCGTCCAGGGCGGTCGCGCGGACGAAGCTGTTGCTGTGGCCGGCGCAGGCGAGCGCGGTGTCGTGCAGAGCGAAGTGGGAGGAAAACCGCCGGAACGCGATCAACAAATCTTCATCGCGGCGAACTGCGCGAAAACCTGGCGCTTTAGTCAAAGCATCAACAATGGACCGAAGCCACTGCCAGCGAACTGTGCGCGTCGATTCGAACGTTAAGTGTAGGGTAACAACGGATATGCTCGGAACCGTCGCCAGAAAACCGTCAATAAGGGGGCATTGCGTTTGGGCAGGTCTTGACATTCAAATTTGACAAAAATTTCACAAATTTATAGTGTTTCTTATTTCAATTTGGGGGGGCTTGGAGCTTTGCTTGGGGGGATAAGCCCACCAAAACCCCCCCGTGGCGACGGGACTGATATGCGGACACTCGCTTTCGAGCTCTCGCGCAGTTCCACGCCGCGATATGCGGAAGTCGATTTTCGCACTCACATCAATGCGCGCGGGTCAAGTAAGTCGCGCACAAAAAGAGACATTGCGACAGTTGTCGACGGTGTAAGGTTGGTCAAGAATAGCAAGTTGGGTGCGGGCGCAGCAGCATACCGCAGACGGCTCGCACGAGACTGCCGAGAAGCTCCAAGGCGGAATCCTTCATTTCCCAGTCCGGGTGTTCGCACTTCGACCACAGACTCCTCATCAGTGATTCGAGTTTTCTCGAATTTTCCTTTACGTGGCAGTGGCACGTTGATTTGTGGCTCACCGCTGCGCACACGACGAAGCCGCTTGTCGTCCACGCCTGTTTATGACGACACAAAACGCATCGATTGCTTTCCGCCAAACAACAATCTCAGGCGCTGTTCATTTGTAAATCATTCTAAAGACAAACGAAATACAGTGAAATTCGACATCAAGAAAAATACAGACGCGGTCGAACAGGCTCCAAACAATAAGACGGTCGCATGATGGGGGAGGTAAAAAACGGCTACTTTTATTGGTTTCTGAAAAAGCGAAACGATTCCACTGTCAAAGTATCAACGGGTTACAGCACTAATTGCGAATGTACCTTTGGTGGTGGTGCGCTATACAGATCATTTTCGGAGCAGACACATACACGTCAGGTTTTCTTTCAAGGTTTGACCTTTAGTGATCGCAAAGACATTTTAAGAGACCGCAAGTATTTTATCTGAACACCGAGATTTTCGGAAAGCGAGGTTAGTATTTCGAGAAATCGTTGAAAAAATCTAGTAGACCTTTTCGGTTCATCGAAACAGCTTTGAAAATACTGCACACAGAATTTTCTTTTAACCGAAAATTACAACTTATTTCTTGTGATTAGCGTTCTTTATGGAAGCAAAACACCGCATGGTTGCAAGTTGAACGTGGGTAACAATTCCGAAGCTCTTACAATGCTTGAAACACATATTTTTGTAAAGCCGGTTTGCAAACGGGACACCAAAAGTATTTGAAACAAATAAGAGTCGAAACTTTTCTCGCGCTTCCGCGTGCTGAGTGAAGAGAATGAAGAGCGGGTGAAGAGAATGAAGAGCGGGTGAAGAGAATGAAGAGCGGGTCGGGCAACGTTGGTCATAACACTTCCACGCTACCGCCACAACAGGAAAGCTGAGAACAGCACCGGAAGCGGTCAATACACTCGCGATCACTTGAATGGATCGAGCAAACATTACCTTGTGGTCTGTTCCGGGCTGTGCCAACGCCTCCAGCAACGTGTCGGTCATCGGCCCCAGAAAACAGTGCAAGCATTTTTCTGAAAACAACCAGACCATGAGACAGTGAACTCGAAAGCTGTTTTTCATTGTCGTGTGACGAAACTCACCGCTTAACCGAGGGTGTGAAACGCATTTCTTCAGGCACGCGACGATACTTGCTCCCAGCTTGCTGTTCTGGAAAAGGCCGGGCAGCACTTGCCGACCTGTGACCGTGTTCGCTTTTGGCAAGTCGAACGAGCAAGAGAGGCTTAGGTCGAGATAAGCGAGAACAGAACGTTCAACGCGATCAGGGCAAGTTCCAGCCATCCACATCTGCCGAAACAAACCAATTGTTTGGGGATAAAAATATCTCAGTCAATGAGGTTTCGTGCAAATGCAGTTTTTTAGACGATATAAACATTTTCCGAGAATAAGCCAACTATAGTTGTTTGTTACGATTTTTGACTCAGCGTAAAATGTGAGGAATAACGCTATGCACTCTACTATGACGCAAACAATCAGGACGCATTTTCAAATAACGCAAAGTTTTTGTGGTAGTATCATCAGATTGAGGCACACGGCAGCACAACGATGTGGAGTGAGGGCGTGCCTCCTGCGGAATGTCGCAGAGCGAGCAACACGCGGTGACGCTTTGAAGATCTTGAGCGATTTTACTTGGGGGCGAGCAATAAAAGAGGTGGTAAAGAAAACCTTGCCGAGTCAAAGAAACGTGCGGCTGCAGACCAATGAGCAACGGCAGCAGCAGCGCGAAGTCACTCACGGAGTGCCATGCATTGAGACTGTTGCCGAGCAGAGCACACATTTTCGATTTGGTTGCGAGGTTTTGGCGCGTCACACAGAGCCACTCATCCGCGACGGCTTCAGCCAGATCTGGAACTTCCGCTTCAGCCAGAGCTATTTTGAATGGAAGAATAATCAGTCCGAGGCATTGTTCCCTGTAAGCGGAGTTGAACAAGGCTATCTGCGAGGCTGCGGTATATCCCGATTTATTCAAAGGATGCTTGACCAGCATCCGCATCGACAGATTCCACGCGACATCGGTTGCGACAAGAGGTTCATCTTTCTGCGAGCTGCAAAACATCGCGGCACTGGTCAACAAGTTCACTGACGCGCACGACAGTTGCCTTGTCCTGTGCAAAGCGAGCTTACCTCGGTCTTGAGTATAAAACCGAAAGGAAATCTACCAAAGCGGCATCGCAGGCATCGGCCATTGCTGCGAGGCTCTGCTTGACCCATGTCTCGCCCATAGAAGGCAAGCCGAAGTGCCAGACTGCGTCGGACAGTGTGGCGTCATGTTTAGCGCCTGTCGTGGCAACCTGAAAAAAAGCGAATTGTTGGCGTGAGGAATCGGGAACGACCTTGCACGGTGTTTGGTGAATGAGGATCCTGACTAAAAAACTTCCTATTTGCATCACGACACTTCATCATAACTGGGTGCTTTCCAATTTGTTGCTTTGCTAAGCGTCACACGTGGAAGCCCATGACCCATCTTCTGTGAATCTTATCTAATGGCGACAATTAAGTCGACTGTGGATTTGGAAACATCAAAAATAAACGGGTGAAGTCGGTGGAGAAATCATTCGTCCAATCACAACAGCGAACCAAGGCCCTGCATTGCAACGTCCCTAGCTAGTTCAAAGTTCACTTATATTCGCCCATGGGCTTTTTAAGCGGCAGCGCTGTAAACACCACAAATGGCTACGGCAGAAATTCATGTGTTTGCGATGGTAGTTCAGCGCCCGCACCGGCGCCAGCGGGAACTGCGAACACGCTCTCGAACTCGAAAACTTCCAGCAGTTGTTTTGGTGTTTTGCAAAAAAACGTCACAAGCTATACGCGTGCGTGACGAACAATGTTAAATTTTACTTGCATCACACAATACAAGCTCTGCCCAGGCAAAGCTTCCTTAATTTTCTTTCAAGTCGATGTTGGGGTCAAGGCAGCAGTGTTGTTTCCGAGGGTGTGGAATTGAGGTAAGGAGGGCCGGGTCGGTCTCTTTCATGTCCTCGTAGGCCATTTAAGCAGCATCGGAATTACAAGAGCGATGGCAGTGTCAGGCGATGACTACTGCTTCAAAGCGACTCCCGGTTAATCGTAACACGAAGTTTTTTAAGCACAAACATTTCGCATGTGTTCATTTCCCGATCGACGTAAGGATTATTAAACAAAACGCTTTTTTAAAGGCAGCGTACAAATACATTCTCATTCCTCCAGGAACGAATTAAACCAAGGCCCAGTCTTTGTAACCTGCAAGTATGCAACAAAAATGCATCTGAAAAAAATAATCTACGCAAAGGTTTTCTTACACAGAACAGTAACGCCACTGTAACAAAAAACATGTTGATTATTCAGATAATTCGACTTGCCTTCACTTATAGTGGCGTCACTCTTCCGTGCAAGTCTGTATCAACTCCAGGAACCCTTTAACAATTTACAAACTTATGTTGCATTGCATGTTGTGATGTAACAGTGAAATCATCACAATGCTTGCAAGTAGGTTTACACTAAAATGCGAGGACGACGCGGTTTGGCCGCGTGGATGCAGTCGGACCGTGGCACGTACTTTTAGACACGAAGTTACGACAGTATATCACCCGTTATTTAACAGTTTCGGAAACACGAGATGACCTCGGTACTTTCGCGAACTCTGTTCATTTCAGAGATCAACTGCAGAGGAAAGCAATAATCAGGATTGTCCAAGGGTAACTTTTTTCTATCCCACCCATACCATGCCAACGTGTGACTGTTCCATCCAATGGGATTCCCACGAAACTGGTAATACCGGAATAATACTTTTTCATCATGTACAGTACATGTCTAATGTTTAGCCTCTAAAGAGCTGGGTTAAAAGACACCTCAAAATAGGGGGTCCACGGCTGTGAGGGGGCAATGAAATCGGTTGAAACCCTTATTAGTTGTGACCTAAAAAGACCCAACAACCGTATTTTCGGGGTCCTCACATCACTGCGCTGCAGCAGTTAGCCTATATATCTGATATTTACTGTGTTATAAACATACAATAGTGATGGTTTAATAAACTTCAGAATATTCCTTCCACAGATTGCTATGCGATGAACATTGTGTCGCATAGACAAACCCTCATTGTTTCATCACACTACACAGGAAAAAGGTTGTTTGGAAGAGAGGTCAGTTAAATATTCGCCAGTTCGTCCCGGACAAAATTGTTTAGAGCTACTGGTATATAGAGACAACAGCGCACTTCAGGTATTAGATAAGTGGAATAATGATGGGTCCACAAAACTGGACAAAAGTCGCAAAACGCCATGTACTAGAAAATGCACGTGGAAAAAACAAACAAAATTTTCTTAGGTAATCTAAATACTAGCAAAACTACCATCGATATGAGGTCAAATTTCAACTCCATTGTTGTCACACTGGAATCCCACTCCTGTGGACAAGCCAGATGATGATCATACAATGGTGAACCAACCTTACATGTCAAAAAGATACAGCAAATTAAAGGATCAACAGTTACTTTAACCCATGAACAGCTGGTGACCAACAAAAATACTCATCAAAGTAGGTATAAGTAGCAATCTTCTTTTGTGATGCGAGACAAAATCCGAAACAGCCGGCAGCAAAATCGCTTAATTATTGACTTAATTTTACCGTAAAATTTTTCAACCCCATTTCTTCCTGGTTGTCTCTACGACAGAGGATGAGTGTCTTGAGAAAATTTACAGCAAGCCTGGATAAAGTTGAAGCCTGTAAACCCCGTCATCAGTAGACAGGGCTTGGCATTCTCATTAAGTCCCAAGGACAAGTCTGGCCAAAACTTGGTGGTCAGGTGCAGCTGTAATGGCAGTCCTGAGTGGAGAAATAATGGCCAGTCTGCTATCTGTTCTGTATACCAAGACTAATTGCTTTGCATGACTGAACAGCTCAGTGTGCTTAGACTATTTGATCCATAGCTGGAGCCCTGTCAAGCATCTCTATTCCAGGTCAAAGTGGACATGGTAATAATGATGACTAAAGGGTGTTCTATTTTTCTTGGAAGCTGCACAAAATTCAGCCACTTCACTGGTGGCAGTTGGGTGCTATGTGCACAGCTTCACTAATTAGTTTGCACAGAAAGCTACGGGAACAGCTAATCAAGCAATCCATATGGTTCTCTACAAGCTGTGATGCTTACCAATGAGCTAAGTGTATACTGGAGTTTCGACTTCATGCTAACATGACATTTGTCAAATTATATTAAAAATACTTTTGCGAGTTACCTCCTTTAAGGAATTGAGGCATGATCATATCATGTGTATATTTCTAATTACCAGCAATGCAGCAACAAAGTTATCTAGAGTGCAATGAAACAGGTTTGAGAAGACCTTTTCTGTTGCCAGAAACGTACATATTCACATTTTTACAAATATGAACCAAGTAACTAATTGGTATTCTTTGTGACAAGTGAGTTTGTTGGTGAATGCAACCAAGGATTAACAGTGAGTTTGTTGGTGAATGCAACCAAAGATTAACACAAACCATAACAAGTGTGGGTAGTTACTACAATGGTTTATGATAAGCTGCTTTCTGTAAACAAAATTTTCAACAAACATGGCAAACGCATTGCTTTTACAAGACATTTGCAGAATATTCTGAATCATTTTCCATGATACATGAAAAATCTGGCACAATCAAGTAGCTCAGGCCCTCAGCCCTTATGTAGAAATTGTAATGATGGAAAGCCAATCATTAGGGGCCTTCACAGGAATTTTTCCATCCACATAACACTAACCTGCAGAGCAGAATTCAATGGCAAATCATGCAGGAAGCTCTGCAATGCACCAGCAGCAGAAAGGATCACATTGTTAACCTAAAACAAAACAGATAAAGCAAAAACAATTTCAGGTGTTATAAAACACTTACAATTGATCACTTACTGAGTTTTCTGGATCAGCAGAATCAAACACTGCACAGTTAACACTACTTTTTTTGAACTTAACTACATAAACCAACAGCTTGCTCAAGCATTTTATTGAAGTTTCTTTAACATATATCGAGCGTGAAGTCATCAATAGACCAAGTTTGCAAAAATCAACATCTGCAACAAACATAACAATAAAAAGACAGTTAAAAGAAACTCACACACAATGCAAAAGATAAACAAAGGTCATACTGGGTATAAAAACTTCTTGCATAAGACGATCATTTGACATAATTTCCAGGACTGTTTGCAACCATGCGCAATGAATGCTGACTTGGTTTGAATCTTCAGAGAAAGGTAAATTCAACAAATCCTAAAAATGCAAATAAACAGGATAATACTAAATGGAGCATATGCGGCTTACTCTTCACATTGTTTTATAGCAATTTTATAGCAAAAACTGGCTAATTACATGTCATCAAGGTTCAGAAGTCAGAACTGCCTTCTTGAGAACAAACATTGCTGATAGGTTTCATTAAAAACAAGCAAACCTCTTACACTGTTTTACATTTTCTTACAATATTACTACACAAAAATTTAGAGGGTACAATTAAACAGAATTGCAGAATGCTGGAAAAGAAGGCAAACTGAACAATGTAGAAAGCAAGATGCACTGTTTTTGCAAGCCAAGTGTACAAGCCAAGTATTGAAGGTCAATAAAATTCTAAGATCAATGTTTGAAAAAAGCAGTGAAATTAAAAAAGAAGGCCAAAAGCAATGAGGCCAAAACAACAGCAAAATAGGTAATCTTACTATTTCCTTTAAAAGCCGGTTAGAATCAAATAAAACATGAGACACATTCAATGCACATCCAATAGGTGTTAATAAGTTAAGAATGAACCTTCAGTTAAGCATTCCTTGGCCAGTGCACTAAATTGATATGCATCTTCTATCTAAAATAATACCAACAAGGTACTTTGCAACTTAAATCACATGAACAAAATCATTAGCTGCAGTGAACAGCACTTGATTGAACTTACTGTTAAGCACAGCATCAAGCAATCAAATGCATTAGCATCCAAACCATACAAGAATGTGGAATCATTGGCAAGAACTCCCAAAAGCCTGATCACAAAACTGCTTGAAGATTTGGTATACTCAGCCAAATGGTTTATAATATGATGGCATGACTTGAACACAGAAGCATCAGTTCTGAAGAACTTTGCAGCTGTTGCAAATAATAAAAAACTTTTTAAACATGCAAGTAAAGCTATTTTGCAGCTAGAGATAGATTCGCCGCAATATCAAATCTAGATTTTGATTCAAGCATCACAACGTATTTGTAATAGACCTGAAAATGCTACCTATCTAACATAAAACACACTTCTACTTCTGACAAGATCCACTGCGAACTTGCATTGATCTTCAAAACTATCACTTGAAACATGAGAAAAAAATGTAAATGTAAAGACTGTTTTGAACAATGGTTCCAGATGCATGCTGTTTTACAATGTTCAAAAGACATTGAAAATACTATGCAAAGTGGTTTACTGCATACAATTTAAATCACTTACAAAACTTTCACCAATTTTTACTCAAAGATTGAATGTCAAGCATTTGTACTCATTGTTTTACCCTACAAATTCATATGCTATTTCCAAGCTAAAATTTAAAACACTAGCACAATGATCAGAATTAGCAATAGCCAAAATGAAATGCAAGTAGCATTTTCAATACTTCAAAAAACATGGTTGTAGACATACCCATATAAACTCAGCTGTACAGAGTTTTAGTAACATTTCCAGTGCTGTGATAGTGTGATGACATTGTACATTTGTTGGTTTGGTTAAGATGTACCTTAAACCTACTTATTAGGGCAAGTTTTTGCAACTAGAGATTGACCGATATGGCTTTTTTGGGGCTGATACCGATATATCGGCCGTTCATGGACCGATAGCTGATACCCACAATTCAAAAAATTTTAAATCTTGTTTTCTGCTTCATTATCAAAAATAGTATGTATTCTAGGCCTTAACTTTTTACAAAAACTTCAAAAATCAGGATTTATGAGTTAAAATTCTAAAATTGCAGCAATTTCAATATTTTGCTATGATTTTTAATTAAGTTGATTAATGATGATGCTTTTGTTTCAGCTACATGGTTCATCTTGCTGCTTGTTTATGAAAACGTACCTGCTAGCGTTGCTGCAAGATAACTGTATTGACTTGGTTTGTTGTGCTTTCTTGCACAAGTTGTCTGCATCCGAAGGAAATTTGTTCGATGATTTTTTTAAGCTGGTTCCATGAATTTTATGTTGCAACTTTTGCACATGCAACCTTTTACTACAACTTTTATCAAATATTGCACAAAATGTAGAAGTGTTATGTACAAAATATGCTTCAAAATTATTTCAGTATATATAGATCTATTCTAATAAAATTGCATTTGGATCACTAATTCGAACTGAATAGTGACCTAAAAGAAATCTTAGAAATGACCATCAGGTTATAACTGTATGCCAAATTGTTAAATTGCCAAACAACTTCATGCCCTATGGAGCGAAGTTTTAGCATCCTACACAAACTGTTGGCAAAAGATTGCCATCTCTCCTCAACTAATGTTTGGAAATATATAGTATTAGATGTAAATATAGTGCTTGAGTAAATCACTATTGTTTAATATGCTTGTGCATAAATCCAACTTTTTCCTGCAACTTTTGTTAAAAATAAATGCAAGTTTCTCACAATTTTATTGCAACAAAAAAGTGCTCCACTAATTAGTGTAGATCAGCATGTATGTCACTTTTTTACTTCATATATCAGCATGTAGCCACTTTTTATTACTTTGCTCATAAACACTGCAAATGGATATTTGAGGTAAACAACATTATTTAACTCGGAACAGGACTTTTCAGTCTGGCCCTTTCAGTCTGAGCCACTTTGGTCTGGGCTGTTTCGGTCATGACATTTCTGTACATAAACAACTGATTGCATATGTTTATTTAAATTATCATACAGGCAAGTGAAGAGTCATGCTAGCTGGTGTTATACCAACTCCTTTTTGAGGAGTCATGATTGTGATAAAATCTGAATTATGATTGAGTTTGAAGTATTTGTATTTAATTGAAAATGTCGATAATGATTTAATTTGCTTGCTGATGATAATGAAAATGATACGTTCATGCTGATTAACTATTGGACCATAGATCATGTTTGTAGTCTTTTTAAATAAAACCTTTCGTTGATTTAAGTACGTTTGCATTACTAAGTGAATATATAAGATTTCTGCAAGATTTCATAGCCTGACCGAAATGTCTCAAGATCATAACGACCAAGACCGAACTGTCTCAAGACCATAATGACCAAGACCGAACTGTCTCAAGACCGTAACGACCAAGACTGAAAAGTCTCGTGACCGAAATAGCTCAGACTGAATCAGCCAGATCAAAAAGTCACGTACCCTATTTAATTAGGGGATTAAGTAATTGATTTGTTGTTTTTAGGCTGTAACTTTAATCAGAAGCGCTAGAGAGCCAATCAAGGGCTCAAAAGACTCGTCTAGTTTCCAATAAAAACTTAAGTCAAAAAATTCCATCTTGTGGTTGGGGCCAGGTAACCTGAGTAAAAACCTACCCCACCTATGATGTCACCCACAAAAAAATTTGGTTAAAAAAAGGCAAACCAGAAGACTCGCCGCATCTTTTGAGGGTTTGAACAGCCCTCTAGCTCAATTGCTTGGTGAGTTATGGAGTTGCTGAGTGATGCTCTGAAAACCAAGGTTCACTCGAACTGTCTCGGCAGCAAAGGTGTGTTAAATGATTGAAAAAAACACATTTGGAGCTGAGCCAGTTTTACCTCTAAGACCCATGCGAGCCACTTAACACTTTGAGAGCCGGTCTACGATATATTCGTACTTCGTTTTCGGCCTAAAAAACAGCAGTTTTCGGTTGCCTTACCAATGCCCTAGCTCCTACGTCAATTGCGCTAGAGAGCTGTTCAAGAGCTCAAATGAATCGGCCAGTCTAGTAGATTGCACTTGGAAAAAAATTTTGGTTGGGGGTGCGGATTTTTTGTGAGTGACATTATAAGTGAAGTAGTTTTGGGGTTCTTTTGGCTCATGTTGCCTGGCCTAGGGCCCAACCGCCAGGCCAAAGTGTTTCGCTGATGTTTTCATTGGAAACTAGGCTCGAGTTCAAGTCTTTTGAGCCTTTGATTGACTTTCTAGCGTTTATGGATCAAAAGTTATGATCTAAAATAAATGAACTAATTAATTATCTAATTACCTAATTAGTTAAATATTTTTACTAGTCTAGATCATAACTTTTGAACCTGAAACACCAGCAGGTCATCCCAAGTATCAAAAGACTCGGATTGTAGCCTAGTTTCCAGTAAAAACTTCAGTGAAATACTACCACCTGACGGTTGGCGCAAGGGCCAGGCAAAGTGGTCCAAGGTGGCCTAAAAGTCTTCCATTTATGACATCACCCTAAAAAAACCTGCATCCCCCAAGCAAAAATTCTTTTCGAGTGCAGACTAGAAGACTTGCCACGTCTTTTGACGCTTTCAACCAGGTCTGTAACCCGTTCAGGAACAGAGATATTCCCGAGCAAAGCCACGTGCGTTTAGGCGTGTTTTTTTCTGAAAATCCCAGAAAGCGGCCGGACGCCAAAGTGTAAAAGGCTATCACTTTGCAAGTCCATAACTCCTCCACCGACTGCACTAGAAAGATGTTCAAAACCTCAAAAATTGTGGCAAGTCTTTGATTCTGCAATGAAAAGTTTTTTGTTTTGGGCTTTTTATGAGTGACGTCATACGTCGGGTAGGTTTTTGGTCATATTGGCTCAGGTTACCTGGCCCTGGGCCCAACAGCTAGGTGGAAGATTTCGCTCAAGTTTTTATTGGAAACTTGGCTAAACTCCAAGCTTTTGAGCCTTAGAGTGGTTCAGTTTCTGGTTCAAAAGTAATGGCCATGAAAACATATATATAATTGATAATTTTACCTGAACTGTTGAACCAGAAATGCTGGAAAGCCAATTCAAAGGCTCAAAAGAGTTGGCTTTTAGTCGGCACGTTTTTCACAATACGGACCAGTTTAATACTTTGGCATTCGGCTGGTTTTGATTTTCACGCCAGAACAACTGGATCGCACGTGGTGTTCCCTACACGTAGCTCTGGCGTTGAATGTTGTAGAGAGCTGTTCAAAGGCTCAAAAGACATGGCAAGTCTTCTAGCCTGCACTTGAAAAAAAATTTTTGAAAAAGAAATTGATATTTTTGCACCAGTCTAAAATGGTGTGAAGAATCTTGAAATTGTGAAGCCTAGCCCCAGGCGAACTGTGGAATTTCTCACTGAGAAGCAAACACAGTGAGTGTATCCAAAATATACCAATTTTTGGAGCAATTTGGTCTAGGTTCTGCACAGCCCGGTAACAATTCCTCACAGGCTGACACCAGGCCCAGTGTTTGCCGACCCTTGTTCTACCTCACTTGTCAATGACACAGACAAGAAATCACTGCTAAGTGTGCTTTCGAGGAATGTTGGAATTCTGCTGTTCAAATCAAAAGGGAAAATTTGAATCTGTTGGCCAGCAGCCCACAGCCAGATTGTCATGCACAACTGCACAATTCTTTGTGACTCATTCAAACCAGTTGCTTTATAATAACCTTCTGACAGTTGGCACAAAACATTCTCTTAGTTTCAGTGGCCAACAGCCATATGTTATAAGCGAAACGCAAGCAATTGCTTCAAGTATACAATCCTAGTTTTTTTTCACTGTCTATGGAAAGAAATCCTTTCTCAGCAAAGAATCAGACACTAAGATCTTACAGAGTATATATTTCATCAATGATGTAGGCATCATCAGCTCTGTGAAGTGCATGAAGTATAAATACAAAAAACCCAGAAACCGTAAAGTTACCAATTAAGAAAATCTAATTGAAAAATTGTAACCCTAGCTGCCCACTTTACAGTGAAAAGGTCACAGTAGCAAAACAAACTACCAAGTGTACAGTAATGTAACAAACAAAATAACAGTCTAGTGGGTTACAGGATGTGTAACTGTAAGTGGTATAGCTTTTTTCACTGAGACATTTTGGTCATTTGTCTGAAATAGCTTAAACACTGTCATCTTTCTGACTTCTATCAATGACCTAACATCTCAGATATGATCTACTTTTTTTCTTCACAGTCTATAGACGTACATTTACAAAGTTTCAAATGAAAAAGATTATGGGCAGTATGCAAATGAATGAATAACAGCCAGAAACTCATTGACAAGTAGCCATGCACAGACCACCATGCATAGGTATGTTACCCTGCACTAATAATGTCCAACTCTTATAGGACACAAAATCACATGGAGGGTCACATTTAGCTCATGCACCTTGAGTTTAACACATGTGTGTTTGATGTTAAGTTTGTGCCAGAGCCATCCCCAAGAAAAAATGCTCAAGGTGCCAGGCAGTCGGCCACAAGCTTAAGTCAGTCACAATCGCAACAAACATGTCTCACTCCCACAAGCTTTTTTGTCTATGTGGATCTACGTACTTATAAGAGAAAAAGATGACAGCTACCACCCAGAACACTTTGCCCTGAAACATTTACCTATGTGGGGCAGTAGGTATGGAGACCTTGACCAATCCTGCATGAAATGGACAACTTTTATGAATATGAGTCTATCAGCTGTCAGCATGCAGTGGCGTAGTTAAGGAGGGGGCGGGGGGATGGCCCGACCCTGGCGGCACTATGTGGTATGCTGTAGGCCAGGGGTCAGGAACCTTTTTGGTAAGGAAGTCATGAAACCTACATATTTTAAATTGTATTTCCGTTGAGAGCCATATAATATTTTTCATCACTTAATGCAACTAACTTACTAACTAATGTGTGCATTTTTAAGCAAAATCAACAATTTTAAGCAATGGTAAATGTCTGAATTTTCTCTTTAATAACATTCTTCTTACTGTTAATGCGACATCTGGTTGTGCATGGTGTTGCTGATGGCTTTGTAGTCTGGTAGATGTTAAAACTACAGAAAAAGTTTCATTCGTATCAATCGTGTTAAGAAAATATCAAGTGAACCAGATGCGGTCATCAAAGGAGCCACATCTGGCTTGTGAGCCATAGGTTCTCAACCCCTGCTGTAGGCTATAAACCAGCAAAGGCTGTATTGAAATAAAAGTGGTTTTAATGTCGGGACACTACTCGCATTTGCAGGACGTTTTTTATTTTGAGTAATTTAAATTATGGCATGTGTATTTAAGTGATTGTTGTCGTAGCCAAACAATAAACAATCGTGTATCAGGGATGTTGTATCAATAGGCTTTTTTACATGAAGCTGCAACAGGGTTCTCAACACGCTTATCAACTCACTTGATGTCAAATTTTACTGATGTACTACACGGTTGATTGATCAAGTGTTGGGTCATTGTTGACGTTTGATCATAGTCCTTATATGACGTTATAGAGTTTAGTAGGAGTATTGTGGATGACTGTGGGCAAACGTGTGGCTGTGGTGAGCTCTAAGCTTTTGTAAGTGCTCTTAAGTTTTGTACCTGCAAGTAAATGCGCATTGTTGGGTCTAAAAAACATTTCTGTGGAAATCTAATAAGTGTGTAGTAGGATTTGTGCTTGTCAAAATTGATTTCCATGTGTGTGGAGAAATATAATCTACTTCAGCATTCTTCAACAGGGGTTTCGTGGTACCCTAGTGTTCTACAAAACATGTAGTGGGGTCACGTGAGTTTTAAGGGTTCCTTGTTTTTTTAGGGGAAATGATTTCTTGCTTCAGTATGTTGATGTGTCATTATGAAAATTTTTAGGTGCTTTTAGATCACCATGTTGCATTCAGATTCCAAGTAGGCCAGTCAGTTGCACAGGAGGTTGAGTGCAGTTAATAGCCAAAAAAAATATTGATATTTGTTGTGCAATTAGGAAGAATGTTATTGTTGCATGACAGTTATACGATATTGCCGATGTACAGTTCACAGTAGAAAAAGAAGGCCACCTTGAACTTTTTGCAGCAGTGTTGCCAACCTTGCGGCTTTCCCACAAATTTGGGCTTGTTTTTTTGTGGATTTACGGGTTTTTTTGAAGACTTGCGTGTTGCTTGTTTTGCGCTTTTTTAATTAAAATTGGCTTGATTTGCAGATTTTTGTTTGCGGATTGCTTAAATAATATGGCACTTTTGCTGTTTCAATTTACTGCAAAATGAAATTTGGGTGTGTTTTTATGTAAATTTGCACATTTGGGCTTGTTTTTTTTTCAGATTTGCCTCCCTTTTTTATATTTAATTTGCCTGCTGGTTTTATGTTTTTTGAATTTTTTAACAAACGCAAGTTGGGCTTGTTTTTTTCCGTTAAATTAACTGTTCTAGGCTTGTTTTTCAAATTTGCTTGTTTTTACAAAATAACCTCGCATCACTGTTTTACAGTTTATTCAAAAGTATAACCTTGGGAACTCTGTTCTAAATATAGTAATAATGCTTCAGATTTTACTCAGAATTGCCGTTAGTGTCACTACCTGTGACAGGAGTTTTTCGAAGCTAAAACCGATCAAGAATTACTTAAGATCTAGTATGAGCACCTTGCGGTTGAGAATCTTGCCACACTGTCTATAGAGCAACAATTGACAGACAATATAAATTTTGACATGGCCATTGAAGAATTTGCCAAAAAAAGGCAAGAAAAGTTATTGTGTAGAAAATGTAGTTTTCATTTTAGAAATAAAGTTGGTCCTAATTTTTTATACATTTTTACTATTTTGCCCTATATGTCATTTTTGCTTTTTGTTTAACTGTTACTTACAATGTTTGAGTTTTTTGGTGTGTTTTTAAAGCATACCATATTTGAGCATGTGGAAGTACTGTAATATTATAATGGTGCACAAACTAGTTAATATTACACAAAGCTTTAAAGAGCTAGTGTCTGTGCAATATGCATTTTTATGGGCTTCAGGGGCGCCAAACTCAAGGGCCTCCCCGGGCAGCCCACACTCTAGCTACGCCACTGTCAGCATGACTTTATTTCTAATGTTCCGGGCCCATGATATTGCATCAACCGTTTGCATTTCATTCAAGGTAGTGTCTATTTTACCGCCAATATTCTGGTGGCAACAGATCGGCTTAAGCTATTGTGCCGCCAGTTGAAAATTCGGTCTCGTGGCATGATGCAATTCAAATAAAAAAGTCAGTTTGTGATGCAATCGGTGTGCTGCTCGTAGCGTAGTGGTTATGCTTCACGTCTGATATGTCATTGCTTTTAGGTTTGACTCTCACCTTGGCAACTTTCCTTTTTTTTACTTTTTTCAAAACTTTCCATTTAACTTTCCAAACTCTTCCCTTAGGTGTTAGGTATAGGGTTCGGTTAGCGTTCGGGTTTAGGGTTACGGTTAGCATGAGGTTTAGGGAATTAGGGTTAGCATTAAGGATTATTATTAGGGGTTATTGTTCGGGTTAGCGTTAGGGTTACTGTTAGCGTTAGGTAAGCTTCAGGGTTTATCTTTTGTGTTTACTTCGTTTCTGCCAAGCCTGTTGCTGCTGGCATTTTGTCAGCAAAATAGACACTGCCTTCATTCAATTCATTCTTACAATAAAAAATCGTACACTTTGGTTGGCCAGGTTGACAAGCATGAAGAATTAAATTGTGGACATTTTGGTTTTGAAGTAACACAATGTTCAGGTTTTCACATTATTTACAATGGCCAGAATATACAGGTATTACACACCAACCATATTACTACTGTAGTAACATTGTGGGAAATTTATAAATAAAATATAATGAAGAGCGTGACTATAACCAAATATATGAAATCAACTGTTACTGTAAATAATCATCTTGTAACAGTTTAAATCAGCTACTCAACTGCTCATCCTCCAATGTGAATGCATCTTTATATCTTATTAGTTGTTAGAGCAAAAATACTAGTTTTTCATCAAAGTTGATTTCATGACAGTAACTTGCAAATTTGTTAAAAAAATTAATCAACTCAGTTTTAGTGCATTAAAGAACACTTGTACACATTGTACAACATAATAAATAGTACAAGGAACATTACCTCCTTCAGGATTCTCCACCAATACTTGAAGGAAAATACGAAGTATTCGTTCTAAACAAGTATCATCACTGACACATTTTGACGGATCTTTCATGCAGTCAACAATTGTTCCCAAGCACTTAAGTTGGCATGGTATGTTCAGAGCAAAAGGAATATCACTCCTCATATTTTCAAAGACACCTAATCAATGGGTCTGTATGCAATTAAACTACTTATAGCCAACACTGTTTCATCAGTAGATTTTTATAACGAATGATCTGAACATACAAAACAAACCTATCTTAAGGTATAAAACCAGGACAGGTTCATGGCAGGACAAAAATTTGAACCACAAAAGCGTTTAATCACTGAAATGAATTATTAAAACAACTTTGCAATAAGCTTTTTCTACGGTTTGAATAAATGTTTGGCAGTTTTACAGTAGTTGATCTCTACTTCTAGCACGTTCTACTACAGTACTGAAACATTTTGACAAGCCTAGGCTCGCCTTCACAAAAGCCAGCACCTTTACCACTATCATACGTTACCTATGCCACTACACTACAGTACTTGATAGCTTTGTTTGTATCAGCAAATCGCTCCTGACAAATGTAAAACCATGGAAAACTGGAGTTTTTGTGAATATGGTCGACGTAATTGCAAATACTCAGTTTCCTTTACTGTTTTCGTAGACGCACTTTAACCTGCTTTCCCACCACGCTGCGCACGTTTGACGACACTGCTTTGCTGCGTTTGCTTGACCACAATACAAATTGCTTTCCACAGTGCGCGGCCAACTGCTGTTTACATTGCTTCGAGCACTGACTTAGAATCGTTATGAGGTGGCCAACGCTTTGGCAGCGCGTTCTTTCAGAATTCCACTCGACCGCTGAAAGTCCTACTCCACATTAAGATGTACCTGCTGGCTACGCCTTCTTTCGATCCTTTTTACCTACCACTGATTTGTGTTCACCTGGTTCATGCACCACGGCACGTAATGGTATGAAAGTTTTCTACTGCTCTAAATGCGAAATACCAATTTACAATAAACACAGCTTTGATGACGGTCCACGCAACAGAGCTTGACATTAGGCACACCCGCAAGTCTTGGCAACTACGCAGACGTTGCAACATGTGCGGCTTACAGCAGCAGTTTCAAATCCTTCCTGGGTGTTGAAGTGAGGTTTGGCCCAGCCCTGCAGTGAGTCAGTCAATTCAACAGATACTGACTTTTTCGTAAAATTGTTTCATTGCAACCGGAAAGTTATTAGAATTTTTGTATGAACGCACTACTAACTGCGATGTCAATCCGTGTGGGAATGGCTTTTTGTTAAGCCATCCAAGGGATAAATAAAAACTGTAACACCAACGAGCAGTTTTCGCTTAACTGCTTCCTGCTGCGCGGAAGTCGGTGATCACACGTTGTCGAACAGTGAGGTTTCGTCTTGTTGGTTACACACTTCAGCTCGGTTCAGACCAATTCCTCATTAAACATTAACGGATTAGTTTCCCAAAGTGACCGCAAAAGAACAAAAAGCTTGATCGTGAGGATGCTAATGTTCGCCTGTCCACATCAGCGCGTGCATCAACCGCCACGCTGCGGATGTTGCCTCGGTTCGACGTCACGCGTGTGATAAGGATGACTGTGCAAAGAGCCGACGTTTGGTCATGTGATCTCCTCCACAAGAACCACGGGCGCGAATGAAGAGAAAAAAGAAGAGACGCGGCGCACGTTGGAAGAGGATCTGAGTATGCGTGAGACTCAGAGGGCAGTAAACGCCGGCGGCTCCCTTCGCACTGTACTGTCGCGAACGCTTCAAGGACGCTCGTGTGGAACAAAGAAGAGTTCTGTTGACCGTGTAACAGAATTCGATCCATACGCGAGCGGCTTTCCAGCGTGCTGGCCTTAGAACCAACTCCTATGCGTTTTCTTGCAACTTATTCAATGAGTTTACGGCTGAGTTGACGAAGTTTTTTGACAAGGTGGATTTTATCAGTGCTCAGGCAACGAATATGTCAAGACGGAAGCAGTCAGCGCCATGTAAAGTCGAAGGTTGGTATTTGTGAATGTTGTTGTTTACTACGGCTATGCCACATTTAACGTCAGGTTTTATTCCCTTTGATTAGAAGCCACTGTGATTCAACTGACTGTTGTTTTTCCACAATTACAGTCGATACAGGTGCAAACGTAAGGTCATGTTCCGAGACTTCGTGCGGGAAACGATTTAAGTTCTAGCGACTGCTGTTGATTTACTTGTAAGCTTCGCTCTAATCAATGTTCGTGTTTCATACCCTTGATTTTCATGCACCTAGCACTTCTAACTCGGGCATGAAACGCGCTGCGAAAGGCCGCTAACCAATGATGGCGTGGAGCACGTCTGAAGCTGTTGCGATGCTTTTGTTCCTAAGCAGCGTAGCTACACTTACGTGGAACATGCAGAGATGCGCTTTCAGCCCTGTCTGGTCTTCCTTTCTGGTGCGCGCGCGTACACACACGCGATTCGCGCGAGGTGGATGCGCTGACTCCGTTTTTCCTCGCCTCTTTTGTTGAATGAGCAGAATGCGTTCATGGATGTCGTTTTAGTTGGTCGCCTTCGCAAGCTGATGGTGGAGTTCCCGGCGGTGCCCGAGCTATCGCTTTGAATTACACTTAACAGCGCACATGCCTGTTCTTTACTGCTGCCTATTGCTTGAACAAAAGCTCTGGTTGAGCACCCGGCCAATGGCATCAAATTGCGTGATTTGTTTTAAGTTTATCACTTATTCGGCCTTCGTCACATTGTTTTACTGCTTCAAAGTATTCCGAAATAACAATATTTTCTGCCGCACCTGTGTCCAAACTGCTAGAAGTCTTAAATGTTGTTTATCATCTCAATTTGAGTATTAGCCACTCTCCATGTTAGCGAACGCATTCTGCAGAGAGTGAACACACGGCTCAGACTGCTTTTTATGTCAGCGGCGCTTCTATTTTCTTTAAATGTTTTTAACACTTGAAATCAAGTTTGTTGTTTTGTAAAAATTTAATGTTGCCGGGATTTATTCACATGAATAAGTTCGCCATTGGCTATCGTGGGGCAAATAATAGAAATATCCTCACTGGATTACTTCTCCAAGTCAAGCACTTAATTCGCTGCGAAATGTAACATGCTGCGCTTGGCTTTTAACGGCTTGATGTTTGTGTGTGTTTTATTCTCAACAACTGCTATGTTTCATATGCGGTGAAATGTCATTGGCATTCGCTGCATTGTTCATCTTCAATTTTAAATGCGTAATTGCATGCTGCTAAGCGTTGACTGGTAGCCCATCACTGTATATGTGCTGTTCTAACTAAAAGTGTGCGCATTTACTAATTTGTGCCTTTACTGGTAATAACCAAGAGAGTTTGTTGCTGGATTATTAACTGTTTTTATTTGATCAGGAGACGTTCAATCTGGGAAAGATGGACTTAATGCTTTGAAGTCACTTGCTGTTTCATCTGGAATAAAAATTGGGTTAGGAGCTTTCCAAAACAATTTTGTTATTCTGTTGTTTGCCTTTTTTTAATTGTAAGCATTTTTTCTTTCAGATCAAGTTCCCCTAACGGACAGATCGATGCTGTGGACCTAGGAACAAATGGTCTGAGCTGCTCAACTATAATTAAATCTTTCCTGAACACTGTCTATGGAAAGAAATCCCTTCTCAGCACAGAATCAGACACTAAGATCTCACAGAGTATATGTTTCGCCTACAAAGGAGGCATCATCAGCTCTTATTCAAATAGAATTTAAATCTTTCTTGTTCAAATAGAATTTAAATCTTTCTGATGTTTTTTATGTTTTGATGGTAATCATTCTATTTGAGTGAGCGCTGATGATGCCTTTTCTGTTAAAATGATTCTACGTGAATAAAAGCTGCTGATACCTACCTAGTAGGTGAAATGAAATCATAGTTTCAAGATACTTGGCTGTGAAAGGATTCCTTTCGATAGGCGGTGATGTTAAAATCATCTTACATTTCCTTATGTTTAAAATTATAAGAAATTGCTGTTTGGCTGTATATTAAGTAGATTTTTATCAATCGTGTGATGATGATCTCTGTGTGATAGGTCCTTTGTCACTTGTGGCTATAGACAACGGTTCAAACTCATTCCTTCATCCTAATGATGCAAGCGTGACAAGATCAGGCATGGTGATAGATGCCGAAATGTAAGAAAGCTTGTTACGGACCTTTTTAATTTTTGTATCCAATCTTTGTATTTCGCTGGTGTTTCAGAAGCTTGACAAAGTTGTGCATTGTTATATGCTCTCCTGCCAATGAATAAACACGCTTTGATTGTTGTGTACAAGAAAATAGATTATGCATTGGTTCAGCATCCAACCTTTTCAAATACACTTAAGTACTTGATGATATTCTATTTTCCCACTGTAGGTTGATTTTTTTCATTTTTCTACCATAATCTGTAGCATGTTCGTGCTGAATGCTGCCAGTAGGTTGAGTTTATAGTACAGAAGAGTAATCACTAGTGGATTACTTGTTTTTGTTGTCTGTTGCCACTATCATTAAATAATGCTGTGTTAGAGCAAATTGTGAATAATGTGTTTTACCTGGTTGCGTTAAGCAAACACAGCTTTTTTGAGATCCACCTAGTTCTGCTTTGTGAAGTGATCCACTCTTGTCTCCAGTTTCAATGATTCTGATGCTTTCAAAACAAAGCAACGATTTTCTGCCAGAATCCGGGCAAAGTCTCTGTCAACTGCAAAAAACGCAGATCCTAAAAACCAACCTGATTCTTTTGCCGAGGTAATTTCACGTTCTGCGTTCAGTTGGCTTGCATCATAACGTTTTCGCCTGCATAGGAGTATGCTTGTCGCGGCGTGATTAATGCGATGTTTAACTGCCTCGCGCGAAACAACACGGCTCGCCGTAAGTTTGGCGATGGCTCGCGAGAGATTTGTGATAATTCGCATTTACACCGTAATAATTTAAATCAAAAAGTCTATGCATATGCTAGAATGTGCTGCACGTATTGCTTTTTCTCCTTTGAAGCCAAAATATTCTGCCTAGTGAGGTTCAAACGAAACGTCTTCAAAGCAGCATTTTTTCCGCACATGCAATTGTTATTTATTATATAATAAGCAAGTTCGATTTTACTATACCAGCAAAGGCAGAAATCAGTGAAACAAGGTGTGCAACGCGATTAGACTAAATGAATGTCTTGAGGAAGTTCAATCATCTCTACCATTTCATACTAACCATGAGTTGCTGAAACCCGTGGGTGTCTCAGCGTAATGTTGGGACCTGTTGCGCTGTGATTTCGGACTCCTTTAGCAATATGGTAATCTTTTGTTGTATTTTGAAAACCTGTAAAGTTTGAACAAAAAAGTGGGAGCCCCGCGGATGTTAAAGTTTTTCGAATGAATTCAAATGACTTTCGTGCAAGACTTGCAACCCAGAAATTGTAGCTGATGCTCGGTCTGCTTTTCTGTGGCAACTGAAGTCTGTTTTATGCGCGATAGATGTTCCTTTTACGCAAAGCCGGGTGTTATCTTATCCTGGCGGTTTCGATTAATTTTTATCGCATTGTACTTTTTATTATCCTTCTGTACTCCCGCATATCACCGTGTCCAATGCTCGCAGCTTGCTGATGACTCAGCCGCGATCGATGAAGAACTTTCGTTGCAAAGCGCCGCTTCTCTACGCTACCGAACTATTTCTGGCGACGAAGAGCTTACATGCCACATTTGCTACAAGACTTTCAAGTCAAAGTACGGCCTGCTCACGCACGCAGCTGTGCACAATACGTCAGAATTCAAGTAAGCTAACGTCGGTTTCGTTTCTCAATGCCTGCTGATGTGTTGCTTGCGTTCTAGCTGAGTCTCCATATTCTATGCAGATGCGTCCAGTGCTGCATAGTGTTTCCGAACCGATCCCAGCTTATTACACATCAGATGAATATGCATGCCGACGGCATCAACGAAATGCCTGCGGATGTGTTGACACAGCCAAGTAAATCCGTTTCGCCGAAACAACCCACAGAGGACGTCTTCCACGGTTTTAGCGACCTATCGTTCATCGATTTCACCTGCACCAAGTTTCCCGCAATTGCCGCTGTGAGTCGTGTTTCTGCTCCTGCCATTGCATCGCCAACACAGTCTTTGTTCCCTGTGTGGGCAAGCCCCTGGGTATGCTGCGTTTGTGTTTAATCGCGACAGCGCTTCGCGTGGGTTGCAATATGCTGGTATTACAAATTCATCTTTGCAAAGAATCACTGTATAACGCCACGTCCTTAATCGAGTTCAAAGACCGGAAAGACCTCCAAACAACTCGGGCGACACAACACCTTTGTTGTGCAAGGAAGTTGAACAGGGCAAGGTTGTTACGCTGTCGTTAGAAATTAATACTGGTGTCTTTTTGTGACAAGCGGGAGATAGAAGCTTGTACTGTAAATCGGCAATGTTTTGGGCATTAAGCGTGCGAGAGGGAACGTCTGGGAGAGCGGACGTCCTCTGTGGATAAAATAGTGGGAATCCGGGAATCAGGCAGCATTTGTTAATTTTTAGGGCAAGGAAATATAAGTTTGTGGACAAATGAAAAAATCGCCGCAGACAGGGCAGCGGGGATGTAGATTGAAAGTGCACCTTTTTGACCTCGGCGTTGACCCTGGCTCCGCGTTTCATGGTTTAGGTTCGATTTTATTTCAAGACCCATTTTCTGAGGACAACTAGCGCAGATGTGGCTTGCAGTGTGTTGCTGTAGAAGTTCACCGTCTTGCGAAACACAAATCGTGTGATGTGCCAAAAAAACAAAAGCTTCGGGTTTTCATTGTAATCAAATATCTTGACTGGTTTGCGGGTTAATGGTTGTCTGTTATAAAGGACAGTAGACGTTTAGAAGGATCGTTGTGACGGGCTGGAGTTAAACTTCGTCTGAAACATGCCGAAGATCACCAATCGTCGACAGCCAGCGGCTTCCTGTATCCAACAGATTTATTCTGCCCTTTGTTTTGTCTTTCTCATGAAAAGTATTGTAAAATCATCTTGCAGGGGGCCGCTGTATGTAGCAAGCTTTGGATGTTCTGTTGCTAATTCAGAAGTGGATGAGCGATTTCGTGCAAACAGATTTGGATCATGTGTGATAGGTGTGTCAGAAAAAAGCAGCCAGCTTTCAGAATAATTGAATGTTGGTATTGCACGCGATGTTGAAGCGGTATTAGTCGAGAATGAGCGAACTGCGCGAGGAACCAGCAGTGAAATCAAATGGCAATCTCGCGCTGTGACTGGGTGACTGGGATCACGTCTACGCAGTTCGGAGAGATTAAATTTGCAGCGCTCAGCTTTTCATTGTGTCGTTTTCGTGCATTTTTTGCTTTTATTGTTTCAGAAATGGTGCGAAAGAATTAAACACCAGTTAAGCAACAACGACTGTCGTCATTTCTTTCTATGCAAGAAGTGCAACATCATACTTCCTACGCTGCCGTCACTGAAAGCTCACGTGACTTGCCGCCACCCGAACATCAACTCCAAGCCATCGCTTCCGTTCATCAAGAACTCTACCCTGACCACAACCCAGGATAAGTCGCTCGACAACGATGGGGCGCAGTCTGAGGACCCCCCCACGAGCCCCTCGCAAGCTTTGTCGGGCCAGTCACCTACAACGCTAAACGCTATGGTGGTCCGTCCACTCTATATGAGATTGCTTGGACTGGGCTCATGTGCTGAAGGTAAGGTGTGACTCACCTGTTCTTCGAAATGTGTTAAAGCGCGCAAGTGTAGAGCTCGAGTGTGACGTGACGTGGCGTCATTGGAGCAAAAGGTGACCTGATTTCTTGAAGTGGAATTTTTTTCGCTGGTTGTTCTGTGCCGGAGTGAGCTGGTGGCAGAGTTTGTGACGTCGCGCGAAACTTCCTCCCCATTCCTGCTGCGATTCGCGCTCACTGACTTGCGCAACGATTTCTTTCTGAACGGATATCAGGCGAAGTCAGCGGCCGGCAATGCTCGCGAGTGATTCCAGGAAAACAAAATGTGAGCGAGATGGTTGTCCGGCGCCATCTTTTCGCGCGTTTTCACTGATTGTGGTTTGAAAAACGGAGCGAACGTTGTGCGAAACTTTCGGGTACTGTCGTGACATCAAAAACTTCGAAGTTACGATAAACTTGGTTCCACGTTGTATCCGCTCGCTTGCAACAATTGCTGACCTTGTACATTTGGTCGAGTCTCCTGGATTACCCAGGGAGAGCTGGTTACAGTCGTACTTTGTGAAGTCAACACAGTTTGCAACGTACGAAAGCAGCGCCTGGACAAAATGTCGGAATATTGAATTTGCAGAGGACGCGAGTCGCATTGGTATAGAATTAGCTTGGGTAATATTTTACTAGTCGTCTATCGCCAGCAGCCGTGCGACACCTGAAGTGTGCATCCCGTCGAACGACACGCGCTGAGCGGCGTCGCAAAACTGGTCATGGTTGTCGCGTGCGGCTATTCCCGCTTGAAAGCGCTGCCGCTGAAGACTGGCTGCCTGACATGCTCGACGAGGCTACGTTCTCTTTCTAGCCAGGAACTGGTAAGAGGAAGTAGTGGAGCGCAGTACTGCGTTCAATTCTCCTTAAGCGAAGCAGTCTTTTGAAGGAGGCTGCTGCGCAACGCCGCTTCGCACGTATCCCGAGCAGCCTCATGCGATCAACAGCGCGGCAGCCTGCTGCTGCTCACGATCTGAGTTTTGCACTCTCTTCCTTTTGTTGATAGTGCGAGATCGTTTCCACTTGTATGCGGTGGTGCGCTTTGCGTTACGTTGTCATGCAGCCTGGTCGGCTCAAGGAAACAACTGATTAAGATTTCCGACTTTTCTTGGGTATGCACTTGTCGTTTCTCCACGTCTTGACTTTAACTCGAGCTTACTGTGAAAGTTGCTTCATGCAGTTGCGTTCACTGCCAGTCGTTCGTGTCTAACAAAAAATTCAGGCATCCCTTTTGTTTGCTACCTGATATTCCAAAAAAAATCACAAAAGAGTGGGAGGTTTATGGAGGACTTATGACGAGTTGGAAAGTTCTCGCAAGTCATGTGTTCTAGGCGTGAGGTTGTTCGCCGCGTGAGTCGTCCACTGCGAGACTGACCATATATTCCATCCAGTGTAACCGACCCTCTTGCATCTCTTCCATTTTTGTGCAACGATCGAAGGAGAGAAGGAACTGACGCAGTCGCCATGCTGCGCCTTTGCTGGAATTTGTGATTTCCATCTCTCTCTTTTTCGCTGAGGTTGATAGTTTTGTATCCTGAGGGATATAAACGCCGCAAGTACGGCATCAAACTTGATGCAAATAGTGCATGAAACACAAACATAGACGTAATCTTTTAACCAATGCCCCCGCTGCGGTTCGCAACTGCGCAGTAACCACCAGAACATTTGCACAGTGAAATCTCATTCTCGCGCGCTTGCAACATTCCAAAACATTGGAAAAGCACGAAAACAAGAAGCTATTTGAATTAATTGTGTACTTTGGTCGTATTTTTGTAAGATTTTATACTTACTTTAAGGCTGCACAGAGTTTGTAATTTAATTAGTACTTTGCTTACCCAGTCTTAAAATATTCATTCTCACTGAAATACACATTTGCTCAGTGTCAAATTTTCTTAGAGTGAACACTACTCTCAAAACTTTCCCAGTAGGTTCAGCTTAGCTTAGTTCTTCTCTAATCCTACACATCGGAAGATAGTCGGTGGGATTCGGAGCAGGCATCCCGCTGCAATCATCAGCACTATCTTGATATTTTCAGTTGATGTGCAGGCTCGGAAAAGCATATGGCAGGGTATTACGCAGAAGAATATCATTCATAATTCACCAGCCTATGCCTTCCTGAACTGGCGCAGACAAGATACTGAGTTCACAGCTTGGTTGGCTCCCGGTGATTGCAAATAACTGTTTACAACTTGATTGAAATTGTGAACTTAACGAGACATTGCAAGCAAGTTCTATTTCAGTGCGGAAGCTTTCTTGATTTGAGTCAGATTGCTTTTTTTTCTGAAAAATATAAACTTTATCGAGTGTCTGTCGCACCAGAACCTTCGTTTCTTACGAAAAGTAGATCTGACAATAGCAGCACCACGGCAGGCACTCCTCCCAAAACACTTGAAAATAGCGGTATTATTTGCTTTCGGGCTCTTTCACATATTATGGATACATTTTTCATAAATTTCGTCATGAATATAAAAATGCTTTTATCACTTCCAAAATGTAACTGATGCCAAATATGTTTAGGTTGTGGCGAAAGAAACAATTGTCCTAATAACTGAGATTTCAGGCAAACGTTATTTTTGGACCAGATTGTTCATTGCTAGGAAAGAGTCGTGTGTCCTTTTTCGTTTTGAATTTATTGCACCTACACTGTTGAGAAAATCTATTCATGGCACAAGAATCGAATAAAGCTATTTGTTTGTTTTTTTCCCAAATACATGTCTCGTTGGTCCATCTTTTGATAACGCTCATCGAAGTGAAACAAACGAAAAATTCGCTGCAGTTTGCGAAATAACCGCAGAATGTCGTTCATTCAAATGGGATTTCCACGAACTTTGTAGTTTTTCCTCAGCGAGCGAGATCGCGAAGCCGTGTCTCGGTATACAAAAACTGTTTTGCGAGACTGCTGTTCTGCTGACAGAGCGGACGCACTGCCAGGCAGGCTTACCTGGTTATGTCGGACGTCGGCACTTCGATGCATTGAATGAAATGAATCGCTGCAAGCGCGACACCGGTCCGTGCGTGTCTGCGATCCAAGCGGAGCATGCTTCGGGCTCTTTGACACAGTGGTTTTCAACGTTGTCTCAGGCGTGAAATGTTTTGATGGCTCACCGGTTCATTTCGTACAGGCGTGGGCTAAGCATATTCGAAGCCGTGAACGTTTCGCAATACCAACAGTGGGAGCCTGCTTCATGCAAAACCACTTTTCTGATAATTTTTCGTGATATTTTTGAAATATCGTTTTATTTGCGCGATGTTAAGCGAACAAGTCTTCGATATCGCTTTTTTGTGGCTAGAATCGATGAATGAGTGATGATGTGAAGTTGTAATGCCTCGTTTTTGTAGGTCATGTCATGTGGTTTGATCGGATGTGACGCTAACAGATGCGCGTGACGTAGATGACGTCTGTTCACAGCATCTGGTGTAAGGATAGTTACTTGGAGAGTGGTTGTGTAGCAGTGTGCATCGGATGTGGCCGCACTTACTCATTCCAGGCCATTTCCTCTCCAATGAGGACATGATCTGGTGCAGGAACAGGCGTTAACCGCGGAATCTTGTTTCATTTGTAAATCATATCTTTTTGCCTTGTGCTGCCTGCTGCATGAAAAGGATCTACACAGCTTCTTCGTCTTTGCATTGTCGTTTCAGCAAGATGTGTCACTGACTGCAAGCGTCTTTAAGCAGCACCAGTAACGGCATTTTTTCTACGAACGGCTTTTTGCGCTCTTATGCGCTGGTGGGCGTGAGATCCAAACACAAGTTGCTTTGCTGGAACGAAGCTAATGATTTTGAACAAGGAGAAAAACAACTTTCAGGCGAAATTTTGTAACTTGCATTTTGAGCAGGGGTTCGCGAAATTCAGAAAAATTGGGTTGAAGCTCGTGCGTCATGATCATGTGAAAATGATGTTGACAGTTAAAGTTTTGTATTTGCCAACTGGCAGACTCGTGGTCTTCGGATCGTGTAAGAATAGACAGTAATCGTGTGTATTTTTGAACTCAATGACTTTTAGAACACCGAGCCGCGACACACGCCAGGTTCGATCACTGTTCGTCTGTGATCTCATCCCGGGACGGGTTTGTTGATGTTGCGACAAACAGTGATGCGCGTTCGATTTTGGTGAAATGCAAAGATTTGTTTTCAGTTGGTCCACATCACATATCCAGGGTTCCCACGCGGTATTGAAAAAGTATTGAACTTCAAAACTGTTTTTTGAAGACCTTGAAAAAGTATTGACTTTAGCCAAAATGTGCATTAGGTATTGAAAAAGTACGGAGATTCTAAATGGAAAAGAAATCATGAAGTATTTGGACAGACTTTTACTGAAGGCAAAGCACTTCATTATTTTTGCAGTGTTATGCAATGTGTAAAAGTGGGTTTCATAATTAAGCATTTCGGGAAATGAAGAGAAGTAATGGTATTGAACTTTTTTAATTCAGTATTGAAAAGGTATTGAAAAAGTATGGAAAATGATTTTTTTAAATGTGTGAGAATCCTGCGTATCACTTTGCTTCGATGCTAAGCTGCTGGTGACGTTTCATGATACGACAAACGGTATCCGGTGATGTCTACAAAACCGCTGCATGGGCTGCTACAGCGTTGCATTTCTTTTATTCAGAATCAACTGCACGAGGCAGCAAAAGTGATGACGTTGTTTACGGAGCTGATGACGCAACGATACGCACGTCAGCACAAGTCGCTTACCTGAACGTTCCTCATTGGCTCCGCAACAGCAGCAAGCAGATCTGTTTAAACGTTGGCGAGGAAGAATATCAACCCTGTGAGTTTGATCGTGTTGGTGACGAAAAGAGTTGGTAATCTGGAAGTACCTTCCTTAGCTTTGACATCGTGAACTCCTTTTTATTAGTGTTTGAATATGCGTTTTCTCTAATTTTTCTCTCTTTAAGGCCCGTATTACTGAAAATATAAGAATTATTGGAAATTCAATGGTTTGCGCTGCATTTGCGAACGCGCCCCCCTCCGGCATCGCAAACCTGTCAACGCTCCAGGAGCGATGTTCGGTTCATTCCAATGTCTTTTCGATTCGCAGCCACTCAGCCGAGTGACCTCTCCTCCCTGCAGTGCAACATCTGTGGCGAAAAGTTCAACGCTGCCGAAGCTGTCGAGTCGCATCGCGCCTCGACCATGTGCGGGATCGGGGTTCGAACGTCGAACAACGGACGGAAGATGTTTTGGTGCCGACTGTGCGATTACGCTTCGTTCGAGAAAAGCACGATATTACGGTAAGTGTTTCACTCGCCTATCAAATGTAGCAGCTGCTGCCAGTGCAAAGCTTGATGTTTCCTGAAGCAGTGCAAACTGCACTGCAAGTTGAAGTCAGTGCAAGCGTCTGTTAGGTCAACGTTTGGTGTTTGCTATGCGGTGCGACCATCCACAATCAACGAACATTATTTCCAGAGTACTTCTCTGCATAACACATTTTTCTGCGCGATTCTGGCCATAATGGTAATGTCAGTTGCAATAGAATATATATTATCATTTGGAAAGGCAATTGTTATATCACTGTTGCTTGCACATATTTATATAGGTATGTCATCGACTTTACGACTTTACTTGTTTTGGAACTACCTGTAGCTGCTTTACTCCAGCCTCTACCAACGACAAGATTCTTGCCATTGTAATATTTGATGCCCACCGAGGTCTCTTACGTTCTTATTGAATATTGATGAATTATATAAAATTATATAAAATGTTGATGAATTATATAAAACGGAGCAACGAAGCGCAGCTTTCCAGGGTTCACTTGAGGACAATCATATGTGAGACAGTGACAGGTGGTGGGAGGAATTCAAACCGTTAGGTGCAACGGTGATAATCTTCTCGAAACCTTGGAGGTGAAAAGGGGTCGCCACTCGCCAGCCGCTGCTGTGCTTTGCATTGTATGAGTAAACAATTGCATTGTGTGAGGCAACAATTGGATCGCGGCCTGCCACCTGTCCGTGCCCTGGTGATCACCGGTCAATGCCTGAGATTGGTTGCATTGAGAACACAACGTTTTATCCCCGACTGTGATGGATCTCATAGCCTCACAACGATTGGGACGACCTATTTCAGGAATTGACATTCTGCGAAAGTAACTGCGCGTTAACTGCTAGGGACAAGCTGTAAAATTTTGTGTAAATTTCTTTGAAAATACAACTTTTTGGCTCTGTGGTTGCTTTTCGGCGTGTGCGAAGAACGTTAAGCTTTGGAAGATTGAAAAATGCAAGTGACCATCGAAGCAACTGATATTTACGAAGTTTGAAAATTCCTGATGACATGTCAAAAAATATGTTATTTCTGAACGTTTTCATTTGCGCGTTTTTGTTGAGCCTCATGATGCGAGCGCTTTGCTGATCTTTGTGATGTTGGTCAGGCATCAGCGCACACACACTGGCATCCGGCCGTACGCTTGCAAGTTTTGTCGACTGGCTTTCACCACCAAAGCCAACTGCGAACGTCACGTCCGGAAACGTCACGCTGGCATCGTCAACACCGAGACTGACGTCAAAGATTCCGTAAGTGTTTTTTCTGTAAGTTTTTTTAAATGTTCCTGATTCGCTGTATTGCATTTGTTGATGATGCGAAGGATTAACACCGGAAGCAAAAAAGTTGTTTGACGTAGTCCTTCCGTTGTTCAAAGTTTGGCGCCAGACATTGTAATTTTTGCGTTGGTGATTTCATGGCTGGTCCTCACCTAAAATAAAGTGGGAGTCATTTTGCTGGTAACCATTAAACAGACGTCTTCAACTCTGTGTGGATGCTTGTAGGTCGAAGGTTGTTTTCGGTCAAAGGTCAGGTGAGAACGGATTTTCAGTCGTCAGCAAATCTAAAAATGTGAACACGTTGTAAGTCATTTGCGCTTGTCCGTAGCTCTTTCCTCTTAAGGTGGACTGTTGATATAAATAGAACATGTTGACGCAGAGTTGGAGGCCCGGCCAAGATGTAAAAACATGTGCGTGTTTGGTTCAGACTTTAGAGTAGCAGTGTGTTGCTTCATGTAATAATAGTGTACATCAGCAAATGTGCTCACAGTTGTTTCTAGCCAGCGGCCCTAATTCGGGCCCGATATAAACCTGCAGGGCTTGGGCCAAGCGTTTCCGGTCACAGCGAATAACGTGCCATGCAGTGAAAATGACTGTTTCCTACTCGTTTGCACCAGAAAGCTTGTTTTAGCCACAAAGTGCAGTGACGCTCAAGCTACTGCACTTTGTGCTGTTCACGCGTAACAGCCATCACGGCCTTCGCATGAACTCATGTTTGTAGCGGCTCCATTTCGTGCAGGTCCTCTGCAACCACGAACTTCTTAAGAAGGTTCGCTCTGGTGACCTCAACTTCAACCAGGTCTCGTCGAAGGAGCCTTCGCCACCGAGGTCCCAGTCCTATGGGTTGGTTTTGTCTTTATCACGATAATGCATGGCGTTAATTACTCGACCTTCTGCTACCTCTTGCGAAACGACAACCGGTCAAGTCGGAGCCTGAACAGCTTTGCTGTGTGGTGGAAACGATGCATTGAATTAAATGGGTTTTAAAGGCCACGACTTTGTCCACCGGCGGGCTCCAAATAGAACATTGTTTTGAGTCGAACACTGATGGTTGCCAGGTGGTGGTTGATGCTTTGTTGCCTCACAAAAGTGATCTGTTTAGTTGTGCAGTGCTTGTGTTGACCCGAACTTTGTTTTCTCACTGACAATGAAGAGCTCGGGCGCAGGTGAACTCATGTGCAGCGAAGCGTGCGGTCTCGTGACTTTGCTTTACAGCCCTGTTAATTATTTATCATGCTCAGTCGCTCACAGATGTCCAACTGCTCCGCGCCACGGTCGGAGCGTGTTGTGCAAATAGGATCGCAAAGAGTTGCCCGCTCTTACTAATATCCAGGCGTCGAAAGGACTGCTTGCGCTGATCCATTAGTCCGCGACTGGAGAAGCGTTTTTTAAAACGCAGTTTGTGAGCAACTATCTTCCTATTGAGAACTTTTGGTGGATTTCACTGCGTGACATAGGAACACTATGATTTGATCGTGATGAAACGTCGCAAGGATTTTGGTGTGTGTCCTTTAGTATGAAATTTTATCAAGCTAACTTGTGACGTAAGGCTGTCGCGATTTTAAGAACTTTGGTGAAAATCGCATTTCTTGTGTTTTTTTCGTCCTGGTCGTGTTTCCTGTCGCGAAGCAGTTTTGAAGTTATAAACGGCACACTGCGCGGTTGTATTTGAAGTCAGATTGAAGATTCTATGATGTAGATCAGAGGTCGGCAACCTGAGGTACGCTGGCCACACTTGGCACGCCAAGCAATTTCCAGTGGCACGATTTTGTTACGATTTACACAGAAGTTGTATTGACCTTGATTTGCATAAAATACGTATGTTGTTGGCACACTGAATGATTTGAAAACTTTAGGTCGGCGCAGTTGGCAAGGTTGCCGGTCCCTGTTGTAGAGAGAGAGATAGCGCCCTCCACCAGCCCCTCATATGTCTAAGTAGATCATGCTCCCCACAATATAAACAACACGACACCTCGAATCAGTGTCACACTTACATGGCTTTCAATAATCCGTTTACGCCTCGTTGTTGTTCATCTCCAGCTTTCAATGCCGAATGTGCAAGACTGCCTTCAGCTCCCGGAGCAACTGCGTGCGTCACGTGATGTCTCGTCACGGTATACTGAACAGGAAGGGAGCGAACGACATGGTAGCCTTTGTGAAGATAAACCTTCCTTCGCAAATTGCCGACCAGGTCGCTGCCGAACAAACAGGTGAGGGTTTTACGGCGTGTTTGCGAGCCAGTGTTTGCACGGACTTCCCTTCCTTCACAAACACACGATCCGGATTTTCCGGTAGCTCCTATCCTGTCTGCATCAGTTTGCGAGCTGTGACATTTCGAACAGTTACCGCGTGGCATCCACATTTGAATAGACTGATGTTATGCACACAGCCAGTAGGACAGTTTGTTATTGGCTTTCCATGTCCACAATATTTCCGCGCTGTACTTTTCTTCAGCAGAAGTGATCGTCAAGGACAAGCACCCATGTCGGTCGTAGATCCTAGTGACTCAAAACCAGTGCGTTGTGGGGTTCCAAAGGAGTTTTTGTTTGAAATATGAACTTGAATAACCTAAGGTCTCGTTAATCAGGTTCCAACGTTGACAGATTAATCACTGTGACGTAATGAAGCTGATCATTGTGACGTAGTGAAGCTGAGTAATTTCGCAAAGAATGTTTGGCAGTGACAAAAACTTTAAATAGAAAATACTACACGCTTGTGAACACACGACTCGGCCAGACAAGAAAGGCGGCATTTTGAAGATTTATGGCGGTGCTTCCTTATTTTCGCACTTCCTCGCTTCGCGGAAAGTTGTTCCTTGGACGTTTTTGCATAAATTGAAAAATAGCTATTAGAATTCGGGCTGGCAGTGGCAGAACCGCAGTGAGATCTATGATGAGCTCACTCTGGTCTGTGGTGAGGGTCAACCTTGAAGAAACCTCGGCGAAGGTTGGCACACCAGGTCAGGCAATCCCCGGCACACGTTTCTCATTCGTGGCAGAATATTTTAGATTCTTGTGCTGCTGCAGATCTCAACTCTCATCCGCAACATCTCTGGATCGGGTCAAAGGTCAACACTTCGAGTGCCTGACCTCAGTTCACTGACGTCAGGTATCACTTGAAAGGGGTTGCCTTCATTTGCATTTAACCCTAGGACTACCGAGATTTTTTTTTCAAGAATTACCAATTGGGTCAATTGACCCCTGCGTTGATTATGAGTGGTTTTCTCGCACACAGCGCACTGGTTATCGCATCTCTTTCATATAAATGAATTTTGAAGTGTGACTTTTGTCTGTGGTGACGTCACAATGAGTTCGCTGTTCGTTTTGCGCATGCGCAGTGGCAATGCTCTTGTTTGATTTCACCGCCTGTTGAAATTGTGGATGCAAACTGCTCAAACGTTATGCTGCGGCAGGGGCGGAGTTTGCTAGAAACCTTTGGGGGAACAAACGTTGTGTGGTGTGCATGTGAGTGCGCATATCACACAAATATAATACTCTTGGTTACGTTTCGATGACGTCACCATGTTCTCTCAACCGTAGAACGACCTTTTTGTAAAATTGGCAAATTATGGAGATGATATATTTTGACCCCACTACCCCACTGGGTACGTCCCTGGTGTTATGGCAGTTCTAGAGTGTCGTCCTGGTACCTAACAATGATAACTAGGTATTTGATTAGTGTCTTTATCAAGTAGGCTACACAAAACTTTAGTATTACCGCTTGATGTGTTCTTGAAAAACTGGATAAAACAAAGAAGACACTTCAATTATTCTTCAAAAAACAAGCATTACATTAAGAAGTAGAATTTGTGAACATGTATCTCTGAGATTCAAGCAACTTGCAGCAACACAAATGCAATTTCAACTAAGAAACATGTCTCTGGGATTTCACTGACTGGCGCACAATGACCCAAAAGTACGCCGAAATCATATCGCTTTTTTTGTCATGTACATCGGGATAGTATTCAAATTTTGCCAAACATACGTCACGTTGCATCAATAGACTTAAAAATTTCCTTGGAAAATCTTGTCAGTGAAATTTATACAACTTTATTTATACCACAAAACATTCTGGGGGAGAAAAAATTTTGTGTCCCTTTATGTCCAAAAGTTAGGGAAGACGGGTCCCCCATTGCGGAGTAGTTACCGTCACTTAGATTGTGAACACCAAAAAGTACGTGAAGACAAGGAGGCTATCATCAAATACATGAAGCAAAAATTCAGGTTTGTGGATCACCTTGTTCAAGAGGCTTCTCGAAGTCATCCAGCAACTTTCCACAAGACGTAGTATGTACGTATGCGGAATCTCTCATAGTTGAACGCTCGATAGTGGCCTTGTAGCTGCTTTTCACAGGCATCCTATAGCTGTTTATCTCAAATGCAGGTTTGTGGTTTTTGTGATATTGTTTGGCCAAAGGTCTGATCTAGTTTGCTCTAGTAGATTTTATTATCAAACTGGCAGAAAAGCTGTGCTCAGCAGAGAGAAACTGTAAGGCATGTGTAGACCCCATGTATTGCATCTGAAACGCATTCAAGGAGCTGCTGAGGTATGGCGCTCGATAAAAGAACCGAATTCCGGATAAGCCAGTCAAACAAAACAAGAATGAAATGTTGCAACTGTTCAAAGTGTGTGTGTGGAACGTGTTCTGGTCCTGTGTGCAAAGTTTGTTTCGAAATGTAATTGGATAGCTCAACGTTCTTAGCTTAGGGGTCAATTGACCCGTGTGGTAATTAACCACTTTTCCATTGTGAAACACTAGTTTTGAAAATAAATATGTTGTCGACTTCGTGGTTCGCTCAAGACACAAAAATAATAAAAGTCAGAACATTTGAGGTTCCTAGCTGCAAACATTTTTCTTAAAATTTGAAAAGAAAATCTCAAAAGGGTCAATTGACCCATATGGTGGTCTTAGGGTTAACAGCGAAGCATAGTTTTGTCCAGATTATAGTTATTCGTTAATGCAAGACGCATGTAAAGCAGCAGTTGTGGGAGGACGAAGTACAGCGTCTCATTTTTACCTCAGGAATAAGGTACACATTGGATCAGGTCATTCCAAGATGAAGTGCTAAGCTGTGTTTATATAATCGCGTCGAAAACTTCCAGCCGAGACAAGATACGGTTCCGAGTTCCTCATCAGGGATTTTCCATTTAAATTCACCTGACATCGCGTGCGCGAAGCGGTTCTCGCCAAACGTAGAATTGAACCGCATGGAGAGGCAAAGAACAATACCTGGGGGAAAGTAATGACCTATTCTTTTAACATGAAGTTCCTAACTCAGTGTTCCGGACTCCTAGTTCCGCTTATATTGGATTCCGAAGTGCGAATAAGCACCTGTTGTGATGCAAAGGCGTGAAATTAGGATTTCTCAGCTTTAGTTTTCGAACATGATTTTATTGCAGTTTTAATTCGATTCGACGATTTAAATGTCAACACAAAGAATGACTTCAACAAACCCATTGCTTCAATTATTATTTCGTCCCAGCTTCGGGTTCTTTGCAGAAAAAAGACTCTCGGTCGCTCAGACGAGAGCTGGTCTGTTATTTGAAATTTGCAAAATGAGCTGAACGATGTTTTTGGAGTACCTTTTTTTTATATTAATAAATTTGTTTATCCAAAAAAATTTTAGCATGAATATGTGATGGAACACTGAATGTTTTCAGACACAAGAGCACAGCAGACAAACTCTGCCATTTTTAGAACTAAATGTGAAGAA
>Ga0210059_1001014_pt1 | contig 40588 bp, 31 predicted proteins | sample Ectturendosymbi2_FD_188042 | JGI IMG/M metagenome (GOLD analysis project Ga0210059, IMG submission 188042) | Ecteinascidia turbinata endosymbiont from Florida, USA - Sample 2 (SPAdes) (version 2) | ecosystem: Host-associated > Tunicates > Ascidians > Unclassified | place: Key West, Florida... | reverse complement strand
CTTGACGTGGTCAAACGCGATCTTGACCAGCTCGGCCTCGACCCAGCCGCAATTGAACCCCTCGCGCAGGTCCGTGATAAATGGCGGGCTCTTGTGAATCTGATTGGCTCAACGCACAACGCGCCGACGGGCGCTGTACACGAGACACGATGATGATGAGATGGTGCCCATGAGTAACAAGTCACTGGGATAGTCACCACAAGCGAATTATCGTAGTTCACTTATCCCTATATAATGATAGTGCAACCTAGTAGTAGTAGAGTGAAGTCGATGGGTGATCTACCGTTACTATGGTTGCAATAGAGATAGTTGAAAGTGGTGTCTAGTGGAAGCAAAAGTGAAGTCAGTGATGGATCTCTGTTGCTGGTGGTTGCTTTTCCATTAGTTAATGCCCCGAATTGCCATCTTTCTCTTGTGTTTGCCTTAGCAGTTCAAAGCGATACAGTCCCCTTGCAACACCTGGTATAGACAGTCGCAGCCATGTTGACTAGGGAGCTTCTGTTGGGTGCTGCAGGATCAACCGTTTGCTTTGTGACAATTAAAAGCTCTGGATTTTCTGTAGGCATTCGAGGCATCAGCCTCCTGGGCTCTGATTTCACGTTTTTTCGATGATTCAAACTTGCACGTATCTCTTTTCAAGTAACTTCACTTCACAAGTGAAACAAGCAGGGAATCTATCGCAAATTTATAGGCAATCTATTTCATTTGACACTACGCATTGTCCGTCCTTAAATCTACAAGCATAACATGACAGGTGAAACGTTGAAAGCTAAAACAAGTGCAGAGAAAGCAAACAACCTCAAGACAGTAGTGATTAAAATCGCACAACACCAACTGCGACAAAAAGCTCGAAATTACGTCTTACTCAATTAAACGCATTCACTGGAGCTTCACAACTTACTGAAAAAGTAACAGAAATTTAATAACACTATGCAAGCTGCGATGAGTTACACTATAAAATATTAAAAAATCAATATGTAAGCTGCAATGATTTACACTATAAAATACGTCGTCGTTCTCAGATAAATGCATTTGAATTTCGTTTGTTTGGTTTATGCTAACGATTTGGTACTGGTAGTACCTTCTCCACAAGATAATATGCGCTTGATCTTGTTTCAGCTTCGTGCGACCAAGCCGGAACAAAAAGGAGAAATAAAAAGACAGAGGTGTTGTGAACAAACGTGAGTTTTCAAACCCTGCAAATCTGTCATTTTTCTAACTGGTAGTTGCTAGCATCCTCACGTGTGTTCATGAATAATACATCATGACCGAAATAATGTTACCCCAAATTCAAGCGGCGGGGATTAGACTTTTGCGAAGGCTTCATGGTGATACAGTTCGCGTTTATGTAAGTACAAACGTGCGAAAGCCGAAAATCCCTGAATATGAAGACACTTGTTATCCCAGTGAATAGATCACATCTTTGATGGAACTAACATGTGTCCAGAATGTCCCAAGGATCTCTGGCAATGCAGGTCCTGCTGTCTGCACCCACGGGATATCGGCTCAGAAGTCACCCTAAGACCAGGTGTAGTGGTTACATCTCCGAGCTTGCTTAGCTCCGTCTTGGAGTTAACCAGAAAATTTATCTGAAATTAGTGTTGGTCGTGGGGAATTTTAAGTCATCTTTGGGCTGCTTCTGCACGATCCCTCCCCAGAGGAAAAACGGGAATGAAAATGAATGATCGAACGAATAAATGAATGAATGAATGAATGAATGAATGAGTGAATGAATGAATGAATTAATGAATAAATGAATGAATGAATGAATGAATGAATGAATGAATGAATAAATGAATGAATGAATGAATGAATGAATGAATGAATGAATGAATGAATGAATGAATGAATGAATGAAAAGAATGGACAAATCAATCAACGCCACATTTTAGATGACATTTGAATTCTCCGGAATGCCTCAGCAAGTGGGTTTTCACCAGGATCAGTGAAATGAAAGTAGTGTTGTACCAGCTACTTTTAGTGATGGCGTGACTCACGTTGATGACTCGATCAGGCTCAAGTCATGATTTTAGCGAGTGGAGTCACATTAAGAAAGGATGTTGTAAAAACGTGACTCGAGTCATGCCTTTTACCGAATGGCTCGACCATAGTTATACAGAATAACTCGTAGGTCAAGTGAGAGTCATTACGAAATGTCCAAATGATTTATTAACAAACAAGGATGGTTTGCGCACAAAATGTTAGCTTTTTTGCTTCACTGTTTTTAATGGCGCAAATTTTCTGTTGCTGCTGTGACTCCTGGTGATGTTATGCTACAGCAGATTGTCAGAATTAGGGGTTTTACCTGACACTGATGTAGAGCTGAGACTTTGTTTTTCACTGAGGGCAGATGCGCACAGCACATTAGATACATTATCGTACTTTGGTGTAGTATTTCATATCGTGATCGTGGCAGTCCGCCACATAGCTTTACTTTATGTCGTTGGTTGGTGAAGTGAAAGGAAAGAAGATTAGTTGGTTGCAGCAAAGTTTAAGCTAGACTTTTGAAATTGACTGAGAGTGAAGGCGAGACGTGAAATAAAACCCAGCTTGTATAGAACGTCTAACGTTTGTATAGGTTTTTCAAATGTTTTCGAAACGCTTGGACGTTTTAAAAAAGCTTTGAAAATTTTATTCCTGATTTTCGAAGCTACAAACTAAAATTATGAAAAGGAGAAATTTATTTTACTTGTCATTGACTCGAATTTGCAAACCAATAACTGGACAATTTTTGAGACTCGACCCTGCTTCACTCAACCAAATCTGGACTCCATTCTGACTTGACTTTAACGATTTTTAGATGACTCTAAGTCGACTCATCACTCGAAAAATTTGTGACTCGACTCATGGTTCGGCAAATATGACTTGGCAACATCACTGGCTGCTTCTTGAAGCTATAGGCATAACTTTTTATTATCACATCCTAGCCAAAGTCGGGGTTTTGTAAAATAAGAAGTGTTGCCTGCGCTACTTCAGTCCTGTTTACGGATTTTCATTGAAAGGGTGACATGGAGTACGAGCCGTGACAGTTTGAAATCGCACATATATCGGCGAAATGACAAAAAACGAGAAGAAAATGCGTTTATCTGCGATAATCCATTGAATTCCTCAGATATTGAATGTATGCCCCAAGTAAAAACTCCTTTATTCTAGCAATTACCAAATTACACTACGTCAGTACTCTGAAAAAGTTCGAAAAACCTTAGAAATAATCTGCCTCAATACATTTCTGTAAATTAATCACACAAAAATGTGCTTTCAGTCATATATGAGTCCTTCCAGACTTATGTTTAGTTGAAAAAAACATGAATTGATATAAACACCTGCGACCAAAGGCATTCGCGATGTCGATTTCTTTTTCCGTCGCACCTTCTATCACAATCACCCCATGACGTCCATTCACCCCATAATGTACAACTGTGCGTATTACAGACTTGATTTTCAGTTGAATCCAAGAAATGAAGGTTAAGATCTTCGTGATTGCAAGTGTTCTGCCGAGAAATAAAGTCTAATTGCGAAGACTGACATAACATTTTTTTTCAATATTTGAGTGACAGATATTGGCAGCAGTATATTGCACTTTATAAAGCACTTTTTTATACGTTGTCATTACAAGGAAAAGTTGACTCCATTACAATTTACTTATTTCACCGCTACTGGCAAGCCGTCTAAACAACAACTTCACTCAAAGCTTTTATGTATTTAAGCCTTTCAATTCAATCGTTACCGCATGTTGTGATTTTTTCCAGAAAGCCTCTCGCGATATCTATTGCAGTGGCACAGTGGTTTAATTAAAAACAAAATTGGGAAAAGTCTTCACTAAAGAAAGAGGTGTCTTGCTATAGTCGGAAAAGTTGAAAAATAATTCGATATGAACTTTGACAACTATACAACAAAAATGTGCTTTGGCGACAAAAAAGAAAAATGTGATCACCATAACCCTTAAAATGAGGTGACACTTTCCCGCTTGCCCTCTCAATTACATAGGTGATTACCAGACAGTATGGAAATGGAAACTTTCGTCACCGGAAAAAATAAAAAAGCTTATCTAGATAGCAAGGTCTTTTCCAATATTTCATAACCTTGTTACCCCGTAAATGAAATATGAGATTCGCAAGTGCTAGCCTACTCTTACATAAGTGGTTTTCAATTCTTTGCTACGTGCTGACACTGCGTGTCACTTATTTTTATAACAAACTTTTAATTTCTAATTATATTTTAACAAAATAAACTATCGCAAAATCTTAAGTTGGTGCAGAATGCTGATTTCATATTCAGAACCAGCGAAATGAAATCAGCACATCGAAGTGCAATGAAAAGCTCTAGATTTTCTGCAAACTTTCTAGAAATCATTCGACTAGTACTGCTTTAATGATCTTACGATGATTCAGACATGCACCAGCACAAATGTGTTACAAGTAACTAGTCTCCATATTGACTACGCAGTCGAATCTGCCAACTGATTGCTAGGAAATCAATTTCAAGTGACACTACACATCCCTAGCCCTGAAATTGTATTCAGATAGAATGACGCGCCTCTGCTGTTTTAGCTAAAACCAAAATGACGTTGATATTTTTTATGCTGAAGAAGGGTATAAGACACGGACCCCTTCGGTTTCCTTTCAGAAACATTATAATCCGTGAGTTGTTATTCCATGCATTACATGTTGTAAACAAACTGTGTAACATGATAACATTGATTATAGCATTGATAACATTGACAACATTGAATTGACATCAGCTCCAGCTTCGTAAATTCATTCTGCCTTCACTTTATTCTTTTCCTGATTGCAGTGCATTCAGGTGATGTTGTAAAAATATCCACCAGGCCACTGTTTCATACCCTGCAATGTCCGATACGGTCAACATAGCTTTTTCTTAACCTTTCGTTGCCCACTTCAGTATAAATATAGAAATACAGTCCTTCAAGCTTTATTTAAATGTGCAAAATTAGTCGTTTACCAACCTTAGTGCCGACTCTTTCCATATTGTGTGTTAAATATTGTGTTGTTGTTAAAAATGTGTTCTCTGCCTAAACAGATTTGAAATCAACTGCATGCTTTTCTTTTATCATTGTTTGGTATACGTCACATGGTCGCAAACGCCACACTTCCTGTGAATTAATTCATGAACCTGTCAGTGATATACACCATGTCTCGATGTATGAAACAGGTTTGTATATTGTGGCTTATGAAGAGTTACTTTATCATTTGCTTAAAATGCTGGATGAACCGATGATCACACTTCAAAATAATTTAAATGTTCATACCACGAAATGTAAGAAAGAATCGATAAGGTAAATCCTAACAGGAAATCGTTAACAATTGTGACTTAACCTAAGTTGAATTTTTCAAAATCATTTTTTGTTCTGTTTAACTGTCAGATAGGAAAAATAGGAACAAGCGAATATTTACACTTTACTGAAACTTACTTCTAATCTCCGAAACCTCCTCCCTCCACCACACTGTGCTGAACATGGGCTCCAGGTACTCCATCTGATTGGATCTATATGCGTCATTCAATTAAGCAAAAGTTTCGACTCTATTTGTGACAAACAATTATTAAACGAAAACGCAGCAAGAGACCTTGGCTGTAGATTGTTTCATGCATTGATTCGAAAACAGTTTCAAAAGTCCTAAAAGTGCTCATGGACATTTTCTTTCCGTGTCAAGCAGGAAAGCGGGATTTGTGGAATCAGTTTAAGTTGACAGGTAGAGAAAACAATTACCAAATAACTGCTACAAACAAACAAGACGCACATACAATTTAGGACCATTCAATGTTCTTAAAAGTTTTGTTCTGGGTGTACGAATATGCATAACCCAATTGTTATTTATAAGAACGTCGGTCGACAAAAATTAGCATTTAATTTTATGGATATACCAAAAGGGATCCTGATTATCCTCTACGAGATTTTGGGTTCAAAACAAATTACTCATTTAAGAAGCAATGCAATAAGCACCAAATTGTTTTGTACGGCAAACGCTTGCAAAAAACGTAAGATCTAGATTGATAATTCTCAAGAAAGACAACAACCATTTCCATAAAATTTATTTATTAAAGACTTAAAATGTGAGTAGCAATTAAATCTTAGATTTTCTTTACCGCAACAAGTTCATTTCATATTCTGTAGTGCAACAGTTTCAACAAATAACCACTATGAAAACAATTTTTTAATGTTACCCTAAAGCGTCCCCGTGTTTCCACGAAAATCATCAATGAACAAAAGTGGTCAAAATACTTTGTCATTTTCAATAGTCTAAGCAGGTAGCCTACGGTCCAACCTTATGAGGAAAGCAGTCATTTACAGCAGTTTTGAAATCGATTATTATCTAAATTATTGTGTTACGAGTGCAGGATTTCACACAGCATAGTACGTTAGGAATCACATCCGATTTTAATATATGTTTGCCCAAGACACATGTCAGACGATTTTTTTGAAACAATGGGCACGTTGTGAAGGTGTTCATAAAATTAATCTAGGTTCACACGCAAACAATATTACCATGTTTACATATATCTGGCACAAAAATATCACCTCCACTTGCAATCACAATGCTATTGCTTGTGGAAAAGAGCAATGCAGCGTCTATTTTACAAAGAACTTTCGAGTGTGTTGTGAAAAGACGGTTACAAACCAGGATATGTTGAAGCATCACAGTGCTCAACATCCATATATTTCCCACAGCACGATGAAGCCTCGCCGTTAATGCAAAGTCGGAATCGGTTTCTGATTCCGTTGCCACAAGTGCTGGAGCATTTTGACCACGATGTCCATTGTGACCAAAAAGCCGAATCTGTGTTTTAAAAATCAAGGAACGGCAACGGTTTTCTATTTGAGACCTTGAATGTTTGCATCAATTAATAAAGATCTGCCGTGAATTGCCGTGCGTGGTCACAAACAAACTTAAGATTCATTGCGATCATGACACTGAGAAAAGCACTTCACTTGAGGATTTGGGTGCATTGACGACCGGAATAAACAAAAGCGCTTTCGGGTACCAACAAAAACTTTGTTTTGAAAAGACCAAATATTTAAGGAAGAGCTTGATGTTTGATGAAAGAAATTGCAGTATATTTCTATTAAGTATTCATTTGATATGTTACCGTTACCTATTAATTTTTCAGCAGATCATCATAATCCTAACTTACCGTTGTTTTCAGAAAGAAATTGAAGTAGCTGAGGTTGATGATATTTCAATAATTTTAGCCTAAGCAGGCTTTTGTGAAATCTTGATAAGATTTATGAAAAATAGTTACTTTTTAATTTCAATGCATGATCAAACATTTTTTGCTCAACGTTTAATGATTCAAGAATAATTACAAGAAGGCATATGGAGAAATTTGCACACAGTTGCAAAGCAAATAAAGCTACACGAATTTGAGAAATCCATTTTGCAGAGAATAAATTGAAAAGTACAAATTCCTGGAGCGTTTCTTGGGATGCATGCGTTACTGTGTATACCAATTCAGCTATTAAGCCATAGAATGTACGTAATCATCTGATATAGAACATTTTTCAAACCAAGACGTGTACACGAAAATGTTTATCATGGAATGCGTGCGCCAATTTGCTTTTAAACAAATCTATTTTATCTTTGTCTTTCCCCTCTTGTTTTATTAATATTATTGTTTAATTAATCGCATGTCAACAACAATATATCTACTTGCAATCACAATGTTGTTACTTTTGGAGAAAAACAATGCGGCGTCTGTTCAACAAAGAACTTTCACGTGTATTGTGAAAAGACGGTTACAAACCAGGCTTTGTTGAAGCACTGCAATGCTCAATATCCATGTATTTCCCACAGCACGATGAGGCCTCGCCGTTGATGCAAAGTCGGAATCGGTTTCTGGTTCCATTGGCACAAGTGCTGGAACATTTTGACCACGATGTCCACGGTGACCAAAAAGCTGAAGCTGTGTTTTAAACATTAAGGAACAGCAACGGTTTTCTATTTGAGATCTTGAATGTTTGTATCAACTTATAACTATCTGCCGTGAATTGCCGTGCGTGGTCACAAACAAACATAAGATTTATTCTGATTATGTGACGCTGAAAGAAATATCTTATTTGAGGTTGTGGATGCATTGATGACCAGAATAAACAAAAATGCTTTTGGGTGCTAACAAAAACTTTGTTTTTGAAGAGACCAAACACTTAAAAAACAATTTTATCTTTGATGAAAGCAATTGCACTATATGTCTCTTACAGTGTTTATTTGATAGGTGCTTATTACAATTCTCTGTTAGTTTTTCAGTAGATTACCATAATCCTAACTTACCATTGTTTGCAGAAAGAATTTGAAGCAGCTGAAGTTGATGAGTTTTCAATAATTTTATCGTAAGCAGGCTTTCGTGAAATCGTGATAAGTTTTATGTTAATTAATTACTTTTCAATTTTTGGTCAACTTCTAATTATTCAAGAATATTTGCAAGAAGATATATGGAGAAATTTGCGCACAGTTGCAAAGCAAATAAAGCTACACAAATTTGAGAAATCTATTTTGCACAAAATAAATTGAAAAGTACAAATTCCTGGAGCGTTTCTTGGGATGCATGCGTTACGGTGTATACCAATTCAGCTATAAAGGCATAGAATCTTCGTCATCTTCTGATATAGTACCTTTTCAAAATAAGAAGTGTACAAGAAAATGTTTATTATGCAATGCGTGCACCAATTTGACTTTAGACAATTCTATTTTATCTTTGTCTTTCACCTCTTGTTTTATTGATGCTATTGTTTGATTAATCCATGGCAACAACAACAATTCTACTTGCAATCGCAATGCCATTACTTGTGGAGAAAAGCAATGCGGCCTCTGTTTAAGAAAGAACTTTCAAGTGTATTGTGAAAAGACGGTTACAAACCAGGCTTTGTTGAAGCACTGCAATGCTCAATATCCATGTATTTCCCACAGCACGATGAGGCCTCGCCGTTAATGCAAAGTCGGAATCGGTTTCTGGTTCCATTGCCACAAGTGCTGGAACATTTTGACCACGATGTCCATTGTGACCAATAGGCAGAAGCTGTGTTTTAAACGTTAAGGAACAGCAACGGTTTTCTATTTGAGATCTTGAATGTTTGTATTAACTAATAACGATCTGCCGGGGATTGCCGCGTGTAATCACAAAACACATACGATTTATTGTGATTAAATGACACTGAACGAAGTATCTTATTTGAGGTTTTGGGTGAATTGACGACCGGAAGAAAAAAAATGTTTTCAGGCCCCAACAAAAACTTTGTTTTTGAAGAGACCAAATAGTTAAACCGAAGAATTCGACGTTTGATGAAAGAAATTGCAATATGTTTCTCTTGTAGTGCTTATTTAATAGGTGCTTGTTGGCGTTACCTTAGTTTTTCAGTAGATTACCGTAATCCTAACTTACCATTGTTTTCAGAAAGAGTTTGAAGTAGCTGAGTTGATGAGATTTCAATAACTTTAGCGTAAACAGGCTTTCGTGAAATCTTGATAAGATTTATGTAAATACTTACTTTTTGATTTCATTGTATTGTCAGATAACTTTTCTCAAATTTTTAATGATTCAAGTGTACTTACAAGAAGACGTAACGAGAAATTTACGCAAAGTTGCAAAGCAAATAAAGCTACACGAATTTAAGCAATCCAATTTGCACAAAATAAATTTAGAAGTACAGATTCTTGAAGCGTTTCTTGGGCTGAATTGGGCTGCATGCATTACTGTGTAAGCTAATTCAGCTTTAAAACTATAAATCGGCGTAATCTTCTGATAGAGGAACATTTTTCAAACTAAGACGTGTGCACGAAAATGTTTATCATGCAATGCGTGCACCAATTTGCCTTTAAACAAATCTATTTTGCCTTTGTCTTTCACCGCCTGTTTTATTATTCTCAAAGCAGCAACATAATTGTGTTTACTTTTAAAGTAGGGCAATTAGCAATATACACAACGCTATATGTGCAGAAAGTTCAACAAACTGACAGGAGATAATACGTACGACGAGAATTGTTGTTACAGTCTGATTCGTCTTCGTTTTTGAAACAATCCTGTACAGTATCAAAAGTTAGTGCAAACTAAGGAGGGTTTCTCAAAACTTCAATTTAAATTCATGTTATAGTAATCAACATTTGCTTGACAACTTAGCAATCAAATGCCACCACCAATTTCTCATATCGTGATGTTCATACGAATATAGTCAACTTTCATGATGAATACTTCCTTGAAAAGAGGTAAGATCAAGCCTGTGTATAACGTTGTATAATGCGATTGGGATTGAGAAACAGCAGAATTTGTTTCGACGTATTGCTATTGTTTGTGGGTATTATCAACATTTCTCGCACTACAGGGACATTACTGAGATTTTTAATTTGCCTTAATGCTCAGAAACGGTCAGCACTTTGCAAAACTAACACAGTATGTATCTGATAAGGATCAAATAAATTGCGTTCCACAAATTCTGTTGCTTAGCACTTCGTACCCTGCATAATTTGCATAAGGTTTTCTCAGAAACATAACCCAGGGACGCTAGGTTAAATAAAAACATGTCTTTCTCAGAAATCAGATCCGCCATCAGTTCACTCAGGAGCACCTTCCCTGGGCTGATGATTTATGTTAAGACATATTTAGGCATAAGCATGTGTCACTGCAGGTACTCTTACTTTTCTGCAAATCCATATGGAGTAATGTCTCCTAGCTGGTTGCATTCTCTAAACATACCTATTCCAAAACCCGGTAAGCAGTCATATGGACACTCATCTTGCAAATCAAGCTCGTTTACAAGCAACGTTTGCAAATTAATCAAAAAATTATTATGCGGCAATCAAAATGGTATTTGCAATATGACAACCTGGATTAAGAAGGAAGACGAACAGCCGACTACATCTTCCATGATGCAGTACAAAAAGCGTTGTCCAGCAAACATCACTTCCTTGTAGTTTTATGAACTTGGAGAAAATTTACGACATGGTAAACAAAAACGTTTTCACCAAAGTATTGAAGCTTAGCTAGCAAGGGAATTACATTCATTTTTAGTCATGTCAGGTTCAAGGTGGATTAATTAAGTCTTCCAAAAACGTAACATCGCAATGGAGTATTCTTAGTACTGTAATGCATTCAATGATAATTTGTATGATTTATCCGCCAGTCTCCAGAAAAAATTCCTCTTCCTTAGCGTTGTACGCTGATGAGTTCTGTCTTTGAGAAAGTGCATCCAATGTCAAACAACTTGAATGATTATGTTAGAGCTCTCTCACCAAGATTAAACAGCTGGAGCTATCGTCAATATTCCCGTCGTTTCTCTGCTCCAGGCTTTTAACGAGATGCCACTCGACATTAAACACAAGATGCTCTGTTTCAAATATAACGACCACTTGGTAACGTTATTTGATCACCTACTGTAGGTTTCACATGAATCACCAAGTTCTGGCAAGAACGTTTGCCTGACACACTAAACGTTTGTTCATTTGATTTGAATAAACAACTTCCAGATTTCTTCCTTCATTCCAGTGTCGAGAAGTTTACTTATGTACCTATCTGGTCCCTGTTCAAACTCAATTTTGACCTGAGTGTAATAGCCTTTATTATATGTTAAATTAACACTGGTTTCTTCAACAATGTTCTCCTTATCCAGTCATACTTGCATGACTAAAACCGAGAATATACTTTTATGTACATATTTGCACTGGTGGGTCAAAGTCAGCAACAAAAGAAAGTTTCGGTGTTTACGTCAAACATATCGGCAAATGATTTGCACTTATATTCGTTGAATTCTCGACATTTAGCTCAAAATCCTACGCCATTCTCAGTGCCTTTACCTTTTTTCATTTAAAACCCTTTAAGTCCCTGGATTTGCCCAAGTTCGGCAAGTTATAACGCGCCAGCCAATTAGGCTAGAAAGGTGTTCAAACCACCTTCGAATTCAGCAAGTCTTTTAGTTTTGATTTAAAAAATTTATTTGATTTGAGAGTGAGGTTTTCTCTTGGTGACGTCACAAAGAGGGCATGTTTCGAAATTTCAATTGACCCTGGGCGCCAATCCAATGAGCCATTTTTTTGGCTCAAACTTTGTTTGGAACCAGACGATCATCTGCGTCTCTGGAGCGCTTGATTGACTTTCTAGCACATCAGGAACCAGAATTATGACCCAAAACCCTAGTTTTGCACTAAAATCTAAAAACTGCGGAAAAGCTTGAGTCTCCCACTGACGGCTTGCGCGGCCGGCAATAACTCGCCAGACACTTATGCTACAGAGCTATTCAAACCATCGAATGACGCGTGAAGTCTTGTAGTTTGCACTGGAAAAAAAAATTTAAGATTTGGGTTTGGAGTCTTCAGTGGATGTCGTCAGGGTTGGGGTATGCTTTTACTATTTTTTTCTTTTATGACGTCATCGACTGGACAATGAGCCGAAATTGTGGCTCAAAGTTTGGTTGCATTCTAAGCTGTGATATGAATCTGTAGAGCCCTAGATCGACTTCCTGGTGTTTCTGGTGCCAAAGTTATGGCCAAAAGACCCCAAACCTTGGAGGAATCCCCTAGGGCATTAGTGGGGATTCCCCTAATTAATTTCTGCTCTTTTTGCCTTAATGCTTGAACCAGAATTGCTAAAAAGTCTATCAAACCTTCAATCCAAAAAAACTATGAGCAACAAAATCGGCTTGATTGGTCGGCTCCCAGGGGATGATGACGTCATTCAAATGTAAACAATTATGTATAAACATCCTCTCATTATGTAAAAATCAACTAAAAACGAGATCTCAAGCTAAACATATTTTTGCAGTCTAAACTACAAGTGTTCCCGAGTCTGTAGAGGGTTTGAACAGCCCTCTAGCCTATTCTGGCGGCGAGTTACGGCCATATACAAACTGGGTGTTATTCACCCTAAGTTTCCTTTTGTACAGGTAGAAGTTTGGACCACTTTTTGGTTTCTGTGGCATAACTTTGGCTCCAGATATGCTAGAAAGCCAATCAAGTGGTCTAAAGACTCGGATGATTGTCTAGTTTCGAAAAAAACTTGAGCGAAAAAATTGGCTCATTGGATTGGCGTCCAAGGCCGCGTAAACTAGGCCAAAAAATACCCCCATTTGTGACGTGCCCTCCAGAGGACCCCAAACACAAAACTAAAAAAGAATTTTCCAATCGCAACTAGAAGACTTGCTCAATCCGTACGTGGTTTGAACAGCTTTCTAGCTCAATCTGCTGGCGAGTTACAGCGTTTCAAACTTCCGCCGAAATTTTCGGGGGCGCGGGCTTAACGGGTTTTAGGGTTTCAAAGCCATAATGCAGCAAACATTTTCAGTGCTTTGCAGGCCGTATGCATGAATTTGCAAGAAACACAGATTTGCCAGTAACATTTGTTTTGGTGAATAAAGTTACACGTAAGAACGCGGAGGCAGAGGATCTTTAATCTGTGGGAAAATACGGGGAGAAAATTACTTTTTCCGTTTCATACTTACGAGTTCCTTTTGCTGTGATAAAATTTTGAGGCACATTAAACCCTTTTTTCTAAGCATCATCAGTTGTTTTTCACGGTTTTGCAATTGGTTTTAAGAAGCCTTATGTGCAAAAATACCTTTTGCGCAAAAGTTCAAATATGTTGTTAAAGGGTTATGGCACTGCTATTGAAACTCGGATGTGAGCATTAAGACTATACTTGTCGTATTTGCTCATTATGTGCTTTCATCAAGACGAACAAACTGGAAAAACACCAGCAGATTTTTGGAAGTTCGCGCATTCTTTCCAATTCACCCCCAAGAATGACAATAATATGCCGGATCTTCGAAATGCTACTTAAGTATCATGGCGCTTCCTGTATTTTTGTTACAACGATTAAAACCTCTTGACCTTTTTCCAATCGCTACTGACGAATGAAAACAAATTTCAGAAACAACCAGGGTGACAAAATGTTTCTTAAGGAACAAGTTGAAAAATGTCTGGAAAAGTGTTCATCGAATCGGCGTATTTTATTGCGAACAACAACGAGAGACTTAAATAGTTATGACATTTGGATACACGCGAACGATCAAACGCTGGACGTTTCCAGATTCCTGGCAAATTTGCCAAAAATCATCACCTTTTTCTGTGACAAACGGTGTTTCAACATTTCAAGGACAACAGACGAATTGATTGCTAATTATAACCGGAAACATACGCTGACTAAGACGTACAATGCCATTGCAACCGACAGTAATCAAGATGAACATTATAAAAATCTAAATGCTTTATTGTAAGTAAAGTAACTGAGCTTGAAGGATTTCACTTTGACGTAACCAAATGTATTTGTGCAGTATATGGCCTGCATATCTTCGGATATTGAGTTAACTTCGAGTCCCGTCTTCAGTCAGCAAAATGCCAGATCTAATGATATTTCTCTGTGGGATGCATATGGATCACTTAAAACTAATGCCACTTGCTTCAAAATGCTGTTTTGTTATGCCAATAAAAGGTCAATTGATGAAATAACTGTAACGTTGTATCTCCTGCTGTAAAGTGATTTTGTCGTATGATTTGTGCCGGTTGGTTGATTCCTTGCTAAATACATGGACTATGTACAAGCAACAATGCGGAAAAGTGTGGAAGTTATCGTGGGCTTAGGTCATGCTTCCAGAACCATATGCATTACATATTTGGCAAGATCATTTGGTGTGAACTATTTCGTATATTTTTCATCCAAATTTCTGCAATAAGAGCAGTAAAATTCTTCATCAGAGCAGACATTTTTGATAAAGCAAACAAGCAACATGGCACAGCCCAAACACAATGTTCTGAAACTAAAAGGAAATGTTATTCAGTACCAGGAACCCGAAATTTGCACGTTAAGTAGACACAGCAGCTTCAAGCGAATTCAATACAAAATGCAAATGCTTACCTGAACCCCATTGCAAATCTGATTGCTTGATATGCAGTTAGTTGATGAATTGCATGAACGCATACCCGGAGGACAGAGATAAGTCGCATTCGACGTTACGTTTTTTATTGCGGAAGGAAGAACTGTGTTTGCTTCAGGAAACACATTTCCTGATGCATTTTTTAAAACAATACTGTTTGGTTGATAAGGATCCGTCGGAGTGAGAGGAAATTTTTGCAATGGTGATTTGTTCGAAATAATCGAACTATTTTTCGAACAGACATTTTGCGTCATGGAAACATCATCAACAGCTATATCTGAACTGTCGTTGACTCCTCGAACTCCAACCAAAGCAAGCTGGAATATCAGAAAAAAAGTTTTTACAAAAATTGCTCTGAAAAAACATATCAAGAAATTGCAGACGGTCAATAGCGGTCGCGAAAAAGTGTGGTTAGTCGTGTAAATTTTGTAATGAGGAAACGACCGTGCAAAAATCAGTGGCTTAATTAAAAGTGCACTGGGGTTTTCGAAAAACAATTTTGTTATTGATAGAAAACGTCTGTGAACCAAGCACAAATGCCAGGCCTAAAAAGAAAATTGTGTTGATTCTCAGTACAACTTTCGTCAAAATGTTGAGTTTACAATCGATAGTGATAAAATCGTCGTTTGTAATGAGCCAGTTAGGCTGGTGTGGAGATACTACAACTTCTGAAATGAATTTTTCGAGTCAGTTCTATTAAAACAAGATACGGTTTCGAAGATGTTTGAAAAACAGATATGTGCTTAACTCACAATCCGTTTTTTATTTCATTAAAATATCAATGCGATTGCTAATACCAAAATGTTTCAAGGAGTGTAAAGGAGCTGTTTATAATGCTAGATCTCTGATTATACCACTAACATTACGAAGCAACACAATCAGCAGCGAATGAAAAACATGAAACAATTATATTATGGCTGGTGTGGTGGAACTTTGTGTGTTTGCTAATATATGTGTTGAGCATAGAATACAAGTTTTCAATCTTAAGCATCTCAGACAGCATCGAGCAAGCATCACTGTGTGTAGCTGCGAGTTCGGTTTTCGCATAAACCGGAAAAATCGTTCAAAACCGAAAATTCCCTTTGTGGGTTTTTGACGGTAATAAAGATCACAAAGCAATTTGACGACAAAGAGCAAGTCTTTCGAGTATATTCTATATAGACCACGTCCGCAGTGATTTAACGAACGCATACAAATCAAATGGTTGAAAAGCCAATTTGCAGCTTTGACTGATTGCCCAGTTACGTACGCTTCTAAACTGCAACCTGCAATGGGGCTTCAACTGAGGAATTCTTGTTTTTCTGGAAACTGGATCATCTTTCAGCTATTCTTATTGGTAAGTCCAAACTGATTAGTGGTGGCGACACTTGACCGGTCTCCAGCCATGGAAACAAATATTATATTTGAAAAGCTAGATGATGGCTCTTTAAGAATGCAAGGCAATATTTGAGGTATGAGGAATCCAAAGGCAAGCAAGTAACATGTCTCTAATATAGCCGCTCTGGCAGCTAAATTGAACACAACGTATTGGCCACATCTTTCTATGGACTCTCTTGGAGATGCAAACTGGGGTCTGCTGATGATTGAGCAACTAAGCAAACGCCATATTTGTCGCGCTCTCTTTGAAGGATTACAAAGCAATCTACATTTCTCTGTAGTTCCTGCTTCTCACATGCACGGTAAAACACTATGATTGGTCTCCACAATCCTGAGCCAATTTTGAAGACGTTAAAAATAACTGTGACAAAGTATGGTAGATGCAACGGAAAAAGTAAATGGAAATGAGATTATCCATGCCGGAAGTAAATAGTTTAGACATACGTTAAATAGAAATATGCGTTTGCTATTTTTTATTCAAAACATGTCGGTGCGGTACCTGTTGATTCACTAATTTTATTAATTGGTTGTTGCTTCCTAGTAAGTTCGACTTCAAAACTTTTCAAAAGCACGTTGAAAGCGCAAACTGCACTCCATATTGCTTGGAAGATAATGTGGTTCCGCAAAAAAGATACCAAACCTGTACGTCCATTCAAAACAACATTGCTTTAAACTTACTTGCACAGTATTGTTAGTTCCAAACAAAGTCATCTGAGCCTTGAGCCATGCGTCACCTTTGTGTCCAGTTACGTTATACTTTAGATTGGTTTCAATTAATGTTTTTCCATCATTTACTTCATACACCAAAAGTGATCCAAGACCTTCTCCTTTCATGAAATACCTGAAATCACCATTCAACACCGAATTAAATGTCATTATACAGGAATCATGTACAGCACTAAATTGTAGCGCTGAAATTTGTGCCAAAATTGTTTTGTCATGTTAGTTGTGTAAATACAGTATATTCGCTGTTACACAGCTTCCACTGGAAACAGCAACGTTTTGCACACACCATCCACTTGAGAAAAAAACTGAATTAGTTTCAATTGTTTTAGTAAAAATATATGTAGTTGACGCATAACTGAATCTCTATAGAGTGCTGATGATATTATGATGAAACGGTGTAAACAGCTTGGAAAAATACAAAAATTAATTTTCCACTATTTGCAAAATCAATGAAAATGGGGAAAATTTAATGAATTTTAAGAGGTACAGAAGAAAACATGGAAATACTTATCTCTGAACATTTCAAAGCAGCGCCGGATTTAGGGGGGCCCAAGAGTCCCGGGCCCAGGGCCTCCGCCAAAGAAGGCCCCCTACCATGTTCATGTGTTCAGCGATATGTACTAAACATGCGTGCCAATTCGTCATTTTTAATAGCGAGGAAAGTTTGTTTGTAGACGCCATCATTTATCGGCCGGCCTGACGGCAGTATTTCACTTATACATTATTTGATATTGTGATGAAATAACTATTACACTTATTGGTTTTCTGAAAGTCGGTCAGCTATCTGAATCTAGTGAATGCAAGGCCAAGCCACGTAGAATGCATTAGCATATGTCTCTACTCCCTACTGGAAGATTTTGTTTCTGCCTTGCTCAGATTTGCACAAGTCGCATATGAGTAGCATTGTTAAGTAGGCTACCATACGTCCTCTTTTTGGAGTACATGTTTACTTTGTACATGAGAAATGAAACTAAACTCCGAGGAATTCAAAAAGTACAAAATGTCCTCCTTTTGGCATTTCTAATTTTACATTGCTATGATCAGTGGCGTAACTAAAGTTTTGGACCGAGGTGGTAAACTTAGATAAAAGGGGCCCACTGGCAACTGTATCGGGTCTACTAGCCAACACTCAGAAAAAAATTGAGAAATGATGGTGAATCCAGTTGTGGATGGCTACGCTAAAACTCTAAATCACCGGAAAATAATCCAAAAACACATAAACAACCACCACTGACAATCAAAAGAATGTTGAAACGGAAATACAAGTTAAGTGGGTGACCAGTTTTTGCAATTAGCTTGCCAGGGGGGCAATTCGCCCCTCTCCCGTGAGTTACGCCACTATGATATATTGTATTTACAAACAGTAACCTTTCCCTACTCAACTGCAACAAGATGCGAGTTGGTGACGTAGCTGAGTTTATGGAAGGGCCTGCAAGTTGTCTAATTAATCTATGTTTTTAGACCAGGTTAATTATACGCTGGAAAGGCGAAAATGCTTTCACATTAATCGTAACATAACAGTGGTAAATCTTTTTCTAAAGCTCAATGACCTTGGTATCAGAGCATGGACCTCTGACTACATTACAGGTACTGTACTAGCTTTGCTGATGAACCGTGATACGGTGATCAGTGCATTGCACATAGCTTAATGTAGTACTTTCTTGTAATTATAGCTAATCAGTATAATGCTAAAAAAATGAAAAAATTCGTGACAAGTACCTCTTTTTCAGAAAAGGACTAAATGATTTTGAAGCTGAGTGAATTACGCGTGGTTGCATTTACAAAGTTTGCAAAAGAGAGTGAAAAGACTGTTGTGACTTTGTGGACATTGAGTACCAAAACCTATTTCTCACAGCGAAGCCAGGTGAACTCTGTTTAAGACTTTAAGACATTTGAAGTGATTTGTGGTTGCTTTTAATGAGCAGGTTCAGAATATTGAGAAGTCCAAAGGATCACTTGTTAAGGTTTTATCATTTCGCCACTGTGAAGGCAAGGATCCAATAGAGGCAATCAGATGTACATATCAAGCCACGTTAAATCAGTACTAAGAAAACTTAGAGACTGAGAGAAGGCTAGGATTGTGACTGTGCATTATTCATGTCAGATGTATCTCTATTGTACAAATCTTGTGATGGACATCTGAATGAATGGATCGTTATATTTGCTGAATTTAAATGCTTTAATTAGATTCCTACGTTTGCAAACAACTGCATGGGAATATGTTGAACCGTGTGAGTAGTATCTGCTTGAAAGAGACGTTTCTATTGATGAAGCTAAACTGTTTGGCCAGTACCAAAACTTCTTTGAGTTTGTGCAAAAAATGCATCAACCAAAAGCAATTCATTGTAAAATGATGAAATATGAAAAATGGGCAAAATATTTGCAACTTGCACTACCACCGAATGCTTTAGCAAACTGATAAAGATCGCATAGTTTTACTTCACCGATGTGGCTCATTACGCTAATGTGGACCGACTTATTCCTTGACGCAGCCACAAACCTAAAAGAAATAGAAATCTTTCTAATCGAACCAGTTTCTAGTCTATTAAAGCTGGTGTGCAATGTAAAATATCTTTCATACAATTAGTTTCATAATATTGTTAAAAGCGATTTTACATTTTCAAGAAATTATGCGATCTTTATCAGTTTGCTAAAGCATTCAGTGGTAGTGCAAATTGCAAATATTTTGCCAATTTTTCATGTTTCATCATTTTACAATAAATTGCTTTTGGTTGATGCTTTTTTTGCACAAACTCAAACAAGTTTTGGTACTGGCCAAATAGTTTAGCTTCATCAGTAGAAACGTCTCTTTCAAGCAGATACTACTCACACGGTTCAACATTTTTTCTCATTCTATTTGAATAAGGTTTAGGTGTTGTATTGCTAATTGTGTTGTTAACTGTTTTTATATAACACTTTACTTACCTGCTGTGTTATGCTGAACAACATGGCCACCAGCAGTAACAACAGGAAATACAACAAAGAAGCAAATCCAGCAACTAAGGATTTTGAGAACTGTGAAAAGTGGCCTGCGCCCTCTCCACAAACATCTATGGATAAATCTGAGTAGTTGCTGGAAAAACTAAGTACACTTAACTTAAAAATGTCTAGGCTTGATTCAATTCCAAACCAAATTTCTAATCTGGCAAGCACTCTCAAATCAGTATCTCTGGACATGGAACAGCTTCATAAGGAAATCAAAGGCCTTAGAGAAGAAATTATTTCTCTAAGAGAAAAAAATCAGTTACTGGAGAATAAAATATCTTCCCTTGAATTTGATATTAATGATTTGGAACAGTATGGCAGGAGACAAAACTTGGAAATACAAAGAATACCCATGAGTGACAATGAAAACAATGCTGAGACAGAAAGCAAAGTTCTAACAGTGCTGAAAAAAATTGATGAAAATATATCACATGATGATATTGATATTGCTCACAAACTGGGAAGATCAAAAGCAAACAAGACCCCCAACATTATTGTTAGATTTGTCTCTAGAAGAACCAGAAACAATATTTATAAAAAAAGGAGGAAATTGAAAAGTAATGCTCCAGGAAAACCTACCTCTGAACGTGTTTTCATCAATGAAAAACTTACAAAAAGAAATAAACATTTATTTTCCTTGACCAATGAAGAAAGAAAAAAATTTAACTGGAAATACATTTGGACGAACAATGGAAGAATTCTTCTCAGACAAAGCAGTGACAGCAGAGTCACTGCTATCCGAAGTGAAAAAGACATTGAACATATCAAAAACCCTATGGACAACCCTAGAAATCCCAACTAAATTCCTGCACCTCAACCAATTTGAAAATTCACCAATGATGAAACATTTATTCCTTCCTTTTGATATGGTGAGTGGTCTACATATCATTCCAATTGCTTGGTGTGTTGTACTCAATGTATTTCTCCATTTATTTAATAATCATGGCTTTGTGCAAAACTTGTGATATGCCCAACTGTTTGCATTGTGCTCACTGTTCGTCATATCATAAGTATATCCAATCACTAAATGATTCCTCATGCTATTCTAACCAGCAGCAGCCTAAGACATCAACATCATTTAGTGTTCTGCCTGTGTGTCATCTACTATACCATTTTTTAATTTAACCAACACTGAGCTTTACAACCTCTTCTTATTTGATAACTCTAACTTATCTCATTTTATAGAATCTTTCCCATGTGACTTATCAGCTCAAAATTTTCAAACCAAATACTCAACATTAAGTGAAACTGGTGAAATGAATCATGGAAATAAGCAAAAAACTTTATCATATTTTCACTTTAATATACGTAGCCTGGTAAAAAATAAACAAAACTAGATGACTTCTTCCTGATGACAAAGGCAAATCCTACTTTCATAGCCATATCAGAAACCAAATTGAAGTCGAACTACATTTTAAATGTTGACATCCATGGCTTCAATTTCATTCACAATCCTTCACAAACCACATCAGGTGGAGTAGGTTTTACATTAATTCCAACCTAACTTACCAACCGAGAAATGACCTAAATCTCAACAATGTAGGTTGCGAAAGCCTGTTTATTGAAATCCCGACCTCATCTGGCAGACCTTTCATTATTGGCGTCATTTATCGCCACCCAACACATGCATCTCAAACCTTCCGGGATGAATTTGTTAAGCTTGTCACCCACCTTCAAAACAACAATTATGACTATTTAATCGGTGGAGATTATAACATTAACTTAATTAAATATCAAGAAAATTCAAATGTATCAAACAATGTTGATTGTCTTGCCAGCTGTGGCTGTATTTCTCTTATCAATAAACCAAACAGATTCAGCAAAAATTCAAAACCATCTTTATTAGATCATATACACACAAACATTTGTGATGAAAAAAGAATAATTAATTCTGGAATTACTATTTTTGATATTTCTGATCATTTACCAATTTTTGTAAACTTCAACCCTCACCATCCAACCCATCAAAATTCCAAACCTAAATTTAGATGCATGAAACATTTTGACCCAACTATTTTTGTATCTGACCTCAGCCTCAAACTCAACAACCTTAATCCTGAAGCAGATGATGTAAACACTCTCAGTGATGAATTTGTGAAAAGCATCTAGAAAAGAACAACGCTCCTTTAACAAACCATGGCTTCCCAAAGGCAATTTAACTTCTATTGCAAAAAAGAATACCCTCTTCAGAAAGCAGTTGACTACAAACAATCCAAATATTATTAAAAAATACAAATCTTACAGAAATAGGCTTACCCACTTAAAAAAAATCTCCAAACAAAATTATTATAAACAAGCTTTCCAAAAATGCCATCATGATATAAAAAAAACATGGAAGCTTGTCAATGAAATAATAGCAATAAAAAATAAATCCCAACAATATAATAGACTTTTTGAAGATTCAGAGTGCCAAATACAATGTGAAGATTTGAACAATTTTTTCTCAGAGGTTGGAAAATCCCTTTCTACACAAATTAAACCATCCCCTACCACTTACAAACATTTTATTAAACATATAAATTCAAACAATTCATTATTTCTAGCTCCTACTGATGCATATGAAATCCATCTTCTCATCAAAAACCTTAAAATGAAATCTAATACAGGGTGTCCATAAAGTCCTGCACACATTTCAAAATGTAATTGCGAAATAACTAAAGTAGATAAAATCATACAGTTTTTTGCAAAGTGAAGTTTGTTTATTAAAGTTTAAAATTAAAAAATTTGGAGTAGTTTAAGTAATAGCCATATTTCAAGAATTTGCTTTTCCATGCTATTGATAGACTTCAACACGCACAGCATCAAGAGTCTCTTCATCAATGCTTGGCCTACCCGGTCTCTTGCCATCCAAAATGCTGCCGGTTTCCATAAATTTTTTAAACCATATCTTGATGCTGTTAGTGTGAGGAGGGTCTTCTCCAAACTCGCTTCTAAATTTACGTTGTACTGCAGTTGGTGATTTCAATTCATGGTACCAAAGAACACATTGTGCTTTTTGTTTAATGGTCAACATGTTTCATATTTTGTTGCAAACTTACGCCTTTATTAGAAATGACTTATTCTTGCTTATCTTAACAATAAAATAACCTGTAAAAAATAAAAAACAAACTTTATGGTAGTATAATTCACTGTCGAAAATGTAAAATTTCTACTTTGTGTGGTTTTTGCGATATAAAAATTTTTAATGTGTGTAGGACTTTATGGACACCCTGTAGTTCTCCCAATGATATTCCATCTAAATTTTTGAAAATAGCTGATTGCATAGTGTCAGAATGGTTGTCCAAATTCTTCAACAAATGCATGACTACTGGTGAAATCCCAGACTCCTGGAAAATTGCCACCATCACTCCAATTCCTAAAGTTCATAGCCCAAGCTCCTCATCTGAATATAGACCAATCTCTGTTCTTCCAGTATTGTCAAAGTTATTTGAAAAAGTTCTTTATCACAGAGTATACTCTTATTTGACAGAACACAATCTAATTGATAAAAGACAATATGGCTTGAGAGAAAATCACTCAACAGAGCTAGCCATTACAAATATTTATGATGAATTATTCAGAAACTTTGACAATAAACTAGTAACATGTTCCTTATTTCTAGACCTATCAAAAGCATTTGACTGCTGTGACCATGAAATTTTACTTGATAAACTTTACCACTATGTTATCAGAGGTGTTTCTCATAAACTATTCTCAAATTTTCTGCACAATAGAATGCAGTGCACCAAAATAGGGGCATTTAAATCTTCATACAAACGGATATCTTGTGGGGTCCCTCAGGGTAGTGTTATTTCGCCTTTGCTTTTCCTTATTTACATTAACGATATCACAAAAGCTTCCTCTTTTCGTACTACTTTATTTGCTGATGATATTAATCTCCATATGTCAAATCCCTCTTTTAATGTTCTTCAGACAACTGTTAACCTTGAACTATGCAAAATTGACCACTGGTTGAGAGCCAACAAGCTTTCTCTTAACCTACAAATACAAAACTACAATAAGACCAATTTTATGCTACTAACTTCTCAAAAACACAATCCTGCTTCATTTAAAGTTATCATAAATAACCACAACATTTCCCCTGAAGATAACCTAAAATACCTAGGTGTCCTTCTTGACAATAAGTTAAGCTGGAAACCTCATGTACAAAAAGTAAAAACTCAACTATCAAGAGCTTGTGGAATTCTATCCAAACTCAAACATTATACAACACCACCTGTATTGAAAGTTGTCTATAACTCATTAATCCATCCCTACCTTAATTACTCAATGCTCAATTGGGGACATGCTTCAAATGCAACCATTCAACCTCTCATTAAGCTCCAAAATAAAGCTATAAGAATAATAAATCCAATCAAAATAGGATCACTAGAAGAACATTTCCAGCACTTAAACACCTTATGCCTTCCCAAACTATATAGCTTTTCAGTAGGCAAATTCATGCACTCTTATCATAACAAATTACTTCCAAATCATTTTGATGAATAGTTTGTTCCACTCAGCTCAATTCATTGTCGTTCTACAAGACTAGCAACCTCTAAAAACCTGTTTTTACCAAGAGATAACTCTTCCTCAGGAAAATGTTCTCTTAAATTCATTGGCCCAAAGGTATGGTCTTCAATACCAGATGATATTAAATTTTCAACCACTTTTACCTTCAAATGGAAACTTAAAAAACACCTCCTATGTGAACAAAATTCCCAATTATGAACTTTAGCAACATGTCCCTTGTTCAGAACCAAATACTGTGCATTCTAGTGTTCTGTAACTCTGCTTCCTTTTTATGTATATTTACTTTTTCATATTTTCTGTGTGCACATTCTATGCTTTTCTGCATGAAAGTACACTTTGTAGTTTTTTCTTTTATTTTTCCTTGTACCTCACTAATTACTTTTTGTAACTTTTACACTTTTTTATTACTATTTTATTAATTTTTTTTTTATTGCTAAAAATATTCCAACCACACCAGAATCCTTCACTTAAATTTAATCCACTCACCTGTGTACATGGGCATGCACTTTCACCTGTACATTTTCTTCACCATGTTCTACGTTCATTCGTTTTTTGTTTTTGCTTTTCTTTTCATAATGCTTATTTGATGTCCAACTGTTGTTTCTCAACACTCGTCAAAAAGTGATAAACGGGGTTGGTTGACTAGATGACCGCCACGGTCTTTCGCCAATCCTATATGACACAGCGCCCCTCTTTGTTTACACTGATCAGCTATTGTGGCATTGTGTTTTCATTTGCTCTAATGTTCGCTAACTGTTGGTTTACTGCATGCGATGGCTTTTATGGTGCTTCTGTTTGTTGGCTGAGTCATATGAAGCAACAAACCATTACCAATAAACCATTACCAAATTTAAGGAAACTGCAACATATTCATAAGCTAAGTAGAACAAGAAAATAAAGATTTTGTATGTTTTCACTGAAACAACGTCCACACTAGACGTCCTACTTCAATGCTTAAACTTATCAGTAGGCCTAATTGTTATTTGACTTGTTAAGTGCAGATAAGTATCTGCAATACAGTACACTCAAGAAAGTGACAGGCGTAAGTTGTCCCCCTTTTTTCGATGAAAATGTGGCAGCCCTATTGAGCTTTTTAATAAATACACATGGACAGAAGGGGGATCGTCATCTTAACAAATCTAGAACTTATCCAAGTGGTTCTGAAAGAAGCAAAAGAGGCAAAAATGAGAGACGACGAAGTAACAGCCAAGTCAAGAAGCATTCAAGTGACTATTTTACAGTGGCAGTGAAGTCCAGCGGAGACATTTCTGCGGAACCTGTAAGAGGACAGAAAATGGAAGAACATGTTGTAACAGACTTAGATCTGCGTAACGATGAAAATAGACCTAGTTCAACCAGCAGTACAGTAGCAGAAGAACGTCAAGATGTATAAACGAAAAACACGATAGATGAGACGACTGACGCTATCACTCGAAGCAACGATTGCGGTCTCCGAGCCGTCAGTCCAGCCAATATACCGAACAAAATGCGGGAATATTCGTTCAAATATGAAACAGGTTCTTTTTGCCATTGCGTTGAAAAGGCATTTTTAATACATGACGTTCCAAAACACAGAAAAGACAGAAACGTCTCACAAGTCTTATTCCTCGCCAGAACTACAATGGCGAAGTAGTTGACAGAAGCCGGCTTGTTTTTCTCCATCACAAACTTGTCTTAAATGTTTCGCTTGTAGATTGATGTGCGCGGATACGACTAAATGTGCGCATTTCCATATTAGAAAAGGAATCTTCGACTGGAAACACGCGCTTGAGCGCCTGAGGAGTCACGAGCATTCAATGGAACATATTGTAGATGCCACCATTACATTTAGCTGCAGATTTAATAATCATTATGAAGAATCGATACAGAACTAGCCAGTCAAGTCAACCAATTCGAAAAACATCGTAAATTGTCTCTGCCTGTAATTTTTCTTGTTTCTGTCGTAAAGTCTATTCCTGAGCTAGGACTGGCGTTTAGAGAAGCTAAAAACGTTAGGTTTTTAACACAAAATTTTCAAAAGATCTTTCAAGCAAATATTAAAGAAAAAAAGATGCAATGCTTCTAGCGACTGATTTTGCAATAGTTTCACAAATTGGTAATCATTTTCAAATTCCATGTTGCATCATAAAGTTTTATTGCAGTTGAGTTAACAAATGTGACTTCACAAGATTACGTCATAAATATTAATGATGTGTGGAAATGCTAGTGACATCATCGACCATCCCCTACCTAAACATTTTGTATCCGCACATCAGGCCTTCCACCACGCCACGGCCCCAGGCTCCCCACCATCAAAATCCGGCGCTGTTTCAAAGGTTGAATCGCAAAAACGTTTCGGACTCTCATTGCCAATTAATTATGTGGAAAAAATTCATCAGAGACATTGTAGACTCAAGTGTCGCCTGAATGTTATTCGCAAATATTTTGCTGATTTTCAGTAACGTTCCTATGATGAACAGTACACCCTTTAATCAGTCAACCTATTCGACGGTTTAACGCTTGTTCTATTTCAAACGTCTTTCTAGAATCTGGTGGAATGAGTAAAAATACAAGTAAAATTTTATTGTTCTTTGGAAGCATAGAATCGCTCACCTGCAATTAAGTCAATAAACTCATCAAATAAAGCTAAAGAGCAAAGAGGAAATGTTGAAGCAGCACCATTTAAAATAAAATGCACAGTCATTTTCTGAAAAAAAAAAATTAGACTGTCCTGCAGATCCATTCTAAACGTTCAACAAAAAAGTGTTCTATAACTTTGCAAACAACTCTTTTCTTCATTCTTAGTTGTACAAATCTTTGATTACAGCAAGTTGCATTGCATTCTCAACTTTTAGCGCTATGGAGATTCAATTTACATGTCATTCAGTAAATAGCGAGCTTCTGTGCATATATTGTTCTGCTGTTGCCGTCTAAACACATATACGCCTTCTGAAACCGAATTTACAAACTACTTTGTTTATTTTATTGCATACATCTATGCAAGTCCAAAATCATGGTACTAGAATGCGGTTCCAAAACTCACCACAGTTCAAAGCAATATGAAACATTGAGACGTAAGGTGATAGGTGCAGTGTAAATAACTGTCGTTTCTCCAGGTTTTCGTTCCGTTGCTTCAGCGTAAATGTATCTTCCATCTGTTAAAAATCGTAGAAAATACAGCTTTTGACTTTGTCGTACTAAACAGCACGCACATGTCAAGACACAAAGAATATTTTTGTGAGATTCAACTGTTTGTTTACAGCTTGTACCAAGCTTTTCAACGTTAGCAGCTTGTGTCCAGGTGTTTGCAATCGGACCTTCGATTAAACGGGGAACCAATTTACTTTCATGGACCCCATAAATTGTGGATTATCGCTGGCGGGTCAAAAATAACAATTGGTATCAAGGGCGTATGCAAGGGGTGGTTGGGATTAACCACCCTTTTGAGCTTGATATTTTACAAAAACTTTATTATCTGCACAAACACTATTAATTTATTTTCGCTTATTTCTGTTTGATAATTTGTCGACTCAATGCAAACACAACGGAATAAATTTGCATGCAAATTTCAAGAAACATTGCCACAAGCAATAATTAGGTTTTGGTGGGAATCTTGGTTATCGTCTGCGTCCAGAAACCATCTCACCACTTTTTGCAGACCAATTATCCATTACGCATGTTTAAGATTGTGTTCCGCGATAGGTCACTTTATCCGAAACAATTGTCTTTATTTTGTCCGCTAAGGCTGATCAGTGCAAACGCTGACCCGATTGGCTACATTGCCAATTTCTGTAGCATGATAGAACTATTGCACGAGCTCAAAAACAGCACTTTTTAGCACAAAAGTATTCAGTCATTTGATAATGTCTCAGCAGGGAAAAAGGAAAACTAAAAATTTGCTGGACTTCTATACATAACAAAAATTTGGAAGTTTTTCTTGCCTACTTTATGCGCATTGTCAATTCTTGTGCAGTCTTGCAAGATTCGATCGTGCATACCGGGGTGTGCGCCAGCCTGTCCAGTCGCACTTTTTCTATGCTCGACTGCTCGTATTCGACAAGACGTTAGCGCAGCCTCAATTTGCTGTTATAAACTGCTCTGCCGCATTGATGAGTGTGTTTTACTCCCCTGATTTAACGTGCAGCCTGATATTTTGCATTTATGAACTTCTGTGGCGTAGAGTTGAGTTTATAACCTAACTTGAAGCGCTGATAGCTTATACTCTGTGCAATGACACAAAAAATAAGGAGAGTGAATGTGGAAAAATATGCATATTATGTCAATAAACGTCGCCAAAACGTTGGTTTGGAGACATGACTGTGACGTCAATTGTGACATCACAAACAGCACACACCAAGTACCAATGACCACCATATGCCACTGAATGAAACCCCTCCATGAAAATTTTCAGCGCACGCCACTGATTGGTCATAATCAACGCCTATCCCGTCGTGTGCGACGATGAGCACGGCGGCGCTCACAATCTTCCAAAAATGATTTTTTTGATGTTTGCTTTCCAGTTTCAACGGCTGACTTCCACTCTCTTTTGTTGCAAGCGAGTTTTTCCCATGAAGTACTTGTTATGCTAAATGCGTTTAGGTCACGCTTTAGCACGTCCCGGAAACACAGTTTTGGACGTCCCATCGGTCGGGGAGCATTGGGTAGTTCACTATATAGAACTTGCTTTGGCAGGCGGTTGTCCTCCATCCGGCACACATGACCAGCCCATCGTAGACGTCGTTGTCTGATGATGACTATGATGTCGTAAGAACCAGTCTTTTGCACTTACTGAGGTATTGGGCACACGGGCCTTCCAACACAACCCCAAGATAGAGCGGAGCCAACGTATGTGAAAAGTGTTTAGACGGCGTTCTTGGTGCCTGTATGTTGTCCACGTTTCACAACCATAGAGTAGCACACTGACAACACAGGCCATGTACACCTAAATTTTAACTCGGGTGGAGAGGTTGCCATTGGACCAAACACGTGGACGAAGTTGACCAAACGTTGTCGCGACCTTGCCTATGCGAATGTCAAGCTCCGATTTCAGGGAGTTCGTGTTGTCGACTGTTGACCCCAGGTAACAGAACTTGTCAACTGATTGCATCTCAGCTCCGTCGATACTGATGTGCGGGGAAAAGCAAGGTCCCTGAGATAAGCCCACGGCTTTGCTCAGGCTGATAGTAGTATGAAATTCAGCACAGGCACTAGCGAAGGAGCTGCAGAGGTTTTGAAGGGTGGATGTGGAGGTTGCCACAAAGGCAGCATCGACGGCATAGAGCAGTTCTTGGATGAATAGTTGTCTGACTTTCGACTTTGCACGAAAACGGGAAAGATCACACAATTTCCTAGAGGTGCGCAATGCAATAATACACCAGACGGCTTCGAAAAGGCACGTATGAGCAGTGCAGTAAAGAAAATTGCAAAGAGGGTGGGAGCAAGGGCGCACCCCTGCTTGACACCGCGTTTGATTGGAAAACGGTGAGATCTCGAGCCTTTGACCTGAACAGCAGCATGCATATCGTCGTGGAGCTTCGGGATAATGTTGAGCAATGTGTCAGGGCAGCCAAAGCGCCTGAGGATCGCGAATAAACCAGACCTACTAACAAGGTCGAAGCCTTGGCAGGGCTGTATTAAGGGGGGAGCAACGGGGGCAATTGCCCTGGGCCCTCCGCTCTAAGGGGCCGCCCTGTTTATGACATTTATTTGTTTTAAATAAAATATTCGTTTGAAAAATTGTCGTGATTCAAAAGAGATTCAAGAATACAACACTGTATTCCGATCTTGCATTGAGTAACATTAATGATTTCTCTGCAAGTCTGACTTTATGCCAGTTTTAGTAATCACTACTCAATATAAATATTTTCGGTTTTGTTCAATACAAATATATTTTAATTTGCTTATAACTTTTCCTAATAATCGTTCTTTTGGCATGGGTTTATGCACTCGTGCATCACGCCTACTGCACAAATGTCGCGACAACGATACTATGTGCTTGTTTAAGTAGCATAGCTAGTTCTACTGTGGTTGCTGTTTGGTATCAATGATTTCGTAACTTTTTTGTGCCGTCTGGAGGTAGCCGGGCGAATTTTGTTTCGTCATAAAGGGTAACGTATGGTGGAAACGCACTTTTTTCTGATGGCTACTATTATTACGTTGCATCATAACCATATGAAGCTAGTCAGCCATTTACATCACATGTTGTTGTGTGCTCCTTCAGAAAAGGTTTTTAATCAGTCGATTTCTTAGAACGAAAGAGCAGAAAGCGAGATTGCAGTGTTTGGCTAGCGCGATGCCAAAATCTGTAATGCCATCAGGAGCTAAAAATGGCAAAGTTTCTAAGAAGAAGCGCAAGAATCTGGCAGTGTTAGCTGAAACGCCGCGACTGAAACGTTTCTTTTTTCAACAAAGCTTTTAAGCAGCAACGTTGAAACAGTTGCGTTAACCAGAGCACCTGAAAATATAGTTCAAAATCAAGACATAAGTTTCGAAGCACCTTTCACACTCAGACTGGCTGGCCATATTGGCATGCTATTTTTCCGGTGTTTTTGTTTGTAATCTCTAGTTTCTGCTTATTGTTCCGGTGAATGTTCTTTCTTGCCGAGTCACTCTATAGCCCATTGCTTTTCAAACTTTTTTATGTTACGGCACACTAATACATGCTGAATTTGGCTAGGTTATACATACTTAAAAAAAAACATAAAAAAAACATGAAACGTTGTCAAAACATAAAACTTTCGGGGCACACTTCAGCCTCTTCAGCGGCACACCAGTGTGCTGCGGCATACAGTTTGGGAAACACTGCTCTAGCCTGTGGAGTTATTTTTTTCTTAGTAAGAATACACTATAGTGTATAGTGTATAAGTCTATAGTGTATAAGAGTACACTATAGTGTCTAAGAATACACTGTAGTGTATAATCCACAAAGCGATGTTTGGCTGTGACTGACTTGATATGAGATTATGTTTTAATTCGTCTTTTAGACTCAACGTACAGTCTGTTTTTATTGCTGTTATTTTATTCTCTATTTTGCAGTTTGTTTCTACTCCACTGTTATTTCATTTTACTTTATCTGTTCTCCCTTATCTACTGTGCCTCTTCAACGTAATCAGTGTTATCAACCCGTCGTCCAATCACGCGCATTTAGTGGATTTTAATGTTTCCCTGTTCGAGTCGCCATTTGCCCTGATGAAATCCTGCTGTTAGTTGGCTGAAAGGTTGACGTCGTTTTTACATTTTCAACAGTTGAGCGAAGACTTCTATTATTCTTTATCCTGTTGGCTGGTTCTGCAACATGAATACACTATAGTGTTTATATCATAAACTCTCTTCTCGCAGCTAACAGTATGTGCAGTTGAGCACCGTACGTATTCGATTGTAAGTGGCGGCTTGTAATTTTTTTCATCATTTCATACTGATCAAGGGCGGTTTACATTTTTTACTTATTTACTTTATCGAAAGGTATAGATGACACTCAGTCTTTCCTGGCTACGTTTGTCGAACAAATTCTTCTTTTGCATTCGATTTTCTTCAGCATCACGTGCACAGCCGTCACAGGAGGGATTGTGATGAACAGAAGGCAGTTGTAGTGGTGTAAGTATACGGGAAACGCACTAGTACGTGAACGTCGCGAATGCATCTCAGAGGCTTAGGTAACCTGTGTTCAATTGCGGTTTACAATCAAGGGCAGCTTACATTAATTTTAAACACCATTTCGTGCAGCTTACAATCAAAGGCGGCTAACAATCGAGTTAATACAGCAGGCACATGATCGACTTCTGGAAAAAGCAAACGAGTATCTTGTGCATCAGCGAAAACATATTTTACAAACGATGACGTCATGAAATACGCCATAGGGGCCCTCCAGTAAAAATTGCCCCGGACCCCCCTACCTTTTAATCCGGCACTGAGGCTTGGTCAAGTTTATGAACGCCACGTACAGAGGACGCTGTTGCTCGATCTATTTTTCATGAAGATGTCTTAATGTGAACACCGCGTCAACGGTTGAGCGCGATGCACGGAAACCACATTGACTCTCCGGCAGAACCTTGTCTTCAATGACTTGCAATCTTGGGAGATGCACGCGGGATAAGACTTACCCAACAACACTGAGTAGCGAGATTCCTCTATAACTGTTGCAGTCCTGCCGACTTCCTTTGTTCTTGTAGAGTGATAATGTTGGCATCCTTGAAGTGCTGCAGAAGATAGTGGGTGCGCAAGCATAGTTCGAAGACCGAGTGCAGGTCGGCAACTAGGGCTTCGCCACCACATTTCAGCACTTCGGCAGGTATGCCATCAGCTCCCGAAGCTTTGTTGTTTCTTAGCAGTTTGATTGCAACTTTCACCGCGCTTAGAGGGATGTCGGCGTCCAACTCGTGAAGCGTTGGGAACAGCGGCAGTGCATTAATTGCCTCTTGCTTCACAGGTACATCTTTGTTATAGAGGGAACTGAAGTGATCTGCCCAGCGATCAAGCTGCTTTCCAGGGTCGCTGAAGGGTCTATCGTCTTCGGGCAAAACAGTGACAGTCTTTTTGGATGTTGGACCAATTGCTTCTTTGATACCCTGGTACATGCCACGGAGGTCACCAGTGTCTGCACAGCACTGAATGCGTTGACTAAGATCAGTCCAGCACCGGTGCAAGGCTGCGCGGGTGAGACGTTGCATGTCACGTTTGGCGGTGGTAAGGCGTAATCTGGCATTGCGGGTGTCACGAGTGCGAACCATAGCTCTAACTTTGCGCTTTGCTTCGAGTGCTGGTAAGAGCAAGTCAGCACTGTCACGAAACCAGTGCGGCTGCTTTCTTGATGGGCGACCGAAAGCAATGACATCACTATCTGTGACTGCAGTGCGGAATTCTGCCCAGGCGTCTTCATGATCCTTGGGAGCAGGAGAGTATGAGTTGAGGTGGTTGCAAAACAGAGTCTGAAATCGTTTTACTTTAATTTGGTATTATCCTAAAATTCTACCTTTATCTTACTAAGAGGGATGACTACTGTCTTAAGTACTTGCTTATCATGGAACTTCGTTTTGAGGCGACTTTGTACTCTAAATTGGGTAAAAAAAATTCTGATGCGGGCCATATCAAATGTTGACGCGGGCTGCATTTGGCCCGCAGGTTTCCCACCCCTGGTTTACACAGTGTGCGATTAGCTTAGAAGTTCGTCACATACCACTAGTTCCAGAGATCTTGTCTGAACTGCAAAGTAGCTATTTTCCAAATTGAAGCCGTCACCAAAAAGGTCGTCCCAAACTTTCTATCAGTCTCGATAAAATGACTTGTGACCACGAAACAAACTAGTATCCATCAAACCACACTTTTGTCTGTTTCGCCACGAAGCTTCGTTTGAATATACAGCAAAACATTTGAATATACAGCAAAACAACCAAAAATAGACATAGGCCATTACTTTGCAAAACATTTGGAACGTGAAGGTAAAACCGTTTGAATTATGGTATGTTGGTGCACACATAAGATCTAGCCTCTATTGAAATTTTGTAGCGGTTTATCGTCATTCACCAGCTGAGAAGTCTATATGCTAGCGTTCTATTATTTTTGCTTGATTTTCAGAAATCTGGGCATCTACCCAACTGAACGATAGAATAGTCTTATTCATTGTAGTCCGATTATAGTACATTGACTTATCTAGGGTGTGGTAGACATGGCACATTTCATAGGCGCCACTGAGACGGAGACGCAAAAATTGCTTGGCATAAATTGAAAATTATTTTTACAGTTTCTTGAACGTCTAATTTGCGCCCCCCACAACTGCATTAACTGCACAGCTAGTCAGTACATCAACAGAGCGGCTTTGTGTAATGCAGTGCGTGCTGTGTCAGTACCCCCAAGCATTGTGACAAAACTGTCGTAGTGTGACACAACAAGACGGTCAGTGTGTAACAGACAAGAACGCTGACTTGCCGTATCTACAAAACCTCGTCATTCTCACGTTATGAGAAAAGCTAACCCACACTGGTGTTACGCCAGGTGATTTTTCACTAGATCTAGTGATGTCTGGGCTGACCTAGCGATTTAGCGATTTTTCATTGCAATCTAGTGATTTTGTTCAAGGTATGTGTTTGTAGAAGATCGGATGCCTTATTTGTTACTTTTCAGTCCGTTCTTTGTTCAGAAAAACAATGTTGCGTGAAGATTTTCAACTACGCAACAAACAAAAGCAAGCTTTTCTAATCTCAGGTTTTTAACAGTTTTCACTTCCTTGCTGTTTACTATTGCAATCTTGACTATGACCCTATCTTTATTTCTTTGCAGGATCAGTGCAGTAGAAACATACTGATTGAAATATTGGGTTAATTGATCTCAAATACTTCCTTATTATTGTCGCTTTAAGGTCTTGAAAGCAACCTGAGCGTTTCCGACCCAAGATTTTCAACGCTTCAGCAATATCTATTTTAACAAACACGCAAATGATGTTAAGGTTTTGGACGGTGAAGTACAAAAATAAATTATTTCAAGCAAAACTGTTAACTTCAAGCAGAAATTTTGTTTATAGTGATTTTTTTCAGATCTAGTGAAATTTTTGTTAATCTAGTTTTTTTTACATAAAGGCCTGTGGCAGCACTGCTAGCTCAGTCTTAGCTGCTACGAAAAAAACTCTTCGCCCTTCTCAGAGAACTCTTCGCATCCCCTGGTGCCCAAGCTGGTTACGGGCCTGACTGTTAGGTTCACGAAATGTAGGCGGCCAAATCGTATCAGTTTTGACGATTTTGACCGGTGCCCTGCAAAGTTGAAACGAGGGCATGTGAAACGCTACGCAGTTGCGCTAAATGTTTAAGGGGCCTCGCGTTCATTTAATCCGGCCCTGCCTCTAGGGCAGGGGTTCTCAAACTTTAGGTGTTATGGAGCCCATGAAGAGATTGACCATAATTTACGGAGCCCCACAATAAGTTTTATTAATGCCGTTATTGCTTCTTTGGACAGTTGCAAACTTAGCCAAGTCAGTATTTTAATAAGTAAACGAATAGCTCGCGGAGCCCCGAGGTTTCTTTTGCGGAGCCCTGGGGCTCCGTACGGAGCACTTTGAGAACCTATGCTCTAGGGGATTGCATAAAGAACGTTATTGCCGAATTGACTTCATAAGCGAATGGACGTTACATATGATGTCGTTGTAAACGAACGAATTCAACTGCATAGAACAGATTTACAAGAGGTTTCAGGCCCCATTCAGATTAAACTAAAAATGTTAGTTTCAAGGCAAATTGTTTATTTTTAGGGCAAATTGTTCCTCCCCCAAGTAAATTGCCTTCCCGTACGCCTCTGGTTAGCACCGCATATTCGACATAGCAGTACATGTGTGTGATTGCATCTACAGTGACGTTTAGGGGTCTCTGGGGAATAAAAACGCTAGTTCATATTTAACGATATTCATAAGCCTATGTTGGGTTTGATAAGGTAAATCATAGCAACTTAATCTTCAAAGCAACAAAAAATCACCATGCAAGATAGACAATTATGGTGGCCCCCTACGTTTTTCTTGGCCCCCCATTGGCCCCCGCTTTTTAAGTTCTTGAATCGCCACCGTGCCTCTGCCCAACATTTTTCACATCAAGGATATACAAAGGTGCATTATCTCTCCAGTCCTGCAGAACACTCCAATCTCGATCTTGACAAGAAAAAGTTATTTCATATTTGTCCCTTGACAAGAAAAAGTTATTTCATACAAGGAAACTCTACCAAAAGCATTCTCCTGAATATATTTGTCCCATTACACCTTCAAACAAGAAGGTATAGTTTGAATTTGAAATTGTATATGTTTAGAACAAGGTGTGCAAAGTGCAAACCTGATCAAAAGAATGAAGACAGACAAGACAAACAACAAAATAATATATATTTCCGAAAAAAGGTTCAAAAACGTTTTTGAGTGGATCTTGGGTGAGAATGTATCTGCAGAAGAAACATTTAAGACAATGTCAATCCTGGTTTGTAAGCTTAATATCTACCACTACTCTTTCTCATGATACAGGGAGGAAAAGTTTGCTTGTTTTATGAACCCATGAAAAATACTAAGTAAACATCGTTTGTCAACAAATGAACGAGTAAATTCCTTGCATAATACAATGCTTAAAATGCTTATCACCTTGTGCTAGTACAATCTGGCAGCTTGTTGCAGCAATGACAACTGCATTGTTCATCATCTTTCATAGGCTTGAAAAGTGGAGTACACGAATTTGAGCTTCAATATCAAGTGATTAAGTGTACGACAAGTTTCTTCACGTACGTGAGAAACAAATAATCTAAGGGTTTGCTGGAGAACAAGGAAACTCTACCAAATGCATTCTCCTGAAACTCTGTAAGTCATCACAAACTGAAATTGTACTGCAGACCACTTACTCCTGATTGTGACGTCACTGGTTCAATTGTGGTAGTCCGGTAACAAGGCTGCAGCAATGACTGGAAAAACCTCATCATTTGCTGCTGATGAGTCGAGGAGAGTGTTCAGTGCAGACAAAAGCAAAGTATTATAAAAAATATTTCGTATTGTCAGTTCGCAACGGAAGTTGTGAGAAGCGAAAAGATGAATGTGGTGCGTGGATTTGGCATTGTGGTGATAAGCGTGATGATTTTCGTACACTGTGGTGCGGTTATGGAGGTTGGAATAAACAACGAACCAGCATACACAGATGTACGCTCCATCATCGAAGACCTCCGCATCGAACAAGCGAAGACCCGACAGGTATGCTATGATTGAGTAAAGTTTTTATTGATACAGTCAACTGCGAAATCGTTTTAGAGATTGTAGTAGCGTAAACGCAAAACTGTGGCTTGCAGCTTTGCTACGTGGGTTCTTGCAACATCGGGCATGAAGCATTTCATGGTTTACTTATTAAGTGAATGGTTATGGAGCGCAAATCATAGCGATTTAAAAAAATCAGAGACATTTGCAATTTGTAACATACCGTTTTGATCTGAAACGGGTAAAGTCTTCGGGTGTTCAGAACTGATTGCAAACATAAAACCTGCTTGCTCTATCTTGACAGAGGTCGTCATTTGGATATATGATCATTACATCGTTGTGGCAACTGTGTGACGCGGTCAACCACTTTATTGGAATTGATCCGTGTGCAGATTCAAGACAAATGTTTTCGGTAGGTTTTATCATATCAGAGCATATCGTTTTGCACAAGATCTTGCGAAGCTAGGAAATAGTGGAAAATCTTCAACTTTCAGGAAATACCCAGAATCGACGAGAGCGGTATGCCGCCACCTCGTGGTGTTTGGCGCAGAAGAAGAGTTATGAAGCTCGAAGAAGTTGATGGGAGGCTGGTGATGCCGAGAAGTTTAAACACAATGCATCATTCCAACCCAGGAAGAAAGCCAAATCAGCGAATGCAAGATTATAAGGAGGTGAGTGTTTGTGCATAAGCGCAAGACGTGAATGTTTTCAGCTTCCACCACTTCTTTTTCTGAAAAACACAATAGTTAGTTGATTATGGGAAGAAACTACCAACTGGATTATATACCGACAAAGCCTTTACCCATCAATCAAAGTACATAGAAGCATGTAGTCCAGTTATGCAATTTTTAATATTTCTGTGAGTCAATGAAAGAAAAGAATCAGTTTGAAACATTTGAAACATTTGTGTCGTGAGATCGAGTGAAATAAAAATGATTTTCATATGTGAGGTTGATCTGCTTTTTGCTTGGGTGGTGTTTCCACTACAGTGTTTTTGGTGCTAATTGAAATTTATAATTTATTAATAGAAACTCAATTCACCAGAATTTTGTACAATGCTCACTAGAAAGTTTTTAAACAAGCTTCCTATAGAAAGTCACCACCTTGAAATGCTTTGTCATGTTTTAGTCTTCTATTTGGGGCAGATCTGAGTATAGCGACTAAGAAATATACACTCTGTTTGACAACACTGTAGCTCAGAGCCATGATTGGGGGGTGCAAGAAGCGAAGGCCCCCCCCTGAAACATTTTGACGAAGCCCTGTCTGAAACAAATCTTTTCTCGGGAGAAATGTGTTGGACATTGTAACTAGTGGGTATAGTTTTGAAAAAATGTGCTCCTCACAGAAAACTTTTCGCCCCCTGTTTTCCCAAGCTGCTCACTGGCCTGCTGTTGCTGATTCTTTTTGTGGAAGCACTTCGTTTGAAACAATGAAAGAGAGGACCCGTTTCCAGAAATATCTTTCTTTTTGGTTGTCATCAATTTGTTGTTTTGTTTTATGTACGAAGAATTTAAAATACGAACGTTTTTTATAGTTTTTTCATCTTTATTTTGAGCAAAAGCATTGCTAAAAAAGTTCATTAACAGATTGCTTCTTGCCTACAAATGTTTGAAATGCATGAACACTTTTTGATTCAGGCTTTCAAACTTCTTATTTCATCGAACCAAAATCATACCTCGGTGTTTGATGGTCTTCCTGGTGCGAAAGAACTACGAAGGAGAAGGAAGCGAGACGTGTACGCGGCGGCAATCGATATTCTAAAACTGATGCTGTCGGCAAAACTGCTGATTGAAGTTCTACTTGCAACGTATGCCAGCACTGTGATATTACGCTTGTCGTCACGTCGAGTACGAAAATGAGTGTTCCGATTTATTTATTCATAACATTTTGTGTGTATTTTTTATTCTATATAGAATAAAGTGTGTATTAAACATGAAGAGTGGTCTGTTGTATGTGGTCAAAGCAAATCAGGTAATTTTAGATGAAAATTTTTCACTTGCAATAAGATGGTATTTTTATTGAGAATAAACATAGATAGCTCTTTTGCGATGTCCCCTGGTTTGCAGAGCCTGAGTCGCAAGGAGTCGGTGGTTTTCGTGTGGAGTCGGAGTCGTATTGTTAGGAACACTAGGAATCGGAGTCGGAAGTCCAATTGAATTATTTTTTACATCACACACCTAACTTAGGAATCCTTCTTGAAATTGTGCAATTTCTTTTGAAACTTCTGCATGAAAAAGATTTATTGCTGTGTTCCACGATGTACACTGATTGTTACAATACAACCTGAGACTAAATTTTAGGACACTTGCCCAAAACCGAAAGATGTACTGTAGATTTAAATGCCCATATCTCGATGAGTAATCAGTAGTGTTGTTTCATACTGCATAGTTATGTTTTTGTGTTAACGCAATGTCTTTTCATTTTCAATAAAATAAGTGCTGGCAAGGACACGTTTTCGGCAAAAACAACTAAATTCGTGGGTTCAAGAAATGCGCAAAAACATCCCTCAGTGTTGGAAAACGGCCTCAAATCGTGACCTTAAGTAATTTGAAGTTTTCTGCACATCAAATCGGGAAGGAGATGAAGGTTAGCAAAACATCTGTGCACAATGCAGTCATGAAAAACCAAAATGAGGGCATATTCAAAGACAGAAAATGGTCTGACCGACCAAGGATTTCCAGCAGCAGAGAAGCTGTGTTATGCGTGAGGTGGTTATTCACTATCCCATGAGTTCCTCCAAAGAAAATACAAGCTAAATTAATGGAAATTGGCACGGTTGACAGTGCCCAAACGATTCAACACAGATTTTCTCTGGAATTTGGCCTCAAGTCTTGCAAGCCAGCCCGAAAACCACGCTTGACTCAGGCGATGAAGAAATATCGTCTGGACTTCGCCAAGAGACATGCCAACTGGGACACAGAGATGTGGAAAAAAAAGCACTTTTTGCATACGAGTCTACTGTACAGCAGTTTTCTGTTCGAAGATATCGGGGTTGGAGGCTTGTTGGAGCACGCTACCAGGATAAGTAGAATATCGCAACGGCAAAATACCCCTTTAGCCAAATGATATTTGGAGGGAAATCCTTCTGAGGCACAACTGGACTTTCTATTTTTTGCCAGCGGGACCTACCATAATGGTAAAGAATATGTTGATTTGTTAACAGGCAAGCTTGAGCTCCACGTGAGAGTCCATAACTGCCACATTTTCATGCATGGTGGTGTGTTCCGTGTCATCGAAGCAAGGTGGTCAAGAATTTCTTGGAGCAAAAACGTATCCAAAGGATGCAGTGGCCAGGTAACAACCCAGATTTGAATCCTACACAGTGGAGGTTCTAGAATTTGAAAAGTGGGTTGCCCACTGTGGGGCCAATGGAAAAAGCAGGGGGGCCAGCATAAATGTCTATCTTGCATGGTGGCTTTCGTTGTCTTGAAAATTAAGTTGCTATG